>OCVV011359914.1_pt1 | contig 21085 bp, 9 predicted proteins | sample 1539721 | NCBI WGS metagenome assembly OCVV01 (sample SAMN02144230, study PRJEB22623) | gut metagenome | biome: sheep rumen | host: Ovis aries | place: New Zealand
TTAAAATAATACGGTAATATAATTATTATTTTATTTAGTCATTATATAATTTGTTTATTTATATATACGATAATATAATATTTAATTATTTTAATAAATAAAGAATAAATTAATAAAATATTTTTCTTATTACACACAACATCCAAAGCTGTAATAAAAAATTAAAATATTAATTTGTTAATACACCTCTACTCTACTGCAATACAAATATAGCAAAAGTTACGCATTCAAAAGCCAAAAAGCTAAGAAAAGAATTATCAAGAACCCAAAATAACATAAAACAGGCACAAGGAACCAGTAAAATATAGAGTTTACGATAAAAATAAACAAAGAAAGAAATTAATAAATTAAAATAGATATTCACTTTTTACTAAGGCAAATTAACGAGAATAAAGTTCAAATGATTAGAAAACAGTGCCATACAGCCGAAAGGAAAAACAAACATAGACTTATAACTTCGAAACACATCAAAAAAGATGGCACAACAAGCAAACAAGAGTTCAAACACGACAACTATATTGGCAAAACAGAGATTACCCATGATCATGACTAGGCAATCACAGACTGAATAGCTCTTATATATACCATACAAAGCAAAGGATCTATTATTAATAACGAAAAGATAAAAACAAAATTAGAGTAATAAGAAGATTCGTAAAAAATAAAAACAATATAATAAGTAATAAATTAAGTTTTTAATATATTAAATAGTGATCAAAAAAGTTGCAAGGGGGGGCCGCCATAAACATTGTTAATAGTTTATTTATTAATTTATCAATAACTTGCATAAACAAAAAGAAACTAACAAACAAAATAATATACAACTATAATAATATATAATGTAATACATAAAGTAATTTATAACTCTAAAAAAGAAAACACTAATTATTATATTAATTTATTATTTTAGTATTATCTTTGTATGCACATATAATATTCGATACAAAATAATAAACAACTATATTAGTTAGTTAATTAATAAACAAAATAATATGTCAAAACAAAAAAAAGAATAGTAAATAGCTAAAAAGCTATTTTAATATATTAATTATACATTTTGTTAATTTGATAATAAATAAATCAAAAAAAACAGGCACAGATAAAGATAATAAAAAACAAAAAAAGCAGTTAATCATAAAATAATATCGTTACTAAATATTAAGATGTTTTATTAATAAAATAATTTATGTAATTAAGTGAGCTACACTTGTACCAACTATATATGAATAAAAGCACATAATTCCATTTAACTTTGTTTACTAAACAATAATATAATAAGCTAATATAATAACAAACAGATTTGTAAATAAATTAATATATTTAATATGGAATAAAACAGAGAAAAAGAAAAAGCAACATACATTAGAATAAAAACAATTATAGTAGCACAAAATATCAAAAAATGGAGTATAAAACATGACCGGAACAAAAACAGAATTTTTTAGCACATAAGAGGATAACGTAACAAAATCTGCAGAAAAGCCTATATATAAAGGGAAATCGAGCGAAATATTATAAAAAAAGTGGCTCAAAACTCGCGTAAAATGAAAGAAGCAAGGGAATGGGACTGAATATGAAAGTTATGAGAGCATTAAATTACATAAAAAAAGGGAGGAAGACGATAGATATTTGAAATGACTCACACCATTGTGCGATGGTGAGTGACGAATGTTGAAAAAACACTTTGTACTTCACTTTTCAATATTATCTTCAGATGGGTAGTGAACATTGTTGGATAAAAGTTCAATAGTATTACTTGCAATGAAAAAGCAGTGACAAATAATTAATGAAGGAAGTAATGCCATAACATAATAGCTTATGAAGGCTTATTTTATTGAAGAAAAATATATACAAAAGCTGGCGCGCAATTAAAATACTAAATTGCAATAACAAAACCTTTAAGAAAACCAGGAACTTCAAGGAATAATTAAATATCAAAATATATATATTATAAAAATAAAACTTCTCAGGTTAATTTTTCTTTTCTTTCTGTTATTAGATTATATATACTAGCTAACTGTTTGATAATCAACTAACTGTATGTTTTTTACGTAACAGATTCTGAACAAATGCGTAACAGATTCTGAATATAGCGTAACAAATTCTTAACTTCTGCGTAACAATTTCCTAACTATATATGTCTGACCGTAACAAAAACTGAAGATAGAGTATTATTGCTGTTCAGAATTTGTTACGAAATGCTATCTTTTTTTACATAATTGATGTTATTAATGTTATTTGTACTAAAATAAAGGCCTGGAAAATTCATAATTCTAAATTTTGATTTTATAATGTAGTAGTGTAATGTACTGAAAATTACGATTTTACGGGTAAGCGTAACAAAAACAGAACTTTTTGATGTATAGATAGAATGTAAGAACGTAACAAAAACTGAAGAACTGAAAATAATTTACTAAGAAATAGTGGTATTAATGGGATATATAGATTAATGCTGCCATGATATGGCAGCTGCTTCGACGGGAAAACTGCGAAGGGGGGAGGCTACAACAAGGATAAACGATTGCAGAGAAGAGGGCTAGAGCGTGGAAATGTTGCTGTGTGGGGGCATGGGATAGAGGAGGGATGCTACAGCGTAGCAGATCGCCTATAAATGGCGATGAGTGGCAGATTTGAGACGATAGAGCGTGGAAATGTTGCTGTGTGGGGGCATGGGATAGAGGAGGGATGCTACAGCGTAGCAGAACGTCTAGAAATGGCGATGAGCGGGAGATTTGAGACGATAGGGCGTGGAAATGTTGATGTGGAGTGGGGGGAGGGGAGGGATGCTACTGCGTAGCAGAACGCCTATAAATGGCGAAGAGTGTGAGGATGGATTGAATGAAAAAAAGGGTAGTAATGACGAGGAAAATAGGAATGATTTGCAAGGGAAAAATGGTGTTAATTAAATATAATCTAAATGGAAAATTGTGAGGTGTTGATTGTAATGTTAAGTTTTTGATTTCCAAAATATTATTTTTTTTCGATAAACTAAACTTTTAAGTATTTTGCGTAACGTTTTCTGAAGAAAAACAGCTTTTTAAAGTTGTAGCGTAACAAAAACTGAACTCTTGTCTTTTATGAATGGAAAAACATTAAACGAATGTTAAAACTAATCATTCGTTTGTTACGTTTTTGAGCTAAATGACTGGAAACCAAAATGTTATGTGTTGTAATTTTATTTGAACTTAAAGTAAAATAGAGGCTTTATTAATTTCTTAATTCTTGAGAAAGCCCATAAAATGGCATTTTTACGTGTTTATGTAAGATGTTGAATTTTGTAGTTTTTGGAGTTACGGAACAAAATGAGGAGTAGTTTTAACATATTTTTAATAAAATATTTGGTGAAAGGCAAGTTTTCTGCTATCTTTGCGATACAATTAAAAAAACGTTGTTACAACAACAGATAACCTATTAATATATGGCAACAGAAAAAACTGAAAAGAAGACACCAGCCAAGAGTACTTCTAAGAGAAAGCGTCAGATAACTCCAATCAATGAAGAAAATGGAATTATCCAACCGATTGTGTTTACAATGATGCGTCAGAGTTACAGTAAGATACAGAATCGAGCTGTTGTTTGTGTCGTTGATAAACTTCAGAATGTGTTCCACGATATGTTGAATCGCGGTATAAAGCGTTTTGAAGATATTCAGACTTCTGAGATTATCAATGACAAGGGATTGTCTATAAAGATAGGTTTTAATGAATTTGGTGTTTCGCCTAATGAATATCCTGATTTGCGTACAGCATTGAAAAACTTGGCGATGATTCCTGTTGAGATTCCCTATAAGAGTGCAGAGGGTAGGATGTATGATCGTTATACAAATATGTGTGATGTTTATATTCCTCGTGATACTTATAGTAAGTTTGTTATTATTACGATAGAGCGAGAGGTTGCCCAGCGTTTAATCTCAATGGAATTTGGTTATCAAAATCTTTACAAAACTGTTGTTGTTAATAATTGTAAGAACAAGTATGCTCAGAGAATGTATATGATATGTACGGCATGGCAGAATAAAGGAAAGGTTATAATGCGTACTGATGAATTTAGAAAGCTATTGGCTATTGATAATATGTATCCAGAATTTCGTCATGTACGTTCTCGTGTGTTGGAGCCTGCCAAAAAGGAGCTTGAAGAACTTGCTTCTGCAGAGGGAGCTGATTGTTATTTTGATTACCGTCTTATATATTTAAATGGTAAAAAGAAGGGCGAGCCCGATCAAATTGAGTTTACAATAATGAAGTCTAAGAAGGATGTGACAGACTCATATGTTGGAAATCTTGAGGTTATACGTAGGAATTATGATGAGATGCTTCGTCGTCACTTCAAGTTTACATCTCAGGAATCAGCTAAATATAGCTCGCGAATTACAGCAGAGAATTATACCCAGGCACTTGAGAAACTTCAGACCGTTTACATGTATGTTAATGATTTGAATAATGGCATACAGAACGCCAAGGCTTATGCGATGAAAAGCCTAGATAATTTCTTTGCAGAGAAAGAGAGGGCTGTGGAGGTATAGGAGAAGCTTGCTTCGCAATGTGGAATTATTTGTTTCGTGATTTTTATCACGAAACATTTTTTTTTTGTGAAATATAGTATTATAGAAAAACACGAAAGGGATATTTTTAACGCTAGAGCGTGAATGAACGCTGGAGCGTGATGGATGCTGGAGCGTGAGGAATGCTGAAGGGTGAGGAATGCTGAAGGGTGATGGATGAAACGAATGTGGAGGGAGATGCCGCCATAATATGGCGGCAGGCTGGACGGGAAGGCTGAGAGGAATGCAGGATGGGTGGAGTGAGGAAAAACGCTACAGCATGGACATTTAAAAGAACGCTAGAGCGTGGATGGATGGCGGAGCGGGTGTTAACGCTAGAGCATGGACATTTAAAAGAACGCTAGAGCGTGGATGGACGTTAGAGCGTGAAAATGAAAGGGGCAAAAGCTAGAGTGTGGAGATGGAGTGGGCGAATGCAGGAGCGTTATGAATGGAGAAAGATTACTAAATAAGAAATTAATAAATGAATGTTAAAAGACGTCATGGATTTGTTCCGCTATGTTATTTTATTAATTTTTTTATTTGTTATTTATTCAATTTTCGCAAGCTCTGCATGCTCAGTAGATAGACAAGTTTAAGAGTTTAAAAGTTTAAGGAGTTTAAACTCTGAATAGAACTTTTTGAACTTCGCTTTTTGAATACTTGGAATTGTCGTCTATCTTCGCCGCTGAAAGCTGTATAACTCCTTTTACTTTCTTTATTTTCAGAACTTTCGCAAAGAGCTTAATTTTGCTTATACTGGCTTGGTGATACACCAAAGTGCTTTTTGAAGATGGTGCTGAAATATTTGGCGTTGCTAAAGCCAGAATGCAATGATGCTTCTGTGACAGGTTGTCCCTGACGGAGTAGGGTAGCAGCATGCTCAAGACGAAGCAGACGAATGAAGTCTTGTGGTGTTTGGCCTGTTAGGTTTTTGAGTTTGCCGTAGAATAGTGTTCTGCTCATAGCCATTTCGCGACAGAGTTTGTTGATGTCGAAATCTTCGTCAGAGATATTCTCTATGACGAGTTGTGTTGCACGCTTTATGAATAGCTGTTCGTCGGCATTGATTTCTGCAGTTTCTTGATGTGTAGCTTGTTCTTTAGTTGCTATTTCTTCTTTAATAGTAATTTCTTCGTTTTTGCCTTGTACCATAGCAATAGCTTTTGCAAGGTAGTATTTGCTCAGTCTGCGTCGGTTTTGGAGCATACTGTCAATTTTTGTGCGTAGTATTTCTGGATCAAAAGGTTTGGTGACATAATCGTCGGCTCCCAGTTGAAGTCCATTGATCATGAAATCCTTGCCTGATTTTGCTGTTAATAATATTACAGGTAGCCAGCTTGTGTTGGCATTTTCTTTTATGCGGTTGCATAGTTCTGTTCCTTGCATACCTGGCATCATAACATCGCTGACAACAATGTCACATAATCCTTTATAGTGAAGGAAATCCAAAGCTTTTTCACCACTTTCTACTGTTGTGACATTATAGAATTCATTGAATGCCATTTGAATGTAGTTTCGTAGTTCTTCATTGTCGTCAACGAAAAGTAGAGAATTTTTTGTTGTATTCTCTGTTTTAACGAAGTTGATGCTTTCTGTGTGTTGCTGGCTTGTTTCTATGATAGTATTTTTATCTATAGTTGTAGGCAAGGGTTTGAGTGTGAATGTAGTGCCTTTACCTTCTTTGCTTTCAAAAGAAAGAGTAGCATTCATTTTCTCAGCCATATTTTTTGTAATCATGAGTCCTAGTCCTGTGCCAGATTCTTTGCTGTTAATAGCATTTTTTGCACGGTAGAAAAGTCCAAAAATGCCCTTTTGGTCGTTTTGTGGGATGCCAATACCAGAATCTTTCACTTTAAGTGCTATTTCACCATTTTCAAGCACAGCACTAACCTCAATACTACCATTTTCTGGTGTGTATTTAATAGCATTTGATATAAGATTTTCCAGAATCGCTTCTAAGATGTTCTGGTCAATCCACACATCGCTATCTACACAGTTGCCTATTGTGATGCTTTGTTTTTTCTGTGTTGCGAGAGTTTCAAATCGTTCTATTTCATGAATAAGGAATTTTTTTAATGTAACTTGTTGCACATTTATCTTTATGTTGTTTGTGTCGTATTTTTGAATATCAAGTAATTGTGTCACCATTTTCATCAGTTTGTCACCATTACGTTGTGCCATGCAGAGGAAATTTTTGCTTTGTTCGCTGAGCTGTTTGTCTTTTGCCATATCGTTGAGAGGTGCCAAGACAAGGCTTAGAGGCGTACGAATGTCGTGGGCGGTATTTATGAAGAAATTGATTTTATCGTCATAATATTTTTTCTCCAGTTTGTTGCGATATATGCGCCAAAGAAGCCATGCCATACAGCTTAAAAACATGAGATATACGAACCATGCAAATGGCGAAGAGTACCATGGGTATGCAACATTTATATCAATATTTTTCCAATCAATAGTTCTTCCATCTGTTTTACTAACAGCCTTGATGTGAAGTGTGTAGTTTCCAGGTGGAAGGTTGGTGTATCGCAGAGCACGTAGTGTGTGCATATATAGCCAGTCGTTATCAAATCCTTCGAGTTGATATAGGTATTCAATATCGTGTTGGAATCTATAGTTGATACATTCGAAAGCTAATTCGAATGTATTTTGTGCGTAAGAAAGATTTATTTCACCTTTTGTTAATTCTTCGTGCAGTTTCTTTATTGTTTCGTCACTCAATCCTTTTTCGCCAGCTGCAGGAGTGATGCGGGTTATATTGAGTTGTGCGCTATAGTTTAACATTGATGGTGTTGTGTTGCTAAGGATAACAGCACCGTTGTTTCCGCCAAAAGCAACACGATTATCGTTTAGAAGTGCACATGCCATTCTATTGTATTCTTGATCCATTCCCTTTACCATACTTAAATTGCTGATGGTGTTGTCGGGGTTTATCATGGAAAGTCCTTTGTCGGTGGAAACATATAAGTGTCCTTTTCTATCAGGCAAGAGAGCTGCTACAGAGTTAGAAGGTAGTCGATTGGCTGTTGTCAGATTTTTCAATATCAGTCTTTTTTTAATGTTATAAAGATAAACGCCGCCTCCATCGGTACCAATCCAAACATTGTCTTTGTTTTTGAAAACCATTGCTTTTACAAAGCTGTTCACCTCTTTGTTCATGAATTCTTTAGCGGTGAAATAGGCAGTTTGTTTGCCTGTTTTCTTATTGATTATGTAAAATCCATTAGGTGTACCAGCTACTATTCTGTTTTTATCAAGATATGTTAGACATTCTGCAGCATATATAGGGAAATATGTTGCTTTACCATTGTGTACATATCCTAATTTTCCTTCGATATTTCCAATCCATAGGTCGCCTTCGGTATCTTTAATAACTGTTGTTACGTAGTTGGCATTGAAGTTGCCTTTTTTTATAGAATAAGCCTCTTGAGCTGTTCCGTTAGCTTCTACCTGATAAACACCATTGCCATAAGTGCCAACAAAAACGCTTGATGGTCCGTTAGGAGTAAGTGTGAGTAGCACTTTGTTGTGCATGGTGTGTAGCCATGTCTTGTTTTGCGGATTATATATGCTTAGTCCAATGTTTGTTGCCAACCACAGTCTGCCGTCGCTTGTTTCACAAATGTCGTTAACAGCGTTGTTTATGAGTGATTGTGGATTTTTGTATTCATGACAGAAGAGTTCTACCTGTACAGATCTTGGATAAGCTACATCTACGCCACCAGTATATGAACCTATCCAAATATTATGATTGCGATCAACGCAAATGGTGTATATTCCGTTTCCAGTGAGTGCATTACCCGTTTTATCTTCGGCATTTAGGAACAGAGTGGGGTAGAGGTTTTTGCGGTTCATCTTGTAAACACCAGCACCATCAATGCCCACTAACATTGTTTGTGCGTCGTATGGTGTGAATGCCCTTATCGGGTTTTCAGGTATGTTTGCCATAGCGTTTGTTGATATCCATTTTCTGTGTGGATAATCATATACTTTAACGCCATGTGCCAGAGTTCCTAACCACAGATATCCCGTTTTATAATCGTAATAGATAGTTTGTACATTATATTTTTCGGATCCTTTTATTTTTGTTTTCTTATTTCCTTTTATTATTAGCACTCCTTTGTCGAGAGCACAAACAATAGATTTTCCCATTTTTGTTATATCGTGTGCTCTGTCTTTGTTATACACCATTATAGTTTTATCGCCTTTAAGCTGATAAACTCCGCGTCTTAATGCTAACCATAGAGTGTTGTCCATGAAAATGCGGTTGAGTTCTATGTCACCCTGTAGATATTTATTAAGGGCATAGCTAAGGTCGAAGCGTCCTATAGTGGCATTATAAGCATATATGTTTCCTTTGTTGTCGTAGGCAAACAACTTTCCTTTTTTCTGTTGATAAAGCGATATTATTCTTCCTGCTGCATTACTCACTTTTGCATCAGAATCGAGGTGATAGTTCACCATAGTAGAGCCGTTGTATCTGTTTATTCCGTCTCTTGAGCTTATCCACATTTCGTTTTTTGCCCCTTGCAGGATAGAGAACACGCGCATATTGTCGAGGCCATCAGCTGTTGATAGATGGTTCATGACAAAAGCATCGCGTTGCAAAAGAGGTTGAGCTGCAAGAGTTAACGAAACAATGCTTAAGACGAAAAATGATATATATAGATAAAATCTCTTCATACAAGATAAGTAATAGTGTTTGTATTTTTTACTAAATATTATTGTGTTGTCAATTAGGAAGCATCTCGGAACCATCTCGAAGGCATCCCGAAGGCTAATAATAGCCATTTTGACAAATATTATTCATGATATTTCATTAAAGAAACAAATAGTACGCTTAATATAGCGCCCTTATATAATAAGGTATAATGCAAAGGTAAATCATTTTTCTGAACTTCGCAAATCTTTTGTTTGTATTCAAACCTTGATTGATAGAAAACAAACCACATGCGAACATATTTTTTATATCTTTGCAACAAACAATCAATATTACCTATGAAAATTTTAAAATTATTTTCTATTGCGCTTATAACAGCTGCTCCAATCTTCAGTTATGCTCAGTCAGGCGATGATATGAAATCAGTTTTTGTTGATGCCCACACGTGGACAGCCTCTATAAAAATGGGTTGGAATTTGGGTAATGCCCTTGAATGTCAGACAGGATGGAATGATAAGGAGTTCCGTTGGAATCCTGCAAACAACTTTAATGCAGAGACATCGTGGGGAAATCCCAAAACCACAAAAGAAATGCTTCAGGCTGTTCGTGAGGCAGGTTTTGATGCTGTGCGTATTCCTGTAAACTGGGGTGCCCATATAAGCGATGAGTCAACTTGTACTATTGATGCAGCTTGGATGAATCGTGTTCAAGAAGTTGTTGACTGGGCTCTGCAACTTGGTTTCAAGGTATTGCTCAATACCCATCATGAGTATTGGCTTGAATGGCATCCAACCTATGACCGTCAACAGGCTAATAATAATAAACTTGCTAAGATATGGATGCAGGTTGCTTATAGATTTAAGGATTATGGTCCAGACCTTGCATTTGCCGGTATCAACGAGGTTCATTTGGATGGTAAGTGGAATGTTCCAACAGAAGAGAATACTGCAGTTACCAATAGTTATAATCAGACATTTGTTAATACTGTTCGTGCAACAGGTGGCAATAACTTATATCGTAATCTTGTAGTACAATGCTATTCATGTAATCCAGATTACGGTTTGACAGGTTTTGTTGTTCCTGTTGACAAGGTTGAGAATCGTCTTAGCATAGAATATCATTATTATCGTCCATGGGATTATGCCGGCGATGCTCCAAAGTATTACTATTGGGGTGAGGCGTATAAGCAATATGGCGAGGTGAGCACAGCCGACAACGAGTCAAAGGTTAATGCCGATTTTGCACGTTACAAGGCAGCTTGGTATGACAAGGGCTTGGGTGTGATTATGGGTGAATGGGGTGCGAGTCAGCATTACCAGGTAGAGAGCAAGGCAAAACAGCTTGAAAACCTATATTACCATTTCAAGACAGTTCGTGAGGCAGCACAGAAAAATAATATAGCTACGTTTGTATGGGATAATAATGCATGTGGAAATGGTGGTGACAAGTTTGGAATTTTTGATAGAAATGACAATATGTCTGTAGCGTTCCCAGAAGCACTAAATGCTATTCAGGAGGCATCGGGCCAAACGGTTGTTGACTATAGCAGACAGGCTTTGCAGCCTTCTGTGGTTTATCAGGGTGATGAGCTGATGAATTGGGGTGAAGGCAAGCAGTTGATTATTGGTGGAAGTAAGTTTGCTTATTTTACCGCAGAGAGCAAACTTATGGTTACTCTTGATGCTGAACCAGGTGCAGATTATGACATGTTGCAGTTTGCTTATGGCGACTGGAAATCAAAGCCATTGATGATTATTTCGGGCAAGAGTTACAAGGGACAGGTTGAGCCTTCAAAGATTAATGGTTCTCGCAATACATATACCCTGTTTATTGGTTTTAAGGAATCGTCTATTAACCAACTGAAGGATAAGGGAATAACCCTTCAGGGGCATGGTCTTCGTTTGCGTAATGTAGTTGTGATGCCAGAAGGGCTTGTATTAGGGTTATAAAATAATGGGACCTGTTTCACAACACGCCCCATTACCAACTTACTAAAACTAAATTAACCACTAAAAAAACAAATATTTTTCTCCTTTCAGTTTTTGTTAACTGAATATTTTGCCTTTACTTTATGAGAGTATTGGTTTAAAATGTTTTATTACGAATAAACTTCCTCATTTTTCACTTACTTACTCAAATATACGTTTTTGCTCTAACAAGCTTATAGACACTCTTTCAAATTATCTGATGCAAAGATAAGAACAAAATTTCGAAGCTCATTTACCAATTTTGCATGAAAAATTATATTTTTTGCGGAAAATGCGTTTTTCCTCATATATTTTTGTTAAATTAGTGCCCGAAGGAGGAAAAATGGTTTCTGAGTTGATAATATTAAACATATAAATCTATGGCAAAGAAAATCACAGACAAGGTTACTTGGGTAGGAAAAATAGATTGGGAACTTATGCGTTTTCATGGAGATGAACTATCAACTCTTCACGGAAGCAGTTATAACAGCTATCTTATTCAAGATGAGAAAACGGTTCTTATGGATACTGTTTGGCTGCCTTATGACAGAGAGTTTGTAAGCAGATTGAAAGAGGTTGTTGACATTCATAAGATTGACTATATTGTGATGAATCATAATGAGGTTGACCATAGTGGTGCCCTTGTGGAACTTATGCGCGAGATACCTGATACCCCAATATATTGTACCAAGAAGGGAGAGGCGATTCTGCGTGGCCACTATCATCAGGATTGGAATTATGTGAATGTGAAGACAGGTGATAAGTTGTCAATAGGCTCATCTACTCTTACTTTCATTGAAGCTCCTATGCTTCATTGGCCCGACACTATGTTTACATATATGAGTGGTGATGAGATACTTTTCTCTAACGACGGGTTTGGTCAGCACTATGCAACAGAGTCGCTTTTTGATGAGTGTGTTGATTTGTCGGAAGTGCTTTATGAGGCAGAGAAGTATTACTGTAATATTCTGAATCCTTTCAGTATGATGGTGAAGCGCAAGGTTGCAGAAATCTTGGATATGAACTTGCCAATCAAGATGATAGCTCCAAGTCATGGTATAATATGGCGTGAAAATCCAGCTCTTATTATTGAAAAATATCAGAAATGGTGTGATGCTTACCAGGAAGACCAGATAATAATAGTGTATGATACTATGTGGCAATCTACCCGCAAGATGGCTCAGGCCATAGCAGAAGGTATTCGTGAAGAGTCGTCATCCACAACGGTTAAGCTTTTTAATGCCTCAAAGGAGGATAAGAATGATATTCTTACCGAGATGTTCCGCTCTAAAGCAGTTCTTGTTGGTTCGCCTACTATTAATACAGGATTCAGCTATGCCATAGCCGGAATACTTGAAATGGCTCGAGGTTTGAAGTTTAAGAATAAGAAAGCAGCAGCCTTTGGCTCATACGGGTGGAGTGGTGATGCACCTAAACTAATTTCTAAACATTTGGAAGAGGCAGGATTTCAGATTGTGTGTGAAGATATTCGAAAACTTTGGGTTCCTGATGATGCAGATTTTAAGGATTGTGTGGAATATGGAAGGAAGTTTGCGAAGGCGATAAAATAGTGGAACCTCACCCCGCCCCTCTCCGAGCGGAGAGGGAGAATGAAAATGTGATGCGAGTGAAAAGTTTAGATAAATTTGTCTTTTCACTCGTTTTTTCGTAATTCTGCGTTTTTTTGAACGCGAAATTTCTGTCACTCGGAAATGAAAAGAAAAGCAAGCTTTCCTTTTGCATTTCGCTCGTTTTTTTGTAATTCTGCGTTTTTTGAACGCGAAATTACTCTGTTTCGGCAAAAAAAGAAACGAGTTTCTTTGTTCTGCTCTCAACTTTTCGTAATTTTGCAGAAACAAACTAAAAATAAAGTAACTGAAGTCCCCATGAAAAGAATATTATTTCTTTGTGTGGCATGTGTGACTCTATCTGTTCATGCAGTCACTCCACTTAAATTATGGTATAAACAACCTGCCCGTATCTGGCAGGAAGCTCTCCCTATTGGTAATGGTCGTATTGCCGGAATGGTGTATGGCGGAGTGCAGAGCGAAGAGATACAACTAAATGAAGAAACGGTGTGGGGTGGAGGTCCTCACAGTAATGTACGTGCTCTGGTTCCAGACACACTTGCTCGTGTACGTGAGCTTATTTTTGCAGGCAACGAACAGCAGGCACACGACATGATAAACCGCAACTTCATGACAGGTCAGCATGGAATGCCTTATGAAACTGTTGGCTCTTTGAAACTTGATTTCAATTATAAGAAAGGAGAAGTTTCTGATTATCGCCGAGAACTTGATTTGAGTCGTGCCGTTGCAACAACCACTTATAAGGTGGGTGGTGTTACATATAAGCGTGAAGTATTCACCAGTTTTGGAGCATCATCTGCAGGTTGTCCAAATGTGATGGTTATTCGCATCTCGGCAGACAAGAAGCATGCTATTTCTTTCAAGACATCATACGTGTCACCTTTGAAGCATGAAGTTTCAAATGAAAACAATTGTTTAGTGATGCTTGGTCATGCTACAGACCACGAGGGAATCAAGAGTGTTATAGATGTGTGCACGGCTATGAATGTGCAGGCAAATGGCGGAAAGGTAGTAAACGGCAAAGATGAAATAGAGGTTAAGAATGCCAATGTGGTTGAAATACGCCTAACAATGGCAACAAACTTCATGTCGTATAATAAAGTAGGCAATAGTCCTTCGGCAGAAACATTTGATGCTATAGTTCATGCCATGCCAAAAACATACAACCAACTTCTTGACGAACACTTAAAAGTATATCAGGAGCAGTTTAACCGCGTGGCTATTGACTTAGGTGAAAACGTAACAGAATCTGAACTTCCAACAGATGAACGTTTACGTCGTTTTCAACAAAGCAACGATCCTGCTCTCGCAGCGTTGGTGTTTCAGTATGGACGCTATCTGCTGATTTCTTCATCGCAATCTAATAGTAAAACACCTGCCAATCTGCAAGGAATATGGAATAAGGATGTTACAGCCCCTTGGGATAGTAAATACACCATTAATATAAATGCAGAGATGAATTATTGGCCAGCTCATATCACCAATCTTTCTGATACCGAGTGGCCTTTGTATCGCTTGATAAATAATCTAAGCAAGACAGGTGTTGAAGCAGCACAGAAGATGTATGGCGCAAAAGGCTATATGGCACACCATAACACAGATATCTGGGCAACAACAGGTATGGTTGACGGAGCTACATGGGGCATTTGGCCAAATGGAGCAGGTTGGCTTACCACACATTTGTGGCAGCGCTATTTGTTTACAGGCGATAAGAATTTCCTTCGTACTTTCTATCCACAACTGAAGGGAGCAGCCGATTTTTATCTCACAGCAATGGTTCGTCATCCCAAATATGGATATATGGTTACATGTCCAAGTATTTCTCCAGAACATGGACCTAACGGAAAGCCATCTGTAACAGCAGGTTGCACAATGGATAATCAGATAGCCTTTGATGTGTTGAATGATGCACTTCAGGCAACCGAAGTGTTGGGTGAGAATGCAGCTTATGCTGATAGTTTGCGCAAGCATATTGCACAGTTGCCACCTATGCAGATAGGTAGATATAATCAGTTGCAAGAATGGCTTGAGGATGCTGATGATCCAAAAGATCAGCATAGACACGTATCTCATGCCTATGGATTATTCCCTTCAAGTCAGATTTCACCTCGTCGCACTCCAGAGTTGTTTGAGGCAATGCACAACACCCTTGTGCAGAGAGGTGACGAGGCAACAGGCTGGAGTATTGGTTGGAAAATAAATCTTTGGGCACGCCTTCTTGACGGCAATCACGCTTATACTCTTGTGCGTAATCTTCTTAATATTCTTCCTTCTGATCAAGAAGCTCGCAATTACCCACAAGGAAGAATGTATCCAAATCTCTTTGATGCCCATCCACCATTCCAGATAGACGGTAATTTTGGTTTCACAGCTGGTGTTGCCGAGATGCTTGTTCAGAGTCATGATGGATATGTGCAGTTGCTTCCTGCCTTGCCTGATGCTTGGGCAAACGGAAATGTGAGTGGATTGAAGGCACGTGGTAATTTTGAAATAAGTATGAAGTGGAGTAGTGGTAAGCTTACATCTGCAACCGTTAAATCACATATTGGAGGCAATCTTCGTGTTGCATCATATGTTCCTTTGCGTGGACTGAAAGAAGCAACGGGTGAGAATAGCAATCCTCTTTTTGTTGTTCCTGCAACAGCATCCCCAATTATCTCAAAAGAAGCACATTTGAAGTTGTCTGCTCAGAAGAAACTATATGTTTATGATATTCCAACAAAAAGAGGACAAGTGATTAATCTATACGTTGAACGTTAAAAGTTGAGCGTTTTTTTACATCTCATTGATTTGTTAACAAACAATGAGATGTAAAAAAAATATTCTATACGTTGAAGTAGGTTTCAAGTTCATTTGCTGCCGACTGGTTGATATTTGCAAGATCCTTAACAATAACTCCATGTTCCAGCAGAGCTATTCGGGTACTTATTTCAATTGTGTGCTGAAGATTGTGACTTGAAATAAGAACTGTTGCATGAGTGCGCTCATTATATGAGGTTATAATTTGCTTTAGGATATGCTGAGAACTTGGGTCAAGGAAATTGAAAGGCTCATCAAGGATAAGTAAATCAGGTTCGTTGAGCAGAGCACCAATAATTCCAATTTTCTGTTTGTTTCCTGCGCTATAGTCGCGTATGAGTTTTTTTTGCCCAAGAATCTCGTCAGACATAAACTGGCTGTAGAGTTGCAATTTGTTGTCAAGTTCTTCCTTACAGATATTGTTAACTCGTGCAACAAAATCAAAGTATTCCTCTGGTGTGAGGAAATCTATAAGAAAACTGTCGTCTATATATGCGCCAGTAGTTTTCTTCCAATCTTCGCTTGTGTGAGGGTCGATAGAGTAGGAGTTTTTTTCTGTAGAAACAAATTCAAGCGACACATCTCCTTCTGTTCTATCAAGAAGATCAAGAATCATGCGGAAAAGAGTTGTTTTGCCAGCTCCGTTGTTTCCTACAAGGCCAAGAATTTCTCCGTGGTTAATAGTATATTCTGGTATATTAACTACGTTTTTTTCGCCATAGGTTTTCTTTAGGTTGCTGAGGTTAATCTTCATCTTGTTGTTTGGGTTTTCTAAGTGGATTATAAAAAAAGCAGAACAAGCAGACAATCTTTTTATTTGAAGCGTCTGCTTATTCTGCTATTCTGTTATGATTTATCGGATGTTACGTCCGTGGCAATTTTTGAATTTCTTGCCTGAACCACAAGGACATGGATCGTTTGGACGAGGCATATGGTCAGCTACGTATGGAGTGTGGTTCACCTGTGATGCGCTTTCACGTGTGTCGCGACTTGCTGCTGCACGCTGCATTTCGCGAGCACGTTCCTCCTCAATACTTTCCTTCTGTTCTTGGAATCGCTGCTGATGTTCCTCAGGAGCAGCCTCCTGAACTTCCTGCTGCTGTATCTCTGGAATCTGACCACGCATTAGAACGCTTGCTATGCGGTCGTTCATGTCGTCAATCATGTTATCCCAGAGTTTCACACTCTCAAGCTTAAAGATGAGCAATGGGTCTTTCTGCTCGTAAGAAGCATTCTGTACAGAGTGTCGTAGTTCGTCGAGCTGTCGAAGATTTTCTTTCCAATCATCATCTATGATGCGCAGCATGATAACCTTTTCAAATTGCTTAACTACTGACTTAGCTTCAGAATCGTAAGCCTCTTTAAGGTCGCATGGTATGTTCCACACACGCTTACCATCAGTAATTGGCACCATTATGCGTTCATAGAGTGCGCCCTGATTTTCCTGTACCTGCTTGATAACAGGGTAGGCTACGCTCTGAATACGTTCTGTGTGACGCTTGAATGCAGCCATTGCATCCTGGAAGGCACGTTCCTCGAGAGCCTGACGATTACCATTTTCAAATTCATCAGCATCAAAAGGAATTTCCATTGCAAGTACCTTTAGGAACTGCTCCTTAGCACCTTCGTAGTCGTTCTTTTCTATTATAGCAACAACGCGATCCCAGATAACGTTGGTAATGTCCATACCAATACGTTCTCCCATAAGAGCGTGACGACGCTTCTCATAGATAACTGTGCGCTGTTTGTTCATAACGTCATCGTATTCAAGCAAATGCTTACGAATACCGAAGTTATTTTCTTCAACCTTCTTCTGTGCACGCTCGATACTCTTTGAGATAAGTGGGCTTTCAATACGTTCGCCATCTTCAAAGCCTAAGCGGTCCATGACCTTAGAGATGCGCTCGCTGGCGAAAAGACGCATGAGCTTATCTTCAAGAGAAACGTAGAATACAGATGAACCTGGGTCACCCTGACGACCAGCACGACCACGCAACTGACGGTCAACACGACGACTTTCATGGCGTTCAGTACCAATGATAGCAAGACCACCTGCAGCCTTTACTTCGTCAGAAAGCTTGATATCTGTACCACGACCAGCCATGTTAGTAGCTATGGTTACAGCACCCTTGCCATTTGCATCCTGTTGACCAGCTTCTGCAACAATCTGTGCTTCTTTCTGGTGTAGTTTAGCATTCAGCACATTGTGAGGAATGTGACGCATCTGTAGCATCTTAGAAAGGAGTTCTGATATTTCAACTGATGTTGTACCAACGAGGACAGGGCGTCCTGCTTCGCGCATTTCAATAATCTCTTCGATTACAGCATTATATTTTTCACGAGCAGTTTTGTAAACTCGGTCGTCGAGATCGTGACGAGCTACAGGACGATTTGTTGGAATTTCAACAACATCCAGTTTATAGATATCCCAGAACTCACCAGCCTCAGTAGAAGCAGTACCTGTCATACCAGCAAGTTTGTGGTACATACGGAAATAGTTCTGGAGAGTGATAGTAGCATATGTCTGTGTGGCTGCCTCTACCTTTACGTGCTCCTTAGCCTCAATAGCCTGATGCAGACCATCGCTCCAACGGCGACCTTCCATGATACGACCTGTTTGCTCATCAACAATCTTCACCTCACCATTCATGACAACATATTCGTCGTCTTTATTAAACATGGTATAAGCTTTGAGCAACTGCTGTAGAGTGTGAACACGCTCGCTTTGTACAGCATAGTGCTGTAGATATTCGTCTTTCTTGTCAAGGCGAGTCTGGTCGTCGATATCAGTTTGTGCCTCAAGGTCAGAGAGTTGAGATGTTATATCAGGCAACACAAAGAGGTCGCTTCTTCCTGTCTGCTTAGAAAGCCATTCAACGCCCTTGTCTGTAAGGTCGGCAGAGTTCTGCTTTTCGTCAACAACAAAATACAAAGGTTCAATGGCCTTAGGCATTTCGCGGTTGTTGTTAGCCATGTAGAATTCCTCAACCTTGAGCATTCCGCTTTTGATTCCCTCTTCTGAGAGATACTTGATGAGAGGTTTGTTCTTAGGTAGAGCCTTGTAAGAACGATATAGAGAAAGGAAACCCTCGTCGTAGAGAGTCTGAGCCTTCTTTGAATCTTTCTCAGCCTTTGCTGCGTTAATCTTCTGTTTTGCTTCTGCCAAAAGTTCGGTAGCCTGCTTGCGCTCTACTTCATAGAGTTGTTCTACCAATGGCTGATACTCTTCAAACATCTGGTCGTCGCCCTTTGGAATAGGACCAGAGATGATAAGAGGAGTACGTGCATCGTCGATGAGCACAGAGTCAACCTCATCGACAATTCCGAAGTTGTGCTGGCGCTGTACGAGATCGGATGGTGAAAGAGCCATATTGTCACGCAGATAGTCGAAACCAAACTCGTTGTTAGTACCGAATGTGATATCAGCACGATAAGCCTTGCGACGTGCTTCGGAGTTAGGCTGATGCTTGTCAATACAGTCAACAGACAAGCCGTTGAACATATAGAGAGGTCCCATCCACTCAGAGTCACGTTTTGCCAGATAGTCGTTTACTGTGACCATGTGAACACCGTTACCTGTGAGTGCGTTGAGGAATACAGGCAGAGTAGCTACAAGAGTTTTACCCTCACCAGTAGCCATTTCGGCAATCTTACCTTGGTGAAGCGCAATACCACCGAAGATTTGCACATCATAGTGAACCATGTTCCACTTGATTTTGTTACCACCAGCAGTCCATTCATTATGATAGATAGCCTTGTCGCCGTCTATAGTGATGAAGTCGTTGGCAGGATTAGCAGCAAGTTCGCGGTCGAAATCTGTTGCAGTAACAATAGTTTCCTCGTTTTCTGCGAAACGACGTGCTGTATCCTTAACAATGCTGAATGCAATAGGCAAAACTTCGTTCAAGGCAACCTCGTAGTTGTCGAGAGCCTGCTTGTCGAGTTTATCAATCTGGTTGAAGATTTCCTCGCGTTCGTCGATAGGAGTATCTTCAATCTTAGCCTTTAGTTCAGCAATCTGTTCGCGTTGTTCTTTACCAGCGTCCTGTACGTATTTCTGGATTTCCTTTGTCTTGGCGCGAAGCTCGTCGTTGCTTAGAGCCTTGATTTCTGGATAAGCAGCCTTTACCTGTTCAACGATAGGCTGAATGAGTTTCATGTCTCTTGATGACTTATCGCCAAACAAAGACTTAAGGATTTTATTGAAATTCATTATATTATTATTTTTGATTTTTCGAGTTAATGGGCATAATTGCCCTAATTGGTTGCAAATGTAATAAAAAAAAGTGAAAAAATGGAAACGTTATGCTGTAATTATATGCTGTAAGTGCAATAATGAATATATGGATGCACTATTATAATGCAAATATTACCTTTCTATGTCTAACGTTTCGCTATTGCAACCATTTGGTGCTCTGATGTGAATAGCTTTGGCAACTGTTGGTACGATGCGGTCAACAGTTACAGGTAGGGTTACACGAGCTGGTTTTATGCCATTTCCGTAGAAGATAATAGGGAAAGAGGCTACACCAAGTCGTGATGTATATTGTTCGTTGCTTTTTTCGTTGTAAAGTTTCCATCCTGGGGCAACTTCGATAATGATGTCGCCGCAAAGTGTTGACTTGAATCCTGCACGCAGTTTTTCTACATCCTTGCCACTTGTGAGGAGTCGTTCGCTGGTATAAACATCACCCACACCTGCGCTTTGGAACAGTAGTTCCTGACAACGCAGAAGTACATCGTGCAAGCTCAGTCGCTTTTGCTCAATGAGCTTATGGTTGATGAACATCTGGTTTTTGTGGCATGCTTCAATATATGTTCCCTGACCGTATATTGCGCTTAGATATACGTTGAGGAGTGAGGCTGTGCGGTTGATATAGAAAATGCCTGTAGGTACGCGATATTGCTGATAGTCAACAACTTCGTCGGAGTGTGTTCCTGTGCTTGTGAGTATAAAGAGCACGCGGTTTTTGCCCACTTTCTGCTCAATAGAGCTAACGAGTTTTGCTATGCTTTGGTCGAGTTGCAGATATATGTTCTGCATTTCAACCTTTAGATTTGAAACATTTTTGTTGCTTATGCCTGCCGATAGGGTTACGTTGAGCATATCTGTAACCTCATCAGCTCCCATAGCCGACGCCTTGAAAGCATCGAGAGCCTTTTCAACAATTGTTTCGTTGCTTGTTACAACTTCCGAGTAGCCAAGCCAAGCAGGACGCTTGTTGGAATAGAATGGTGACGACATCCATTTATGCAGACGCTCGTCAATCCAGAAGGCATTGTCGGCAGCGTGTCCTGCTGACAGAATGGCAGCATCTCTTGTGGCAGCTATGCCATATACAACTGCTTTGCCTTGTGAACTTATTTTAAGTTCGTCGCCAAGTGTAGAGGTGAGTAGGCGGTTGGCTGTTGTCTGGCGTTTTTCGTCGTCAACGCAATATACAGGGCGTAGGGTTTGGCGGTCGAGCCATTGTTCAGCCACAATACCATGATAGAAAGGTGTTGCTCCTGTGGCAAGAGTTGCTATCGC
>OCVV011219446.1_pt1 | contig 21081 bp, 15 predicted proteins | sample 1539721 | NCBI WGS metagenome assembly OCVV01 (sample SAMN02144230, study PRJEB22623) | gut metagenome | biome: sheep rumen | host: Ovis aries | place: New Zealand
GAAGACGGGATCCGAGAGGAAGTCGGAGAGCTGCTCCTGAGACCATCCCTCCCGGACGGCCTTGGCCTGCACAAGCGGCTTCAGGGAATTGCGAAGGGTCTTGCGGCGCTGGCCGAAGGAAGTCTTGACGATGCTCTTGAAGAGCGCCTCGTCACAGCCGAGTTCCGTGCGGCCGTTGCGCCGGAGGCGGATGACCGCACTCTGGACCTTGGGCGGCGGAGCAAAGGCGCCGGAACCCACCGTAAACAGGTATTCGATATCATACCACGCCTGAAGAAGCACCGAAAGAATGCCATAGGTCTTGCTTCCGGGTTTTTCGGCCAGGCGCTCGGCCACCTCCTTCTGGACCATACCCACCACTTCGGGAATCCGGTCGCGGTAATCCAGCACCTTGAAGAAGATCTGCGAGGAGATGTTGTAGGGGAAATTGCCGATGATGCGGAATTCGTCCGGGAAGAATTTCTCCAGCGGGAGCCGGAGGAAATCCGCCTGCAGCAGACGCCCCTGCAGGCCGGGAAAATGGGTCAGAAGATAATCGACCGATTCACCGTCTATTTCGACGAGTTTGAGGTCGATGTCATCCCGCTGCAGCAGGTACTGCGTCAGCACACCCATTCCAGGCCCGACTTCCAATACGGGGGAATAGGGGGCCGGCCGGACGGCTGATGCCGGCTGATCAGGACAAGGCAGAACCTCAAGGGCATCGACAATGGCTTTGGCAATGCCCTGGTCGGTCAGGAAATGCTGGCCGAGAGCCTTCTTTGCGCGTACCTTAGAATCCATAAGCGATAATATAGAACATCATAACGCCCGTGGCGGCCAGTTTGATGCCGGTCCCGGAGAGGAACCCCAGGAATGCCCCCCAGGCCGAATTGAGAGAATCCTCCGCATTCTTTCCGGAGAAAAGAAGTTCGGCGGCGAAGGCGCCGAGCATCGTTCCTATGATCATACCGAAGGGCGGATAGAAGAACATCCCGACGACCAGTCCGATGACGGAGCCCCAGGAGCCGTATTTGCTGCCGCCGGTTTTCTTGGTGAAATACGCCGGAACGACATAGTCCAGCACCGTTACGACAATGGTGACGGCCAGCATCACCAGCAGAAGGGTCAGGCTCATCGGCTCCCCGCCCTTGGTGCCGCCGCCCCAGATAAACAGCAGCAGCATTCCGACCCAACTGATGGGCGGTCCCGGCAGCCCCGGCGCCACGCTGCCGATAATCCCGGTGATCCCCAGAATAATGGCCAATATTGCAATAAATGTTTCCATATCTCTAAATTCTATCCACAAAATCAGCCCATTTCGTGGATAACTGCCTACATTTATCCCTTTCATCCACAAAAACCGCACGATTTGTGGACAGCACAGCAAAAATCATCCCTTCGTCCACAAATCAGCTTTTTTTCGTGGACGGAAGGCCCTTCTGGAGGAACATTCCGGCCACGGAGCCGAGCAGCAGGAGGATCAGCAGGATGGAAGACGCTCTGGAGACCCGTTCCCCCGTCTTGTAGGAAGTCGGCTCGAAGCGCATCGTCAGGGTGTGCTCCCCGGCGGGAAGGACGGCGGCACGCAGGGTCCAGTCGGCCCGCAGCACATCGACCGCCTTGGACCGGTCACCATCCAGCCAGGCTTTCCATCCCGGATAGTAAATCTCGCTGAATACCGCCAGGGCATCCGAGGAAGCATCGTAGGAGTAGGTGAGTTCATTGGGGGAGTAGGCCGTAAGGGAAATATTCCCGTCATTCCCGGGCTTGTTCCGGGAATCTCCCTCCGTCAGCACTGCCGTGCTCCGCAAATCCACCTCCCCGCTCAGGAGAATCTCCTCATCCGGATTGGCGGCCCCGACGACATCCGAAACGAACCAGGCCGGGCCATACGCCGAGGCATTCACCACGGGCGCATTGTCCCCGCCCACAATGATATACCGCATATTCAGGGCATTCAGCCAAGGGGTATCCGGCAGGGAAGACTCGATATCCTGCACCGTTACCGCATCCCGCATCGCCCCGTAAATCAGATTGATCTCGCGGGAGAGATAATGGTCGATCAGGTCCTGGTAGCGCTGCAATTTGGCCGGCGAGTAGCCGCCGATATTCTTGTGGTGATAACTCGGATGCGAATCGTTGAACACATTCACCGTCAGGTCGAGCACCCGGTAGGAGGGATCCGCATCGGCCTTGATGATCTTATCCACGGGACGCTCGGCGAACTGCGCCGTGAAGTTTTTCGGCGTCGTAAAATGGTCCGCATTGAGATAACGCTTCCCGACGAAGAACAGATTGCCCAGCACCAGCAGGCCGAGGACGGCCACAAGCCCGCCTTTGTATCGTGCGGAAGCCGGCCGCTGCGAGAAGACCAATACGAGCAGCGCACCCGAAATCAGCAGGAAGGACACCAGCGCATCCTGGCGGAAGAGCATCCGCCGGTCGGCCTTGAAGGCATCCACCAGCACCTGCTGCTGCCCGGCGTCGGAAGCCGAAGAGAAGTCCCCGAAGAGTCCCGGAATCAGCCAGCACACGAGGCAGAACCCGCCGGTCACGGCAAAGGCGATAAGCCCGCCCCGGAGGAAATCCTTCCGCGCATATTCCCCCTTCAGGACCTTATCCAGCACGAGGAAACCCAGCAGCGGGAGCGTATATTGCAGCGTAATGAGCGCCATCGACACCGTGCGGAATTTGCTGTACAGCGGCAGCACCTTGAAGCAGAGCCGGGTGAATCCCATCAGATGACTGCCTAAGGCCAACAGAACCGCGAAAACGGTCGCGATGAGCAGCCACCATTTCTCCTTCCCGCGATACAGGCAGAGGCCGAGGATGAACAGGAAGACGCTGATGGCCCCCATATACATCGGGCCGGCCGTGAAGGGCTGAGGACCCCAGTACATCGGAAGCGCCTTGGCGATCTCGCGCATATTTCCACTCTGTCCGTAACGTTTCAGCGTCTTGATGGTCTCGCTCTTGGCGGGATCCACCGCCCCGACCGACGAGCCGCCGTTGAAATTCGGGATCATCAGGTTCGGGAGTTCCTCCCAGCCGTAGGACCAGGCCGTGGCGTAATCCAGGTCGAGACCGCCCTTGGTGCCGCCTTCACCGGAGAGTTCCGATCCTCCGCGCATCGTATGCGCCTGATACTTATACAGCGGCAACAACTTGCTGGTATTGGTTCCAATGCCGACGCAGCCGATCACCAGCAGCAGGGCGGAAGCCACGAAGAAGCGTCCGATGCGGTCGCGGTGCTTCCACAGCACATCGACCAGCAGCACCAGGGCGAAGAAGAAAATGAGCAGCGCCAGATAATACGTGATCTGCTGGTGGTTGGCCTTGATCTGGAAGCTCAGGGCAAAGGCGAACAGCACGGCGCCAAGAATGGTGCGGGGAAGCCAGGAGGATTCCCGGGACACGTCCGGGGATGACGAGAAGGCCGACCGGTAGGTGAAAACCAGGGCGGCAAGCACCCAGGGGAAGAACGCGATAGCCTGCATCTTGGTATTGTGCCCGACCTGGATGATCTGGAAATTATATGAGCAGAAGGCCATCGCAACAGCCCCGATTACAGCCACATACCACTTAACGCCAAAGGCCATGAGCAGCAGGAAACTGCCCAGCAGGGCCACGAAGAGCCAGGTTGCCGGACGCTTGCCGAGCAGGAGAAAATCATAGATCTTCTGGGTCCAGTCCCCCTGATCCATCCTGGAGATCGACGTCGTGGGCATGCCGCCGAACATGGAATCGGTCCAATAAGCCGGATCATCGGGATGCGCCTTGTTCCACTGCGCCATCTCGTTGGACATTCCGACATAGCCGGAGATATCGCTCTGGTTCACGATTTTCCCCTGCAGCACCTGCGGCACGAAGCCGTATGCAAGCACCAGGAACAGCACCACGATGCCGGCTCCAAGGCCTAATTTCTTTAACAATTCTTTTTTCATTGCTTCATTATCAAAAAAAGCAGCAGTATCAGTTCCTGAAACTTCCGGACCTTCGGTCCTCCATCCCTCCCACTTCGTGGGCCCCTCCCGTTCAAGCGGCCACGGGCGGCCATGTTTCATCCACTGACACTGCTGCTTTTTTTAATCATTCAAAATTGTATTCAGCAGCTGCGCCAGGGCGCGGGCCGTATTCTTTCGCGTATAAATGGAGATGTCTCCGGAGGGTGCAGGTACGCCGCCGGCAAGATGCTCCTGCCAGGCCTTGTCGATAAAGGCGCGCATCCCGGCCTCATTGTCCCAGTCGCAGGTTACTCCCGCCTGCGTATCGGAAAGGACCCGCGCCATGGCCCCGTCCTCCTGGCCGATGCCGAGGATGGGCCGGCGGGCGCCCAGGTATTCAAACAGCTTGCCGGGCAGGATGAGCGTATAATCCGGGTCATTCCGGAGCGGAAGGACCAGCACCGAAGCCGACCGCTGCTCCGCGACGGCATCGGGATGGACCTTGTAGCCCAGCGAAACGACATTCCCGCCGAGACCGGCTTCCTGAATCGCCTGCAGCACTTCCGCATCTACTTTTCCGACGAGGCGGAGCCGCAGGGCTTCCTTGAAGGCCGGGTCGGCGGAGGCTTTGGCCCCCAGCACCTTCCAGAGCGTAAATGGATTGCCGTCCCGTGCAAACAGGCCCGTATGGGTCATGTTGAAATAGCCGTCCCCGGCGGGCGCCTCTCCGGTGAAATCCTCCTCGTCGAACCCGTTGGGGATCATCGCCACCGGCGTCTTCGTCATCGAGGCATAGAGCTCCTGTACGAGCGGCGTCACGGTCAGGACGGTCGTTGCGTCATCGATGACGCCCTTCTCCAGAGAGAGATGCTTCCGCCAGGCCCGCAGCGAAATCGGAAGATGCTTCAGGTAATACATCTTCGACCAGGGATCGCGGAAATCCACCACCCAGGGCGTTCCGAAAGCCCTGTGCAGCCGCTGGCCGATGAGATGCATGCTCTGCGGCGGCCCCGTTGTCACGATGGCATCCACAGGGTGCTCCTTCAAATACTTGCGGAGGAACCGGACCGAAGGCTGGATCCACCAGATCCGGGGATCGGGGATAAACCAGTTCCCCCTGAAATACAGCGAAAGCCTGTCCTTGAAAGGTTTGCGTCCGCTCGAAATAGGCGTCACTTCGTTGGTGATGGCGTCCCCTTTCCGTCCGACCAGCTTGCGGTAGAATCCGTACGGTTCCAGGATGGGCCGCCGGATCACCTCGGTATCGGCAGGGATTTCCGCGGAAAGGGTCTTGTCAATGGCCGTCAGCGTCGGGTTCTCCGGCGTATAAATGACTGCTTCCCAGCCATTTTCCCGCAGGTATTTGGCGAATTTCACCCAGCGCTGCACGCCGCTCCCTCCGGACGGCGGCCAATAATATGTGATGACCAGTACGCGCTTCATATCACCCACCCCTGTCTCCAATTCTCCAGGAGACAGGTCTTGGTGGAGAAATTGGCGCCGATCGGATATAACATAATTTTTCTCTTTTTTCAGATATTGACAAAGTTATGAAATATTTCTGAATCAGATGCAATAATTTTCGCATCCGCGAAACAACTCTATTCCAGTGTAAACATTACTTATAATAAAAAAAAATTCCGTATCTTTACACGCTGGAAAGAAACTTAATCCTACACATAATGGCACTTATAGACTTAGTAAATTGGAAGCCAAAGAGCAGTGAATACATCATTGCTTACCGTTACCCTCAAAACAACCTTAGTACTGGCACTCAGCTGATTGTCAACGAATCTCAGGAGGCCCTTTTCTTCTCCAAGGGCAAACTGATGGGGAAATTCGGTCCTGGAAAACACACGCTCAGTACGGAAAACCTCCCGCTCCTGAGATCCCTGTACGGGATTCCTTTCGGGGGCAAAAACCCATTCATGGCGGAAGTTTGGGTCGTCAACAAGCTTCTTCCGGCCAACCTTCCCTGGAGCATTGACCGGATGACCATCCACGATCCCGATTTTGAGACGCAACTTCCTCTTACCGCCAGCGGGCAATACGGCCTTAAGGTAGTTGACTCTGAGCGCTTCCTCATCAATATGGTCGGCACCAAGGAGCTCTTTACCGAGCAAGACCTCGCCGACCAGGCAAAAGGCGAATTTACCACCAAGAGCAAATCCGCCATTATGAAATTCATGATACAGAATAGGGTGGGGTTCAAACAGATATCTGCCTACATTGATGATATTTCGGCTTACCTGCTGGAGGCCATACGTCCCTTCTGGGAGACCTATGGACTCGAACTGACCAAATACTATGTCTCGACCATAGAACTGGATACTTCTACCCAAGACGGACGCGACATCCGAGATGCCATCGCCAAGCAGGCGGCCATGAAGCTGACCGGACATACCTGGCAACAGGAACAAGCCTTCAACCTGGCCAACAACACGGTCGGACAGATGGGACAGATGGGACAAGGCGGCGGGGGCGGCGGCCTGCTGGGCAGCCTGATGGCCCTCAATATGATGAATAATATGTCGGGGTCGATGGGGGGGAGTATGATGCAGTCGCAGTATGGCCAGCCCGGCTATGCTCCACAAGGAGGACCGGCGCCCCAGCAGGCAGGACAGCAACCCGTCATGCCGCAACAAACGGCCGCTGTCAAGACTATTTTCTGCGCCAACTGCGGTAAAAAACGGCTCTCCTCCGAGCGCTTCTGTCCCAATTGCGGCGCAGAATACAATCCGTGTCCCCGCTGTGGGGCCGACAATGCCAAGTCTGCCCGCCGTTGCGTCAGTTGCGGCGCCCCCCTGCAAAGCGGCGGAGGCACAATCAATGTCTGTCCGACCTGTGGCAATCCGCTCACGCCCGGAGCTGCATTCTGCCCCAGTTGCGGAACACCGGTCGGTCATTCCAACCAGAATGCGTGCCCACGCTGCGGATCGTCAATCACCCCCGGCGTATCCTTCTGTCCTACGTGTGGTTACAAAATTAAATAAAGCCACTGACCATGAGAAAAATCCTCTCCATCCTGGCCGCCATTCTCGGTGAAGCCATTATTGTCACACTTATCCTTCTCATCAGCCGGGACATTCCGGGTGAAATCACCGCCCTGAACATCATCGTCTGCACGATCGCCTTTGCACTGTGGGCCCGGATACTATTTGTTAAAATCGACCGGAGTGACGACGAGGTCGGAAGCTGGGTCGCCTCGCTGGGGATCCGCTTATACGGTATGCTCTGCTACAGTTTCACAGCCCCCGTAGCGGCATTTTTAATGAACAATACCTGGATCCTCCGCGATGGATTCAACCGAACTGAGCCGGTCTCCCTGAAGATACAGATTCTCATCCAAGCCGCATTTCTCCTTCTTCTGGTGCTGACAGGGGTTTTCGCCGGAGCGGCCGGCAACCAGGTGTCCGCCGTCCACGAGAAAGAGAAAGACCTGACCGCCGGCCCGGACCGGATGCGCGCCGCGGTCCGCCGACTCAGTGATACGGCTTTTATGACCGAAGGAATCTCTCCGGAAGTAAAAGCCAGTATCGACAATCTGGCCGCAGACCTTCGCTTCCTCTCCCCCGTCGGGACCGCAGAAGCAAAAGAATACGAGCAAAAATTTGTCTCTGACATTGATTTCCTGCTTCCATCCTTCATCAATTATAAAATGAACGAAGCATTCATCATCAGACAACTCTCCCTTCTCAGGAGAACATTTGAAACCCGCAAATCCTTACACAAATAATCAATTATATGGCCACAACCGGTAAAATTTTCAAAGAATCCGGAAATATCTACCAAGATGAAGCCAGGATTCTGTTTAACTATTATCAGCAGGCGGCAGAACGCATTACAGCTGAAGAAGAGAAAATTGAAAAACAGATTCAGGATCTGAAAAACGATCGCGCCCAGGTGGACGAAGACGTCCGCAAATCCCGCAGGTGGTGGTGTTTCTTCTTGTATTGGTTCAAGAAGAAAAGTTTCGAGCAGCGGTACATCGCCATCGACGCCAATATCGCCGAGAAGGAACAAGCACACAAGAATATCTTCCGCGACTATAAAGTGACCCGGCTTGGTATCGCCTATGTCCCCGTTGCCGAGCAAATCAAATACGATGATAAAAGTTTCCTTATCGACTATACGGGCAAAACGCCCCAAAGCGAGGTGACACTCCAGATGTCCCGGCAGAATGATCTCTTGGCATCAACGATCACCCAACTCAAAGATCAGGTCAACAATGTGCCGGTCGTCGAGACCTCCGATACTCCAGAAACCGTCCCGACCGATCAATATTCCCTTTCCATTCAGGAAGTTTCACAGAGTGACTATATCGGCAAGCTCGACCGTTCGATGAAAACCATCGCCTTCTGCATGAACGATGTCGAAAGCAGTTCCGTAAACCTTCCCCTGGTGGAAGACAACAGCGAATACCTCGCTCACATCCGGGAATTTGCCACCGACACTCTGCCGGAGAATGCTGTCGTCGTGGATGTCTTCGAAAAAGAACAGTATGCTCCGAGCATCAACAAATTCCAGGCTCTGAATCACCTGAAAGACTCCCTGTCCAGCGAGACTCAGCAGTTCGAAGAAGTCCTGGAATCCCTGATTACGACGGTCGCCAACTCCGTCCAGACAATTTCCACGGCCAAACTAGCCTCCACCGACACCCTGATCAACAATTCCAATTCGCTGCTCTTCCGCCTTCTCAAGGCCCCGTACAACCATTATTCCCCTCTTCTGGAAGCGGAAGAAATTCAGCGGATCCGCGAAGAGAAATTCAATTACTCCGACTCGGTACAGGGCTATGATCCGTTTACTTTGCGCGAAAGTTCCCGGGTGCGCTACAACCTAATGACCGATACGTGGACTGCAGAGGACGGAAGCACAACGACGGTACCGTTCGGCATCCATCAGATCTATGAGGAAATTGTCGCTCCCGTAGTGTCAAACCTGATGGCCGAGAACCGCATCGAACGCCTCAAGATTTACAACCACATTCACGATCAGAAGCTGAGCTATGTCAATAAATGGCATCAGGATGTAGATGCATTCTACCGTTCCAACCACGCGGAAAGCGCCGATATCATCAATAATATGCAGCAGACGCTGTCCCAGTATATCGAAGCATACAATACTCTGGCTCAGTTAAAAAAAACGGCTGCGAGTATGGAGAACAATGGTGCAGACCTGGACGCCGCCATCGTTCGAAGCGGGGACAACGAAACGGAAGTCGTTGCGGCATTTGATATGCAGAACAACGAATTCAAAGCCGTCCAGGATGAGTTCAATGATTATATGGACCGCCTGCAGGAAGACATCGCCGACAAGGCCGAAGAATTTGGACACGTCGAATTCTTCGATGCCCGACTTCGGGACGGTTATTCCAACGAAGTAGCTGTCGCAGCAGGGGAGGTTTCCCAGCTGGATGAACGGAGAAAACCGCTGGCCGCTACCAACCCTTTACTCGCCAAAGCATCGGATCTTCCGCCGGCACCCAATGTCCAGGACGAAATGTATGAGGATCTATCGCTGAACCTCAATGCGCTAGCAGCCAATGCATTGGAGGAGCTCAACAACATGCAGCCTGCAGAAACACCTGCGGAAGAGCCTGTGGAGGCCCCAGCGGAGGAGCCCGAAGAAGAGATTGAAGAGGCGGTTGCTGAAGAGGAAACAGAAGATGTCCAGGAAGAGGTAATTCCCGAGGCAGAGGCTCAAGATGATGAAGGCGAGGATGAGGATGAGGATAATGAAGAAGAAGATGAAGATGAAGATGAGGATGAAGATGAGGATGAAGATGAAACGAAGGAGAAATAATTATGGCTGTTCGTAACACTATTGATTGCCTCGTCGATACTACGCCTATGGCGAAGACCATCGACACGGTATCCCATCACGTGGATGCAACAACTGCAGCTGTTGTCACCTTCAAGAGTGCGGTCATCGCTGCCGAGAAACAAGGAGCCGATCATGTTTGCGAGAATGTCAACAGGGGGTTCTTCACCCTGATGCACTCGCAGATTTCCCAGAAAATCGCAGCCAACCAGAGCCGCGCGGATTCCCTTCTAATTCAGCTTAATGCCCAAAAGAAACGCCTGCTGGCCATCAAGTCCACTATGGAAACGGACTATCGGAGAATTGTTTCCCGGTATCACCGGATTATTACCGGAATCAACAAAGCCCTCAGGCAGCGGGTCGTGGAGCTGGACCGGCCGGTTTTTGATTTCGCCAATCGGGACATAAGTTGCAATATGAGCCGAAACCTGCTCCTCTCCGCAACCATTCCTGTCTGCCAATTGGAGAACATCAGCGCCTGCCAGCAGATCGTCGCCTCCAATATGAAGCGCGATACGGTCCGGGTCATCGGATCCACCGAGCGCTTCTTACGGCAAATGAACGAGCAGAAAATCCTCACGGAAAAGATGCTCCTGCACAACCAGCCCGGGAAAGAAGGAACAAAACATATCCCTATCGCCGTCCTTGAGTCACAGATTGACCAGAACGGTCATCTAACCTATGACGTCTCCGTCCCTGAAGGGATGGACGAAACCCGCGCACGACAAGTTTCCAGCAACATCATTGAAAATTCCGAGGCTCTGCAGTGGAAAGACACCCCGCTGGACGAGCAGGTCAAAAAGGAATTCGCCAGGATGATTGCCGAGAGCAATTCGTCGGAACGCGTCAAGAAGATGGCCAGTCAGCTGTTTGACAACTGGAAAATCCAGACCCTTTAAAACGACAGGAAATGAGTTACCATCAGAAATTTCATAAGGACATAGAGGTTCCTGTCAGTATCTCCATCTCCAATCCGTCGGCATCTGCACATGGCGAGAATGCAACCCTTAGCACCAGCAGCGGGTCCATCAGCCTCACCATCAACGGGCGGACTCATTACTACAACATCGGAGTCAACGGATACGGTTCATCTGACAACATCACCCATTATGAACCCGTCACCGTTGATATTGAAGTAGATACCGACGAATTTGACGAGAGCGTCAAAAGCTGCAACAACCACGTCAACGCCCTGACCGGCTCGGTAGCCGCAACGGAAGTCGCACACGTCAAGTCCATCCACGATAATTCCAAGAAGGTTGCCGATACCATTATCACCGGATTCTTCAAGAACGTGCAATCCGAGATCAGCAGCCAGGTCGTACAGCTCAAGGAACGGGTGGATGCCACGCTGATGCACCTGCAGAAGCAGGCCGAAACCCTCAAGGCCAAGCAGGCACAAATGCAGGACGACTACGAACGGACCAAGAGTCGCTATACAAATATCTTCACCGATCTCAACAAAGAACTGGACAACCGCATCAAGGCGCTGGATTCCCCCATTTTCAAAATGGCGGAAACGGTCTCGGCCGAAGCTTCCCGAATGATGGATTCCGACTTTACCGAAATTGCCTCCGTCGTTGCCGAAGAAAACAGTCTTCTCTCCGCTCAGATTGAAGCAGCTCTGACCAAAAACAGAGCCAGACAGGCCATTATGAAGGCGGCGGATTTCCTCCGTCTCCAGAAAGCTGCAAGCATCATCATTGACAAGGCAACAATCAGCAGCCTGGCGGCAGAAGACCATCATTTCTTTGCTCCCGTATGCATTATGGAAACTTCCACCGCAAAAGGGGCAAAAAAAGAATTTGCCTTCGACACGGAAACGCTGGATGCGGAAACCGCCAAACGGGTAGAAGAAAACCTTGCCACCATCCCCCCCGAAACCTTTGCCTGGTCGGAAGACACCCGGAATAATGTAGAAAAGTATTTCAACGCTGCCATCCGGGACGCCTACGGCACCCCCGCCTCTCAGCATGACGTACGCGTTGTCAACATGATGAATCAACTGTTCAGAAAACACTAATACACCCCATTATGAAAGAATTGAAAGAAATCAGGATAAATGGCAATCATATTTCCCTGGACGGCAATAAAGTCAAAGGGGGAATCCTGCCGGAGAAAATAGCAGAACTGCAAAGGACCGTCACCATTGAGGCGGACACTGTCGTGGAAGGTCCGGTATATGCCAATAAACTGACTGTCTCCAGCGGAGATACGGAAATTACCGGTGCGGTCTTCTCCCAGAACGAAATATATGTCAACTCATCTGCAAAAGGAAATATCCTCTTCCGCAAGGCGGTTGCTTCCGCCCGCGGCGTCGCCTCCCGTGCACTGGACGCCCGCGTTTCCTTCTGCTCAGACATCAACGCCAAAGAAGTATCCCTTGCGAACGCCTTTGTGGCGGGGAGTATCTATGCAGATGACATAACCTTGGAGAACTGCGTTGTCGTCGGTGGCGTATTCGCCGCCAACAGCATCAATATGAAAGACTGCATGATCGGTACTTTCAATGCACCTCTCATTACTGCAGACGGGACTATCCAGATGTTCCTTCCCACCGGGTTCTCCCAGGAACCGATTATCCGCACACCCGGCACCCGATTTTTCAATCTGGCCCTGGCTGACTTGGGCGGGCTCTTCCGCGAAAAAAAACAAACTGCCGACTCCGGAAAAATCCCGATGAACCTGGACGCAGACGAAGTCAAGACAACCCTTGTCGATGAGAACACCCGCAAGACTCTGCATACCTATACCGTCGTCGGGAAAGTGCTCGCCTCTGATATGCTGGATACTGACAAATTCCAAAATCACTTCCTCCTGACGGCGGCAGCCCTCGGACCACAGCTTCTCAAGACATATGATCTTGGAATCGGAGGAGACGGAGCAGCCCGACCGCTTACCATTGAGAACATCAGAACCTTCCTTTTCGATATTCTGAATGGAAAAATCGACATCCAGCCCATTGAAGGTACCTTCACGATGGGTGAACTGATCAGAGGATAACCCGTGAGCGAGAAGACATCCCGCAAATCCAAACCCGCGGAAGACACCCCGCTGATCCGGCAATTCTTCGAGGTCAAGGCCCAGTACCCGGAAGCGATGCTCCTGTACCGGGTGGGAGACTTCTATGAGACCTACGGCTCCGATGCCGTGGAGGCCTCCAAGGTGCTCGGACTCGTCCTGACCGGCAAGTCCAACGGCGACAAGGGGCGCATCGAGATGGCAGGATTCCCGCATCACGCCATCGACAATTACATCCCCAAGCTGATCCGCTCCGGCTACAAGGTGGCCGTCTGCGACCAGCTGGAGGACCCCAAACTTGCCAAGAAGCTCGTCAAGCGCGGCGTCACCGAGCTCGTCACCCCGGGCATCGCCTTCGGGGAGCAGATGCTCGACACCCGGGAGAACAACTTCCTCGCCGCCCTGTCCTTCGACCGGGACCAATGCGGAGCCGCCTTCCTGGATGTCTCCACCGGTGAATTCAAAATCGCCCAGGGGAAACTCGACTACATCGCGACCCTGCTGGGGACGCTTCGCCCGAAGGAACTCCTGCTGGAGCGGAGCTGCGAAAAAGGCGTCCGGGAGCGCTTCGGGGACTATTATATCACGACGCTCGACGAGTGGGCCTTCGTGTATGACAGCGCCGTGGAGCGCCTCTGCAAGCAGCTCGGCACCGACTCGCTGAAAGGATTCGGCGTCGATGCCCTGCCTGTCGGCCTGTGCGCCGCCGGGGCCCTGATGGTCTATCTCGAGCAAACGCACCACAGCGGGCTGGGGAACATCTGCTCCCTCTCCCGCATCGACGGCAACCGCTTCGTTTGGATGGACCGGTTCACCCTGCGCAACCTGGAGATTTTCCAGAGTACCGCCGGCGGCGAAGGGGTATCCCTGGTACAGACCATTGATCGGTGCAACTGCCCGATGGGCGCCCGCCTGCTGAGAAGCTGGCTCGCTATGCCCGAGATGGACATCGACGAAATCCGGAGCCGGCAGGACATCGTCCAATTCTTCCTCGACCATCCCGACGCGCACCGGGAAGTCATCGGCGCCCTTTCCCAGACCGGCGATATGGAGCGGATCCTGGGCCGGGTCGCCTCCGGGAAGACCCTGCCGAGGGAACTGATGCAGCTCTCCCGCGGACTGGGGCAGATGACTCCCGTCAAGGATGCCTGCAAAGGGAAGGGGTGCGATACCCTGGACCGCCTTCTCGGCGGCGTCATTCCCTGCGACGACCTCCTGCAGCAGATCCGCCGGACTATGGATCCCGAACCGGCCTCCCAGCTCGGCAAGGGCCCCGTCATCGCCAAAGGCGTGAACGCAGAACTCGACGAACTCCGGGAGATCCACGCCGGCGGCAAGGATTACCTTCTGCAGATGCAGCAGCGGGAGGCGGAGCGCACTGGCATCACCTCGCTCCGGATCGGATTCAACAATGTGTTCGGCTACTATATCGAAGTCCGCAATACCTTCAAAGACAAAGTTCCGCCGGAATGGATCCGCAAGCAGACCCTGGTAAACGCCGAGCGCTACATCACCGAGGAGCTGAAGCAGTACGAAGAGAAAATTATGACCGCGGAGGAACGGATCGCCGCCCTGGAAAGCAGTCTTTTCGCCGAACTGATCTCCGCCGTACAGCGCCGCATCGCCGACATCCAGGCCGACGGACGCATCCTCGCCCGCATCGATGTACTCTCCGGCTTCGCCACCCAGGCGGCGGAGCGGCATTACTGCCGGCCCGAAGTCAATGACTCGACCCTGCTCGAAATCGAGGCCGGCCGCCATCCCGTCATCGAAACCCTGATGCCTCCGGGCGAGAAATACATTCCCAACGATATCCGCCTCGACGACAAAGCGCAGCAGATCATCATCCTGACCGGTCCCAATATGGCCGGAAAATCGGCCCTGCTCCGCCAGACGGCCCTTATCGTCCTGATGGCCCAGACAGGCTCGTTCGTCCCGGCAAAAAGCGCCCGCATCGGGTATTTCGACAAGCTCTTCACCCGGGTCGGCGCTTCCGACAACATTTCGCGCGGCGAATCCACCTTTATGGTGGAGATGCTGGAGACTTCGATGATCCTCCATAATCTCTCGGCGCGATCGCTGGTGCTGCTCGACGAGATCGGCCGCGGCACTTCCACCTATGACGGTATGGCCATCGCGCGCGCCATCGTCGAATACATCCACGAGTCCGGGAAGGGGGCCAAGACCCTCTTCGCCACTCATTACCACGAGCTCAACGACCTGGAAGGCATTTACCCAAAGGTGAAGAATTTCCACATCGCCGTCAAGGAATCCGGCAAGGACGTCATCTTCCTGCGCAAACTCAAGGAAGGCGGCACCGACAAGAGTTTCGGTATCCACGTCGCCCGGATGGCGGGTATGCCGAGAGCCGTTCTGGACAGCGCGGAACGCACGCTCAAGTCGTTGGAAACGAGCGGGGTCAAGGCTCCCGTCCGGGCCCACAACACCAAGGCGGGCAGGGTGGAGAGCGACGGCAGCCTGCAGCTGTCGCTGTTCCAGCTGGACGACCCGATGCTCAGTTCGCTCCGCGACCGGCTGAAAGATGCCGACATCAACAATATGACCCCGCTCCAGGCCTTCGACCTGCTGCGCGGAATGAAAGAAGAATTAGGTTTATGAAAAAGGCTATCATCGTCGCCATCGCCGACAACTACGCCATCGGGAAGGACAACGCCCTTCTGTGGCACCTCAGCGAAGACCTCAAGTACTTCAAACGGGTGACCTCCGGGCATCCCGTCATTATGGGCTATATGACCTACAAGTCCATCGGGAGACCGCTCCCGGGGCGCCTCAACATCGTCTCGACCTGGTATCCCTTCGATGCACCGGACGGCGTCTCGGTGGTGTACAGCCTGAAAGAAGCCTATGACGTGGCGGAGAAGCACTTCGCCCTGTGCGATACTCCGGAGGAGGACCGCACCGTCTTCGTCATCGGCGGCGGAGAGACCTACCGGAATGCACTTCCGCAGGCAGACCTGCTGTACATCACCCACGTGCATACCACCGTAGAGGATGCCGACACTTTCTTCCCCGTTATTGATCCCCTGATTTGGGAAAAAGTTTCTTCGGAGCCGGCGGCCACCGATCCGGAGACCGGACTCTCCTACGAATTCACCGTATATAAGCGAACCCACCTATGGAAAGAGAAAAATTCGGATCCCGGTTCGCCGTCATAATGGCCTTCGCCGGCTCGGCCATCGGGCTCGGCAACATCTGGAAATGGATCAGCCTGCCCATCGCCCTCTCGGCGTCCTCGCCATCTTCCTGACCAACCTGTTCCTGTAACGGGTTAAATATCCATCGAGAAGATGAATCCGGCGCTGACGCGGTGGATGGCCCCGTCGGAGGCGGTGCGGATCTCCTTAAAGCGGGAGCCGCCGTTCACGTCGAGGCTGAATCCGACCGAGCAGTCGAAGGGAAACCAGAGGAAATTCGCCAGTTCGACGGTAAAGTCGAAGCCCGTGGAGAAGAGCGTGCCCTTCGCGAAGGTCAGGTCGGCGTGCGGAACGACCAGCAGATTCTTGATATACAGCACCGGAGACATAACGGAGATATCGCCGATCCAGATCGGAATGGCGTAGTCCACCGTCAAGCGGCCTTGCGAACGGGCATTCGTCAGGAATTGCGAGGCCGAAGAATCAAAGCCCCGGGGCAGCGTCAGAACGTGGTTTTCCGGGACCCTTCCCGCTCCGACCATCTGCTGCCAGATACCCGAGAAACGGAATCCCTGCGTATGCCAGAAGCCCGGAGCATACCCGTACACATAGGCGTACAAATCCGGCGTGAACAATTTTGACAGCCCCGGCCGGAAGGAATACCCGATGTCGGCACCGATTCCCAGCGACGGATACACATTGGAATCCGCCACGGGACGCATCATATAGCCGCGGACGGAGAAGGTCATATTCTGCATCGGAATCCTGCAGCCCGGCTCGGCGCCGAGAAACACGGGATGGGTTCCGCCCGAAGGAATTACCTCCATCAGCGACATATCCCTCCGGGTCGTACTGAGGATATCGTTGGTAAGGCTGTATTTGACCTGCGGAATCAGACCGCTCTGCCATCCTCCCTTGGAGAATTTGAGCGGGACATACACCTTGACCTCTCCGCTGAAAAACGGCGCCTTTCGGATTTCTCCGGAGAAGGAAGGGTCGAAGCCCTGCGTTCCGAGCACTTCGTTGTAGCGGTAGAAGTTGGCGTTGCGGTCATTGAAATCGAATCCGGCTTCAATGACCGGATACCAGCCCGTATAAACGAATTGCCCGTGCAGGGAATTCTTCCAGCGCTTCCGGTCGCGGGGGTTCTTGTGCGCCGAATAGCCGACGAAGCCGTAGGCCGTCCCGAGTTCGTTCTGGAAGAGACCCGTCAGACCCAGCGACGCGGTCTCGTAGCTGAAGTCAAAGCTCATCGACGAGACATTGTCGTAGTTGAAGTAGATCGGCGCCCAGGAGTGGAACTTCACCAGATGGGAGAATTTGTTGTACTTCACCGGCTCCGAGGGAGCCGCCGGGACCGATTCGGGATAGAAGACCGCGAGGCTGTCTTCCTGCTCGGAGAGCCGGTCCGCCACACGGTAGGCGTGCATGTCATAAAGATTGACTTCCTGCGGCCGAAGATCCTTTGCAGCCATCTTGAAGAGCATCTTCCCTTCCGGAGTCTGGGTCGTGCAGTAGAGCGAATCCGTCTCCTCGTCAAGCGCGAATTCCCCGCAGCCGTAGCGCGAACTTGTCAGACGCATCACCCGGCCCGTGACGGCATCGAGACTGTACAGTTCATTGACACCGCTGCGGTCGCTGACAAACTCTACATCATCCCCGTCAGCACCCAGATAGAGCATAGTGGCATAGGTGGGTTCCGTCACTGCCCGCCACGAGCCGGACCCGTCCGCATTGTGTACCCAGAGGGTATATCCACCATCGGAAATGGCTGTTGCATAGATGATTCCCTCCGTCCAGGCCGTTTCCGAGAGCTGCTCATTGTTCCCCGGAGCGGGGATGGTCCAGGCCGTGGAGCCGTCCCCGGTCCGGATGACGCGGATCCGGCTCTTCCCCTCCGGAAGATATTCCACGCAGGAAAGGTAAATGCCGTCCGGAGAAGGACAGGGGTTGAACAGGCGGCCTTCCGAGGTTAGGTCGTGAGGCTTATGGTCGGAAGTGGAGAAATAGCGGATGATGGACTTTCCGGCGAGTTCCCAACGGAGATCCGAGACGGTCTCGGACCAATAGATGCGGTGCCGCTCCGGGTCGAAATACAGGGCGCTGGTCGTCCCGGCAAAAGGCCGGATGATCTCCTCCGTTCCGTCTTTGCGGAGGATCAGCAGCTGACGGGCGACATCCAGCCCTTCACGGGTCAGATATAGATTGCCATCCGCAAAGACTTCGAGGCCGTAATCCCAGGCGAAGACCGGCGTCCTCGTCACCTGCTCCAGCGAATCGAACGGTGCACGGGCCTGAGCCTCCTCCTTCCAGATGTCGCGCCAGCCCTGCATGATCTTCTGCCAGGATTCGTCGAACTTGCGGCCGGAGGCGCTCCGCACCGTCTTCTGGAACGAGAACAGCTTCCACGGCGTCTCATTGACACGCTTGAAATAGCGCCGCGTGAAGAGCGGATCGTTGAAGAAATACCGCGTCCCGGCGACAATCATATAGCCGGAAGTATAGTGGTCAGGCGCAAATCGGCGGTAGGAGCCGTAACGCCACTGATACCAGTCGCGCCAGTCGCCATTATCGAAAGCGACCTGATAGTAATTCAGGAAATCTGCGCTCCGGCCCCGTCCGCTCTTCGTGAGGGCCGTTTCGGCCACGACGGCATCGCCTTCCAGGAGGGCGGAATTGGGATACAGGCCGCTCAGCGCGCCGATCCACATTTCGCCCAGGGCGTACCAAGGGGATTTGAGGATGCCCTTATAGCCGAACTGCATCTGGGCGAGGTGCCGCCCTTCGTGCACGGCAAGCTGGGTCACCCAGGGCTGCGGAAGGGAACCATAGGGCTCCGGCATAGTGTAGAGCTCCATCCGCCGGGGCGCCCAGGTAACGGATCCGTTGCTCCAGGAAGTGTAAGGATGCAGGATCACCGGGGTCTTGCCGAACTGAAGCGCTCCGGGCTCGAAGCCGATACTCCGCGAGAGCGGCGTCGAAAAGCGTTGCAGCTCATTGTAATAACACCTCGCGAGCGAATCCGTCCCGACAGGATAGATGAGGCGGTAGTTCCCGCCGCGGATCTCGCTCCATTTGACCTTTCCCGGATCCGTGCCGGGGACTTCGATCTGGGCCCTGAGGGTCAGGGTTGCCGCCAAAAAGAGGACGGATATAGAGAGTTTTTTCAAGAATCTTCCAAGCATAGGCACAAAGCTACGAATAATTTTGTAAATTCGCTTGTTTGAAACTGGTCCGTATGCGGAAATTTCTACCGATTCTCATCCTTGCGCTTCTTGTGGCTGCCTGCCGCGGGAGAGTTCCGGCCGCGCCCAAGCCCGCGGCCGCCCCTTCCTTCCCGATGGTGACGGTTCCCGGCGTGGTGACGGACCCGGCGGAACGGACGGCCTACCTGGCGGAGCATTTCTGGGATGAGGTCAAAACCGTATCGGACCTCGACAGCGCCTCGCTTGAGCTGGCGGTGGGGACGTGGGCTTCCCTGCTGGGTTCCCTGCCTGCGGATGCGGGTGAAAATGCCGTAAAAAGCCTTCTAAAGAAAGCGGACACCCTCCCGCAGGAGGAAAACGCCCCCCTGCTGGACAAGGTGGAAAAATACCTGTACGACCCCAATTCCCCGGTCCGGAACGAGGACCTCTACGGCCGTCTGGCCCAAGGGCTGGCTGCCTCGCAGGCGACTCCGGACAGTCTCCGGGCCCATTACGCCTACCTGGCCGAGAAGTGCGCCCTCAACGCCGTCGGAACCCGGGCGGCCGACTTCCTCTTCACCCGCAACGGCCGCGTCCAATCCCTATACAGCGTCACTGCGGAGCGCATCCTCCTGATCTTCGGCAATCCGGAATGCACCGCCTGCCGGGAACTGCACGCCGCCCTGAAGTCCAGCGAGGAGCTTTCGGCCCTGATCAAGGAAGGGAAGCTGGCCCTGGTGGAAGTCAATCCCGACGAGGACGGCATCGCCAAGGCGGAGACCGACCGCTCGTATCACATCCGCGCCATCCCGTCTATGTATCTGCTGGATGAGAACAAGACCGTCCTCCTCAAGGACGCAACGCCGGAAAGGATCTTAAAAGCATTGCAAAACAACTGATAATCAAATATATGAAACTCACGAAAGAACTTTGGGGCAAGGCTCCGGACGGTAAGGAAATCTTCAAATGGACTCTGATGAACGAGAGCGGCGCCTTCGTCGTGCTCAGCAATGTCGGCGCGGCCATCGTATCAATCGGCGTTCCCGACCGGGAGGGCAAGATAGCGGATGTGGTGATCGGCTATCCCGATCCGTTGTCCTATTTCGCCGACGGTCCCTGCGCCGGCAAGATTCCGGGCCGCGTGGCGGGCCGTATCGCGAACGGAAAATTCACCCTGGACGGCGTGGAATACACCCTTCCCGTCAACAACGGTCCCAACCACTTGCACGGCGGCCCCGAAGGCTTCTCCAACCAGGTCTGGGAAGGCCGTGAAGCGGGAGATGCCGTGGAGTTTATGTATTTCTCCGAGGATGGGGAGATGGGTTATCCGGGCAACTTCAAGGTCGTGGCCCACTACGAGTGGAGCGAGGACAACGTCCTCAAGCTGACCATTACCGGCGAGACCGACGCCCCGACGGTGGTGAACCTGACGAACCATTCCTATTTCAACCTGAACGGCGAGGGCAGCGGCAGCATTGAGAACCACATCCTGAAGCTCAACTGCTCCGAGTATGTCGTCGCGGACGAATTCCTGACCCCGACGGGCGAGATCGCCCCCGTGGCCGGGACGCCGATGGATTTCCAGATGGGCAAGCGGATCGGCGACGACCTGCACTCCGAATTCCCCGCCGTCAAGTACGGCAAGGGCTTCGACAGCTGCTGGGTCATCGACGGCGCCCAGCCCGGGCAGCTCCAGACGGCCGCCACGCTCTACGCCCCCGAGAGCGGCCGCTTCCTGGAAATGACCACGGACCAGCCCGGAGCCGTCGTCTATACTGGCAATTGGCTCGCCGGAAGTCCCCGCGGCAAGTGCGGACGCAGCTACTTCGACTACGACGCCGTCGCCATCGAGTGCCAGCACTTCCCGGGCAGCCCCAATCACCCGGAATTTCCTTCCGTCGTCCTCCGTCCCGGCGAGGTGTATGAATCCGCCATCATCTGGGCATTCAGCGTAAAGGAGTAGCCCTATGC
>OCVV012874991.1_pt1 | contig 21081 bp, 25 predicted proteins | sample 1539721 | NCBI WGS metagenome assembly OCVV01 (sample SAMN02144230, study PRJEB22623) | gut metagenome | biome: sheep rumen | host: Ovis aries | place: New Zealand
AAAGAACAAATGGATGATTACTTAACCGCAGTATACGCTAACTATAATCCAGAGGATAAGTTCTTTGCGGCGGCGCTGCTTCTGTTCTATAGTGGGTTAAGAAGGGGTGAGGTTTGCGGCCTTCGATGGAGAGATATTAACTTTGAGAGAGGAGAGCTTTCTGTTGAGAGCGCAATAGGTATGGGAGATACAACCTATACTAAAGGCCCTAAAAGCCATTCTGGGAGAAGAAGTTTTCCAATGGTACCTCAACTTCAAACTGCATTAAAACAGCGCTATGAAGCTATAAATCCTCTTTCTAATTGGTTTGTATGTGGGGATGGAGAGAAGTACTGGAACCCACAAAGCTTTTCTAATTACTTTAGAGCTTTTATTAAAGAGCATGAGTTAAAAGATGCTTATGGAAACTATCTTTCTCCTCACAAGCTGCGCCACAACCTTGGATATATGGGTATCAAGAGCCATATGGATATAGCAAGCTTGAGTAAGCAAATGGGCCATGCAAGCCGCGCCTTAACTCTTGATACATATGGTGATAGTTCCCCAGAAGCAATGAAAATAGCAAGTGCTAAATTAGGTTCAGAGTTTGATAGAGATACAGAGTTTTATAAGTTAGAAATAGAAGAAGAAGAATAAAAATAAGCGGCCAATTAAGGCCGCTTTATTTTTTTTAGTTCTACCAAGTAAGGAGTTCATCCATTACATTATCTTCTACCTTACCCTTTGGAGCGTTCTCAAACTCAATCTCATCTTTGTAAGTTCTATAGAAGTAAGCCTTGGCGCCGAAGGTATCTTTTACCTTAACCATCTTGCCATTTTCCTTATCTACTCTCTTCTTCTTATTCCTTACCTTACCCTTATCATCTGTGTAAGTAACAGGATTTCCTTCATCATCAAGAACATCAATAGTCTTCTGTTCTTTCTGTTCCTTGATAGCTACTGCGGCAAAGGCAGACTTACTATCCTTATCATTGTGATAAGTCTTAATATAATCCATCATCTGTGCAATAGTCAGTTTCTTATAATCCAGTTTAACTTTAGCAGCCATTATAAATACTCCTTTCAAGCAAAAGAATTAATTACTACCTTGATTATAGCAAGTTGAAAAATTTTTTCAAATTTTGGACGAAAAAATTAAAGAGAATCTAGCTAATTTTTACTTATAGATGAAAGGGAAAAGAAAAACCTTTTAGTAGTTGCGGCTTTACCTCTCACACTCCAGCCGCAACTACTTTATTAGCTAATAATTCTGGAGTGTGAGTAAGGAGAGTGAGAAATATGAGTAATTATAAAACTGTGCCTAACCAAAAGGTGGTTAAGGTAGAAAAAGAAAGAGTAGAAAAAGGTACCAAAAGGCCATATACAACAAACTATGTAGAACATATTTATGCGGCCGCAAAGAATCTTCAAGCTGGCGCATTTAAGTTATATATGTATTTTGCTATTAACGCACCGCATTATGAATTTGCTTTAAGTAGTAAAGCAGTAGAAGAAGAGTTTGGAATGAAGATAAAGCAATACAATAATGCGATTAAGGAACTGGAGGATAAGGGTTATCTTTGCAAGGCAAAAGGTAACAATTATTTTTTTTACGAAACTCCTGTTATTACCAAAGAGGATAAGGGAATTGAAGAAGAAAACTTCGTTATCCCAAAAGGTAATAACGACGTTATTACCAAAAAGGATAACGACGTTATTACCAAAGGGAACAACGCGTTATTACCAAAAGATACAAGAAATAATATAAACAATATAAAGAACAATATAAATAATAATATACCAGACTCGTTCCCGCAATGCGGGAACTCATCTGGAACAAAAGAAAGTTCTCAATTAAGGGAGATAGATGAGAAGTTTCTGGAAGATTGGTTTAGTAAAGGTACTGTAATTGACACTCCTATGGAGTGGAAAGGATTATAAGGAGATGAAGATATGAAAAAAGAATTAAGAAAGAGAATTATAAGTTTAATTGTTGAACTTGAAGCGCAGAATGTACAAGGCGCCGCACTGGAACTGCAAATTAATGAGTTATTCCAAATGCTCTATATTCTTACTGATGAGGAGACTTTTGCTACTGTAAGATACATTTGGGATAAGAGATATGAAGATGTATCTGATACAGAAGAAGATAGCAAGATATATAGAATAATGAAGTTCCAGAGAGAAATTGCGGCAGTACTAACTGAAAGAAAATATATTTAAAAATTTTAGAAAAATTTTGGCCCAATTTTTTAAAGGCAATTAAGCTGATTTTTACTTATAGATGTAAGGGGAGAAGACTTACAGCCATAATAAATCCTCCTATAATTTATTTTGGTGATGTGGCGCCAGATGCGGCCATACATTTGGCGCCATAGGTTTTATTTACAGAGGTGAATGAAATGTTATATGTATTTGGTGTAATTGTTGCTGGTATCTTAACAAATCAGATTGTAGAAGATATCAAAGCAAAGAATAAATAAGTCAATACTCGCATTATAAATGCGTTTCCTATAATTTGGTAGTGGTTGCGGTATAAACACACCTCGCCGCAACCACTCAATAAATACAAGAGGTGTGTAGAAAGAAAGAGGTGTTCTTATTACTTACTGACTATTGCTAAAAAATTATGAAAAATTTTGAAAAATTCTTGGACTAAACAAGACAACTCTTTACATGCCTCTTTCATATATCAATGGAAAGAGGTGTGTTTTTATGTTTTATGAAGATTTAGCAAGAGGTAAGAAAGGTGAAAAGTATGTGCTTAACCTGATGGCGGCGCGCAACCATGAAGTAGAAGATGTTTCTTTAGATTTTGATGCTGGTTATGACTTCCTTATTGATGAGAATAAGGTTGAACTTAAAACAGACTATGTAATCAATCGAAGTGGAAACTTATTTCTTGAAGACTCTATTGAGTACTTTAAAGGCGGCCGCGCCAAAGGATGGTTCAATACTTGCAAGGCGCAGTACTTATTTTACCTTGATGAGAAATCACTTACTTTATATATCTATTCTCTTGATGAGTTAAGAGAATATGTAAAGGAGAATAGAGGAGTTATTCCTTATAGAAGCCTTGATGATGGTTATAAAAGAGTTTATGGATATTGCTTAAACAAAGACTTGGTAAGGCGCCAAGTTATTCAGAAAGATGAGGTGTGCGCATGATTATGTTTTTAGAAACTTTGATTTTCTTTTTAGGTTGTATGACTTTCGGAGCAATTCTTTGGCTGTTTGCTATTGGCTTATGGGCAAAGTTTATGAATTATCTTAAGAACCAAATGAAAGATTAATGGTGTTCTCTTTTATGTAGAGAGGTAAGGAGTAATGAATACTTATGATATAGAGATGGAGAGAATAGCAGAGGATGAGCTATTTGATTATAGAGAATTGTTAGGTGAAGCTGCGGCGCAGTATTACTCAAAGGCGCGCTTAAGCAGAGAACTTAACGAAGAGTTAAAGAAAGATACAGTTAAATTAATTGAATGGGAGTAGAACAATGGCACTTACTGCAAAGAACAAATTATTTGTTGAAGAATATGTTGCCAATCACTATAACGCTACTCAAGCTTATATAACTGTTTATGGAGTTGGTTATGATGTTGCTAATTCAAAAGCAGCTCAAGTTTTAAAAAAGCCAGAAGTAAAAGAGTATATGAAGGAAGTTCAGAAGGAAAGAACTGAACAGTTAAATATAACTGCTGATAGAGTTTTAGCTGAACTTGCTTCTATTGCTTTCGCGCCAAAGGATGATAAGGATATTCCAGCGGCCGCAAAGAACAAAGCACTTGAGTTAATCCAAAAGCAGATTGGCGCACAGGCGCCGCAGAAAGTAGAAGCAGATATTAATTCACAGGTGGTGTTCATTGATGACACAGATTCGCTTGAGTGAAAAGATTGGTAAAGGTTACTCTGACTTTTGGAAATTCAAAGGAAGATATTTGGTTGTTAAAGGAAGTAGAGCTAGTAAGAAATCTACCACTGCTGCTTTAAAGATAATCTACAACCTTATGAAATATCCTTTATCTAATGCTCTTGTTGTAAGGCAAGTCTTTAACACTCAAAGAGATAGTACTTTTAAACAGTTACAATGGGCCGCTAATTACTTGAATGTAGCGCACTTGTGGAAGTTTACAGTATCTCCACTTGAAGCAACATATTTACCAACTGGACAAAAGATTTATTTTAGGGGACTAGACAATCCAGAGAGTATTACTTCAATTACTGTTCCTTTTGGATTTATTAATTTTGTCTGGTTCGAAGAAGCTTATCAAATCAGAAAAGAAGATGATTTTAACAAAATAGATTTATCTATTAGAGGAGAGTTGCCGCAAGGTTATTACAAACAACTCATTCTTACATTCAATCCTTGGAGTGATAAGAGCTGGCTTAAGGCTAGGTTTTTTGATACTCCAGATACAGATGATAAGTTGGCGCTCACCACAAACTATTTATGTAATGAATGGCTGGGCGCCGATGATTTAAAAGTATTTGAAGAGATGAAGAACTCACCTCGCAGATACTCTATTGAAGGATTAGGAGAATGGGGAATAAGTGAAGGCTTAATCTTTGATAACTGGAGAGTTGAAGACTTTGATAGAGACTCTATTGAATATCCACTTTATGTTGGGTTGGACTTTGGTTATAAAGACCCGACAGCTATTGCGGCATTGCGTGTTGATGAAGAGAACAAGAGAATCTACTGGTGCCAAGAGTTTTATAAAACCAATCAGCTATTGGAACAGATTGCAGATTGGCTTAAGGATAATGGCTACAGTAAAACAATTATCCAATGTGATAGTGCGGAGCCGCGCAGCATAGAAGAACTCAAGCGCCTTGGTATTACTCGCGCCAAGCCAGTAAAGAAAGGACAAGGTTCGATAATGGAAGGAATCCGAAAGTTACAAGAATATGAGATTATACTTCATCCTTCTTGTACCAATGCAGAGATTGAGTTTAGCAACTATCAGTTTGCAAAGGATAAGTTTGATAACTGGACAGATAAACCAGAGGATGGTAACTACAATCACTTGATGGATGCAGCGCGCTATGCTGTGAGAGAACTTGGTAAGAACAAGTTAAGAACATTGAATAAGAATGTTCTGTAAGGAGGAAATAATACATGTATTTTATTAATAGTTTAGATGAGCTAACCAATGCCAAGATACAAAAGATTATTCAGCTCTGGCGCGGCAATGAGTTAGTTCAACTGGAAAAGTATAAAGATTACTATGATGGCAAACAGGAAATACAAAACAAATATGTAGAAGATGAAACAAAGCCTTGTAACAAGATTACTGTTAATCAATGCTATAGGGTTGTTCAATCTTATTCTGGTTACTTAAGTGGTATTCCAATTAGCTACAACAGTGATGAAGATATCAGTGATATCTTGGAGATTCTTAAGTATAACGATTATCACAAAGAAGATAACCAATTACTGCGCGATGCTCTAATTTATGGAGTGGCCTATGAACTTCACTACTTGGATGAAGAAGCACAACAGAGATTCATTTATCTTAATCCTTGTGAAGTAATTCCAATCTATAAGAATGATTTAGAGAGAAGCTTAATCGCAGTAATCAGATTATATTCTGCTAATGATGTAGATGATACAAGCAAGAACTTTCTTGATATCTACACTGATACAGAGCTGCGCCACTATCAAACAGATATGAGCTTTAGCGCAATGAAGCTTTTAGATATTGAGCGCCACTATTATGGAATGGTTCCTGTTGTTGACTTTGAATTGAATCAAGATAGGACTTCTATCTTCGCGCAGATAATGGATTTACAAGATGCTTACAATAAACTGTTATCTGCTAACGTAGATGATTATGAAGCTTTTGTTGATTCTTATATGTATCTGAAAGGTTTAACTGCTGATTCAGAAGAGTTAGCAAAGATGAAGGTTAATAGAATACTTCTTCTTGATGAGGATTCTGATGCTGGTTATATTACAAAGCCAGATAACAGTGAAGGAGTTAAGAACCTTTTAGATAAGATTGAAGATAGGATAGAGAGAATAGCACAGGCTCCAGATTTCAATGATGAGAGCTTTGGTAATGCCAGTGGTATTTCTATCAAATATAAGCTGCTGGGTATGGAAAATATCTGTTCTAATATCGAAGCTAATATGCGCCAAGCATTACAGAAAAGATTAGAGCTAATCTGCGCCATCCAGCGCTTAACCGCATCAGAGTTTGTATGGAGAGATGTGAACATTGTATTCACTCGCAACATTCCAGTTAATGAAACAGAGCAAGCAGAACTTGTTAATAAGTTAAGAGGAATTGTTAGTGATAAGACTTTACTTTCTATTTTACAGTTTATCCCAGATGTAGATAAAGAGATTGAGATGCTTCAAGAGCAAAATAGTAATTCTCTTTATAACTTTGGTGGTGATGTAGATGAGTAAGTATTGGCAGAAGAGAGAAGCAGAACAAAGATTGCGGTTCCAGACAAAGACGGAGAAGGAGATTGAGAGGGAATTAAGGCGCCTTTATAGGGCCGCCGCAGACAAAATAGTAGAAGAGATGGAGATTATTTATCCTTCTCTCTTGGAAGATGAAGTGCTTTCTAATTACTACTACAGATATGTAAGGTACTACAAGTTAAGAGAGAAGATAAATAAACAACTTACTGCTCTTGGCCAAGAGGAAATAAAGGAACTAGAAAAGAAGTTTGAGCAAATGTATAAGTTTGCTTCTTGGAAAACTCTGGAAGGCTTGAACTTCTCTGTTGAAAACAAGATGGAGTTGGAGAAAGTTATTAGTTCTCTTTGGGATAATAGGAGCTCTTGGAGTGAAACAGTATGGTGTAAGGATGGACTTACTGGCGCGCAGAGAGTAGAAAAGCAGATGACACTTCTACAAAATTCACTTGAAAAGGGGATGAGTGATTGTGTTTTAAGAGGAGCAAGCAAGGATGAACTTGTTAAGACTTTGAAATCAAGGTTTGGAGTTAGCTTTTCAGAAGCAGACAGAATGGCAAGAACCGAGCTTACTTATATACAGAATCAAGCTACTAAAGATAGCTACTTAAAAGCTGGTGTAGAACAGTATGAATATCTAGCTGAAATTGATAGTAGAACTAGTGATATATGCGCCGAGTTAAACGGACAAAGATTTGATATACATGCGGCAGTTGTTGGTGTTAATTATCCACCACTCCATCCTAACTGCCGCTCCACAGTATTAGCTGTTATTGATTAGGGGAAACACCAAGTGTTTAACCTATTGAAGATATTTTATTTTTTATAGTTTAAGGGTTGATTTTTTAGTCTTTTTCTAGGTGCAGACTTTAAAGAACAACTAAATTATAGGGTTATTAAGGAGATAAAACTATGGATAACGAAAACAAGAATCTTGAGAATGAAAATCAAGAGGAAGAAAAGAATGTGAAAACCTATACACAGGAAGAGGTTGATGCGCTGCTTCAACAGGAAACTGATAGAAGAATCACTTCCGCGCAGAAGAAGTGGGAAAAGAAAAGCCAAGAGAAAGTAAGAGAAGCAGAGAAACTTGCAAAGCTTTCCGAACAAGAGCGTTTCCAATATGAGTTAGAGCAGAGAGAAAAAGCAATTGCTGAAAAAGAAAAGCAAATGGCTCTGATGGAGAATAAAGCAGAAGCATCCAAGGCTCTTAATGAGCGTGGGATTTCAATTGCATTAGCTGATTTCGTAGTGGCAGAGGATGCCGATACTATGATGGAAAATATAAAAATGTTAGAGGATGAGTTTAAGAAATCAGTTAAGGCAGAAGTGGAGAAAAGATTAGCTGGGAGTTCGCCAAAGAAGAATCTTGGTGACAGTAAAGGTATGACAAGAGAGGAGTTTAGGAAACTTTCTTTTGCTCAACAAACTGAATTACTGAATATGAACCCAGATATTTATGAGAAGTTTTTTGATTAAGGAGAGTATATAAAATGTCAAATACAGTTTATGCTAACAAAGTCATTGCGGCAAAAGCTACAGATTTACTTCTTTCTAGCTTAAATCACAGAAGCCTTATGACTATTGATACAGATTTACAAGGCAGTGAAGGTATGACAAAGACTATCAATACCTACACTTACACAGGACAGGCAGAAGTTCTTGCTGCTGGTGTTGGTTCAACAGCTAACAAGAGAGGTTCTGTTGCATATGTTGGTAAGGATTACACAGTTGAGTGCGTTCAGCAAGCATTTGACTATCTTGATGAGGACTTTATGAAGGATAGCAAGGTTGTTGATATTGCTACTCAAGGCGCAACACAGGTTATGAGCAACTTCCTTACAAATAAGTTCTATGCTGCACTTGCTACACAGGCTTCTGGCGCAGAGCTGGTTCAGAAGACTACTTTCGCAAAGAATGGAGCTATTGGCTATGATGTTATTGTTGATGCTATCAGTGATATGAACATCGAAGATGAGAGCAAGCTTTTCGTTCTTATTCCAAATGCTTGGAAGGCTGACTTAAGAAAAGATGATGATTACAAGAGCGCAAGAATGGGTGAGGTTATCTACAATGGACAGGTTGGCCAGATTGCTGGTATTCCTGTTATTGCTACAAAGGCACTCACTGATAAGGCTTATGTAATGACTCCAGAAGCAGTAACACTCTTTGTTAAGAAGAATGTTGAGGTTGAACAGGATAGAGATTCTGATAAGAGAGCTAACGCAGTATATCTTCGTGAGTACTACATTTGCGCACTTACAGATGCTACAAAGGCTAGAAAGATTGAAGAAGCTGCTGCTTAATTAGTGATTTGTGAGGTGAAGAAATATGGCAATGATTGATGATTTACAAACCTTAACTAATTGCGATAACACCTCTGTTTTAAACCTTTTGATTTCACAGTGTAAGATGATTGCTACTGATTACTGCAATTTAGATACATATGATGAGAAGCTAGATGAGATTGTAAAGGTTATGGTTTGTGAAAGGTTTAATAAGCTTTCTGCTGATGGTATTTCTTCACAAAGTTATTCTGGAATAAGTGAAAGTTATACAGATGATTTTAGCCCAATGATTTATAAGTCATTGAGAAAACACAGGAAGTTAAGAACAGTTTAAGAGGTGGCGCAATGTTTAATAGTAAAAAGAAATCATATACAAGAAAAGTAAGGATTGATATAGATACTTCCAATGATTTCAATGAACCTATTGAAGAGTATGCGACTGCCGCGAATGTAAATATGTTTATATCTCTTTCCAATGAGATAACTTTTTCAAGCCAAGATATGAGAATACAACAGTGTTCTCATATTGGCTTGACTCTTGATGAAGTGTTGGTTGGAGATATCATAGGTGAAAAATACGAAGTTCAATTTGTAAATAAAGCTGGAAGAGAAAATATAGTCTTTATGAAGGAGATTGAAAGTGATGGGTGTTTCGATTGATACTGCGGAAGTCGAAAAGAACTTGGAACAATTCGTGAATAAAGAACTTCCAGACTTACTTGAAAAGGCATTAGAGAAGGCTTGCTTGATTGTAGAAAATAGTGCCAAACAGAACTGTCCAGTAGATGATGGACAATTGAGGCAAAGTATTAGTCATACAGTAGACGGAACAAAAGGTGAAGTTGGAACTAATGTAGAGTATGCACCTTATGTTGAGGTTGGTACTGGTATCTATTCAACAGAAGGTGGTGGAAGACAATCCCCATGGACTTATGAAGATGCTAATGGAGATTGGCATACTACAAGAGGTATGAAATCACAACCTTACTTGCGGCCAGCTTTAGACAAGAACAGAGGTAAGATTCTAGATTGTTTTAAGGGGTTAATATGATTAAGAAAATTATTTCTGCTTTAGAAGTCGCTACAAGCCTTCCTGTTAAACCAGTATTTACTACTTCATTAGGTAATCAGATTATCTATAATCACTATCCTGTGATAGACAATGGCGCAAAGTCGCAACAAAGGTTAGAGTTAAGGCTTATAACGAAAACTTACAGTGAAGCAGAAAGTTATAGAAAAAAGATTATTGGAGCCTTGGTTCCAATAGGAGATAACATTTTAATAGACGGTATAACAAGTTGTGAATTAAATGGTGGTGGTTCACTTTATGAAGGTGAGACTAAAACCTATCACACTCTGTTGTACTTTGATTATATACATAGGAGCGAAAATAATGAGTAATAAGATTGTATTAGGCTCTGGTAAATTATACGTTACAACTGCAACAAAGAGTGCTGATGGTTATACTATTCCAGCTGATAGCACTCTTGAAACAAGTGCTAACTTACTTGGTTATATCCAAGGTGGTGCAACACTTGAGTACACACCAGAGTTTTATGAAGCTAAAGATGATTTAGGTTATGTTTCAAAGAAATACCTTACTAATGAGGAAGTATTACTCAAGTCTGGAATTATGACTTGGAACGCAGATACACTTGCAAAGCTTACTACAACTGCTTCTACAGTTGAGACTACACCAGCTACTTCTTCTGCAAATGGTAAGAAGACAGTTAAGATTGGTGGTATTGGTAGATTCTCTAACCAACAGTATGTAATCAGATTTGTTTACTCTGATGCTGTTGATGGAGATATCAGAATCACAGTTGTTGGTTCAAACGAAGCTGGATTTGAGATGGCGTTTGCAAAGGATGCAGAGACAGTTATTAACGCAGAGTTTAAGGCTGTTCCAAATGATGCGGATGGTACATTAGTTATTTTCGAAGAAGTTTTACCTAAAACTGCTTAATGATAAGGGGAAAGGGAACACTAATCCCTTTCCCCATTTTTTAGTTGCGGCGCGGCCGCAGTTATCAATTGGAGGAGATATAAGATGTTAGATTTAACGAAAAAGAGAAGATATTACGAACTTAAATGGTTTGATGGTGAGGTTCTGCAGTTCCCAATGCCTAAACAAGAGCTGCTTATGAGAATGGTTAAGTTAGAGAATCTTGATGATATTGAACTGCAAATGAACTCACTCACAGAAATCATTAAGGAAGTTCTGAACAGTAATATCAATAAGAGAGAATTTACTGATGAAGAACTCAATGAATTAGATTTAAATACTATCAACCTTATCCTTGAGGATTATATGGGAAGTATCAATGATGCTCTGGGGGAATAACATTCCCTACTTTGCCTTCTGATAGTGATGAAGATGTTCCTTACTTACTAACTGAAACAGGAGACTTAAAGTTAGTAAGTGATTATACAAGGATGGATTTCAACCAAGTTATAGAGCTTGATTGCGTCACTTACAAGATACTTGCCAAAGATGCCTTTGTTGATAAGTTAGGACAGACAGAGGAAGGTAGGGAGTATTTAGAGAACTGTTGGATTTTGACACAGACAAAACCAGACAGAGAAAAATTGAGAAAGAAATATGGTAGGAGTGATAAATAATGTTAGATTTAGGAACTCTTAAAATTGGAATAGAGGTAGATGATGGAAAAGCCAAACAAGGTTTAAATTCTATCTCTGGTGAAATGGATAAGACAGGTAAGAAGACAGAAGGCCTTGGTACCAAAGTTAAGGGTTTCATTAAGGCTTTTGCTGCTGCTTATGCTGTTAAAGAGATTGTCAAAATAGGCAAAGCCGCATTAGAAGCTTATTCACAATATGAACAATTAAGTGGTGGTGTAGAAAAGCTCTTTGGTAAGGATAGCGCCAAGACAGTAGCAAAGTATGCGGATGAAGCATATAAAACTGCTGGTATTTCTGCTAACAAGTACATGGAACTTACCACTTCCTTTAGTGCTTCACTTCTTCAATCTTTAGGTGGAGATACAGACAAGGCCGCCAAGTATGCAGACAGAGCTATTAAAGATATGTCTGATAATGCAAATGTCTTTGGTACAAGCATGGAAGAAGTTCAAAATGCTTATAAAGGTTTTGCCAAAGGTAACTATACAATGCTTGATAACCTTAAGCTTGGTTATGGTGGTACTAAAACAGAAATGGAGCGTTTACTTTCTGACGCAGAAAAGCTTACTGGTATTCACTATGATATTGCTAACTTTGATGATGTTATTCAAGCTATCCATGTAATACAGAAAGAACAAGGAATTACTGGTACAACAGCAAAGGAAGCAAGTAAGACAATAGAAGGTTCTGTAAATATGGCCAAGGCCGCATGGGAGAACTTCCTTACTTCTCTTGGTTCCGGTGATGGCGCGAAGATTAGTAAAACATTAGGAGACTTGTTTTCTTCTATTGGTACTGTTGCAAAGAATGTAATTCCTGTTGTTATGAAGATTGTTGATGGTTTGATTAGCTCTGTATTTGAGCTTATACCTAAACTCTTCAATAGTAAGAGCGGCGGCTTGATTGCAAAGATTCTTAAATGGGTTTCAACACTACCAGCAAAGATAATGAAGGGTTTAACATCTGCCATTAATGGTATTGCAAAAGGCATTGATAAAATGTCAAGTAAGGGAATGGCAAACACAGGTGTTAGCTTTATTAAGAATATAATTGTTGGAATACTTAAGGCGCTGCCGCAACTGCTTCTTGCTCTTGGTAGGTTAGCACTTGCACTTATTAAACAACTACCTTCTCTTTTCAAGAATGTTGGTACTGGAATTATGAAGGCTATTGTTGAAGGTATCAAGAGCGCATTGGGTATTGTTGGTAAGGCATTTGCTACTGTTCTTCAACCTTCAAAGATTGCTACAAAAGCAATTGATTCAGTTAAGAAATCTTGGGATACGGTTATAAAACAACCAGCCAAGAAAGTATATCAAATGGCACAACAGAAGTTTGATGAAGTAAAGAACAAGGCAAAAGCAGTATTCAATCAGTGGAAAACAAATTTAGGACAGAAGGCAAGCAAAGCATTTAGTGTAGCTAAATCTGGTTTTGAGTCTTTTGTTAGCTCTGCAAAAAGTGTTTATAGCAGATGGAAAGATGTACTTGGACAAACTGCAAAGAAATCTTTTGAAGTTGCAAAGAAGGGATTTGATGGAGTATTAAGCAGCATGAAATCTATTTATAACAAGTGGAAAGATATTCTTGGCCAGAAGTCCACAAAGACTTTTACAACTATAAAAGAAACAATTACTAGAGCTATTTCTGGCGGCTCCTCTGGTTCAAAGAAGAAAAAGAAGAAAAGAATTGGTTTACGCGAAGTTCCTTATGATGGTTATGAAGCTGAACTCCATAAAGGTGAAACAATTCTTACTGCCGCAGAAACAAATCAATATAGAAAGTGGCTCAATAACCAAGTACAGATGAAGAGTGAGCCGCAACAGATGATGGTGTCTTCTTCAAACATTGATTACGATAAATTAGCACAAACAATGATAAATGCTTTAAGCGGTATGAATATCAATACTGCGGTTAATGTAAATGGTAAACAGATTGCACAAGCTACTGCGCCATTTATGAGAACAGAAATTAACACACTTGAAAGAAGAGCAAATAGAGCAGTGGGTGTTGTGTAAGGAGGTTAATGAATGACAAGAGAAAGAAATGACTTGGCTGTTGATGCAGTTAAGATTAATGGAATGTATGTTGAAGATGTCATTTCTGGCTTCACAACAATTAACTCAACAGGTAGAGAAGTATTAACTAAAGAGATTGTTTCTAATCAATACAAGAGAGATGGAAGTGTTGTTGATTACACAAGATACCCAGAGAGAGAAATAAACATTAAGTATGTTATTGAAACAGATGAGTATAGTGATTACAGAGATAAGTATACAAAGCTGCTTGGAATGTTTGATGAGGAAGAAGTGGATATACAGTTTAATGATGATGTAGATAAGTTCCTTACTGGAACAATTTATATTAATGAGCCAGAAGAGAAGTTTGGCACATTCTGTGTAGGTACTTATACGATTAAATGCGCTGACCCATTCAAGTATTCCACAAGTGTATTTACTGCGGAGCCAGTAGAGTATGATGCTACTTCCGCGCAGTTCTTGATTCACTATAATGGAACCTATCCTTCAAGGCCAGTACTTCAAGCAGAGTTTGTAAGTGCGCTTGAAGGTGGGGATTACAGTGAAGATGGAGATTGCGGCTTCGTTGCTTTTATGGATGATGAACAAAACATTATTCAGCTTGGTAATCCAGAAGCAATAGATTTAGATGCTTCTTCACAAGCAGCACAAGTTCTGAATAGAACCTTTACTACTCTTGATGGATTTACCACTACAGGCGGCCATACTTGGGGAAATAAAGTAATCACAGGTTCTTGCTCTGCAAATCAAAACATTACAGATACTTATTGGAATAGAGGAAAAGGCCAAACACTTAAGTATGTAAAACCAACATATGGTTCTGGTACTGCTTGGCATGGGCCAATTTTACGATATCCAATTAGTGGTGCTGGCGCGCAGAATTTTGAAATTGCTTTAGTTCATAGAATTAGTTGCAACAATGCGGCGCAGCTTGGAAGTTTTGAATGTGGTGCTTATACCTCATCTGGAACAATGCTTGCTGGGTTTGTAATTGAGAAAACAGCAAATGGAAACAATGGAACAGTTCGTTATATTGTCAATGGCGCGCAGAGAGGAACTGCAACTATTGACTTATCATACTACAACACAAACTTTGGTTACTGTAATAGAACACCAATCTATAAAACAGAAACATATTATGTTAAAGAAACTTACTATGTAAAACAAAAGAAGAAGAAAGTAAAGAAAACAAAGAATGTAAAGAAGACAAGAACAGTACTTTCTCATTATAACTACACTCAATCTAATCTTAATTCAATGATTAAGAGAACAGGTAGTTCATTTACTTTCAAGGTTGGTAATCTGGCGCAAGTATCATATTCTGTTGGGGATTTGGATATGGTATTAGCAAGTGAAGTCTCAATGCACTTTGGACAAAGTAAAACGACTGCCGCGCTTCATACAAATGCGGTAAGTTCAATTAAGATTACTCAACTTGCTGGCGCGCACTTTGCAGATACAAAGAATGTATTTACTGCTGGTGATATTGTTGAAGCTAATTGTAGTGATGCTTCAATCATACTTAAGAGAACTGGAACCGAAGATGGACAACTTGCACCTCAATATGGAGCTTTAGCTAATGATTGGGAGAGCTTTATGCTTACTAAAGGAGAGAACATTATCAATGTTTCTTGGAGTCCTTGGGTTAACCCAACTTATCATCCAGTATTAAAGATAATGTATAACGAGGTGTTCATATGATTGTATATTTTTTTGATAGACAGTTAGAAGTTTTGGGGATGGCATCAACAAGCCTTCCCCAAGGCTTAAGAATTACAGAAGATAGTACAACAGAAGATATAGATACTGGTTGTAATATCTTCACTTGTACTATCCATTGCAATGGAAAACCAAGAGAAGAAATAGAGTCTTTAGCGCAAGAAGGCCACTTTATAATAAAGGGTTCTGGCGCGGCCTTTACGGATAGTGAAAATACTTATGATAGTTTATATCAGATTATTGAAACAGAATTTGACACTTTAAACAACAGTGTAAATATCTATGCAGAAGATGCTGGTTTAGATTTGATTAATAAAGTAGTTGGTGCTTCTACACAGAGTAATAAAACATTACAACAGATGGTTAACGCATTTATTCCTTCTGGATGGAGTGTTAAGTTATATGGAACTCCAACAGGAACTAAAACCTATACATGGGATGGAGAGAATACTGTTGTAGAAAGAATTAAATCAATTGCAAACTTATTTGGTTGTGAAATGTATTACTCCTTTGTTATTGAAAGAATGGAAGTTCAACAAAGGTGTATAAACATTATTCCAAAGAGAGGTTCACAAGAGCCAGTAGCGCAGTTAAGGTTAGGAAGAGATATTAATAATATAGTAACTAAAAAATCAATTGCTAATCTTGCTACAGCTTTTGAAGTAGAAGGTGGTACTCCATCTAATGCAAATGCTCCAATCAACTTAAAGGGATATTCTTATTCTTATACAGATAGTAAAGGGGATGTTTATACAGTTGATAGCGCCACTGGACAAATGAGAAATACTACTCAAATGAGAAGATGGGCCTCTGTATTAGATACTGATGGATTGATTGTAAAGAGATTTACTTATGATACAACAGATAAAGCAACTCTTGCTGGACAAGCTCGCGCGGCGCTTCAAAAGGTTTGTTATCCAGAAGTTAACTATGAATGTAACATAATTAAACTTCCAGACAATATCAGAGTTGGAGATAGGATAAACATTATTGATAACGAAGGAGAATTATATTTAGAAGCAAGAGTATTACAGTTAGTTGTTTCTGTTTCTGGAGAATCTGTTGAAGCTGTTCTTGGTGAGTACAAGATTAAAGAAGGTGGAATGTCAGCTATAGTTAGTCAATTAGCTGCTGATTTTTCCGCAAAAGTAAAGAATGGATTAGATGGTATAACCATTTCAGTAATTTCAAGTGGTGGAAACATCTTCCACAATAAAGCTATTTCTACTACTTTAAATGCTACTGTTTATGTTGGTACTACTGCTATTACAACTCAAAGTGAACTTGAAGCACAGTTTGGCGCCAATGCTGATTTGAGATGGTATAGGAACAATGATTGGGTTGGTAGTGGATTCAACTATAATGTTAGTTCTAATGAAACAGAAGTAAATATACTGTGTAGGTTATACACAGAGGAGTGATATATATGATTAGAGCAGAAGCACAAACTGATTTAATTAGAGTTAATGATGGCGCGCAAGGGCCGCAAGGTGAAACTGGCGCGGCTGGTGAAAGTATTCAAACCATAACTAATTACTATCTTGCTACTGCCGCAAGTAGTGGTGTAACAAGAGAAACCTCTGGTTGGACTACTTCAATACAAACAATGGATTCTACCAATCAATATCTTTGGAACTATGAGGTTGTTGTTGGAACAAAAGGAACAACATTAACTACTACTAATCCAGTTATTATTGGTAGATATGGATTAAATGGTGGAACAGGTAAAGGTATATCAAGTATTACTGAATACTATTTAGCTACTTCCGCCGCATCTGGTGTTACTGTTGAAACCTCTGGTTGGACAACAGCAGTACAAACAACAGATGCAACTAATAAATATCTTTGGAACTATGAAGTAATTGCATATACTACTGGAAATCCTTATACTTCTTCACCAAGAATTATTGGTACTTATGGAGATAAGGGTGATAAAGGAGATACACCAGAAATCACTGCGTCAAAATCTGGAACCACAACAACAATTTCAGTAGATGGTACTTCTGTTGCAACTATTAGTGATGGCGCGCAAGGCCCTAAAGGAGATACTCCAGAGATTACTGCAACAAAGACTTCTGGAACCACAACAATTAAGGTTGATGGAACAACAGTAGCAACTGTTGATGATGGCGCGAAGGGTGATGCTGGAGTTAGTTCAACTATCACTACTTCCAGAACACCACAAAATAATGGAACAATTACTAGAACTTCATATTATGATGATTCAATTGGAAGAACAGTAACAAATGTACAAACAGTTTATGATTGGCAAATAGTTCCTTTAACTTGGATTAATGGAGATATTGGTGGGCCTACTACTCCTGATTACACCTTTTATGATGAAAACTTAATTGCACCAGAAAGTTGGACAGGAGTTTATCCACCACCTATAGTTAAAGTAGGAGACTATATAGAAGATGGAGGATATAGATATACAGTTAGTTCTATTGGAACAACAACTGTTCAATGCACTGAAAGAATTAAGATAGAAGGTGAGAGCGGTAAGAGCGCATATGAAAGTGCAGTAACAGGTGGTTATACTGGTACAGAAGCACAATTTAATGCAGATTTAGCTGATGTAAGTAGTAAAGCACCTAGTACTATTATTAGAGAGTATAATAGCGGTGTTTTAGTTGGTAAGGTTGGACAAAATACTGGCGCGCTTGTTAATGCACAAGGTTCATTTGATGTAGTTGGAGTTACATGGAACGGCAATGTTCCTACTGCTGGTAACTCTGTTGCTTCTTTTGGTGAACAGAGTATTGTTGGTTCTAATAATAGTAGCCACATGTATTTGGATTCACAACAACTTTCATTCTATGATAAGACAACTACACCTTATTTTGTACTAAAAGATTCAACAGGTTCCGATGCAGAAAAATTGATTCAAGAAACATTTGAAGTATGTAGAGTTTATTCTATAGCTGCGCCAAATCAGAAAATTATAGTGCCAATTGGTACAAGTTATCATGTAAAGTCAATTAGTAGAATTAAAATAGGTGATGAAGAATGGACAGATGATTTAACTGGTATTACATTCTCTGATACTTTCATTGGTAGAACATATAACTGGATGTCTGCATATAGCGTTGTTGAATCTGGAGGAGATATTCCAGAGCCACCTACACCTACACCTATGTCTGTACCAAGCACAACTTTGGCTGCTACATCTTCTACTGGTTCTGGCTTATATTTGCCGCCAAATGGTAAACAGATTAGTGATACACAATGGATTCTTGATAATGACCCATGCTTTGTAATTCGCGGAGATACCATGGTTGGTAAAACATTTGCTAGATTTGGATATATTGCTGGCGGCGCAACTATGATTACTTTTAATACATCATTAATTGACAAATTTAACAAAACTACATATTTAGAAGGTGAAGCTTTTACAACAGTTATTGTTGAGTATGTTACTGATGACCCAGCTTTAAAAACACTTACTTTTGGTACTCGTTCAGACAATATAGAAGGAACTACTAGTGTATGCTTTGGTGTGGAGAATAAAGCATCAGATACTAGTTCATTTGCTGCAGGTGTTCGAAATCAAGCTACTGCATTAAGTTCTATAGCTATGGGATATAACAATAGAGCAACTAGCAAAGGCGCACATGCAGTTGGTGTTGATACTACTGCAAGTGCTATGGGCGCTCATGCGGAAGGTATAGGGATGCTTACAAAAACTGTATCTGGACAAACATACCAAGGAACAGGTGCTAAAGGTAATGCTTCTCATGTTGAAGGTTATAGAACAACTGCAAGTGGACATGCTTCACACGCAGAAGGCGATGGTACTATTGCTTCTGGTTCGTGTTCACATGCTGGTGGTTATAATACATCTGCATCTGGTAATAATCAAACTGTCATTGGAAAGAATAACTTAAATAATGAAAACAATGCTTTTGAGATTGGGAATGGTTCTAATACTAATCATTCCAATGCTCTTACTGTAGATTGGCAAGGTAATATAATGGCTCAAGGTATGGCTGGTATGGTTCAAATGTATGCTGGCGCTACACCACCTACTGGTTGGCTTTTATGTGATGGTAGTGCAGTAAGTAGAACAGACTATGCAGAACTCTTTGCTGCTATAGGTACTACTTGGGGTGCTGGTGATGGAAGTACAACATTTAACCTTCCAGATATGCGCGGCCGCGCTCCAGTAGGTGTTGGACAAGGTTCTGGTTTAACTAACAGAGCTTTAGCTGCTACTGGTGGTGATGAGCATATCCAAGCACATACACACGCATTTACAGAACCAAAGACTCCAAACCATACACATACTACAGAGACAAATAGACAATTCGTGACGCGCACTAACAACTCTGCTGGTATAGGAGAAACAGGTGTTGGTTCTACTGGAACTAAATTCTATGCACCATCTATTGCAAAAGCTGATAACTGGTATGGTGTTGCTAGTACAGCTTCTTCTGGTGGTGGTGTTGCTTGTACTGGCGGCGCAGTTGGCGCAGTAAGTGGAGCTACTACTGGAACTGCTGGTAATATGATGCCTTTCCGCGGTATTAACTTTATTATTGCTACTGGAAAGACAGCTTAATCGGAGGTAAGGAAATGAAAGAATTTGTAAAAGCAATGCTTATAAGAGCATTAAGAACAATGTGCCAAACTGCTATTGCAACAATAGGAACCGCAGTAGTTCTTACTGATGTACAGTGGTTGGTTGTACTTTCTGCATCTCTTCTTGCTGGTATCTTATCTATTCTTACTAGTTTGGCCACTGGACTTCCAGAAGTAGATAGTGAGGTATTAGAATGATGTCAGATATAGTTATTGTTGCACTCATCACAGGAGCTTTTAGTTTCTGCGGCAGTTGGCTTTTAAATAATAAAACACTTGCTGTTCTTCAAGAGAAGATAGGACAGTTAGAAAAGAAACAAGACAAGCATAATCAATTAATCGAAAGGATGTATGTTCTAGAGAAAGATGTTGATATTGCTTTTGAAAGAATAAAAGAAAATACAGAGGATATTGATAAGCTTGAAGGCAAGGTTTAGTTATATAGATTTAATCAATAGTTCCGCAAATACACTTGCTGTTATAATACTTTAGGTAAGTAAAAAAGTTTTTTCGAAGTTTGCGGAACAATTTGCGGAACACAAACAACGAAGAGCCTTGAAAATAAAGGAAAGGAGATACTTTATGAGTATTGAACTGGAATATATCCTCCAGAAAAGCTAACACAGAGTCCTTGAAAATACTGGGTTTCCTCTTATGGGGAAACCCAATTTTTTTATGAGTTTGCGGAACATTTGCGGAACACTTGTGGTATACTGTCTGTGAAGGAGGAACAAGTGATGAAGTATAAAACTTTCAATGTTCAGCAGCTAACCAATAGAAAAGGGAAACCTTGGCAAGCGCGCCTTAAGTATAAAGATGCAGTAACAGGTAAGTGGAAAGAGACAAGTAAGATGTTGCCTAATGTTTCTGGAAAGAGAGAAGCAACAAAGGCCGCAGAAGCTTGGTTTAATGAAATGAACGCGGCCGCAGCCAATGCTCCTAATATGGAGAGAGACAAAACTGTTAGTGATATGATAGAAGAGTTTCTTAAGTATCAGTTAAGAACAGGAAGAATAGAAAAGTCTACCTACAATAGACAAACAGCAACATATAACAACTATGTTAAAGGCGCCATTGGTGATTACTCCTTTGCTACTTTTGATAGAACTGCAATTAGTATTTGGTTAACTAACTTATATAATCGCGGCTTAAGTCAAGGAACAATTTCTAATGCTTATTACTTGGTTAAGAAGGTATTTGATTACCACTATGAAATAGGAGACTTAATAAAGCATCCTTTTATTGGAACGAAGCCGCCAAAAGCTACTGCGCCAAAGGTAACTCACCTAACAAAAGAACAAATGGATGATTACTTAACCGCAGTATACGCTAACTATAATCCAGAGGATAAGTTCTTTGCGGCGGCGCTGCTTCTGTTCTATAGTGGGTTAAGAAGGGG
>OCVV011348041.1_pt1 | contig 21049 bp, 16 predicted proteins | sample 1539721 | NCBI WGS metagenome assembly OCVV01 (sample SAMN02144230, study PRJEB22623) | gut metagenome | biome: sheep rumen | host: Ovis aries | place: New Zealand
ATTGAAAGAGATTATGCAGATATGCATAGAGAAGTTGCACCTTTAGTAAGAGTAAAAGATGCTATTTACATTGATACAACTAATGATACTATTGAAGAGAGTGTGAATAAAATTATGGAAAAAATTAATAGTGTTAATTTAAAAGATTTATATATTAATTTCTTTGTAGAAAAGGGACACAAACAAATTCCTTCTGCACCTGTAGTTCCAGAGAATGATCCATCTGTATTATTTAATACAGCTGGTATGCAACCACTTGTACCATATTTAATGGGACAACCTCATCCATATGGAACAAGACTTACTGATTATCAAAAATGTGTAAGAACTAATGATTTAGATAACATTGGAGATACATATCATCATACATTCTTTGAAATGTTAGGTAATTGGTCTTTAGGTGACTACTTTAAAAAGGAAGCTATTTCATGGAGTTTTGAATTTTTAACTAAAGTACTTAATATTCCAGTTGAAAGACTAGCTGTTACAGTATTTGCCGGTAATGATACAATTCCTTTTGATGAAGAAGCTTACAATTTATGGTTAAGTTTAGGTATTCCTAAAGAAAGAATTACTCCAACTAAAGATGATAATTTCTGGATAGCTGGTGAAACTGGACCATGTGGACCTGATTCAGAAATGTTCTATTGGAGAAGTGATGACCCAATTCCTGAAAAGTTTGATACTGAAGATAATAGATGGGTAGAAATTTGGAATGATGTATTCATGCAATATGAAAAACATGAAGATGGATCTGTTACAGAGTTACCTAAGAAAAATGTAGATACAGGAATGGGTGTTGAAAGAACGACTGCTATTCTTGAAGGTAAAACAGATAATTATGCATCATCTATTTGGTCTCCAATTATAAATGAAATAGAAAGTATATCTGGTTTAACTTATGAAGGCAATGAAAAATCTATGAGAATTATTGCTGACCATATTAGAACAGCTGTATTTATACTAGCTGATCCTGCTGGAATTAAACCAAGTAATACTGATCAAGGATATATTTTAAGAAGACTTATTAGAAGAGCAATTAGACATGCTAAGAGACTTAATATTGATATTAATTCTAATTGGGAAGAGAGAATTGCTACTAAACTTCTTGATATGTATGACGTTTATTATTCTGAATTAAAAACTAATAGAGAAGTTGTTTTAGAAGGACTTAAAAATGAAAAAGTTAAGTTTAATAGAACACTTGAAAAAGGTTTAAGAGAATTTGAAAAAGTTACTCGTAATTCTACGGAAATAGATGGAGTTACAGCATTCCATTTATTTGATACATTTGGTTTTCCAATTGAGTTAACTGTTGAACTTGCTGAAGAAGCTGGATTAAAAGTTGATGTTGATGGATATCATGCTAAATTCAAGGAACATCAAGAATTATCTAGAAGTGCTTCTGCTGGTAAGTTTAAAGGTGGACTTGCTGGACACTCAGAAATTGAAACTAGATATCATACAGCAACTCATTTATTAAATGCTGCTTTAAAGAAAGTAATTGGACCTGATGTTCATCAAAGAGGTTCTAATATTACTGATGAAAGAATGCGTTTTGACTTTAACTGTGATCACAAGTTAACAGATGAAGAAAAGATGGAAGCAGAAAGAATTGTTAATGAATGGATTAATGCTGGATTAGACGTTACTATTGAAACTATGAAGAAGGAAGATGCTGTTAAATCAGGAGCAGAATGTATGTTCTTAGAAAAATATCCTGATGAAGTTACTGTTTATTCAATTGGTAATGAAAAATATGGTATTGTTTCAAAAGAACTTTGTGGTGGACCACATGTTAAAAATACTAAAGAACTTGGAAAATTCATTATTAAGAAAGAAGAAGCAAGTTCTGCTGGTGTTAGAAGAATTAAAGCTGTTTTAGAAGGAGAATAATTTATGCGTGAGAATGTTAAGGAATTTGCAAAAGAAAAAGCTGCAAAAGCAGCAGAAAAAAGTAAAGGATTGTTTGCTGAATTTAAAGCATTTGTCTTAAAAGGCAATGTAATGGATATGGCAGTAGGTGTAATAATTGGTTCTGCATTTGCATCAATTGTAACTGCACTTACTACTGACTTTATTAATCCACTTATCAATGGTATTGGGGGTGCTGAAGTAAATGGTAAGATTGCTATTTATGGAGGTCAATATCTTGATTATGGACATTTTATAACTGCAGTTATCAATTTCTTAATCATGGCTTTTGTATTATTCATGATACTAAAAGCATTTAATAAGCTTACTTCAATTGGTAAGAAAAAAGAAGAAGCTAAAGAAGAAAAGCAAGAAAAACAAGCTAATCATCAAGAAGAACTTCTTGAAGCAATTCTTGCTGAATTAAAAAAGAAGAATAAGTAAGATAATATCTTACTTTTTCTTTTGGTAATAAAAAGTAATTATTTATTGTATTGTTTATTATTAGAAAGATAAATGGTATATTTATAATAGGTGAGATAAGAATGAATAATAAAAAAGGTTTTACGTTAGTTGAGTTGTTAGCAGTTATAGTTATTTTGGCAATAATTATGATTATTGCTATTCCTGCAGTATTAAGTACTATGGAAACAGCAAGAAAAAAATCTCTTGTCGAATATGCAAATAAAGCAGTTTTAAAAGCGGAAGAAAAATATACAACAAGAAGTTTAGAAGGATTACCTATTAGAGGTGTTATTGTTTATGATATAGTAAGTGATTTTGATTTTAATAACACTGGGGACTATAAAGGTTATGTTTTAATTGATGCAACTGAAACTGATAAGAGATCTTTTTATGTATACTTATATGATAATTCATATTTAATAAATTTAAAGAAAAGTACAGATATAAGTGTTGAGTCACTTGAAGATGTTGAAAGTATAGAAGTAATTGCTAGTATTGAAAAACTTGTAGATATAGCAGGATTTAATTCATATTATGATGCAAGTTCATCTGTTGTTAATGAGATTAAAAATCCTAAATATGAATTCTTAAATGGTTTAAAGTTAGATGGTCATAAATATATTAATACTCAAGTAATACCAACAGATAATACTAAAATAGAATTAGAAATTGATGATAATAATTTTGATGCAATAATGGGTAGTAGAACAATCTATAAATCTGAAGACTCGCTTGCTATCTTTGGACAATTTACAAGTACTTACGTAAACTATATTATTTACTGGGGAGATAAATCAGTAAGTCTTAATAAAAAAAATCCATCTGTTTCTCCAATAAAAGTAACTTTTGATAATAAGACTTTTAAAGTAAACGAAAAGGAATATTCGGTTTTAAATCCTACGGTTAATTTAAAAGCTAAATACCCAATGTTCTTATTTTCTGTTAGCAATGGTGGAGCTCCTGACTATAGAGTGTTCCAAGGTACTTTCTACTCATGTAAAATATATGAAAATGGTAAGTTAATAAGAAACTTTGTACCTGTTAAAGTTAAAGCAACTGGTGAGACTACTATTTATGAGAAAGTAGAAAAGAAAGAATATTCTTTTATTAAATATAATTAGATTTAAAAAATAATTAATAATAACAGAGTTATATTTATAACTCTGTTTTCTTTTGATATAATACATAATAGGTGATGATATGAATATCATAGATATAATAACTAAAAAGAAAAACAACGAAGAATTAAATTATGAAGAATTATCATATGCTTTTAATGGCTATTTAAATAAAGAAATACCTGATTATCAGATGTCTTCTTTACTTATGGCTATTGTTATAAATGGAATGAATTTAAAAGAGATAATAAGTCTTACTGATATATTTTTAAAATCTGGTGAAGAATATAATTTATCAGATAAAATGGACAATGTTGTTGATAAACATTCAACTGGTGGAGTAGGAGATACTACTACTTTAATACTTGGACCAATGTGTGCGGCTCTTGGACTACATATGGCTAAGATGAGTGGTCGTGGTTTAGGTTTTACAGGTGGTACTATTGATAAGTTAGAAAGTATACCTGGATTTAATGTTAATTTATCTAAAGAAGAATTTATTAATCAAGTTGATACACTTGGTTTTGCAATAAGTGCTCAAACTGATAATTTAACACCTTTAGATAAAGTAATATATGCTCTTCGTGACGTAACAGGAACTACGGAATCTATTCCTTTAATAGCTTCTTCTATTATGTCTAAAAAGATTGCACTTGGTGCAAAGAATATACTAATTGATGTTAAATATGGTAGTGGTGCTCTTATGAAAAATAAAGAGGATGCTACTAAACTTGCTAATAGCCTAAAAGCTATTGGAGAAGCATATGATAGAAGAGTTGAAACTGTAATAGATGATATGAGTAATCCTTTAAGTCAAGGAATTGGTAATGCTATTGAAGTAATTGAAGCAGTGAATGTTTTAAGAGGTAAAGAATGCACTTTAAAAGAAACATGTGTTGATATAGTTGCTAAACTTCTTAATATGGCTAAAGGTATTAGTTACGAAGAAGGAGTAAGTCTTGCACGTGAAACTCTTGCAAATGGTTCTGCTTTTAGAAAGTTTACTGAGTTTGTAACTGCACAAGGTGGTGACATATCAAAGGTACATGTTAGTCCTAAGAAAATAATGATAAGAGCTAAGGAAGACGGAACAATAAATAATATAGATGCTCTTGGAGCTGCAAAACTTGCTGCAAAACTTGGAGCTTCTAAAATGACGCTTGATGATACAATTGATTATTCTGTTGGTATTTATTTACATAAAGTAAAAGGTGATCAAGTAAAACGTGGTGATTTATTAATAACTATGTATGTTAATAATTACCAAATAGAATTTAATGAAGAAGATTTTAAATTTATAGATTTAGTCTAAAGTATTTATAAAATTTGTTATAAATGATATTATTATAAATAAGATAAGAGGTTGGTAAGTATGAATGAACAATTAAATCCAAATGAAATTACAAATATGGCAAATGTGGCACCAGTTGCTCCTGTTAATTTAGGAGGAGTAAACCCTGTTACACAGTCACCAATAACACCAGTTGATTTAATGGCAGCACCTCCAGCAACACCAGCTGTTACACCTGCACCAGCAGTTGCTCCAGCACCAGTAGAAATGCCTGCTCAAGCTCCTGCAGCAACACCAGTTGTTAATGAACAAGCAAATATACTTGTTAGTCCAAGTGTTGATAGTAGTGTAATGGATGTTTTAGATGAAACTCCTTCTCAAGTGCAAGATGTACAAGATATAAATATATCTATACCATTTGCTGAGAAAAAGGAAGAACCTGTTGCACCTGCACCAGTAGCTGCTCCAGCACCAGTAGAAGCACCAGTAGAAATGCCTGCTCAAGCCTCTGCAGCAACACCAACACCTGTAGAAACACCAACAGCTATAGAAAACGCAAAACCAGTTGGTGTTGCAACAGTTAATGAAAGTACTGAAATGTCTAACCCAAGAGATATAGTTGATCAAGACTCATATTTAAAAAACATTCCTCCTGTTGAAGAACAACAAAAAATGTTTGGTAGCATTAAAAATATTAATGATGTAACTGCAATAGTAGAAATACATACTGATAACATGGTAGTTCCTAATTTGATGAATATGCATGTTGTATTTGAAACACCAGAAGGGAAGAAAATTCTTGGTGAAGTTAAAAAACTTGAAGGAACAGACGCTCATGTTAACTTACTAGGACAATTTGTAGGTGATAGATTTATTGCTGGTACTATTATTAAACCAACATTAGATTCTAAATTAAGAATTATAGAACCTGAAGAAATGGATATTATCTTTGGTAAAGATGAAGAAAAGAATGTTTATTTAGGTAAGAGTGCAATTTACTCTGGTAAAGATGTATTTATAGATATTAATGATATGTTTTCAAATCATATGGCTATATTTGGTAATACTGGTTCAGGTAAGTCTTGTTCAGTTGCTAGAATAGTTCAAAACATATTCTTAAATAAGAATTTCTTAAGCTTTAATGCTAATTTATTCTTCTTTGATGCATACGGTGAATATAAAAATGCATTTAAAGTATTAAATCAATTAAATCCAAATTATCAATATAAATTCATAACTAGTAATCCTGTTGATTCAACAGATGTAATGTTAAGAATTCCAATTTTCTTACTTACAGTTGATGATTTATGTTTACTTTTACAAGCTGATAATCATCATCAATATACTATTATTGAAAGAACTTTAAAACTTGCTAAGTTATTCTCAAGAGATGATGAAATAACTCGTAAGCTTAAGAATCATTTAATTGCAAAAGCAATCATGAGTGTACTATTCTCAAATCAACAAGCAAGTGGTAAGAAAAATGATATATTTACAATTCTAAAAGACTGTTCTACACCAGAATTTAATGTAGATACTGATATTCAAGGAATTGGTTATGTTAGAAAATTCTCTGAGTGCTTTGGTATTGATAGAAATGGTGAATTTGGTGAATCAGTATTAATTAATGAATATTTACTTAAGTTTATAGATGATAATCTAGAACTTCATATGCCTGTTCCTGAAGATGCATTCTTTACTCTAGATGACTTAGAAAAAGCAATGTCATTCTGTTTAATAGGTGATGGATTCTTAGGTAATAAGATCATGGAAGATAATGCTACAATTATTCAAGTTAGATTACATGCATTAAATAACTCATCTAATAGAGAATTCTTTGATGTTCCTAATTATATTTCTCTAGAAAACTATATTTCATCATTAATAGTTCATAATGATAAACGTAGTCAAATTGTTAATATTAACTTAGAAGATATTGATGATCAACTTGCTAAAACAATAGTTAAAATATTTAGTAAGATGATATTCGACTTTGCAAAGAGTAGAGAAGAAAGAGCTCAAATACCTTTCAACTTATTTATTGAAGAAGCTCATAGATATGTTCAAAAAGGTGATATTGATTTATTCTTACTTGGTTATAATATATTTGAACGTATTGCTAAGGAAGGTCGTAAATATGGTGTTATGTTAGATTTAATCTCTCAAAGACCTGTTGAGTTATCTGATACAGTTATTGGACAAACTTCTAACTTCTGTATCTTAAAGATGACACATCCTTTAGACCTTGATTATATTAATAAAATGCTTCCTAATATCTCAGGTGATGTTATTGATAAGTTAACTTCACTTCAAAGTGGTACTATGGTTGCTTTTGGTAATGCATTTAAGATACCAGTTATCGTTAAAATGGATATGCCAAATCCTCCTCCATATTCATCAAACTGTGATGTTGTGGCACGTTGGAAAGCATAGAAATAAAAAAGAATATAGACATCTATATTCTTTTTTATTTGTAAAGTTTATTAAACAGTAATGTAATTAAATAATTATATGGTTATAATTATAATAGGAAAGGAAAAGGGTTAAAAAATGAAAGATAACACAAGAAATATTGTTGCTGTTTTTGGTTTAGCATTCATGCTATTTATGACATTTGGATTTATATTTAAATATTGTACTTCTATTAAAACTCTTGATTTAAGAGATTCAGAAGATAATATAAAGAAACTAGATGTATATAAGACAGAAATCAATAAAATAACAAATGACAAATGTAAGAATGCATTAAATGACTTTGTTAAGCATTATGAAAACACCTCTTTTAAAGACAACGGAAAAGGAGATAATGCTATAACAGTTTCAAAGTTAAAGAAGAACTTTATAACTGTTGATGATGACTTAAACACTTTAAGAATAACAACTGATAAGTATATTGATCTTCGTGCTGCATGTGGTGCAAAAGATACAGCAGAAGAGGAAGAATATAATAATGAAATTACTCAAAGTATGTTTACTATACTTATACTAGAAGAAGAGTTAGTTCAATCACTTGGAACTTCTCAATTTGCTATTGGATCTAATTTCTATGTATATGATTATTCATATGCTAGTATGTCACCTTCAATTTATTCCTTACATAGAGCTAATTATTTAAATATAATTGATAATGTAATTAAATTAGAAAAATTAAGAGGTGAATATAATGAATAAGAAAAATAAGATATTTATTGTTCTATATTACATTGGTGCTTTCTTATTAGGAGCTTTATATCTTGCTCTTGGTACAGCCGTTAGTGGCCAAGGTTATATACCATTTATAGATGAAAATACATTAGCATTCTTCTTTGCGTTATTAATAGCATTCTTTGCTGCTTCTTATTTAATTCAAGAATTTAGAAGAATAAGTGTGTGGTCGGTACTAAGTTTAGTTTATTTAGTAGCATTTGCATTTATGGTATTTTCATACTTCTATGCAAATGAAGGATTCTTAGAAGTATATAGTTTTATAGCTATTATTTGTGCACTTACGATGTGCTTTACTGTATTCTTCTTCTTGTATTTTTCATGCTTCTTAATAAAAGATAAGAAGCTTAAAAATACTAATATTTATTTACCAACTATGTTTATAGTATTTGTAATATTTATTGGTTGTATCTGTTATAAATTTAATGATGTAATATTCTATGAAGGAATGCAATATCCATATTTCTTCTATGTTGCTAATTTTGCATTTTTAATTGTAAGCGTATATGCAGTTGGTTCTCTTGGTAAAAATGAAGCTCAAAAAGCTCCAGCTAAGAAAACAACTACTGCAACAAAGAGTGTTAGTAAAGTTAAAAAGACAGCAGTGAAAAAGACAACTAAAAAACCTGTTAAAAAAACTACTAAAAAATAAAATTAATTCTCAAAGTGAATCTTTGAGAATTTTTTTTACGTAAATAATTAATTATTCATTTTAGTATTTTATAATAAATGATATAATTAAGTTACCTAAGATAGGATTTAATGTAAAAACCGACTAAGTGATATAATTGGGGAATTAATTGCAAAATGGTGTTGAAAGCCAGGCTATTCTGACTTGGAATCCTGAAGTTTTGCATGTATTCTACCACCTCGTGCGAGCGGGTTTTTTATCACACTTCTTGTCTTAGGCTTTTTTTATGTTTATAATTATCTATAGAATAAATAATATTAGGATGGTGAAGACAATGAGAAGAAAAAAATCAGGTTTTACTTTAGTAGAATTACTTGCTGTTATAGTAATACTTGCTATTATTATGATTATAGCAATACCAAGTGTATTAGAAATCATGACTACAGCAAAACAAAAGAGTTTTGTTGAATACATTACAAAAGTATATACTGCAGCACAAGATAAATATATGTCGGATCAGTTATTTAATGGGGACGCAAGTTGTATTGTTTATAAGGTTAAAACTGATTTAGGATTATCTAATACAGGATCATTTGATGGCTTTGTATTAATTGGTTCTAAGAATAAAGATGGAGAAAATAAATACTATATTACTTTATGGAATGATGAATATAAAGTATATGGTTTAGATTATAAAAATGTAGACAAAGCTAAATTAGAAGACTTTGTTGATGAAAATGATGATGATTTAAAAATTGACGGAGTTGCTAAATACTATGACTGTAGTGTTTATACAGATGGGGATGGTAATACCATTACAGCTGATGATGTTGAAATAACTCCAACTGGAACACCAAGAGGTAAGACATGTACTTTTGATGGTGATATGGTACCTGGTGCTAAGTTTATTGATGGACAATATACTTATACATATAAAGATAAAACATTCATAGAAAATCAAACAGTTGGTTGGCATGTAGTATTAACTGATAAAAAATCTACTGAGCCTGTTACTACACAACTATGTTCAACTATTAATGGAGAATACGTTACAAGTTTTTTTAATACTTTTCATTCTTCAAAAGCTACAAGTATAGATTTATCTAGTTTTAATACATCTCATGCAACAGATCTTTCTAGTATGTTTTATTACTCAAGTGCTACTAGTTTAGATGTTAGTGGTTTTGATACTAGAAATGTTAAATATATGGGTTGTATGTTCTATCATGCAACTGCAAGTGATTTTGATGTTAGTAATTTTAATACTTCTAAAGTAGAAGTAATTGAAGAAATGTTTAATGGTACTCATTTAGACAAACTCGATTTAAGACATTTTGATGTTAGTCATGTAAGGGATGTTTATAGTGCTTTTGGTTATATGACTGCTAATGAGGTAGACGTTTCTAATTGGAATCTTGTGAATGCTCCTCGTTTATATAATATGTTTACTCATGCAAATATTAAAAAATTAAATGTTAGTGGCTTAAGAGCGGATGCTAGTACAGATAATTCATATATGTTTGATACTTTTAAAACTGAGAATCCCGTTGTTTTAAATAATCTAGATACAACAAATTGTCATAAATTTAATTATATGTTTGGTTATTCTCAAATACCTGCTATAGTTACTCCTAAACTTAGTTTTGCTAATGTAGAAGAAGCATATAATATGTTTAGAAATGTTAGTATGGATACTTTAGATTTATCAATGGTTGATACATCTCGTATAACTGGTTCTAAATTCAGTGGTTTTGTAGAAGGAATTAAGTCTACTAAGTGTTATGCTAGAACTCAAGCAGACGCTGATAAATTAAATACAACAGGTGCTCCTTTGTATTTACATTGGCAAGATTTAGAACATCCATTTGTTGTTAAATAGAATAGAAGAAAACTTCTATTCTTTTTTTATAAAAACTTTTTGTAATGATAATGATTATAAATAATAATGATGCTATAATTTATATTAGATAATAAGGAAGTGTGATTATGAAAAAGACCGTTGATGGAAATACTGCTTGTTCTGAAATAGCTTATTTATTTTCAGAAGTAGCTACTATATATCCAATTACTCCTTCAAGTCCCATGGCAGATCATGTAGATGCTATGAGTGCAGGAGAAAATTATAATTTATTTAATGATAAAGTACATGTTACTGAGATGGAAAGTGAAGCTGGTGCTGCTGGTGCTATGCATGGTGCATTAGTAACTGGTTCGCTTGCTACAACATTTACAGCTTCTCAAGGATTATTATTAATGATTCCTAATATGTATAAGATGGCGGGGGAGTGTTTACCTGGAGTAATACATTGTGCAGCAAGAACTGTTGCTACTCATGCTTTATCTATATTCGGGGACCATGGAGATGTTTATGCAACAAGACAAACTGGTTTTTGTATGCTTGCATCATCAAGTGTACAAGATGCACATAATTTAGCTGCAGTTGCTCACTTAAGTGCTATAGAAGGAAGTCTTCCTTTCTTACATTTCTTTGATGGATTTAGAACAAGTCATGAAATAAATGTTATTGAAACACTTAATAATAATGAATTATTAAAGTTAGTTAATAAAGACGCTTTAAGGAGTTTTAAAGAAAGATCTTTAAATTTAGGCGTTAAAAAGCAAATGGGAATGGCTGAAAATGAAGATGTATATTTCCAATCAGTTGAAGCAAGACAAGAATTATACAATAATATACCTGATATTGTTAATAAATATATGATGGCTATTAATAAACTTGCTAAAACTAAATATAAACCATTTAATTACTATGGAGCAAAAGATGCAACAGAAGTAATTGTTGCTATGGGTTCTGTTAATGATACTGCAAGATTAGTTGTTGATGATTTAAATAGAAATGGTCGTAGAGTTGGTTTAGTTGAAGTACATCTATATAGACCTTTTAGTGCAAAATATTTCTTAAAAGTATTACCTGAAACAGTTAAAAGAATAGCTGTACTAGATAGAACTAAAGAATCAGGTTCAATTGGTGAACCTTTATACTTAGATGTCTTAGGAGTACTAAAAAATAGTAAAATAAAGGTTGTAGGAGGAAGATATGGATTATCTTCTAAGAATACTACTCCTGCTCAAATAAAAGCAGTATATGATATGCTTAAGAGTAATAATTTAAAAGAAAGTTTTACTATTGGTATAGTAGATGATGTTACTCATTCTTCTTTAGAAGTAGATGAAAGTTATACTGTTGATTTAAAAACACTAGAAATGCAAATATATGGTTTTGGTAGTGATGGAATGGTATCTGCTTCTAAAGATATAATTCATTTAGTAGGAGATGCTGGAAATTATGTTCAAAGCTATAATGAATATGATTCTAAAAAGAGTGGTGGAGTTACTATTGCTCATCTTCGTTTTGGTCAAAGTCCTATAAGAGCTCCTTATTATGTTACTAATGCCAATATTGTAGTTGTTACTAAAGATGAATACTTTAGAATGTATGAAATGTTAAATAAGATTAAGAAAAATGGTTTCCTTCTTATTAATACAACTAATAAAGAAGAATGTATAAATAAGATGACTAAGAAAGACTTAGATATTATTTCTTCAAGAAATATTACTATTCTTACCATTAATGCTGAAAAAATTGCTGAAGAACATGGTATAAAAGGTAAAATATCTAAAATCATGGAAGTAGTTATTCTAAATTTACTATGTCGCTTAAATAAAAAGAGTTTAGCTGGTGAAGATCCAATTAATCTACTTAATAAGAGTATAAAAGAAGCTTTCCGTACAAAAGGAGAAGACATTGTTAAGAATAACCAAGATGCAATTAAAGAAGCACTTGATAGTGTAGAAAAAATAATTGTAAAGGATAGTTTAAATAAAGATTTAAAAGAAGTACCTTTAAGTATATTTGAAAGAATGAATAAACGTCTAGGAGACTCTTTAACTGTAAGTGAAGTAAAGGCACTAAGAAATGGTGCATTTGAAGGAGACTTAACAAGTAGAGAAAAACGTGGCGTTAGTTCAAAGGTTCCTAAATGGAATAAAGATAATTGTATTCAATGTGGCATGTGTTCTCTTGTATGTCCTCATGCTGTTATTAGACCTTTCTTACTTGAAGGTGAAAGTGAAGATGGAATTGAAGCCATGGGAACTAAGGGATATAGATATATCATAAGTATTTCTGAAAAAGACTGTCTTGGATGTGGTTTATGTGCATCTGTTTGTCCTGGTAAAGCTGGAGCTAAGGCTTTAACTATGGGAGATGCTACATATGAAAAGCAAACGGAAGCAAATAAGTTATTTAAGAATTATGAAAATCCTAAACTATTTAACAAGTTTACTATTAAAGGTTCTCAATTTGAAAAACCTAAGTTTGAGTTTAGTGGTGCTTGTGCTGGATGTGGTGAAGCTGCCTATACTAAATTAATGACTCAGTTATTCGGGGATGAAATAATATATGCTAATGCAACAGGATGTTCTTCTATATATGGAGGAAGTGCTCCTTCTACACCATATTTAATTCCATGGGCTAATTCATTATTTGAAGATAATGCTGAATTTGGATATGGAATGCATTTAAGTTTTAAGAATAAACGTAGTCAACTTAAAAATGCTATTCTTGCAAATATGGATAACTTCAATGAAACAGCAAAACCTCTTATGAAAGAGTTACTTGATAACTTTGAAGATAATCAAAAAACTAAAGAAATATATGAAAAGTTAGACAAAGTTAAGCTACCTAAGAGAGTTGCTGACTTAAAGGATTATATTAAAAACAGAACTGTTATATGTCAAGGTGGAGATGGCTGGGCATATGATATAGGTTTCAATGGAATTGATCATGTATTATCAAGTGAGGAAAACATTAAAGTAATGGTACTTGATACAGAAGTATATTCTAATACAGGTGGTCAAATGAGTAAGTCTTCTCATATTGGTCAAGTTGCTCAATTTGCTGGCATGGGTAAAAAGAATCATAAAAAAGATATGTTTAGAATAGCTATGAGTTATCCTAATTGTTATGTTGGTACTATTTGTTTAGGTGCTAATATGATGCAAGCAATAAGTGTAATGAAAGAAGCCATGGAGCATAAAGGTCCTGCTATTATAATTTGTTATTGTCCATGTATAGAACATGGTATAAAAGGTGGAATGTCTTGTTCTTTACAAGAAGAAAAACTTGCTGTTGAATCTGGTTATGTTCTACTTATGAGATATAATCCAGTTACTAATCAAATTAAGATGGACTCAAAGATGCCTGATTTTGAAAAATATGATGATTTCTTAAGTAATGAAGTAAGATATAGATCTTTAAAACTTAAGAATAAGGAAGCTGCAGATGAATTACTTGCTGCTAATAAAGAAGCTGCTATTAATAGATATAAATATTATGTTGATTTAATAAGTCATCAAATAAACGAAAATATTCAAGTGACTAAAGCATAGGCTTTAGTCTTTTTTTGACAATGAATTATTTAATCTTTATAATAAACAAAAAAGAAAGAAGGGATTACTATGACTTTATTTGATGATATATGGAAAAGCTCTAGTTCTACAATTTATCACTTTGGTGAACTATGTATTAAAGAATATAATCCTGAGTTACATTTACTTGGTGATATAAAGAAATATATCATGGATAGAGATGTATTTGATAAATTAAAACTTGTAGATAATCCTGCTTTTGTTCATTTAATAGATTATAATTTAGATGATAATAATTTAATAAAAAACTATATGTATGAGTATATTCCTGCAGTAAAAGAAATACTTCCTCATTTACCTTTAGAATATACTATTGTATCTTTAAGATTCTTAATTGATTTAGCAGATCATTTAACTCGAGAAGGAATATATATGTTTGATCCTAATCCAGGAAATGTAATAATAACTCCCGATGGCTTAAGAGTAATAGATGCTGATCTTTATAGATTTGATAGTTATGATAAAGTATCGTTGAAGAAGTATAATAGAAATATGGCTTTAAGATATGTATTAAATAAATATATTGAAGGAGATCCAGTAGTAAATGCTCTTGATCATCCAATTAATCAAGCATTTAGTATAGACCCTAGTAAGTATAAAGATCCTGCAGATGAAGTTTATAAAAGAATAAAATCTAGACGTTTTGAAATATAGATTTTATAATTAATTAGGTGGTATTATGTTTGATAGATTAATAAAAATAATTGGAGAAGCAAATTTAAATAAAATAGGTTCTAAGAAAATATTACTAGTTGGAGTAGGTGGAGTAGGAAGTGCTGCCTTAGAAGCACTTGTTAGAAATGGATTTAATAATATAACAGTAGTTGATATGGATACTATTGATATATCTAATTTAAATAGACAATTAATTACTAACTCTACTAACATTGGTTCTCCTAAGGTAAAAGAAGCTGTTTTAAGAGCTAAAACTATAAGAGAAGATATTCTTATAGAAGGACTTGAAATGATGCTTAACGAGAATAATATTGATGAATTACTTAAGAATAATTATGACTATATAATAGATGCATGTGATGATATAAAAGTAAAATATAGTTTAATAGAAAAAACACTTAAGATGGATACTAAGCTTATTACTTGTTTAGGTACAGCTAAGAAGCTTGATATAACTAAGTTATCTATTACTTCTATTGATAAAACTAATTATGATCCTTTAGCAAGAATACTTAGACATAAATTAAAAGAAAATCATATAAATCCTAAGAAAATTATGGTAGTGTCTTCAACAGAAGCCCCAATAAAAAGTGCAGGTCTTGGTAGTGCATCTTTTGTACCTAATGCAGCTGGATTATTATGTGTTTCATATATTTTTAATGACATCATTAAAAAGTAATTTTAGATGTTCATAGATTAGAAAAATTGTGATATTATTTAATTGGTGAGTATAATGGAATTAAAGGAAATTAAATGTAAAAATTGTGGAGCTAAATTACAAATAGAAGAAAAAGAAAGACAAGTTACTTGTGACTTTTGTGGTGCTAAGTTTTCAGTAGAAGATGATTATAATAAAGCATATGATACTGTTAAAGGTGCACTCGATGCTCATATGGATACTTTTAAACAAGTTAATAAACTACCAGGTATAAGATATACTAGAATATTCATTATTGTATTTACTATTGTAATATTCGGTATAATAATTGCTTTATCTGTTTCTTCATTCATGTCTTTTAATAAGACAAGTAAGAGAATAAATAGTAATGAAAATACTAATGAAGTATACTCTAAACAAGTAAAACAAATAGAAATACAAAGCTTTAATGGTCCAATTGAACTAGTAAATGGAAAAAATATAGAGTTACTTATTAGTAAGACATTAGATGATATTATTACTTCTAATAAGAAAAATAAAGATCATCAAATTAAAGTTACTTATAAAGATATTTCTACAACAGAAGAAGAGGGTATTGTAGAAATAAGAGACTCTTTAAAACAAAATAGTTATTATAATGTATCTCTTGATTATGATAATGAAGGATATATAAATAAATTTACAATTACTGATATTGAAAAGAAGTAGAGTTCTACTTCTTTTTTTGTTTATATTATTGTGTTAAAATTAAAAAGTAAGGATATGGTATTATGGCGAACATTAAAATTAAATGTAAAAATTGTGATTCTATTATTGAAATAAATGAAGATAGTGACGTAGTTACTTGTTCTGTTTGCCATGCTACAAATTATATTAATTATACAAAGAATTCGCCTGACGATAATGAAATATTATTTGATTTTGCAGTACTAAAACATCCTGTTCGAATATTATTTTATTCAGTGCTTAGTATTTTACTTTTAACTTTCACTGTGATTGGAATTACATATTTAAGATTTGATAATAAAAATAATGAAGAAGATAATAATACTAGCACTATAACAAATGAAGCTACTACAGATGGTACAACTATACCTGATGAGTATGAAGCAGAGTTTTTTAATAATAAATATACTATATATGAAGGTACTAAAGGTAATGGTATTTTAACACCAATTATTAATAGTGTTATTCTTACTAATTCTACCGGGGAACACATAATTGTTATAAATTATAATGGTGTAATATATAAAACTGAAAAAGAACTAAATGAATTAATTAATTTAATCGATAAGTCTAAGGATTCAGTTATATCATTTAATTATGATAGTGAAGGATTTATTAATACAATTATTATTAATGAAGTGGAGGAAGGATAATGAAAAAGGTTAATTTTGATAGTGGTTCATACTTACTTGTGTTTGTTTTCTTCCTAATTATAGCTGTTGGTATTGTTCTTCTTGTTTTTAATTCATAAACTTTAAAATTATTTGTTGACACTCCAGTAATATGGAGTGTTATAATTTTCAAACAGGAGGAATATAATGGGTGAATTTTTAAAGAATTTCAAAAAATTAAATAATTTTGGTAATAGCCAAAAGAAGAGGATAGTTGCAAACATTATTATAAATATTTTTACTATAATTATAAGTGTTGTATCTCCTTTGTTAAGTGCAAGGATGATTGTTAAACTAACGAATAATGAGTTATTACAACTTGTTTATTTAGCAATTGTTTTTATAGGTATTAGAATATTCTCTAATACACTATCATTCTTTTTAAGAGGAAATTATCATAAAATCTACAGAGAAAATTATATTGAGTTACAAAGTAAACTTGGTAGAGAAATACTAAAACTTGATAATAACACTTTAGATCAAAATGGAACTGGTTTATTTATTCAAAGATTAACCGGGGATGCTGGAAGACTTTCAGATATATATGGAGTGTTAATTAATGATACTTCTATGATTATTTCCAACTTAGGTGTATTTGCTGCTATTTTTGTAGTAAATAAATACGCATTTATATTAAGTGTTGTTGAAACAGCAATTCTAGGATTAATATACAAAACACGTGTTAAAAAGTTTAATGAACTTGATAAAGTAGCAAGAAAGAAAAATGAAAAGATAACAAGCTTTATTGGAGAGATTGTAAGAGGAGCAAGAGATATAAAGATGCTTAACTCTGAAGAATCTTTCATGACTGAGTTACATAATAAGTCAGTTGATTATAATGATATAAGATATCAAATGAACTATAACAATAGAAAGTATTCTCTTATTACAGATATTACTTATTGGGTAGGATATTTATTATTTATACTTTTAATAGTTTATCTTATTTATAAAGGAAAACTTGTTATTGCAGAAGGTTTAGTTTTATATAATTACATTGGTAGAACTGAAGGACTTATATATAATATTGGAGATATGTATAACTTTATTAAAGACTTTAATTTATCATTTAAAAGAGTATTTGATATATTTGATTCAAATGAGTTTAATAAAGAGAAGTTTGGTAAGGAACATATAGATGATATTAAAGGTAACTTTGAATTTAGACATTTATATTTTTCTTACAAAGATAAGAAAGTACTTAAGAATATTTCATTTAAGATTAAGTCTGGTGAAACTGTTGCTTTCGTAGGTAAAAGTGGTGCTGGTAAAACTACAATCTTTAATCTTTTATGTAAGATGTATGATGTACCTAACAGTAAGATATTTATTGACGGTAAAGACATTAATAAACTAGATAAATACTCCATTAGAAATAATATAACTATTATTTCTCAAAGCCCTTATATATTTAATTTAAGTATAAGAGATAACTTAAGACTAGTTAAGGATGATTTAACTGAAGAAGAAATGAAGGAAGCATGTAAGACAGCTTGTTTAAGTGAATTTATTGAAGAACTTCCTGATGGATATGATACAGTTATTGGTGAAGGTGGAGTAAACTTATCAGGTGGTCAAAAACAAAGACTTGCTATTGCAAGAGCTTTAATTCAAAAGACTCAAATAATTTTATTTGATGAAGCAACAAGTGCCCTTGATAATGAAACACAAAGTAAGATTCAAGAAGCAATTGAAAACATGAAAGGCGAATATACTATATTAATAATTGCTCATAGACTTTCAACTATTATTAATAGTGATAGAATTCTATTCTTAAATGATGGTAAGATAGAAGCTGAAGGAAGTCATGAAGAACTTCTTGATACATGTGAAGATTATAAAAAACTATATAAATCAGAAATTAAAAATAACAAATAAAAAGAGTAGAATTTTTTCTACTCTTTTTCCATTAAGAATTTTTCTAGTTTATTAGGATCTTCACCCTTCATAACTATTTTATAAATAAGATCAATAACAGGCATTTTTATTTTCTTTTTCTTAATAAGTGAATAAATACTCTTTAAAGTATAATATCCTTCAACAGTTGTACTATTTAAATATTCTTCAGTTTTCTTTTTATCATTTTTACCTAAAAGAACACCATATGAATAGTTTCTTGATTTAGTAGATGTTGCAGTTAGGGTTAAGTCTCCAACACCAGCAAATGATAGAATAGAGTTCTTTTTACCACCTAAACCAACAATTAGACTTCTAATATCATGAAGAGACTCAGTTATTAAGAAACATCTAGTTGACTCTGAGTAACCTAGACCTTCTAAGATACCTGATGCTATAGCTATTACATTTTTAATAGAACCACATAACTCAGTTCCTACCATATCACGTGATTCTCTTAGTTTAATATTAGTTCCTTTATAAATAGATTTCATATTAAGAAATACTTCATGTGATTTAACTGCACATGCAAGTCCAATTGGTTCTAGTTTTGCTATATCTACTGCAAATGATGGACCTGATATAACAGCAAGTTTCTTTGTTTTTATTTCATTTAGGAATACTTCATGAACAAATCTACATGATCCTTGTTCAATACCTTTAGAACCAATTATAAAATTCATCTTTTTATTTATATATGGTTTCATGTTTTTAGCAACACTTCCAACAAACCTTGCAGCACACATTATAAAGACCATTTCGGCATCTTTAAGAGCAGTTTCATAACTATCAGTTATCTTTATATTTTTAGGTACCTTTAGTCCATTAAAAGCATCTACGCCTTTAGTTTGATAATCTTTAAATCTTGGAATATTTTCTTTACTTTCAGTCCACATAGTTATTTTATTTTTCTTATTTTGTGATAGGGCAATAGCCATAGAAAGACCATATACACCTGTTCCTAGAATTGTTATATTCATTTTATACCTCTCATTTCTTTATTTGTTTTATTTAAACCATCTTCATATTTATTATTACATGCATGATAGAACTTAACGTTCTTAATATTATCTGGTAAGTATTGTTGATCTACCCAATGGTTAGGATAACTATGAGGATATTTATATAAAGGATTATTTTCACTATTAATGTGTTTAGGAACATCCCCAGTTGATCCTTTTTCAATTAAACTTAATGCTTCATCTATAGCACATATACCTGAATTACTCTTAGGTGATAAGGCAAGCTCTATTACCGTATCAGCAAGAGGTATTCTTGCTTCAGGTAAACCTAACATTTCGCAGGTTTCTATACAAGCTCTTACCTTTGGTCCCATGGAAGGATTAGCAAGTCCAATATCTTCATAAGCAATAACAGACATTCTTCTATAAATAATATCTAAATCTCCAATAGCTATTAATCTAGCTAAATAGTAAATTGCGGCATCTGGATCAGATCCTCTTATGCTTTTTTGAAAAGCACTTATTAATTGATAATGATTATCTCCATTTTGATCTCCAGCAATAACAGGTTTATTATTAATAGATTCAACTAATTTAATATCAATTTTATGAGTCTTTGTACTAAAGTAACATACTTCAAGTAGGTTTAAAGCACTTCTATAGTCTCCTGAAGATAGATAAGCAATTCTTTCTAATGCTTCATCATCTATTTTACATTTAGGTAGAAGAGGAATAGTTCTTGCTAAACCTTTTTTAATATCATTAACTGTTAGACTATTAAGTTCAAATATTTGACATCTACTTCTAATAGCAGGATTAATCTTATAATATGGATTACTAGTAGTAAGCCCAATAAGAATTATTTTTCCATTTTCTATATATGGAAGTAAGATATCTTGTTTATCTTTATTCATTCTATGTATTTCATCTACAATTAGAACTATTTCTCCATACATCTTTGCTTCTTCAATAACAACATCAAAGTCTTCCTTTTTATTAATAACTGCATTAAGCATTCTAAATCTTAAATTAAGTTCATGAACTATTACATTTGCAAGGGTTGTCTTACCAGTTCCAGGTGGACCATATAGAATCATACTAAATATATGTTTATTTTCAATTAAATTACTTATAACTTTATTTTTACCAATTAAATGTGATTGACCAATTACATCACTTAAAGATGTAGGTCTAATCTTATCAGCTAGTAATTCCATATAATCACCTTCCATTTAATATTATAACAAATAAGTATTAACTTTTGATATTTAATTTCCTTTATTATGAAATATTTATATGGAGTTATTAAATGATAAATAATATAATATTAATAGGAGGCTATTATGATAAAAAATGATAAAGGTAGTATTGAAATTTATAATAGAGAAGA
>OCVV011258869.1_pt1 | contig 21048 bp, 17 predicted proteins | sample 1539721 | NCBI WGS metagenome assembly OCVV01 (sample SAMN02144230, study PRJEB22623) | gut metagenome | biome: sheep rumen | host: Ovis aries | place: New Zealand
CTGTTATTTTACAGCTTTGTACGCTTTCCCGTAATCGATCGCATCCCCCGGCAGAACGTACGTGAGCTTCTTCTCCCAGTTTCCGTCGTCCTTCCGCTTCGCGAAGGAGACCTCGAGAGACCACTCGTACTCCTTCCCGTTGTTCAGAACCTGGCACAGCGCGGCAAGCCCGACCGCCTCACGGACGATGCTCTCCGCCTCCTTTTGGGGCACATTGCATCCCGTCCGGATTGTGATTCCCCGGTAAACCATGGTCAGGTTGTCATAGACGAACCCGTATCCGGATCCGTAATACTGCATTTCCTTCCTGAGCTCCTCAAGTCTTCCCTCATAGATCCGCATGAGACGTCCGAACTCGCGGCTCTTGCCCCGGAGCCACACAGCATCACCGCTGACCTCGATCTCCCTGTAATATTCGCCGTCCAGCGCCTGAAGCTCCGCCGCAAATGTCTCCGCATCCTTCCCCAGAAGTCCCAGGAGCTTTTCGTCGAGCCGGACGGTCTGCATTTATTTTTCACGGGATACATTCGAAATGATGTTTCAGAATGGACTTAAGACCCAATATAATTACATAGAAGAAGAAATTAAAATGTACTGTGAACAATAAAATGCAAAATAATAGCGACATTTTGTAGACGAAGAAAACGGGAAGCCTTATAAATAAAGGCTTCCCGAGCTTTTTACATTATTCGTACTCGATACCGGCAAAACGCATCTTAACGTATAGCAGTTAAGTTTTATATGTATTTAGCCGATTTCTTCTCTCAGTTATACTGTGTCTCTTCCCTTTCTGACCTTCTGTTGCCGAAATGTTGCCAGAAGACTTTCGTTTTCAGCATGCTCATAATCACTTATTTGTCATCATAATGCCCGCCGCATTGAATGACCGTTACCTTGTTGTCATCCGCGCTGAAAATGATTCTATTTTTCTTATCAATCCGTACACTGGCAAATCCGCTGAAATCACCCTTCAGCATTTCTACTTTGCCATAGGAGCACTCATAACCATTTCGCATGATGTCTTTCAGCAACTTGTTTACTTTTTTCAAAGTTGCCTTCTCCGCCTGCAAACTTTCATACTCTTTCCAGGCCTCTGACTGCCATAAAAGATTCCGCATAATCAAGCCTCAATAATACTGTGCGCAGTTACATTTCCCGCTGTAACATCATCAATACGGCGCTTCAATTCAGCAGCCTCAGCAGGCGTAAATCCATTAGCATCACGCATAGAAAAAGTCATTGACTGAGAACGAACCGCCTGCCTCACAAGTGCCAGAGTGGCAGCAGACATGGAGAGGCCAAATGCTTCACAAAGAGTACTGTAACTCTCTCTGGTTTTTCTATCCATCTTAAAAGTAAAATTGGTCATTTCTTCTGTAGTTGAAGCCATTCTTATCATCTCCTTCCTGCTTATAATATGCCAGATGTAGCCCGCTTTGTCAAGTGCTTTTCATGTGCTATAGCACACTCCATTAACGAGGGACAATGTTCCAATGAGACGCATCGGCTCCGCTCATTATATCATTACATCACATTATAACATGTGGTATTTCCATTCTGCTTTTTGTTATATATCAAATCCTAAGCCGCAGATATTGATTTTAATCATTTCAGAATCATTATTGCTGAGCTGTACTTTTTAGCCGAATATCCTGATAACAGTTCTTTTGCTATTTCAGACATGGTCTCTACGACATTTTCAGTTTTATCCTGATAGTCATAAAACCCTTTCCTTTGAGCGAAGCCAGAACACGAGTGATCGTACGTTGGGATTTTCCTGTTTTTACAATTAATTCCGCATTGGTCATCTCGGGATCATCGCGCAGACAGCTTAACGCGGCCTGTGCCAGATCACTTATATGGTCATTTATCCGGCCATTTTCCTGGCCAGATAACGGCGACTTATTTCGGTCGATCCTTGAAAACTCGATTTTGAAGTCTGTATCAGCATTTTCGTATTTGATTTCAATACAATAGGATTTTTGCTTGAAAAAACGCAAAGTCACTTATCTTTCGATTACCACCCCCAACTTTTCCTTGTAGATACTCTATCAAAGTCCTTTTCTTCCTTGCTCTTACCATGATCCCTTCTCCCAAGATACTCATCATTACGAGCGATGGTCGGATCATACCAGTCTGCTTTCTTCCGCGCCCACTCTATCCACTCTAACGTTGCGTCTTTATTACCGCTCTCTACCAGAGCATTTATATAAGCCCGTATATTTGAAGCAATTTGATAATCATCTGCCATGTTTACCAGTTCCTTAGTATGCGCGATTTCCAATTCTTTTCTTCTGCGTATTTCTTCTTGTCTTCTTTTTTCTTCCTCACGTCTTCGCTGTTCTTCTTCGCGAAGTTCTCTGGCAATCCGATTCTCTTCAGATTTTTCATAAAACCTAATAAGAATATCCCCTAAACGATTTTCGAGTTTTTCCTTTTCAGAATCACGAATGAAATCCTTTTCCTCAAATACTATACGGATTCTACCATTATATACGTAATCATACTGCCGAATACGCGGTTTTGATGCCCATCTGTTACGCTTGATTTCATCCTCGTATTGTATGAGTTCCTGAGCTTCCTTTTTTGTAAGCTCATGTTTTACCTTATCTTTAGCCTCCGCTACTCTGATCCTTACAACATCATTTTTGATCTTTACTGATAAATCATCATTTACAGATCCGCCCAGCTTTTCCACAGCTTTGAATACGGCATCAAGAATTGCCATAACCCTTGCTGTACCACTTTCCGATACTTCCTTGAAAAACTCAGGTTCATTATCTGGCATATTATATCGGGGATTGTAATAAGGCTGTTTTTGTGCTTGCTTTAACCGTGCAGCATAATCTGAAATTCTCTTTTTATACTGCACAAGAGCTTTATGCAGTCTTGCGTTTTCGTTTACTTTTAACATATTCGCTGTAGATAAAACATTTTCACGTTCTTCCTGTTCTAAAAAATCCAGTACTCCAGGCAGTATCGGAATTTTCTTCGTTTCCGTTTCACGATTTTCCATTACAGCTTTCTCGTTGCAAGTACTGCTCTCTTCAACAGCAGATGATACTTCTTCAAGGAGTTCTCCGGTCGGAATCTTTTCAATATGATTCGCTTCAAACTTTACCTTCTTAGCTCTCTTTGTCACAGAATTATTTGCAGCAAGCTCAACAAGAAGATTCTCATCTCCTTTCAATGTAACGATCTCTGATGAAACATCCATTCCCATATTCTTTCTAGTCCAATAACCAGAAGAAGGATAAGGAATTCCGGCCTCTTTGCAGCTTCCAATCAGCCGGCTGTAATTCAAATTATACTTTCTGGCGACTCCGGCAACAGATAATAACCAGATTTCATCGTATAGTTGTTTCCTTGATAGCTTTACTTTTCCTATTTTACTCTCCATCCCGGCAATTCCTTTCCTTCGTATTTTTTATCTTCATCGGAATACTTACCAAGCGAAAACGCATAATCGAAGAGCTCTAATTCTGCTGATCTGCGTTTTCGCTTAATAGAAAAACCAGATCTCTCCTCATCTCTTCAAATTGTTGGATAATTACAGATAGATTCTTCTCAATATTCTGCACCTGTACTTCTGAAATTTTTCCATACTTATACGCAATAAGCCTTTCAGCAATAATCTGATATGACCAACTTTCTGAATATGCTCTATCTCGTTCTTCATTATGAATAGCAAAGCCTATCGGTAAGAGATTATTTCTCATACCGATACTTACAGCCATAGATGAAATCCCTAAGTAATCGCCGGCAATCTTACATGTGATTTTCTTCATGTTTCTTATTTCATCATCAGTATATTTAGCCATTGCAACCTCCATTTTTCACATCAAAACAGTTTTCTTTCCCAAATAATATACTAATATAAGCCTTTCAATCAAATGATAGATATAAACTCCCAGCTCAAATTAATCGCTTCATCAAAAGAGAAAACCCTGCCGAACTGTTTTTACTTCAGTTCAGCAGGGTTATTAAGTGCTATCAAAATGCTATCAAAGCCACCTATGGCGCCCGAAAAAGTCAGTGTTTATGCGTTCTCCCGGGTTCGCCTTAATTATTCGTACTCGACCGTTGCCGGCGGCTTCGGAGTGAAATCATAGAGCACGCGGTTGATGCCCGGCACCTCCGCAATGATCCTCTTCACCAGATGGTCGATCAGCTCATCCGGCAGATGCTCGACCGTGACCTCGACGACGTCCGTCGTGTTGATCGCACGGATGATGCACGGCCAGTCAAAGGTGCGCTTGCCGTTCTTGATACCGGTGGACTTGAAATCCGGAACGACCGTGAAATACTGCCACACCTTGCCCTCGAGACCGTTCTTCGCGAACTCCTCGCGCAGGATCGCGTCGGACTCGCGGACCGCCTCGAGACGATCGCGTGTGATCGCACCCGGGCAGCGCACGCCGAGACCCGGACCCGGGAACGGCTGACGGTTGACCATCTCATCCGGCAGGCCGAGCGCGGAACCTACCACGCGGACCTCGTCCTTGTAGAGAAGCTTGACCGGCTCGACGAGCTCCATCTTTACCTCTTCCGGCAGACCGCCGACGTTGTGGTGGGCCTTGATGCCGTCCTTGCTCTCGAGGATGTCCGGATAAATCGTGCCCTGGCCGAGGAAATGAACATCCTCAAGCTTCGCAGCCTCCTCGTCGAAGACCTTGATGAACTCGCCGCCGATGATCTTTCTCTTCTGCTCCGGATCGGAGACACCTGCGAGAAGGTCAAGGAAACGGTCGGTAGCGTCGATATAGATGAGGTTGGCGCCGAGCTGCTTCTCGAAGACGTCGATGACCATCTGGCTCTCGCCCTTGCGCATGAGGCCGTGGTTGACATGGATGCAGGTGAGCTGCTTGCCGACAGCCTTGATGAGGAGCGCCGCGACGACCGAGGAGTCGACGCCGCCGGAGAGCGCAAGGAGCACCTTGCCGTCGCCGATCTGCTTCCTTAAGAGATCGACCTGCTCTGCGATGAACTTATCAGCCAGTTCCTTCGTTGTGATCCGCTCCATGGATTCCGGACGGATATTTTCACTGCTTGCATAGTATTCGCTTCTTGCGTCTGCCATATAATCCTCCTTAATGTTGAACTCTTTGGGATTTATTCATCATAGCACATAAGAGTGCCTGTTTTCCACGAAAATTCTGTTGAAAATTTTCACGTAAATTCTATGGAAGCAAAAGAATTTTTCGTATATTATAGTGATATCTTCCGGCCCGGGCATCGACCGATCCGGTATTTTACGTTTCAAAGGCACCACGAAAGGAAAAAGTATGAACGAACTCGTCCTCATCATCGACTTCGGCGGCCAGTACAAGCAGCTGATCGCCCGCCGGGTCCGGGAATGCAATGTCTACTGCGAGATTATTTCCTATACTACCCCGCTTGAGGAGATCCGGCAGAGAGCCCCGAAGGGCATCATCTTAACCGGCGGTCCGAACAGCGTCTACGATCCGGCCTCCCCGACCGCGCCGGCGGAGCTCTTTTCCCTCGGCATCCCGGTCCTCGGGATCTGCTACGGCTCCCAGCTCATGGCTTACAAGCTCGGCGGCGACGTGAAAACCGCCCCGGTGAGTGAGTACGGGCATACCCAGGTTTCCATCGATGCGCCGGATTCGGCCATTTTCGGCGGGGTCTCGCCGGAAACACTCACCTGGATGTCCCACACGGACTACATCGCGGCCGTCCCGGAGGGCTTCAGGGTTACCGCCCACACGGATCACTGCCCGGTCGCCGCGATGGAAAATGAAAACCGTAAGCTCTACGCCGTCCAGTTCCACCCCGAAGTCTCCCACACAAAGGAAGGCACGAAAATGCTCCGCCACTTCGTCCTTGACGTCTGCGGCTGCAGCGGGGACTGGGAGATGTCTTCATTTGCCGAAAATACCATCCGCGAGCTCCGCGAAAAGATCGGGGACAACCACGTAATTTTAGGCCTTTCCGGCGGCGTCGACTCCTCGGTTGCCGCTGCCCTGCTCTCCCGGGCGATCGGGAAGCAGCTCCACTGCGTCTTCGTCGACCACGGCCTCATGCGCAAGGATGAGGGCGATGAGGTCGAGGCGATCTTCGGTCCGGGCGGCATGTTCGATCTTAATTTCACCCGCGTGAACGCCCAGGAGCGCTTCTTCATGCAGCTCATGGGCGAATCGGATCCGGAATCCAAGCGCAAAGTCATCGGCGCGGTCTTCCCCCAGGTCTTCGGCGACGAGGCCAGAAAGGTGAAGGGCGTTGTCCGCTACATCGCCCAGGGCACGATCTACCCGGACGTGGTGGAGAGCGGCGACGGCAAGACCTCCGACGTCATCAAGTCCCACCACAATGTCGGCGGCCTGCCGATCGCCCTCGTGCGGGAGCTCGGTTTCGACGAGAAGCCGATCGAGCCGCTCCGCATGCTCTTTAAGGACGAGGTCCGCAAGGTCGGCCTCGAGCTCGGGATCCCCGCGGAGCTGGTCTACCGCCAGCCGTTCCCGGGTCCGGGCCTCGGCGTCCGGATCATCGGCGAGATCACGCCGGCAAAGGTTAGGATCGTACAGGAGGCGGATTTCATTTTCCGCGATGAGCTCCACAAGGCCGGCGTCGACGCGGATCTCGGCCAGTATTTCGCCGCCCTCTCCAACATGCGGAGCGTCGGTGTCATGGGCGACCACCGCACCTACGGGCTTGCGGTCGTCCTCCGCGCGGTCCTGACCTCCGATTTCATGACGGCGGAGGCCGCGGAGATTCCCTGGAGCGTGCTGCAGCGCTGCATGAACCGGATCATCAACGAGGTGCCCGGGGTCAACCGCGTGCTCTACGATATTACGTCGAAGCCGCCGGGAACGATTGAACTCGAATAACCCCATTTCCCCGAAATTCCTTATAAGCTAAGGGTTTTCGGGGTATTTTTTGCTCTGTGACCCAACATTAAATGCCTCTAATTCGAAAAAATGTGTAAAACTGCTCCACATTCCAAAGAAAAACGTGTAATTTTCCGTTGATTTAAAAAGAAAAATGTGTTAACCTAAAGACAATCAATTCAAAAGGCGGTGAAACCCTTGACACGCGATGCAATTCAAGACCTCATCAACTGGAAATCAAGTGATGTGCGAAAGCCCATGGTGTTAAAAGGCGCGCGCCAGGTAGGAAAAACCTGGCTTATGAAAGAATTTGGTAAAAACTTCTACAAAAGCAGCGTCTACTTTAACTTTGATGAGGATTCCGAAATCAAATCCATTTTTGAGACGAACAAAAATCCCCACCGCATTATCGAGCTGCTCTCCCTGATAAACGGGCAGAAAATCCTCCCCGGGGAGACCCTGATCATTTTCGATGAGATTCAGGAATGTCCGGAGGCCCTTAATTCTCTGAAATATTTCAGAGAAAAAGCAAACGAATATCACGTCATCGCGGCCGGCAGCCTTCTGGGTACGCTGCTTGCGGAACCAAAATCATATCCGGTAGGCATGGTAAACCTTCTTGACATTTATCCGCTGAGCTTTGCCGAATTTCTCAATGCAACTGATCCTGCACTTTACAATTATTATGCCGGCATAAAAAAAGACCAGCCGATTGAAGAAATCTTTCATAATCGCCTGCTTGACGCCTGCAATAATTATCTGATTATCGGAGGTATGCCGGAATGCGTCGCCTCCTGGGTGAAATACAGAGACCCGGCACGGATTATTCAAATTCAAAAGGAACTGATCACTGTCTACGAGAATGATTTTTCCAAGCATAACGGAAAAGTCAACAGCGGCCGTATCCTGATGGTTTTCCGCAGCATCGCTTCACAGCTTGCAAAACCAAACGAGAAATTTATGTACGGTGCCGTGCGGGAAGGCGCCAGAGCCAGAGAGTTCGAAGAAGCCATCGAGTGGCTCGTTTCCGCAGGCATGCTGAACCGTGTTTATAATGTATCCAAGATGGAGCATCCTCTTGCCGCCTACGACAAGCTCGACCAGTTTAAACTCTTCGTTTTTGATACCGGCCTTCTGAAATATATGGCCGGAATTGATAACAGTGCCATTCTTCTGAAAAAAGACTATCAATTTAAAGGTCCATTGACGGAAAATTACATTCTCCAGCAGCTTCGAGGACAGTTTGAAGTTGAACCGCGATATTACTCTGATAAAAACAATGAGATTGATTTTGTCCTGCAGCACGGCACCGAAATCATCCCCGTTGAGGCCAAGGGAGGCGAAGATAAATCAGCGCCATCCTTCAAAAGATATATCAGGGAAAAACATCCTCTCTATGCGCTCCGCTATTCAAAGCGCGGGTACAGGAAGGATGGAGAGATTACCAATCTCCCCCTGTATCTGGCTGGGAAGACCAGAGAGCTTCTCGCCGGGAACGATTGAACTCGAATGAAATGAAAACCGCTGCCCGGGCAACTCCCGGACAGCGGTCTTTTCATCTCTTTATGTATCTTACTGCTTCGCCTTCCGAAGAAGCTCATTCCACTCGCCCACGATCGAGCGGTCCTCGAAATAGTCGATCCGCATCGCCTTTCTGACACGGGCCAGGGTCTCGTTGGTCTTCTCTATCGCCCTCGCGGTGCCTTCCTGGATGATGTCGTACACGGAGTCGATGTCCGCCTCCCACTTGGCGCGCTCGTCGCGGATCGGGGTCAGCGTCTCCTCGAGGACGTTGATGAGGAACTTCTTGCAGACGCCGTCGCCGAGGCCGCCCCTCATGTAATGCTCCTTCATCTCCTCAAGGTTCTTGTAATCCGGCAGGAACCGTGCAAAATCATCGTCGGTGCAGAACGCATCGAGGTAGGTGAAGACCACGTTGCCCTCGATGTGGCCCGGGTCGCTGATCTGCAGATGCAGCGGATCCGTGAACATCTTGCCGTTGACCTGCTTCTTGACGGTCTTTGCGGTGTCGGAGAGGTAAATGCAGTTCCCGAGCGACTTGCTCATCTTGGCCTTGCCGTCCACACCGGGGAGGCGGCGCTGGGTTTCATTTTCCGGAATCATGGCTTTCGGAAGCACCAGCGTCTTGCCGTAGATCTTGTTGAAGCGCTCCACGATCTCGCGGGTCTGCTCGATCATCGGCAGCTGGTCCTCGCCGACCGGGACCACGTTCGCGTCGAAGGCCGTGATATCGGCCGCCTGGGAGACCGGATAGACAAAGAAGCCTGCCGGAAGTCCCTCGTCGGCAAAACCGCGCATCTGGATCTCCGCCTTGACGGTGGGGTTTCTCGAAAGGCGCGCGGTCGTGACCATGTTGAGGTAGTAGAAGGTCAGCGCATGAAGAGCCGGAAGGGCCGACTGCACGCAGATCGTCGTCTTGGCCGGGTCGATGCCGACCGACAGGTAGTCAAGAACGACATTCACGATATTGTCACGGATCTTGCCGGGGTTGTCCGCGTTGTCCGTGAGCGCCTGATCGTCCGCGATCAGGATATTGATCTCATCGTATTCGCCGGAGTTCTGCAGTTCGACTCTGCGCTTCAGCGATCCTACGTAATGTCCGAGATGAAGCCGTCCGGTGGGACGGTCGCCGGTTAAAATGATATTTTTTCCCATGATGTATCCCCCTTTTCTCTTCCACTGATTATGCCATTTAAGGGGCGGTCTTGTCAATGCCGGATGCGAGGGGGCTTCATTTTACTCAAGGCGAAGGCCGTCGGTTTCATTCCCGGTCAGGATAAACTGATACGTGTTCCCGGGCGCTGCGGCAACGCGCAGGCGATCCGGCAGGGTGATCTCCCTTCCGTCCGGGGTCTCAAAGCTGAATGCCAGCTCAAGCACCGGTGATTCCTCAAAACTTCCGAAATCACGGGGCTCCATGGACACCCAAAACCTCTCTCCGGCCTTCACGGCACTCCCGTCCGCGTTCTGACCGTAGGATTCCGAGCGCAGCTTCCCGTTCTTATAATAACCGCAGCATACGGTTAACAGCTCAAGATCGGTCTCATTGACGATTGCAAGCCACATTTCCTCCTCGGCACCGGTGGTTACATCTGAAAATGCATACATCGAAAGCCCCGTCTTCCTTATGAGCTCGTCCAGGATCCTCACATCCGTGCCGCATCTTTTGATGTCCTGCCCTAAGAATGCGGAAGCCTCCGCCGCCGTGACCGTCCGCGTCTCTTCCCGGCCGTCCGCCGTATAGACAAAGGTCACGCGGTCCAGGTTGCCGACGAGGCCGACCAGGACCCGCCCGAAGGCATCCATGTCCCGCTCCTTCTGCCCGAGCTTCTCCGGGGCGATCTCCTCCTCAAGGAGGATCTTCCAGCCGTAGGGCTCCTCCTTCGTCTCAAGCTCATTGGTAAACGCACCGAGATAGGAACCGAGATTCAGCGCCTGTGCGGTCTGATTGTTGGCGGGCATATCGCCCACATAGTCGTGCCGGGTCTCAAAGAGGTCCGCTGCAAGCGCCGACACGGTTGCGCCGTCCGCCCAGACGATGCGGCCGCCGATCCGGACCTCCCGGATCTCTCCCGAAGCCGTGTAGGTTCCGGCGTAAGCCCCCTTATGAAGAGGGCTTACCAGCACGGCTCTGGCGCTCACCGAAACAACGCCGTCGGCCTCCTTAAACGTAAGGTCCGAGATTGCCCTTGCGCTGTCGGTCGGCACGGCGGTGAAGGTCACATTTTCGCCGTCCACCGTGAGATGTACGGGTGCCCAGGCGGTGTAATCCGTATCGCCCACGAGGAAGATCCGCACGGCGAGCACGGCGAGGATCATGACCAGCGCTCCGGCGATGCTGCCGAACGCGATCCTTCGGTTGCGCCTTTTATTTTTCTTAAGGAAATCGATCTCCCGCCTCGCCTTTTCTGCCTCTTTCGCAAATGAAAGGCCGCCCTGCATCGACGCGAGAGTCTTTCTGCAGGATTCGCACCCCCTCATATGCTCCATAATCAGTGTATTGCTGGTTTCGCTGGTCAGCTCATCGACGTAGGAGGGAAGCAGGTCCCTGATCACGTCGCACGGAATTTTATTGCTCATCTTTCCACATCCTTTCTAAGCTTCTCCTTGGCCCGGAAAAATGTCACCCGGGCCCAGTTCTCGGACTTCCCGTGTATCTCACCGATCTCGGAAAATGACAATCCCCCGAAAACCCGAAGGTACATCACTTCTCTCTGAGGCTCCGGCAGATCGTGCAGAAGCCGGATGAGCTCAAGACGGCCTATATTGCCGAGGGCTTCACGCTCCGCCGAAGGACCGTAAGGGGTACTCTTTCGGAACTCGTCCGAGGTGAGCGCCTCTTCCAGTCCTGCATTTGCCGGGTGCTTTCTTCGGTAGGTGAGCAGTACATTTTTCGCGATACCGCAGAGCCAGGTGGAGACCTTGCAGCTCTCGTCAAACCGGTCGCTCGACCGGATGGCCTGGAAGAAGGTCTCCTGCGTCAGCTCTTCCGCCAGGTCTTCGTTCCGCGTCCGGGTCAGCAGAAAACCGAAAACGACACGGGCATACTCGCGGTACACTTCATCCATCGGCTGCAACGTTCTCACCTCCTTACTTCGTTTCTATATATGAATGCGGAAAGATGCCGGTTCGTTACACGATTACGGCAAAAAAAATTATATACCAGAGATTCTGCAAATACCAGACAGGACATACCGGATCATTGCATATTGACAAAATGCCCGCATCGGATTAAAATACTCATAAGTAGACTACTTATGAGTAGACTAATTATATTTCCAGAAAGAAGAACAATCATGTTTCTATGCCGGGAGAAAGAGCTGAACATCCTGAATAAACGATACGGAAAAAGAGGACTGGAGTGTGTCGTCATTTACGGGCGGAGACGAGTCGGAAAAACCGCTATCATCAATGAATTCACCAGGGACAAACCGACAATCTATTTTCCGGCGTTAAATACAAATGCGCAGGGGAACCTGACAGCACTGTCAAAAGCCATCCATACCTACCTGCATCCGGATGCGGAAAGCGCGCCTTACTATGCTTCATTCGACGAGGCTTTTGCTGAGATCACCCGCATCGGCAGAACATCAGGACGCGTTATCTTCGCAATTGACGAGCTCCCGTATCTGGCAAAAGCAGATGAATCAATTCCTTCCAGGCTGCAGCATCTGCTTGATCATGAGTGGGCTGAAACGAATCTGTTTCTGATTCTCTGCGGTTCTTCCATGAGTTTTATGGAAAAGGAAGTGCTCAGCGAAAAAAGTCCTTTGTTCGGAAGACGAACCGCACAACTGAAAGTGGAACCTCTTTCCTATCTGGACACCGCGAGATTTCACCCGGAACTCTCTTATGAAGATAACGCATTAATCTATGGTATTACCGGCGGTGTCCCTCATTATATTAATAAACTTGACGTAACCGGCTCGGTAAAAAACGCTTTGCTGGAGAACCTGCTGGACACATCCTCTTACCTATTTGAAGAGCCGGAAAATCTAATGAAGCAGGAGCTCCGGGAACCCGCCGTCTACAATGCAGTGATTACCGCCATTGCAAACGGAGCGACCCGGCAAAATGAAATTGCCGACCGGACAGGACTTGACCGAAATATCTGTTCAAAATATATCAAAGTTCTCTGTGATCTTGGTATTATTCAAAAGATTGAACCGATTATCGATAAATCCCCGCGAAAATCTTTTTACCGTATAACGGATCATTTTTTCCGTTTCTGGTACCGTTTTGTTCCCGCAAATATGATGGCAATCAGTTCAGGAACAATTGACAGGATTTATGAATCGGTTGTCGGAAGCTATCTGCCTGTTTATATGGGCCAGGTATTTGAAGATATCTGCAGGCAATACCTCATCATGCACCCTGAAAAACTTCCCTTCCCGATCTCAGCTATCGGAGAATGGTGGGGGCCGCACCCGGTCAAAAGGAAAGAAATACAGTTGGATATCGTTGCCCTTGACGCTAAGGCAAATAATACCCACCGGGGACGGCATTTTATCATCGGCTCCTGTAAATATAAAAATGAAGAAATCGGCACGAATGAACTTGACCTCTTACATGACTACGCATCTGTTTTCACGAACGGGGACGACACCTTATTTTACTACATTTTTTCCAAATCCGGCTTTACGAAAGGACTGAAGGATATTGCGAATGAAGGTCTGGTAAAACTGATCGATCTCGAGGAAATCTACAGAGAATAACAAACGCACGCATAAAGGAGGTAAAACAAATGCTGAAAAAACACTTAAGGACCCTGATTCTGACCAGCATCATCACGATCCTGCCGGTCTTTATCGGCCTGATTCTATGGAACCGCCTTCCGGATGTGATGGCGACGCACTTCGATTCGTCCAACATCGCCAACGGGTTTGAGAGCAAGGCTTTCGCGGTCTTCGGGCTCCCGCTCATACTGCTGGCGGTGCAGTGGGTCGCCGCGGTCTTCATAGCCAATGACCCGCGCAGGCAGAACATCAGCTCTCTCATGTTCACGCTCGTCCTCTGGATCATCCCGGTCGTCTCTCTGATCTGCGGCGCGGCAATCTACACCTACAACCTCGGGATCGATTTCAACTATTACAAAATGGTGCAGATGCTGCTTGGCGCGCTGTTCATCGTCATCGGCTTCTTCCTGCCGAAAGCCGGGCAGAACTACACGGTCGGTATCAGACTTCCCTGGACCCTGGCAAATGCGGAGAACTGGACCAGGACTCACCGCCTCGCAGGTTTCCTCTGGATCATCGGGGGCGCGCTGATGCTGCTCCTGGCCCTCACCGGGCTGTCGAAAGCGCCTGTCTTCTTCGGCGTCTTCATGGTGATGGGACTTGTCCCCATGGCTTATTCGCTGTGGCTCCATGTAAAGCGCGGTCTTTAAAAAATGAACTGCTCTCCCCGCTGCTTAAAGCTGCGGGGATTTTTTTGCCCTGCCGTGCGTTCATCCTTCATGCCGGGCCTCCTTTCGGTACTGCGCCGGCGTCTCCCCCGTCGTATCCCGGAAGCTCTTTATAAAGAAATTCACGGTGCTGAAAGCCAGCCGCTCCGAGATTTCCCGGATCGTGAGGTCCGTCGAGCGGAGGAGCAGCTGCGCCCGCTCCACCTTCACCGTTCGGATGTAGCTGTTCAGCGACTGCCCGGTCTCCTTCTTGAATTTCTCCGTGAGATAATACTCCGAGTAGCCCACCAGAGCTGCAAGATCCGAGATTTTTATTTTTCGGTCCAGACTGAGCTCGATATAATCGCAGCATTTCTGAATCGCATGGGAATAATTCGGGTTTGCGTGAAGATAATGCACCCGGTAAATGAAATCATGGTACATGGCATGGGCCAGCGCACTCAGTTCCCCGGAATCATTGCAGTCCTCAACCGATTGAATGTAGGAATCCCCGAGCGGATAGGCGATTTCCGGGCTTAAGCCGCCCTCCATGGCAGCACGGGTAACGAGGCTTATGAAGACGACCAGACTCGTCTTCACGCTTCTTAAGGGGTCCCGTCCCCGGATCGGCACCCCGGGGCTCAGGTTCGCGCTGTTCCTGACAGCCCCCTCGTAGCTGATATCGCCGGTGCGCACCATCTCGAGAAGAGCTTTCTCGGCCAGATAGACTTTGGTCCGGTCGTGCTGCCCCGCCGATCTATCCGGAACGCGATGCTCTCCGGCTCCCTCCGCAACAAGAGCATCCAAACCCAGTTGCTGCCCCGTGAGCGTATTATGCACCATCAGCACATAGCGGATAAAAACCGCGTACGGAATGACAGGCAGGTCCAGAAGAAGACGGCAGAGTTCATTTTCCAGAATTCTGTTCTCCCGGGAAAACGTCAGGCTCCGGAAAGAGGACCGGATCTGTTTCTCAAGCGGAGCTGTGTAGAAGACGGGGCCGGTCACAAAAATCAGGCCATGATTTCTGTTCGGTTCGAATGTCACGGCCCACTGCATTCCGATGGGGGAGCCGATGATGACGGGCTTTTCATTTTCCGGACTGTGCGCAAAGGAAAGCGCCTGCGTAAGGCCCCCCAGGAGACGAAACGCCTGATCAAAGATCATCCGCTCCTCCTCGGGACAGGATGACGCAGGCATATCTCCGCTGAAATTGTAACACCAGACATACAGCTTCTCCTCCCGGGGGATGAGCTTCTGCAGAAGGAGAAGGTTCTGTTCCCCTTCGGTCATTCTGGGATCCATATTGAGGCTCCTCCTTTCAGGAAAGCTTTTTTTCTTTGCTGAAATTTTACCATCAAAGCGGCGGCTATTCAATATAAAGCCTTTGTTTTCCGGCATTTCCTGATTTTTCTCTTCCTCCGCATGTTCCTTAATTTTGATAATTATTCCCGAATTTTGACGTTTACGGACAGCCTGCTTTTTCCTAAAATGAAATCAGCAGAACGGACAGAGAAATCCGTAAAAAACTAAAAGGAGAAAACTATCATGGAAATGAAAAACGAAACCGCAAACGTGCAGTACAGAAGAGCCCACCTCTGGCAGATCATCCTGGTCGCCTTCAATGCCTTTAACGGCATGGCCATGTACTTCCTCATCGGCCTCGCCAGCTACTCCGCCAGCATCGGCTACGGCATCGCGACCCTGGTGGTCGGCGGCCTCTTAACCTTCACCCGTATCTTTGACGCGATCACAGACCCGCTGCTCGCCTTCGTCTACGACCGGTTCAACACGCCGTTCGGAAAGGTCCGCCCGCTCATGCTGATCGGCTGGGCCATTCAGAGCCTCGGCGTCCTCTTAATGTTCAACTTCTGCTCCGGCAAGGGCCACGGCATCCCGGTCTTCCTCGCCTGCTACATGCTCTATGTCATCGGCTACACGATCGTCAACATGACCGCCCAGACCCTGCCGGCCCTGCTCACGAATGACCCGAAGCAGCGCCCGACCGTCGGCGTATGGCAGACCGTCCTCAACTACATGGTCCCGATGGCCTTAAACATCGTTGTCTACACCCGCCTTATGCCGGCCTTCGGCGGCAGCTTCACCCAGGAGTTCCTGGATGTCGTCACCTGGCTCTGCGTCGGTCTCGGCTTCATCGGCGTCGTTCTGGTCTGCATCGGCATCGCCGAATATGACAAGCCGGAGAACTTCGAGGGTCTCGGCAAGACCGAGCACCTGAAGGTTTCCGACATGGTCAACGTTCTCAGCCACAACAAGCCGCTCCAGAGCTACATCATCTCCGCCGCTTCCGACAAGATCGCCCAGCAGGCTTCCTCCGCCTCCATCGTCAGCACGATGCTGAGCGGCATCCTGATCGGCAACATGGGCCTCGCGACGACGCTCAGCATGATCGGCATGTTCCCGTCCATCCTCTTTGCAATCTTCGGCGCCCGCTACGCCGGCAAGCACGGCAACAAGGAGTCCATCGTCACCTGGACCCGCAACTGCATCTACGCAAACCTTGTTATGATCCTCTTCTTCATCGTCACGAGAAACACGGTCGGAACGCAGACCATCGCCTCGATGGGCATCACCATGATCGTCTACGTCGCCCTGACCTTCATCACGAACGGTTTCGCGATGTGCGTCACCACTGCCAACACCGCCTTCATGGCTGACATCATCGACTTCGAGCTCGACAGAAGCGGAAAATACATCCCGGCCGTCGTCACCGGCACCTACAGCCTGATCGACAAGATCGTCTCCTCCTTCTCCGCAGCCATCGCCACCTCCTGCGTCGCCCTCATCGGCTACACGACCACCATGCCGCAGCCGGGTGACCCGGACACCGCGGGCGTCTTCTGGATGACCATGTTCCTCCGCTTCGGCCTTGCGATCCTCGGCTGGATCTGCACGCTCGTCGCGATGCGCGGCTGCCATCTCGGAAAGGCTGAGATGGCGGAAGTCCAGAAGCGCATCGCCGACAGGAAGGCTGCCGCAAAGGCCGAACTTTATGAGAAAGAACTTCACAAGGGAGATCCTGCAAATGCGTAAAATAACAACCTTAAAAGAGGGGTGGCGGTTCCTTAAGGCCGCCCTCCCCGTAGAATCCGCCATGGAAAATGCCGAAACCGGCGAAGCTATCACCCTGCCCCACACCTGGAACGCGGTCGACGGCCAGGACGGCGGCAACGACTACCACAGAGGTACCTGCTGGTACATCCGCGAGCTGACCGCCGATGAGACTGCCGGCGAGCGCCTCTTCCTCGAGATAAACGGCGCGGCCATGACCGCCGAAGTCTACCTGAACGGACAGAAACTTGCCCGTCACGAGGGCGGCTACTCCGCCTTCCGCGTGGAGCTGACGGACGTTCTCGCCGAAAAGAACGTGCTCGCGATCTCCGTGAACAACGAGGACAACACGTTCTGTTACCCTCAGAAGGCCGACTTCACCTTCTACGGCGGCCTCTACCGTGCAGTCAACCTCATTGCGGTCCCTGCGGAACATTTTGAACTCCTGAAGGACGGGACACCAGGTATCAAGGTGACGCCGGTCGTGGATCTTGAGAAGAAAACCGCTGTCGTCACCGTCGAGACCTGGCACAACGGAAAGTCGGTTGACATAACTGTGAACGGTGAGACCAAAACCGTCGAGCGCTGTGCGGAATTCACCATTGAAAACGTACATCTCTGGGACGGCCTCGACGATCCCTACCTCTACACCGCAGAGGCGAAGCTCCCCTCGGGCGATACGGTGAGTACCCGCTTCGGCTGCCGTGTATTTTCCTGCGATCCGCAGAAGGGATTTTTCTTAAACGGCAGGAGCTACCCGCTCCGCGGCGTGAGCCGCCATCAGGACCTTAAGGGCAAGGGCAATGCGCTCTCCTACGAAGACCACGCCGCCGACATGGCAATCATTAAGGAGCTCGGCGCCACGACCCTACGCCTCGCCCACTACCAGCACGCGCAGGAGTTCTACGACCTCTGTGATGAGAACGGCCTCGTGGTCTGGGCGGAGATCCCCTACATCACCATGCACATGTCAAATGGCCGGGCGAACACGCTCAGCCAGATGAAGGAGCTCATCACCCAGTGCTACAACCATCCCTCGATCGCGGTCTGGGGTCTCTCCAACGAGATCACCGCGGCGAGCGCCGTCAATGAGGAGCTGCTGGAGAATCACCGGGCCTTAAACGACCTCTGCCACAGGATGGATCCGACCCGCCTCACCACCATGGCGAACGTCTTCATGCTGGAGATCGACAGCCCGATCCTTGAGATCCCGGACATCAACTCCTACAACCTCTACTTCGGCTGGTATCTCGGAGAGCTGGAGCAGACCGACGAGTTCTTCGACGAGTACCACGCAAAATATCCGGACCGCGTGATCGGATTCTCCGAGTACGGTGCCGACGCGAATCCCGCCTTCCACTCCGCAAATCCGGAGAAGGGCGACTACACCGAGGATTATCAGGCTCTCTACCACGAGCACATGCTGAAAATGATCAATGAGCGTCCCTACCTCTGGGCGACCCACGTCTGGAACCTCTTCGACTTCGCGGCGGACGGCCGTGACGAGGGCGGCAAGCACGGCGAGAACCAGAAGGGCCTGGTCACCTTCGACCGCAGCCTCCGGAAGGATGCTTTCTACCTCTACAAGGCCGCCTGGAATAAGAAGGAGCCGTTCGTCCACCTCTGCGGCAAGCGCTTCGCAAACCGCACAGGCGAGGAAACAGAGATCAAGGTCTACTCCAACCAGAAGAAGGTCACTCTCTTTGTGGACAACACCCCGGTTGAGACGCTCGAGGGGGAGACGATCTTCCGCTTCCGCATCCCGCTCATGGGCGAGCATCTGATCCGCGCGGAGAGCGGTGACGCCTCTGACACGATGTGCATCCGCCGCGTGGCCGAGCCGGATCCCTCCTATATTTTCAAGACGTCCTCCACTGTGGTAAACTGGTTTGATCAGGACGAGCTGGATCCCGACTGCTTCTCGATCCAGGACACGCTCGCCGAGATCCGCTCAAATCCGCAGGCCGGCGCTATCATCGACGCCATGATGGCCAAAGGCGCCTCCGAGCGCGGCGATGTCGCCGACGCCGTAAAGGACAACCCCGCACTGCAGCGCATGATGGGCCGCATGACCCTCCTGAGCCTCTTAAAGCAGGGAGGCGCCGATGAGGAGAGCATCAGACAGATGAACCGCATCTTACAGGGGATACACAAATGAAAAAAGCCGTTCAGCAGATCATGCTGGGCACTGTGACCGGAAATGAGACACAGGCCCGCGAGACTCTAAGAAAAATCAAGGCCGCCGGATACGACGGCCTTGAACTCAATCGATTCATGATTCACAAAAGCTCCCTGATGGTGAGGCTCATGACCCGCGCGGCGGGCATGCCCACCGGAAAGGGCGGCACTCTTGACTGGCACGCGCTGCTCAAGGAGAGCGGCCTCTCCGTCGTGAGCCTCCACGCAGACCTGGGGAGCCTCGAGAGGGAGCCGGAAGCCGTGATGGCGGAAGCAAAGAGCTTCGGCACGGACAAGATCGTCATCACAGGCATGTACCGCTTCGACTACTCCGACGAAAAGACCGTCCGGGAGCTTGCGAAGCGCCTCAATAAGTGCGGAGAGCAGCTGAAAAATGAAAACCTCTCCCTCCTCTACCACAACCACAACGTGGAGCTCCTTCAGGTTCGTCCGGGCCACCGCGCCTACGATGTCCTCATCGAGGAGACCGACCCGTCTTATGTAAACTTCGAGTTCGACAGCTACTGGTTCACGGACGGCGGAGCGGACGCAAAGGTCTGGATGAAAAAACTCGGAAACCGCATGAAGCTCTGGCACATCAATGACCGCGGAAGCCGCGTCAGCGGTCCTTCCATGACTCCTATTTTAAAAGCTGACAGCATGGAGCTCGGCACCGGAAACATGGACCTTGACGGCCTCCGGGAGATCGCCATGGAAAACGGCATCGAGGCGGTCGTCCTCGAAAGTCACAAGAACTGGATCGACAGGGATCCCGTCAAAAGTCTCACGCTCAGCGCCCTCTGGCTCAATGAGAGGTTTTAACCATGAAGACAGATATGTATGAAGCTCTTCCTGCCGCCTGGCAGGCCAAATGGATCAACCCGGAACTCCCCCACGATAAGGACGCACGCCAGCCGGCCTCTTACCTCCGCCGCACCTTCACCGCAAAGAAGGCGGATGAGGCCCGCCTCTTCGTCACCTGCCACGGCCTCTACGAGGTTTACATAAATGGCGAGCGCGTGGGCGATTTCGTTCTCGCCCCCGGCACGGGCGACTACAAAAAGCGCCTCACGGTGCAGTGCTACGACGTATCTTCCTTTATCAAAGCCGGGGAAAATGAAATTCTCGTGATCTTAGGAGACGGCTGGTACCGCGGCAGCGTCGGCATCGACGGCTTAACGAACTACTACGGGACCGATATCGCGCTTCTCGCCCAGCTCGAGGCGGACGGCGAGGTGATTCTCAAAACCGACGAGACCTGGGAGGCAAGCCAGAAGGGTCCCGTGCGGGAGAACGACCTCCAGCAGGGCGAGCGCTATGACGCCCGCATGGAGACAATTGAGAGCTGGCACGGCGTCACGCTGCCGGCGTTTGATTTTTCGAACCTTACAGCAACTGAGAGCGTGCCGATCCTCGAGCAGGAGCGCTTTGAGGGAAGGCTTATCAAAACGCCGAACGGCGAGACCGTCATCGACTTCGGCCAGAACCTGGCCGGGTATACCGAGCTCTCCGTCACCGCGAAGGCCGGACAGACGATCACCCTCCGGCACGGAGAGACCCTCGATGAGAACGGCAACTTCACCCAGAAGAACTTCGACCCGGGCGACCGCAGCAAAAACGGCGGCATCCCCCAGAAGATCACCTATATCTGCAAGGACGGCCTCAACGTCTATAAACCCAGGTTCACCATCTTCGGGTTCCGCTACGCGAAAGTAGAGACCGATATCGACCTTGCGGACGCTGCGTTCACCTCCGTTGCGGTCTACTCGAAGATGCCCCAGGTCGGGTTCTTTGAATGCGGAAACGCGGACGTGAACCGGCTCTTTATGAATTCACTCTGGAGCATGCGCTCCAACTTCTGCGACATCCCGACCGACTGCCCCACCCGCGAGCGGGCTGGCTGGACGGGCGACGCCGGCGCATTTGCCCCCACGGCGGTCTACCTTGCGGACTGCTATCCGGTCCTTCGGAAATGGCTCGGCGAGTGCCGCCTGGCCCAGGGTGAGGACGGCCTCGTGCAGAATATCGCGCCGGTCAACAACAGCG
>OCVV012823470.1_pt1 | contig 21044 bp, 7 predicted proteins | sample 1539721 | NCBI WGS metagenome assembly OCVV01 (sample SAMN02144230, study PRJEB22623) | gut metagenome | biome: sheep rumen | host: Ovis aries | place: New Zealand
AGAAGACCCACCCCCAGCCCCTCCCTGTGAGGGATGGGAGTAGATACTCTGCTCATCAATTTGCTTGATATATAATTCTTCATAATTATCATAATTATTGAGTTTTTGAGTTTTTAAGTTTTTGAGTTTTTAAGTTCTTGTGTTTTGGCTGAGATTTCTGAGTTGTTAACAATCGAATCTCTTGTTGAAAACTAAAAAACTTAGAAACTCAAAAACTTAAAAACTAATTCTAATTAGAGTTTAATCTTCACGCCGAGTGAGAAATTGCGTCCGAGTGAGAGGAGTCCGCGGTCGATGCCCTGTCCGAGCACGGTGTTGCTCTGTGCAAATTCTGGGTCGGAGCCGAGATAGCGAGTGAGGGTGAAGAGGTTGTTTCCTGCTGCCCAGATGGTAATACCTTGCAGATAGGTGTTACTGATTGGGATGTCGTAGGAAAGCGTGACGTTCTTCAGGCGGAGATAGCTGCCATCCTCAATCCAACGGTCGGAGAATCGGCTGTTGCCCATCTGGTCGCCGTAAGTGGCATGAGGGATGTCGGTGTTCTGTCCTTCGTAAGTCCAACGGTGCAGCATGGCAGTGGTCTGGTTGTAGAAGTTGTTGCCACCTTCGAGGATGCTGCGCTGGTAGTTGTAGATGTCGTTACCAAGAGAGTAGTTGAACACGAGGTCGAGGGTGAAGTGCTTGTAGGTGAGCTTCGTGAAGATGTTTCCGTAAGCGTCAGGGTTAGGGTCGCCGATGACTTGTCGGTCAGCATCGTTGATGATGCCATCGTCGTTGGTATCGACAAACTTCATGTCGCCTGCACGGAAATACTGGCGAAGTCCCGTGGACGAAATCTGATAGACGTTTGCGTTGGTTGCTTCGGCAGTTGTGGAGAAAACGCCATTGGTCTTGTAGCCGTAGAACATGCCAGCAGGCTGTCCCACCTGACTGATGATGGTGGCTCCGTAGAGTTCGGTTGTGAACGACTTGGAACTGTTAGGCAATTCCTTGATTTTGTTCTTGTAGTGACCGATGCTGGCACCGAGCGACCATGTCCAATTCTTCGTTGCAATGAGACGCAGGTTGAAGTTAGCATCGAATCCTTCGTTCGAGAGCTTGCCACCGTTTGTCCAATTGGTGTTCATACCCGTGAGGTAAGAGAGGGCATTGAGGGAAAGGAGGTTGCTGGTGGTGCTGCGGAAATAGTTAAGACCGAACTGAATGCGGTTGTTCACTGCGGCGAGTTGTATGCCAGCTGTGAGTCGGGAAGTGGATTCCCACTGGAGCTTGGTGTTGCCGATGTTGCCGAGTGTCTTGCCAGAGATGCTGTTGAACATCTTACCTGCCACGAAATAGGTGCGTGACACTTGGGAATTGACATCGTCGTTACCCAGCATGTCGAAACCGACATTGAGCTTGAGGAAGTCGATACCCTTGAGGCGATACCAAGGCTCGTTGCTGATGACCCAGGCTGCGGCTACGGATGGGAAGAATCCCCAAGCGTACTTGCCAATCTTCACACTGTTCTTGGCATCGACGCCGAAGCGTGAGGAGCCGTCCATAGAGAGTGCTGCGAGGAAGTAGAAACGCTCAGCATAGTTGTAGTTGGCTTGTGCGTAGTAGGTCATATCAACGTACTTGTCTTCTGTTCCGTCGGTCTGCTTGTAGGAAAGCGAAGAAGACATGTTTGGAGTCTTGTCATTACCTGAGTTGTAACCAATCTGGGTGTCGAGCTTGTAGGCACTGTTGAGGTAGCGCAAACCACCGCGAACGTCGAAGATATGTGCATTGAAGCGACGATTCCAATTGAAATAGGTGTCACTCATAATGACAGTTTGCTTTCCTGCCAATGCCGCACTGCAGTTATCAACACGACCGATGCCTGCCACGTCGTAGCTTGGCACGCCATTTGTTGGGAGATAGTAATTCTGGTCGGTATTGACAAGGCTGAATGCGAAGTGCTCAGTGACGCTCCAATAGCGGTTGATGTCCCACTTAGGGCGCACAGAGAGGGTGATGGAGCGGTTGCCGAAGTTGTTGCGGTTGTTGCCATCGCCATTGCGAAGAATGGCAACAGGATTGGCAAGCGATGTGCGATAGCTGTTGTTGGCGAGTACGTCGTTCAGATAGTCGTCAGCCTCAGCAATGTAGTTCGACACGTGTCCCTGTGCATCGAATGCGAATGGGGAGAGGAACGGAGCCTTGATGAGACTGAGGAATGCTGGCGAGGAGATGATGCCATCGGTGATATTGTCCTTGATACCGTTGTCACGCATATCGCGGGTGACATCGCTGTAGCTCGCATCGAAACGGACAGATGCCTTGCGCGAAAGACTGATGTCGGTGTTGAAGCGCATGTTGAAACGCGAGAAGTCGGTGTTCTTGAGCGTTGCGTCTGCCTTGGTATAGCCTACGGAGAGGTTGTAGTTTGCCACATCGTCACCACCCTGCACGTTGATGCTGTAGTTCTGGGTGAATGCCTGGTCATAGACCTGCTTGCGCCAGTCGGTGTTGTTGTGGAACTGAGAGTAATAGTAGTAATTAGGGTCGGTGTTGAGGAACTTGAACGAGTTGGACTTGGTTCCTGTGGTACCGATGAGTTCGGATGCATACACGCGGAACTGTTCTGCGTTCATCATATCCACTTCCTTTGGCAGGAGTTCGTAACTGCCACCAATGCTAAGGTCGATACGCGTTGCCATCGACTTGTTACGCTTGGTTTCAATCACTACCACACCATTGGCAGCCTTGGCACCGTAGATGGCAGTTCCGTTCTTCAGCACGGAAATCTTCTCGATGTCCTCCACCATGATGTTGGCAAGGAGGTTGTTGAAGAAACCGTCGTGGAGGGAAGGACGGGTGAGTTGCATGTCCTGTGGCACACCGTCGATGATGACGAGTGGCTGGGCATTGGCATTGAGGGAGTTGATACCATTCATGAACATGGCAATGCCTTGTCCTGGCACACCGCTACGAGTGAGTGTGCGGAGGTCGCCGCCGAAGTTCGACTGAATCTGGTTGTCGATGGAAATGTCGTTGTTGTTATAGGTGACTTTCGCCGTGCGCATGCTTTGCGCCGAAGTGGAAGGCGTGTAGATGTCCTTGAACTTGTCGCTATACATGAGTGTGCGGAGTTGGCTCTGTCCACCAATCGACTGCTCAACGAGCGAATAGCCTTCTGCCTCGAAGGAGAGAACCGTGGCGTAGGTTGGAATCTTGATGGTATATTGTCCATTCTCGTCGGACATCGCTGCATAGCGACGATCGTTGTACGCAGTGATACGCACACCGGCAGCAGGCAATTTCGTTCCTGCATCGATGACAGTACCGCTGATTTCCTTCGTTGGCACACTTGGGCGCTCAACGACAGGCTTCTTCTGAGGAGTGGCTTCTTCCTGTGCGAAAGTGTCTGACAATTGACAGCTGGCAATTATCGAAAGAAATAGGATTACTCTTTTATTCATGTCTTATTCCTCCTCTTCTTTAGATGGTTTAAGATAGATGCAGTCGAGATAGGTGTCACGCGAATAGCTGGTCTCACGACGGGTGATGCTACACTCCAAGCGGAGACGCACCGTGACGTTCGTCTGTGCATAGTTGCAGACTGGGAAGGAGAAGGTTCCTATCTTGACTGTATCGACTACGTATGGGTTGTTCGAAACAGCATCCGAGAAAGCCAGTTCCTGCACATCGCCCTTCTCGTCGGTGTAGAAAAGCGTTGCCGTGAATTTGTTTGGCTTGAAGTCGCGCGAAGCCGTGTTATAGACAGTCTTTGGCAGACAAACGGCACAGATGTCGTAAGTGCCCGACAAGGTGTTTGGCACTTCGTATGTCACCGTCCAGTTGGAAGAACTGGTGCGAGGGTTGATACGCATGTATGCCTGGCTGGAAATGGAGTCGGCATTGCCTGCACTGCGGAACTCCAGTGTGCAGTCTGTGTTCTCCAAGATACGCGACTGCATTTCACCCTCCACTTTCACAGGCCAGAAGTAAATCTGCTCCTTCTTGAAAGGCCATGCCTTGAGGTTGTAGAACACGCCATTGCTACTTTCGAGCGTGTCCTTCACGTAGGCAGACGAAAGCAGACCGCCTTCGCTCAACGGCTTGTAATACACATGGTACTCAGGGTCGAGGTATTTGCTGTAGGAAGTGGAGAAAATGGAGTCGTTCAGGTGCTGCAAATTGCGGTTGTAGAAGAGATCTTGCATCAACAGGCGATTCACCCAGTAGTTCTGAATGGAGTCGGCTTTGTTCTCGCTGCCGTAGTTGAAATACTTGAGGGCTTCCTGATAGACAGGTTCCCATACCTCCTTGCTCGGAATGAGGGCGATGTAATTGGAGTCCTCATGGTTGATGTTGCCGAAGGAGCGATAGAGGATGTTGGAAAGCACCATCACAGAGTCGCTATACACCTTCTGTCCATCCACGAGTCCGCTCTGCACGCTTCGGTCTTCGTCGAGTTCCTGCTTTTCGAACGACTTCAGGTAGCGGCCCAAGTGGAGATAGTCGTTGATGGTGGTGATGCCTTCATACACATTATATGAATAGCGCACATCGTCGTCAATCACATGGAGCAGACCGTTCTTCGCAGGCAGGTTGAAGGAGCCACCCACGATGCTGGCGTTCTTGATGCGTTCGGCAGTAATCGGTGTTTGCTTGTCGTTGAGCAGAAGCACGTTCTCACCATTGGCACTCGCACCCATGTTGTAGAGGTTGTGAGAAATGTGGTTCATCACGAAGTGGCGAGCCACCATCGAGTCGCCTTTGGCAGTCTGGCACTCACGGAGCAGCGAATCCACGTTGAACGTGCTGTTCTTAGGTGCCCAAACAGTGAGCGACTGGTCGGCATTGAGCAGGTCGGCGTATGTGATGTTCGTGCGCTTGGCGTAGTTATACACATGCGTCACCTTCAGCACCTTGAGGAAATCGCTCAACTGTGCGTCCGACTCCACCAGCTGCAACAGCGTCTTGTCCGATGCTGCAAGTGCTGGATCGTAGTGGTCGTCCCAAGTGTCGGAACAGGACGTGAAAATAAAGAATGAAGAATGGAGAATGAAGCATGTCAACACCATCGTCAGTCCATTCCTAATCTTATGTATTACATGTTGTTTCATAATGTATATCTTTGTTTTTATCGGTTCTTGTTAGATGAAGGCTGGAGAACGAAAGAAGAAAATGCCATAAGAGTGAATCACATTCTTCATTCTTTCATTCTTCATTCTTCATTTAAAACTTAGTGAGTATCCTCGGCTGTGAGACCGGCATAAACGCTCTTTGGACAAAGTTCGAAGTAGTTGATTGGGAACTCAGCCTTTGGATTCTCCAACACGAGCTTGAAGCGCACCCAGTATTCGCGGTCAGGATGCAGCGTCTGCGTAGTGAGAATCTTGCGAAGCTTTCCGCTCTGGGCGCGGAGCACATTCACACCACCCTGCGACCACGAGTCCATGTCCTTCATGTAGCCACGGTTGTGCATGGCCTTGTCGATAGCTTGGTTGGCTTCTTCATCGCCTTCCACGTCTGCCACCCAACCGATGGTAGGGTCAGCACCCCACACACGGAGGTCGATTGGAATACCCATTGGCTGCATGTTGTCCTTCTCGCCGAAGTAAATCTGAACCACACCACGCATTTCGCCTGAACCGTAGGCAAAGCGAACTTCGTAGGTGTTTTCTGGCACAGGAGGGAGCTTGAAGGAGATGTCGAACTGTCCCACCAAGTCAACGGCATCCTGATAAGTCATCATCCAAATGCCACGCTGACGAAGGCTCAAGTCGGGTGTGTGTCCGTGGAAGTCCCATCCTTCAATCACCTTGAAGCCCGTTGCCTGGTTCATGTTGCCGCGAGCACCGCAGTTCATGAATTCAGGCGTGATGGTCACAGCGTCGATACGAATACGGTCGTTGAACACCACGTCGCGAGTCTGCACATTGTAGGTGAGGATGTCGTCGATGTAGTGGTAAATGCCGTTCAGCGCCTGCTGGTCGATGTTGCCCACTTCGGATGGAGCCCAAACACGCACGCCTTTCACGCTGTAGCGGTTGGAAACACCCTTGCGGTTGATGAACAGACCGTCGGCAGGAGTACTCATCTTCATGATAGTACCAGGCATCAGCGTCGTGTACCAGTCGGTGCAGTCGATGAGGTCGGTATGCGCACAAGTGGTTTTCACTTCGCCATACACCGTCCAGTCGTTGTAAGCACCATAGTAAGGCAGGAGGTGGTAGGAAACGAAACGGTTGAGCGGATTCTTGCGGTTCGTCCAGTCGTCGTCATATTTGCCTGCATCTTCTGGATAGACCTCGTCGTACACCTGCTTGGCGTAAGCCTTGAGGTCGTCGAGGTTGTTGATGCCCGCTTTCTGATACACTTCGTCCTTTTCCACGAAAGCCGTGTAGCGTTTCATTCTGATACCCACGTAGTACATCGTATAGGTAGCACCACCCGTACTGATAGGCATACCCTTGTTCACAGAGTCTGCGCCGCACGAATAGGTATTGTCGATGTACTCATACAGGGAGTCGCACATGCCCGTCAAGTTGAGAGCAGCATTGAAGAGGCTGATTGTGCTGTCCTCTGCCATCAGTTCTGGCAGATACTGCGAGTTAGGCTGAATCACATGGTCGAGCGTGTGAACCACACCGTTCTCCACGGAGTCGTCTCTGGCAATCAGTTTTGAGTTCTTGTTGATATAGTACGCAGCCACACCCGTCACGGCATCAGAATCGGTTGAGAAGGTGAGGTAGCGGTCGTTGAGGTTGGCAGAAGGGATGTTGCCATCGCTCAAGTCGGTCGTGAAATACGCGTATTTGATGATGTGGTTCCAGGCAATCGTGTCGCACTCAGCCTTCGTCAGTTCATCCACCGATGCCTTGCCATGCTCCTTCAGGTAGAGCTGCACTGCATCGTTCGTGGGAGCTAAACAGGTGTAAGTGCCGTAGGTTGCCATCATGCCATACATGCCACTGCGGTTGAGAATCGCGATGAAGTCGCTGAAGGTTTCCTGACGATTCACCAAGAAATCTGAAACCATCTCACCATCGAACACGTAGTAGTTTTCGGCTGCTGGTTCGTCCGAGCAGGAGTAGAAAGTGAAAAGTGAAAAGTGAAAAGCGAAAAGCGTAAGCAGCAGCATCATTCCGCTTCTCATCTTATGTATTACATTCTTTTTCATAATGTATGCCATTGTTTATTTTAGGAGATTACATGTTCAATGATGTTTTGTCGGTTTCGTAGGCAGGGTTCTGCTGGAGGAGAGGGTTCGCCTTGAGCTCGCTGCGGTTGTATGGGAAATACAGGTAATCCTTGATGGCAAGGCGAATCTTGATGGCAGCGGTGTTATCCACAAACTTAGGACTCACCTTCTGTATCATGCGGTTGTTCTCACCGTCGCGGCGACACATACGAACGAGGTCGAACCAACGCTTGCCCTCGAACATCAGTTCACGCTGACGCTCGTCGAACACCAGGTTCTCCATGTCCATGCGAGAAGAAGCATAGTCGTCGAACACGAGCGTGTCGGTCGTTGCCACGCGCTTCAGGTTGGCACGTCGCCAAACGGCACTCACTCCGGCAAACGCACGGCGATAGCGGTCCAGCTGCTCTTCCGAAGCCGATGCACCCTTCTCCATGTTACCAGCCAGTTCCACTTCTGCTTCAGCGCGCATCAGGATGACATCGGTGAAGCGATATACAATCCAGTTGGCATAGTCCTGAGAACGAGTCGAACTCGTCACAACAGGCATACCACCCGTGGTGGTCGTGGAACGGAAACGCACACTTTCATTCACGTATTTTTTCACGAGAATCCTACTGTTCGATTCCGACATATATTCCAAATAGCGGCTGTCAGTCTTCGAGAAGTAGTCGTTCAGTCCTGCGTATGCATCGGTGAAGAGATAACTTGGTGCTGAGAGTTGTCCAGCCGAGTTTCTGCTGCCACCGAAGAAGTCGGCAACCAATCCGTTTGTCGTTGACTGGTTCTGCACAAAGTTCAATTCGAAGATGCTCTCAAACGAATTGCCTTCGCCAAAGATTTCGTCGTAGGCATTGCCCGCGTAGGTGGAGTTGTTAGGAGCCTCGCTGATGAGAGGGTACTTTCCATAGAGTTCCACAGTCATGCCAGTCGGATCTTCCTCGTAGTCCTCTTCATACTCGCGAATCTTCTCGTCGATGATGAGGTCGCAGTAGTCGATGGTCTTCTGGTATTCACCCTTCCACAGGTACATGTCCGCCAGCATCGCATAGATGCCCCAGCGAGTGATGCGGCATTTGTTCTCCACCGATTCCTCGCCGTAGGAGCGGACAGCATCCTGCTTCACCGATTCGAGGTCGGCAATGAGACTGTCAAGCACCACGTCGAATTTCGTGGCAGGAAGCATGAAGTCTTTCGTGTCATCGATAGAAGGCTGTGTAGAGTAAGGCACATCGCGGAACGCACGAATCAGGTAGAAGTAGCAGAGGTCGCGCAAAGCCGACACCTCGGCAATGTGTGCCTTCATCTCTGCTTCCGTGTAGTTAGGGTCGATGGCGTGAACACCAGGTGCATAGTGGATGACCGTGTTGCAGCGGTTGATGCACTGGTAGAAGCACTGCCATGTAGTGAAACTGTTTGTTTCCAGAATGTTCTCCTTGATGATTTGGTTGAGGTCGTTACCCGTTCCCGTACCGTTCGTGAAGTTGTCGCTTCGCACTTCGCCCCACACCAGCATACGCTTCAGGCAGTCCTGCGTTTCGAGTTGTGCATAGCAACTGTTCACCACGCTGTTCACGTCAGCCTCTTCCGTCCAATAGTTCTCAAGCACGATGTCGTTCAGAGGAACAATGCTCAGGAAGTCGTCGCAAGAAGTAAAAAGGAAGAATGAAGAATTCAGAACGAAGAATGCAAGCAGCACCTTCCATCCGTTTCTTATCTTCTGTTTCATATTTAGTTTCATATTACTCTGTTTTTATTGTTGTAAGGACGTGAAGATGAAAAACAAGAAGAGGGGAATGACACGCATTCTTCATTCTTCATTCTTCATTCTTCATTCCTTATTATGTGTTAGAACTGAACTGTGATACCGAGTGTATAACTCTTGGCAGGAGGGGTTTGCGCATTATCCGTTGTCACACCGTAGCCGCCGTAGCCCACTTCAGGCGAAGCACCTGAGTAGCTGGTGAGCGTGAAGATTTGGTTCGCACTGAGGTAGAAGCTCAATGCAGAGAGGCCCAATGGCTTCAGCTTCTTAGGGTCGAACGAATAACTCAGCTGCATGTAGTTCAAGCGGAGGAAGTCACCCTTCTCCACGAAGCGGTCACTGCCCAACCAGTTGTAGCCGCTCTTGTAGAGGGCACGAGGAATCTCAGCCACGTCGCCTTCCACACGCCAACGCCAGTTCACCGCCGTCGATTGGTTCTTGTTCGTGTACATCGACTCAGCATTCATACGGGCAGCGTTCACAATCTTGTTGCCCACACGGAAAGCGAACTGCGAGTTGAGTTGCCATCTGCCATAGTTGAACTTGATACCAAATCCACCATGGAACTTTGGCAACGAACTGCCGAGATACACAATGTCCAATTCGTTGATGTTACCGTCATGGTTCACATCCTCATAAATCGCATCGCCACCCTTGAACTCATAGATGGCAGAGTTCGTGTTGTTGTCGTAGCTGAACACCATTGGCACCGTCAGCCCATACTTGTCAATCACCACGTTGCCCTCTGCATCGCGAGCCACTGGTGCATTCGGACCGCTCACTCCTGGCACTTCCACATCCGAGTACTTCGAATACTGGTACACACCCTTGTAGCGGAAACCATAGATACTTCCGAATGGGTTGTGCAACTGCACACGGGTCAAGTAGCTACCGTTGTTGTGGTTGAATTCGCCGTTCAGACTCTCCAGGATGGTTGGGTCCATCTCCAGAATCTCGTTCTTGTTGTTCGCAAAGCTCAAGTTACCACTGATGCTGAACTTGCCAGCCTTCACGATGTCGCGGGCGTTGATATTCACTTCCCAACCGTTGTTGCGCATCCGTCCATTGTTCTGCACACTCAGGTTCGCAAAACCCGACGACGAAGGAATGGCGCGGTTATACATCAGCAGTCGCGTCTTGTTGTTCGTATAGAGGTTGAAGTCAGCAGTCAGACGGTTCTGGAAGAATCCCAAGTCGAAACCGATGTTCCACGTTTCCTGGTCTTCCCACTGCAACATGTTCAGACGGATGTTACTCTGGTAAATCGAAGGGTTCTCGTTGTACGCAGCCGTGTTCGAATACTTCGAGAAGTAAAGGTACTCGCCTCCTGGAGGGCTACCCACCTTTCCCCAGCCTGGACGAATGGAGAGCATCGACAGCCAAGGGATGTTCTTCATGAACGGCTCGTCGCTCGCATTCCAGCGGAACGAAACAGCTGGGAACGTACCCCATCGTCTGCTGTCACCAAATTTCGTCGTACCGTCGCGGCGCACACTGAAGTCGGCAATGTACCTGCCCTTGAAGGCATAGTGAGCAGAGAAGGTCATATACACGCTGCGCCACTGGCCTGCACTCGTGCCCAGGCTGTTCACGATACCGTCAGCCGTGGTCGATTCGATAGTACCCGTAGGCAGGTTGTAAATGCCGCTCGATGCACCCTTCGACGTTCCGCTCGTCAACTGGAACTGACCCATCGCCATGAACGAATGGTCGGCATTCTTGAAGTGAGGCGTGAACGTGAGTCGGTGCGTCGTCGTCACAGCCGTACTCTTCGACGAGTTGCTGGTGCTCTTGTTGTTGTCGCTTGCCGACCAACCCGTAGTCACGAGGCTCGAAGGATAGAAGCTGTCGTTATACCTATTATTGATACTAAAGAGAATCTTGCCTTCATACTTCAGTCGGTGCGACTCGTCGTCCGTACCGAGCAGTTCGTAGTGCAGCTGGAACTCAGGCTGGATAGCATACTCCGAATCCTTGTTCTTCGCCTGGTATGCCAAAGCCACAGGGTTGGCAAGCGAGAGCTGGTCGCTGCGAAGCTCGTTGCTCACATTTGGCAGGATATGGTAATAGTCAGCCAAGTCGTTGCCCATCGCATCCTGCTCATACACCGAGAGGTTAGGCATCTTCTGATAAGCAATGCCCAAGAGGTTGCCAGCGTTCTTCTCATTCTTCGTATAAGTCATGTTGAAGTCCGTCACCACCTTGATGCGGTTGCTGACGAAGTAGTCGAGAGCCACGCGCGTGGTGAAGCGGTTCAGACGCTGCTTCAGCACCGTACCCGTCTGCGTGTCCCAACCGCCCGACACACGGAAGTTGGCTTTCTCACCACCACCCGAAATCGTCACGTAGTGCTTTTGCAGCAGACCGTTCTTGATGACTTCCTTGCGCCAGTCGGTGTTGTTGTTATACATCTCGTATTCCGAGAACGAAGGGTCGTAGTTGAACTCCACAATGTTGCTCGCCGCGTCCGACAGGCTTGGGTTGTAGTACGCCTCCTTCATCAGCATCGTGTACTGGTCGCCATTCAGCATACGCATACCCTTAGGCTGGTGCGTCAGCGTCGCGCGGTACGAATAGCTCACGCGGGTCTTACCTCGCTGACCGCGCTTCGTCTTGATTTCGATGACACCATTCGCACCCTGCGAACCCCAGATGGCAGTACCAGCTGCATCCTTCAGCACCGTAATCGATGCAATATCGTCGGGGTTCACGTTCAGCAGTTCCGACCACTGGTCTTCGCTTGCGTTGGCATAGTCGAAATTATTGTTGTTGTCCGTCTCGAAGATATTGCCGTTTACCACGATGAGCGGGTTGGCATTTCCGTTGATGGTGCTCACACCACGCAAGCGCATCTGCGAACCAGCACCCAGGTTACCCGAGTTGGCAACGATGTCGAGACCGGCAATACGTCCCTGCAAAGCTTCGTCAACCGACGTCACACCCAGACCCTCGAATTCCTTCGCGTCAATCGTCTGATGGGCAATCGAAAGTTCTCTTTCAGGAATTGCCAGACCGCTCGACTGCACGGTTTTCTTCGAAGTGACGACCACTTCCTTCAGTTGCGTGCTGGTTCTCATGCGGATTTTATACACCGTTCCCTTGATAGGAATGGTTTGTGTGTTGTAGCCGATGTACGACACACGGAGCCTATGCTTTGGATTCACAATCTTGAACGAGAAGTTACCGTTGATGTCTGTCACCGCATGAGCGACGATACGCTGCTGGTCGTCAATCTCCACCACGTTCGCCATCATCAGCGGCTCCATGTCGTCTTCCACCGTTCCGTGAATCATCGTTCCTGCCGTCTGTGCCACACCATTCATGCAGCCACCAGCCAGCAGACTCACAAGTAGGAATAATTTATGTAGTTTCATAAGAACTTCTTATTTAGTAATCGTAAAAAAATAAGTTGGTACGATTTTTAGGAAAACTCATGTCATTTATACCAAGTTATTATTTTATTGTTCCTTTCTCCCTCCCTCACAGGGAGGGTTGGGGTGGGTCTTTTCACTTTTCATTTCACTTCCGATGGTAGTCCAATGCGCCGTCAATCTGATGCACCACGGCATACGAACTCGTGTAGATGTTCTGCGCACTTGGCGCACTGCCACTGTCATACTGGTATTCGCGCGCCATCAGGTTATACAGTCCGCTGCCCGTCTGCACACTGTGCTTCGCACCGCTTTCGTCCACGATGCTGATGCCGCTGTTGTCGTAGCTCACATCCAGCTTGTGGTAACTCAAGTTGTCCTCCACGATTTCGTAGGCAGCCGTCTCGTAGTTCGCGTTGTCAGCACCCATGCCGATGTAGATGGAGTTGTCCATGATGTGGTAGCGGATGAAGTTCTCAATCACCGTCGTCAGACTGTCTGCCACCTCTTCCTCTTCGGCTTCGTCCACCTGCTCCCAGGTTGGCAACTTGCCCTCGGCAGTGAGTTTCGCGATGGCATCATTCGATGGCACGAACACCGAGTAGTTGAACGTGTTGAACAAGTTCACATTCGTGCCGCCACAAGCATGACGGTCGGAACCGACCACGTGGGTCGTCTCGAAGAACGAACTACCCTGCATCAAGCCATAGAACGCCGAGAACTCCTCATGCTCCGACAAGATGTCTGCCACGGTCTTTCGTGTACTCAGCAACGGTTCCTCGTCGAGCACGTATGTGCGGCCGTTGCCTTCCAAGCTCTCGTCGAAGAACTGAGCCACAGGCACCGTCGTACCCTTCGTGCGCTGGTCGCTGCCCTCCACGGTCATGCCGTGGTCGCGAGCCGACACATGGTTCACCTTCACCATGCCGCCGCCCTTCGTCTTGTAGAAGGTGTTGCCATCCTCCACATCGCCAATGACGATGTGGCTGTTCAGGATGTCCTCCAAGCGGTTGGTAATCTGGGTGTAGCTTGCCTCCGTGATGGAGTCGGTCACCTCGCCCGTCTCCACGTCGTAGTTCCAAATCGATGCCCACACCTTCTCGCGCTCAGTCTGCGCGTCAGCCTTGTAGTGGAAGCGGAACAGCTGCGTGTTCGCCTTGCCGAACGAGCATGGGTCGATATACTCCAAGAGTGCGTTGTTCGAAGGGATGAAGAAACTATAGAAGGAGTTCTGCGAATTCAGATACACGTCGAAGCCCAACTGCTCGATGGCCCAGTAGATGATACCCATCGTCTCCTTGTTCACCAAGGCAGGGAACGACACCGAGATATATGCCACAGGGTTGAACACCTTGTTCGTGAAATACACCGCACCGTTGCACGCAATCGCCACGCTGTCCACGTCCTCCACCTTGATGCCCAGCTCGTCGTTCGCGTCGTTGAGCACGGTGTTGAACTTGCTCGGAACGGAATTGACAAAGGAATTGAGCATACTCACGTTGAGCATCTTCTCAACCACCTCGTCAGGCACGTTCTCCCATGTGCCGTACCTGTCCTTCAGCGCCTTGCCAGCACCCTCGTTCCAGTAGCGGTTCAGCGCCTCGTCGCTTGGCACAATCATCACACCCATGTTCTCCTGCAATGCCACGTTCGTCGCAATGCCCGCATTCGTCTGCGAATAGAACTGGTTCCACCCTGGGTCGAACTTCAGCTTGCCGTTCACGGGACCCTCCTGCGGAGTCAGCTCAATCGCCGTGCCGCCGTGCGAACGCAGCGAGAAGTAGCACTTCTGGAACACCGAATCCACGTTCGTGCCGTTGAGTCGGTTGTACTCGCGCGTCACCACGTCGCCCGCATAATAAGGAGCACAGTAGCGGTCCAGCAACTTCGAGTAGCCCTGCGCGTTCTTTGTCGTGCGAATCAGCTCTGCCATGTTCTGGAGCGGAGTCACCACCTCAGCCATCTTGTGCACAAAGCCGTTCGAGCACTTGATGTTCTGCTCCTCCATCACCACGCCGTTCACGTCCGCGTCGCCAGGCTGACGCTGACGGCGGTTGTTGAACAGGAAGTCCACGTCGCTGTTTGTGATGAGCTGGTTGTTGAGGAACGACTCGATGAAGTGAATCATCGGCGGAGTCGTCGCGTCCATCATCAGCGGAATCGTCTTGTTCTGGTCGCGGTAATACTGCCAGTACGGAGTCTCAGGCATCTGCGAAGGAGCCATGAGCGGGATGGAGTCATATTCCGACTGGCTCGTCAGCCTGCGCATACAGTCGCCCTCCGTCGGTCCTTCCGAACTCGACAGGTAAGCCACCTGGCACGAGTTGTTAATCATGCTGCCATACAGGAGCATCTTCTTCTGTGCGAGGCTCAGCCCCTCATAACTGCTCACGCCCCACTTGTTGCTTTGGAAGAAGCGGGCGAAAGCGTCGTCATCGGCAACGAAGAGCGTCTTGCTACCCGTCTTCGAGAGCACAGGCGCATAGCCCAAGTCGTCGATGAGCCGCACCGTGTTGGTATAGCTACCGTTGTCCTTCAGGTAGTCGTAGATGCTCGCGCCCAGCCAGTCGGGGTCCTCCTTGCCGAGGGTGTAACCGTCGCTGCACGAACTCATCCCGCTTCCGAAAGCAATCACGAAGGCAGCCGTCGCCCACAGTGTCGATTTGCGTTTTCTTTTGCAAAGATTCATGTTGATTAAGATTTTATGATTTTTTGGAATTTCTCTCTCCGCTGTAGTTAGGTCATACACGCTTTGCGAACCCCTCGCCACAAGGCGTATGGATTCCGATGCAAAATTACAAAGTAAATTCCAAACTCATTTCACGATTTGTAACACGCATTTTTTGATTTGTAACATTTCCCCGAATCCTGTCATTACTTATTTCGATTTTGTAACATCCACTTACTTATAGGACGAATCCATCGTATTTTTTCCCTTCTCAGCCATACGTCCGTCCATCCTTTCAAAACAAAAGGAGAATGGCGAAAACGACAACCCAGCCTTCGGACGCACCGACCCGTTCCTGCTACCGCACCGAACCTCCCATCCCATTCCACCCAACCGCGCTTTCCCCTTTTCTAAATCGCCGAGCCCTCGGCAAAATTCAAACGAGCCCTCGCTTGAACAACAACGAGGGCTCGCTATGTCGATAACGAGCCCTCGTCCATTTAGTTGAGTAAAAAAAATAATTCAGTAAATCCCCAATCGCGAATCAGTAAATCCCCAATCGGAAACCTCGCTATCCCCTATCGCGATTCGCGCAATCCTAATGCGCCGTGGCGTCATGGCAGCTTGTCCATGTCGGCGGCGGTGTAGTTGTCCATGTTGAGATGGTAGCGCATGAGTTGTTCGAGTTGGAACTTGGCAGGTCGGAATCCGTCGGGCAGAGGGAGATGGGAGAAGGTTTGGAAATAGAGTACACAGGCATCGCGCCACCACCAGGCATCGCGTGCCTGACGGTCGTAGCGTTTCATGAGGTCTGCCCATCGCTCCGCATCGACGAATGGTTTCATCTGCCGCCAAGTGTCTGCCTGTGCCTCCGCCTCGCGGACTCCCTGCTCGTAGGTGAGGCAGAGGGTGTCCCAGAGTGTCTTGCCACTGCGCATGGTGTGTTTCCAAGGGACGTGATGGAACCAGAGGATGAGGTTTTCGGGGCATTGGTGGATGTCGTTATACTGTGAAAAGAGTGAAGGCGGGTATTGGCGTGTGGCTCCGCTGCCCGTCTCGACGGTGCGGTCGAAGCCCAGTCCGAGAGAGTCCGCCTTGTGATAATAAGGTGGTAGCCAGTCGGCGCGTACTCCCTTGGGTGCGTACCACGGTTCGGGTCCGTAGTGGTGGTTGCCAGCAAAGATGTGGTGAAGTCCGAGCGGCATCATATAGTGGACACAGGCTTCGTGCGACTGGCAGAGGACGCGTGTCATGGGTGTGAGGAAATCGGGGTCGGTGGAGAAGGTCTGCATGAGGAACTCGCGAGCAATCTGCTCACTGCTCAGGTCGGGGTTCCAGGCGAGACGGCCGAAGGCGTACCAGTTGGCTTGCGCCATGTCGCTGCCGCACCAGTTGCGCGAGTCGCCGATGTTGGCGACACCCGCGAAGGCAGTCTTTCGGGAGTCGGTTCGTCGTGCAAAATTGGCGAATCCATCGGGAGTTTTTGCGATGTCGAAACACTCCTTCCACATCGGTGCGAGGAAGACGCTGTGGATGCTCTCGCCGAGGTATTCCTGAGTGATTTGCACCTCAATCATGGTTTGTGTCTGCTTCATGGCGAGGAGGAGAGGCGAGATGGGTTCGCGTGGCTGGAAGTCAACCGGTCCGTTCTTGATTTGGATGATGACATTGTCGGCAAACTGTCCGTCGTAAGGCATGAACTCCTCGACCGCCTGTGCAGCTCGGTCGCTGCCTTCCTTGGCTGAATAAACGAATGCTCGCCACATGACGATGCCGCCATGAGCTGCGAGTGCCTCGGCGAGCATGTTGGCACCATCCACGTGGGTGCGTCCATAGTCCATCGGTCCAGGTTCACCCTCGGAATTTGCCTTGACGAGGAAGCCGCCGAAGTCGGGAATCAGGCGGTAGATGTCATCTGCCTTCTGTTTCCACCACTGTCGCACTTGTGGGTCGAGCGGGTCGGCGGTGGAGAGTCCTCCGATGGCTTTGGGCGAAGCAAAGTTGACGCTGAGATAGACCTTGATGCCGTAAGGACGGAGTACGTCGGCGATGCGCTTGGTCTCTTGCAACTTCTCCTCACCGAGCATGAGGGGTTTGGCATTGACGTTGTTGAGTACGGTGGCGTTGATGCCGATGGAGGCGTTGGCACGAGCGTAAGCTTTCCAGCGTTGGACGTTGGCATTGGCTTTGGCATTGGTGGTGGCTTCGTTCCAAGCTGGGGAAGCGGAGGTGATGGCATCGACGGTGGCGTTGGCTTTAGCTTTGGCGTTAGCTGCGTCGTGCCAGAAGATGCTGCGTCCTGCAAATCCGCGTTCGACGGTGCCGTTCGGGTTGTCCCAATGGTTGAGGATGCGGATGTCGTAGGCAGGAGTCTCGCTGAGGGTGCCGTGGAGGGTTTGTCCCGTGGCTTGCATCCGCAGGAGGGTGTAGGCACCATAGAGTACGCCGAGGGAAGTGGCAGACTCGACATGAACGCTGCTTCCATCGTCAAAAATGTCGAATCCATCGTGGGTTTTTCCGTTTTTCACCACGGCAAGGACGATGTTTTTTCCTTTCCAGTAGTGCTGCATTTCGGTGGTGGCAAGACGGAGTGTAGGGTCTTTCTTGCCGATGGTTTTCACTTTGGGTTGCTCCTTCTGAGCATTTGCGGGGGTTCTCAGCCAGAGGCGGCTGCCGTCTTCCGCCTTGGCATGGCAACAGCACAAGAAGAGTACGATTGCCAAAATGGTGTATTTGCTTTTCATCGTCATAAATGTTGTTTTCCGTGGCAAAGATACGGCAAACCGACAATTCCAACAAAAAAAATCAAAGTTTTTTATTTTTCTAATCATCATGCGGATGATTTGCAAACCGCTCACAATCAGCACGTTTCACAAATATGTTACAATTTAAAAGATATGTGTTACAAAAAAAATGGTAAAAAATTTGCTTTTGTTTTTCCGAAAAAATAATTTTGCATCCGAATTCTCGATGAAAGTGAAAAGTGAAAAATGAAAAGTGAAAAATGCCATCCGGCGTTTAAGTTAGAAGAGGTCTCCTAAAGAAATTGGCAAAATGTACTAAAGTATCTTTAGGAAACAAACGAAAACTTAAAAACTCAAGAACTCAAGAACTCAAAAACTTACATTAAATATTAACTAATTCAAAATCAAAAAGCTTATGAACAAGAAATCATTACTCTTGGCAGTGTTTGCAGCAGCTGGACTGAGTGCCAGTGCACAGCAAATCCTGAAGATTGGCTTTGAAAGTGACGAACCTAAGGGAGTCTATACAACGAAGGACTCTACCCAGTTCGCTGGTTTCTTTGCTGACCACATCAACCTCCAGGCTGATGACATGTGGAATGAACAGGGCACAGACGCTCACTCGGGCGAATATGCTCTGGAAGTGGATAACACGAACATCTTCAAGGGCAACCCTTGGGACCGTGGTTTCAAAATCCGTAACATCCAGTTGGAGGACAACACCAGCTACCGTGTGTCCTACTGGGTGAAGGCTGACCCTCAGTATGAGGCTTCGGACGGTACAAAGGGCAACACCTCTATTAAAAACTCGCTCTCTATCGGTTTCGAGCAGGTGGAAGCTCCAACGGTGGCTCCATCGGGTGCTGAATACTACTACAACTACACGAGCGGCATGACGGGCGAATGGCGTCACATCAGAAACGTGACGTTCTTTACCAACAAGGCGCTGCAAGACAAGTACTTCGAGAAGTACAGCAAGAACGTGAAGGAAATCACTGAGGCTGGTGACACGATTTTCTACTCGGACGGCATGACGGCTTTTGCTGACCAGTATTTCATCACCATCAACATGTATAACCCTGGTCTCTACAGCATCGACGACATCGTGCTGGAGAAGGCAACGATTGCAGGTACGTCGTTCAACGACTATGCCGTTCGCATCGACTTCGGCTACCCTACCAACATCGCTTCTTTGGCAAAGACGGCTGGCGGTACACTGGTGCTCGACCCATCGCAGGTGACACTGAAGGTAGGCGACCAGACATTCAATCCTGAATTCTTGGAAGGTAAGGCAGACGGTTATCTCTATGCTTTCGTTTCCGACGAAATGGTATTGGAAGAAACAGACGTCATCGAGGTGAGCTTCACGCCTGCTGAGGACTGCCCAATTCTCTACACCACAGAGAAGCGTCCTTCTGCTGACATTGAAAGCGAAATGAAGGTGCTCCCATTCACAGGCGAAATCGCTGACTGGGACGAAACCATCGAGGAAATCCCTTCTGCTTGGGAGGCTCCTGAACTCGTTCGCACGATTCCTGAGAACGAATCATTCGAGCTGAAGGCTTCGGACGTGGCAAACGTATATTTCTACTACAACAAGCCAATCGACCTCTCGACTGCTTCTGTTGTTCTCTACAGCAATGGTAAGTCAACCGACTTAACGAAGTTTATGAACGTGACCAGCGACGGCATGGGTATCATCTGCGGAACTGGTTCACCATTGGCTGACGGTGAGTACATCGTCCAGGTAAGCGGTGTTCAGAGCACTTACGGCGAGACTTGCACGGAAGACCAGGAAGTGTCGTTCCAGGTGGGTGTTGACAGCGACACTAGCGAATCGGAAGTGGTGTATGCTTCAGACTTCGACAACGAAATGACTGGTGGTGTGCCAGAAGGATGGACCACATACAACGAGGCTGGTTTCCACCTCTACGGCTTCAACGACGATGGCAGCCAGTACAACTACAACTGGGGTGGCAACCCTGGTGGCGGTGGTACACGTCTGTACGAAGGCTTCAGCGGCGACTTCAACAAGGCTATGTATTGGGGTAGTCGTGGCACGAACGAAGGTTATGCTACATATGGCGAACAGGTGAAGGACTATATGCTCGAAGGTGGTGTGGTTGACCCTAACATGCCAGAAGGCATTGCCCTGAAGCTCGACGCTCGCAAGTATCAGATTAGCTTCTTGATGGCTGCTTGGAAGGGCGAACCTACATTCACATTCACTCTCGAAGACCTCAACGGCAATGTTTACGCTCAGTTCACAGACATCCTCGCTGCTCCAAACGTGAACGGTGCAACAGGTAAGGTGACGGGTTCGGTAAGCTGCGTGAAGGACTTCACCACTGCAACTCCAGGTTACTACGTTCTGCGCTTCACTGCTGCTGAGGCACAGTGGCAGGAATACTTGCTCGCTAACGTGAAGGTGATTACCATGCCATCGAAGGCTGCATACTACAAGCAGCAGTTGAACGTGGCTCTCGAAGCAGCAAAGGCTGTGTTGGCTACTGCTGAGGACGCTGTTTACAACGGCGACACGAAGACCGCTCTCGTCAACGAGATTGCAACCGCTGAAGCAGGTGGCTTCACCGCTCCTTCTCAGGTACAGGCAGAAATCGACAAGCTCCAGGCTATCGCTGCTGCGCTCACAGCTCGCGTGAAGAATATTGACGACTTCAACATTGCAAAGGACGAGGCAGAACTTGCCATGTCGGAACTCACTGGTACGAAGTATGAGAACACCGAGGCTTACCAGACTGCCAGCGGTATCATGAACCAGTATGGCTCGACCAACCCAAGCGACTTGGCTGACGACGTGCTTGCAGAAGTAGCTCCTAAGCTCACCAACGCTGCTGCTCAGCTGAGCAAGGTGAAGGGTTGCTCCGACCTCCTCACTTGGGGTCTCTACAAGGCTACCCAGACTGCTGGAAATATCGGCACAGCTGCTGAAGAAGAAATCAACGCTGCCTTCAACGCAACAACCGACGACCGCGAAGTGGCTAAGGCTCTCAACCACGCTAACAAGTTGCGCATCTACGAACTCATCGTCAACGGCGAATTCTCTGACGGTTTGATGACTGAAGTATATGACAACCTCAATGCAGACTCTCTCGTAACGAAGGGTATCGAACTGACAGGTGCAATCCAGAACCCTAAGTTCTATCGCGAATTTGGTAAGGACGGCTTCCCAGGCTGGACTATCACTGGTAACACTCCTGGCTTCGGTGGTTCTGCTCCTACAGCTATCGAATACGTAACTTCAAGCGGTATCAACAGCTACGGTAACAACAACTACGACATGTCGCAGACACTCGAA
>OCVV010000229.1_pt1 | contig 21040 bp, 14 predicted proteins | sample 1539721 | NCBI WGS metagenome assembly OCVV01 (sample SAMN02144230, study PRJEB22623) | gut metagenome | biome: sheep rumen | host: Ovis aries | place: New Zealand
ACACCGGCTGGATCGGCGGTCTTAAAGAAGTTGGCTATGACAAGCTCATGGCTGAGGAGTCTGACAGAGCTATGACAATTGCTGTTGAGGGTATGCTCCCTAACAACACTCTTGGCAGAGCTGCTGCAAAGAGACTGAGAGTTTACAAGGGTGCTGAGCACAAGAATGAGGCTCAGAAGCCTGTTAAGTACGAACTGTAAGGAGGAACGGATATGTACGAATCTAAAAAGCCATATTTCTATGGTACAGGAAGAAGAAAGCATTCTGTTGCCCGTGTTCGTGTTTACGAGGGTACAGGAAAAATCACTATCAACGGCAGAGACATTGACGATTATTTTGGTCTTGAGACACTCAAGCTGATTGTTCGTCAGCCTTTTGGTGTTACAGATACTGAGGGCAAGTATGACATCGTCTGCACAGTAGCAGGCGGCGGAGTTACAGGTCAGGCCGGTGCTATCAGACACGGTCTTTCAAGAGCTCTCCTTCAGGCAAGCGATGACTACAGACCTCTCCTCAAGAAGGAAGGCTTCCTCACTCGTGACCCAAGAATGAAAGAAAGAAAGAAGTACGGTCTCAAGGCTGCTCGTCGTGCACCGCAGTTCAGCAAGAGATAAGATTTCGCATATTTCAAAACAACGCAAATATGCCCCGAAGTTCGCATCTTCGGGGCTTTTGTTATTTTCATGCAAGAGTTGAGATATTTGTAAAGTTGACAAATATCATAAAATAGAGTATAATATATATACTCTAATCGTGAGGTGTTTACTATGACAAAGATGTATCAGGTTTCTACTCTGCAGGCTCTGGCACTTGGATATTCAAAGTCTGTTATTACAGTTGGAGAACTGCTTCAACATGGAAATATCGGGTTGGGTACTTTTGAAGATGTAAACGGCGAAATGATAGTGCTCGACGGCCACTGCTACAAGGCTAATGAGCATGGTGATGTTACTGAAGCCGAGAACTCTACAGGTGTTCCCTTTTCGTCAGTTACCCTGTTTGTAGGCGGAAGAAAATCTGAGCTTGGCGAAAACAAGAATATCGATGAACTGAAAACTGTACTTACTCAGAAGATAGAAGAGAATTTCGGCTTGAACAGTATGCATATCGTTCGTATAGACGGAAGTTTTCACAAGGTCAGCGCACGGTCTGAATCAGGCTATAAAGCACACCATGTTTCACTGAAGGACGCACTTAGCAAAACTCAGAAGGATTTCTTCTTTGAGAATATAAACGGTACTCTGGTATGCGTTTATTATCCTGACTATATGGACGGCATTAACGCCGCAGGCTGGCATCTGCACTTTATTTCCGATGACAGGCGCTTCGGCGGTCATGTTTTTGACATTGACATGATTTCGGGCACTGCTGAGGAATGTAAGATCAATGCAATTGAGATTCAGCTTCCGAGAGAGCCGGGCTTTGACACTTATTCCTTGAAGCAGGCATCACAGTCGGAGATAAAATCTGTTGAGCAGGGTAAAAAGTGATATTTATACAGCGCACTTATCCATTCGGAAAGTTGCGCTTTTTTCTTTCTCCCATAAAAAACAATCCCCTGAAACCTTTAGCTTCAGGGGATTAAATTTACTTATCAATAAAACTTTTGAACACCTATCAGGTGTTTCTTTATTCTTGTAATGTCTAATACATTTATGTCTCCGCTTCCGTCTGCATCAGCACAGGAAAGATTAGGCTCTTTAAGTGTATCAGCCTTGATCAGATGCTTTTTAATTGAAATAAGATCAAGAGTCGATATAGAACCGTCACAGTTTGCATCACCGCGCAGATAGAGCGTTACATCAGGGTCGGCAGTAAGCTTTCCGTTCTTGACTGTAACCTCATAGGTTCTCGGAGCAAAATAACTGTACGCTGATATTTTCATTGTGTACTTACCGTCTGTCAAGCCGCTTGGTAAGGTGAAATAATCGTCGTAGGTGCTTATAGATTTGTTTACCGGTCCCGAAAAGCTGATATAGATATACGGATACCTATAGAAATCCGAGGGAACCTTCCTTGTGATCGTATAGGGAACCTTTCCGTCCTTTATGATCTTATAGGTGAGCTTTACAGAGGAGCCTCCCCTGAAGCCGCCTTTTCCGTTGATATACAGATATGAAATAGGTCCGTCTATGGTATTACCGCCCAGTGTACAAGTGAAATCTACGTCTTTCTCGAGCTTTGTTCCCTTATAGGTTATGCTGAGCTTTCCGAGTGCATAAGGGTCAATCGCCGAGCCAGTATAATTGAAGGTATCCTGAGTAAGCTTTATCGTACAGTCATCAAGTGTTACACCGTAGCTGTAGGAGCAGCCGCATTTTTTAGCATACTCAGCCGCAGCCGAGCCCATTTCTACATACAGTGTTCCCTTGTAAACGTGGGAATCATCATAATAATAGTAGCCTGACCAATTTATATCCTCACCGATATTTGTAACACTTGCAGGTATAGTGACAGATTTAAGGCTGCCCATTCCTTTGAATGCCTCTTCGCCGATCGACTTTACACCGTCTTCAATAACTACCTCGGTAACATTCGGAAAGCCCACGAATGCACGCTCTCCGATGCTGTCGATAGTACCCTTGATAACTATCTTGGTTACATTATCCTTGACAGGCTTCCAGCAGGTATCGCTACTATAAGAAACATAAGAATTCTTTGTTGATGATAGTGCATACAGGACATACGACTCAGCTGCCGTATCTGCAATCCCTGTTCCGCTTATCGTCAGAACTCCGTCATCGGAGAGCTCCCAGTTTGCCGTTTCGCCAACTGCATGAATTACCTTTTTGCTGAATGCTCCCGTAGATGAATTGATCGAGTAGAAATCAACCACGTTTTCAAGTGATGAACTAAACACAACATTTGAGCCCTTAACTATCGGGTGACAGTCAGAAAGGCATCCCTTTGCAGTCATCGTCTTGCTGAGCGAAGCTCCAGAGCCGTCAATAAACCTGTAGCTGAATGTATAGCAGGATAATGGGTCCTGCTTATCTTCAGCGGCAGGCAGCTCGGAATTATCGCAGTAATCCTGCCACATAAGCATAAAGCGGTCATCATTGATCTTCACAAGCTTCACATTTACAAAAGACTTTCCGCCGTCTGTGTAATCGGTCTGCCATACGATCTTGCTTGCTTCTTTACTGAAATTATTCTTAGGTGTTACTGAAAGATAGATATTATGGGGTGTGTCAGATGTTACATTATCATACTGAGACTGGTCAATAGATGTACCGACACCGAGGACATTATCTTTTGACAGGGCAAGATCATCAACACTTACATAAGTGCGTATAGCCCACGAAGAGGTATGATGTCCGCCGTAATCAAGAACGCTGAACCGGTTTCCGCTTGGGAATGCATCAAAGTAGTCAGTATCTGTTCTTGTTGCATCATAGCGGGACAGCTCGGTTTCAAGGCTTCCCTCACTAAGCTCAAGGATATAAACATTATCCCCCTCAGAATCAAGATACTGTGCAAAGGAGTGCCAAAAATCACCGTACTCTATCTTGGTGCTCATATCACTTTCGGTAACTGCAATAAGCATCATTCCCTGATGTCCCTGACCGACATTCGGGTCAACATAACCCTCACGGCCAGTTGATATGTACAGCTTTCCGTTAGCTCTTGCAAAGCTTACGCAGCCGTAATCGAAAGGATATCTAATCTCGTATTCCCAGCCTTCCTGAGCCTTTACACTGCCCGAGCCAAGACGCTTCCATTCCTTGCTGTACTTAATGATACGAACGACCTCAGTGCCGTCAACTCCGTCTTTGTTGTTCTGACCCTCGACCACATAGTAAACATCGCCTGCATCATAGAAGCCGCCCCAGATAGGAAGCTCCATAGCGATCGTCTGCTTTTTGGTCAGGTTGAATGAATTGTCATAATACTCGGCTATGATGTTCTCCCCGCTTGAAACGAGCCTCATATAGCCCGTATCGGTCGCAGTCATTTCAACCAAGGGTCTAAGCCTGCTTTGAAGATTATTAAACGCTGTGGGATTTACGATCGTATTGCTCGCAGAATATGTAACTACCGAGCTTGCTTCCTCAATATATTCTTCATTTTCAGGCTCTGCACTTACGGGCAGAATAACAGTACTTACTGCAACTGCCGCAGAAACAGCAAATGAAAGAAACCTTTTTTTCATAAGCTTACCTCCTCTATAAAATCATTATATTCAGTTTATCATAATTTTAATGTATTTTCAACCTATTTACGACACACTGTGTTAATTTCTGCATATTAATCAATTTTATGCACTCTGTTTTGTGCAAAATAATATCCGACAGAGTTTGTCTCTCTGTCGGATAAAACTTATTTCTTATCAATAACTACGGTCTGTCTTCCGAGGGCATTATAGCCGTTCATAAAGGTACTGTAGGGATAGCTTACTGTACTGCCGTTTATAACATCTGCGATAGTTATACGCTGTGTGAGGTCGTCGAAGCCTGTTATTACAGCACAGTGCTGAGGCGCTACCCAGCGGAAGGTATAGCTTCCCGAGCCGGCATTTGAGTACTTTCCGCCTGCCTTGACCGTGTAATAGCCGCCCGTTCTTGGGTTTGCATTATAGGTTGTAAACCATACTATCAGCGAATGTCCTTTGTTGAGCTCTCTTTTGATTCCTGCAAGGTCAAGTCCTGAGGTGCGGTTTACAGAGCCTACACTAAGATTCTTCCAGTTGACTGTGCTGTTAAAATCGGTATGAACATCTATCTGATAATTGTTTCTTACCTTTTTGTCAGAGAGATACCAGTTTGCTGCCTGAGCTATCGCAGGTGCATAAATGCCGTCATTGCCTGTGTAAACGTAAGGGCTTCCAAAGAATGCATAGTTCGGGTCGCCTGCCCCGTGAGATACCCAGTGAGTGTAGTTGTTTGCTATATCATTCTTGCTGCATGAGATTCCATGCTGATTTTGGAGAACTGTTGCAAGCGCCGCAGATTCGCAGCCCATTACCATTGGCGAGCCGCCTTCCCAGCCGTTCTGATTTATCGCCTTGATTCCGAGGTTTGCATAAGCCGCTATCTGTCCGCCTCTTACATAACCTACCTGTGCCTTTGCAGTTCCCGGGACATAAACCTTGTACCAACCGCTGACATCGGTAATACCCTTCTGCTGGATCATGTCTCCGTAATCTCCTCTGTAAAGCACCTTTGACGAAGTGCTTGCCTTTGCATATATTACATAATTGGTTTTCGCTCTGAGCTTTGAATCTGTTACAACCTTAGTTGATGCACCCTGAGTTGTTATTTCTTTGCCGTCAGATTTTACACAGGGCTTTACATGAAACAGATATGTAGTTTTAGAGTCAAGTCCGCTAAAAGTATAATAAAGGCTCTTTGTTATCACAGGCGCGGACCATGCACCGTTTTTGTAAATGAACACCTTATAATACTGTGCGCCCTCTGCCTTGTTCCAGCACACTCTGACAGCATTAAGTCCTGAAATAGAATCCTTGAGCACAGGTGTTTTAAGAAAGTTTTTCTTTACAACCGCCGAAAGCGCACCATTGTGTTCTTTACCCTCATCATCGACCATTACTGCTCTTACAATGTAAATATGATGACCCTCATGCTTTGAAAACTTATCTGTAAAGCTGTTTGTTGAAGGCTGTCCTATTATCTTATAGCTGCCCGTTGTTTTGCGGTAAACGATATATTTTGTACACTCGGTCTTATCCCATGTGAGACTAACACTGTTATCAGTTGACTTTGTAATTTTAAGACCTGAGGCAGACTTCGGAGCTGTTGCTGTGGAAACTGTAAGACCGTTTTCAGATACTGCCTCAGTATCAGCATAAACTGATACGGGAACTACCTCAAAGCTTAGCTTCTTAGCTGACGGTGCGCTGTATTTATATGTAAGAGCTGCTGTCTCTCCGACAAGCTCTTTATCATCGCCTGCAAGAAGATAAATCCTATACTTATGCGCATTATTTACCTTATTCCATGAGAGCGTAACAGCTGTACTGCTGCTCGTTGCTGTGAGCTTTCCTGTCATATCATCGGGAACGATCCTAACAGCGATCTTATAACCCTCAAGATAGCTTTTCTGTGAATTTACAAGCTTATACGGCTTTATATAGAAGTCTATACTGCTTCCCTGAGTGAAAAAGCCTTTTGAAAAGCTTAAAGTATTTTCGTCATAGTCAGCTTTAAAGGTTGAAAAAGATTTTCCGCCGTTTGCAGTATACTTTATATCATATTTCTCTTCATCGTCTGTTCTGTCCCACGAAAGCTGAACACTTTCAGCCTTAGTGAAAACTGTACTCTCTTTATAAGCCGGCGGTTCAGGAACGATCTCCTCCTGAGAGTCTGCTGTCTCATAAAAAACAACAGGAATATTTTCCTGTTCAGCTGTCTCCTCAGCCTGTACAGGCAAAGCCGAGAAAGACAGACACAATGCACAAACCAGTGCCGAAATTCTTTTATTCATCACATTTACCCCCTAATATATTGATTATAACACATTTTATTACAAAAGTAAAGCCCGATAGAAATCGGACTTTCAGTCTGTCGATAAACTCAAAAATAGTGCAGATTTTGCCTCGTCAGGTCTGTACATTCGTACAGACAGACTCGGCTGGAGNTGAGTGGAGATGGGGCTTCGCCCCTTTGACCCACTGGGGCTGTCGCCCCTGACCCCTTTTAAAAGAACTTTTGCAACAAGCTGAAAGCCCGATAGAAATCGGGCTTTCAACTATTTTACATAAGAGGGGTCAATATAGGCTATCGGGTCTATCCAGCTGCCGTTTTTCTTTACCGCAAAGTGCAGGTGTGAGAGCTCTGCCGCTTCGCAGGAGGCCGTGTCGCCTATTGTGCCTATTGCCTGACCTGCGTTTACCTCAGTTCCTTCCTGCACCATCATTTCTGCCGAGAGGTTATAGTAGTGCCCTTCAACGCCATTGCCATGATCTATGACAATGCAGTATCCCCACAGGGCATCCTCCCAGATTTTCTTTACTGTACCTTTGTTCATAGCCTTGACGGCTGTGCCCTTTTCTGCCTGAATGTCAACTCCGTCATGAGTTTTCCAGTAGCCCAGCGTTTCTGATTTTACAAGCTCTCCGTTTGAAAACGGTACAAGTATCTTTCCGTTTACAGGCATTACATTCGGCTGAGTTTTAACAAACTTGTCTGCCTTTGAGGAGCTTGTATCAGCCTTGCTCTCTGAGGAGCTGTCCTCTTTTGTAAGCTTTGGCACATCTGTAAGCTTTTCATCGATCTCTGTGTATGGAAGGTCTGGAGATGATACCGTATATTTACTGCTTGTATCATTTATCACCGCACGATCGTGTGCCACAAGTCCCACTCCGCCTGCCAGCACTGCACAACTTGCCAGCGCAAGGTACAGACCCTTTGCTCCGAGCTTTCTTCTGATGCCTAAGCCCTTAAATCTGATTCTTTTCATTCTGATCGCCTTTCTCCGAACTAAACTGACCGACTAAGTCGGCTTGCCTAAATGCTGTCGGCTCGCAAATAAGCTTTGGTAGTATTTTTAACAGTTTTTTCGGTTTTATTCAGAAAGGCTGAAAAAGCTCCGCATTAAACGGAGCTTTTTTATTAATTCGTGCGGTGTTGCCTTAATCTTTGAAAAATCTGAGCACCTCATCAAGGCTGGGCTTCAGCACCTCAACCAGCTTCAGGATCTCCTCGGTTGGCTCAAGCAGGTCGGGCACCATTATTGTGTGGAGCCCTGCTCTGTGCGCAGAAATAATACCGTTGTATGAATCCTCAATGCAGACGGATCTATCAGGGCTTGCACCCAGCTTTTCACAGGCGAGAAGATATATCTCAGGCTCGGGCTTGGAACGCTTTATCATATCTCCGCCGATAACTACGCTGAAATAGTCAAGAAGCTCTACAGAGCTGAGCTCCTCCTTTACCATCGCCTGCTTTGTTGAGGAAGCAAGTCCTGTTGTCATGCCATGACCTCTTAAAAAGTCCAGAAGCTCTCTTACTCCGCTTTTAAGGGGCAGGCCTTCACTTGCTATGATCTTCTGCATCTCTATCTTGCCCTCTTCATAGAGCGCTTCAATCGAAACCTTGTCTCCGTATGCTTCGTCGAATATCTTCATTGTATCGGCTGTGTTTCTGCCTATACATTTCTTTGAGGTCTCACTGACATCACCGAGACCGTATCTGTCGGCAACTATCTGCCAGCTGCGAAGCCCCAGTCTTTCCGAGTCGAAGATCACTCCGTCCATATCAAAAACTACTGCGTCTATGTCACTGAACTTAAAACTCATTTTTTCACCTACTTAAAATACATATAAAGATCGCATTTTATCATGCCGTTATATAGCTTGCGTTTTTTATCCGCCTTTTTGCCGAAGAATTTTTCAAACTCCTCATGCGGTGAAATTATAAAACAGGGATTATCCCTGTCAGGGCGCAGCTTCTGACCCAGCACCTTATAAAGCTGTTCAGCCTCTCTTATTTCGAGAAGTCTCTCACCATAAGGCGGATTAACTATCGTTACAGCACCCTTTACAGGCTCATGCGCCCTTATATCACGCTGTTTTATCTCTATCCGTGATGACACTCCTGCCTTTTTAGCATTAAAAGCCGAAAGCTCACAGGCAAACTCGTCAATATCAAAGCCGTAAGCTCGAAACTTCGTGTCCTTAACCATTGAATCCATAGCCTCAGTTCTTGCCTGCTGCCATACAGTTTCGGGTATCTGCTCCCAGTTCTGAGCTTCAAAGCTGCGTCTTAAACCCGAAGCTATATTATGAGCCTTGTATGCAGACTCAATAAGAAATGTTCCCGAGCCGCACATGGGGTCGCAAACAACAGTATCCCGCCTGATACGGGCAAGGTCAACTATGCCTGCGGCAAGGGTCTCCTTAATAGGAGCAGCGTTTGAAACACGTCTGTAGCCACGCTTATGAAGCCCCACTCCCGATGTATCAAGGCAGACCGACACCATATCCTTATGTATTGAAAACCGCACTCTGTGACGAGCACCGCTTTCCTCAAACTGCCTTATGCCGTACTTTTCTCCAAGCCTTGTAACTATGGCCTTTTTGATTATGCTCTGGCAATCGGGCACGGAATGCAGCTTTGAATTCAGGCTGTGACCCACCACAGGGAACTCATCAAGCTTACCTATATACTGTTCCCAGGGCAAGGCTCTGACACCCTCGAAAAGCTCTTCAAAGCTTCTCGCTTCAAAGCTTCCGACTTCAATCAGCACTCGCTCCCCTGTTGCTATCCATAAGTTAGCTTTTGCAAGAATAAGCTCATCACCTGAAAACGAAACCTTTCCGTCAGTAACCGATACGTTCTCACCGCCAAGCTTTTTGACCTCATAAGAAAGCGTGCTCTCCAGTCCGAAATGACATGGCACAACTAATCTGTATTCCATATTTTACTCCTCTTCTTAAAAAGCCCCCATATCATATATGGGGGCTTTGAAGTTTTAGTGATAACCGCTGCAAACCTCAGGCTCATTCGACTTCTTATAGTAGCCGTCTGCCTTATTGGAGCAGCCCGGTCCTGCGATCTTGCCTGTTGCTTTACAGTAGCTCAGCTTCTCGACTGACTCAGGCATTTCAAATGTCTCGTCAAACGATTTATGCTTCTCGCTGTCAGCAACATCACCAAAGATGTTTTTCCAGATAGCACCGATATTCTGATAATCATTAGTCGGTATCTTTGAAGGATTCTCGTAACCGATCCATACTCCCGAGACATAATCAGGTGTACAGCCTACAAAGGTAAGGTCATTCCAGTCAGACGATGTACCTGTCTTACCTACGAGGTCAGTATTGGAGAGCTTCGCATAACGACCTGTACCGTTTTCCTCAGTTATAACGTGCTGCATCATTCTGTTCATAACGTATGAGGTCGATTCGGAAATTGCCTGCTTGTAGCCGTCAGTTTTCTCATAGATAACATTGCCGTCAATATCCTCGATCTTGGAAACATAAGAAACATCATACTTCTTACCGCCGTTGCCAAAGATCATATATGCTCCGACAAGCTCCTCAAGGTAGGTACCGTTAGTAAGACCTCCGACAGTTACAGGTGCGTAGGTAGCATCTGACTCCTCAAGAGAACTTATATCAAGCTTATCCTTCAGGAAGCTGTAAGAATATTCGGGTGTCATCTTCTGAACGAGCTGAGCAGGCAGAGTATTCAGCGAGCGCTGAAGCATCTCGGTCGTAGTCAGGTCTTTATATGACCAGTTACCGTCATCGCCGTACTCAGAGTAGTTTACAGGCCACTTTTGCTTGGTTCCTTCTATCTCTATTTCGATGGGCGAATCGTTAAACAGAGTTGAGCAGGTCATAAGGTCCTGATCGAGCGCCGGTGCATAAGACGCTATAGGCTTGATACACGAACCCGGAGATCTGGTTGCGTCGGTAACGGTACTGTAAATACGTGATTCAGTCTTTTCATTTCTGCTTCCGACTACAGCCTTAACATTGCCCTGATAGTCCATCGCAATAAAGCCTGACCACAGCGTATCCTCCTCTGGGTCCATACTGTAGGTGGTAAAGTTCGATGCATCAAGCATCTCGTCCTCGACCTTGTTCTGCATATTAATATCAACTGTTGTATAGACTGTAAAGCCGCCGTCTCTGAGTCTGTCGCCTGCTTCCTGTCTTGTGATACCGATAGCATCGGCAATTCTCATTTCGGTCTCATTAAGAGCCGCATCCATAAACCACGATGTAGGGCCGAAATCTCTGTCCTCTTCATCATAGATAGCAGCACTTGAGTACGAAATATCACCTGTGATAACAAGCTCCTCATTTACTGCCTGATTGTACTCTTCCTCGTCGATAGCACCGTTACTGAGCATATGGTCAAGACAGTAAATACGTCTTTCCTTATTACCCTTCGGGTTATCGTAGGGGTTATTCAGACCCGGCATATTGGTCATACCTGCAAGTGAAGCAGCCTCAGCAAGGTCAAGCTCCGAAACATCTTTTCCGAAGTAATAGTTAGCAGCAGCCTGAACGCCGATAATATCGTACTCCTGAGTATTCATCGGCACGATATTAAGATAGCTTTGCAGGATATCTTCCTTTGTGTACGTCTTTTCGACGTTTATAGAACGGAAAATCTCTCGTATCTTACGTTCCATACCCTTAATACTGTCACGGTCATCATCACCTGTGATAAGCTTGATAGTCTGCTGGGTAATGGTCGAACCACCTATCTGCCGTCCGCCGTAAATCGGGATAAATACGTTTACGAAGGCTGCAAAGGTTCTCTTAAAGTCAACACCGTCATGCGAGTAGAAACGCTCGTCCTCAGTGTACACGAATGCATCTTGTACCACCTGAGGGATATTTTCAATATCGCACCATGCAACGTGCCTGTTGGTATTTCTGATTGCGTAATAGAGTTCAAACTCCTTTGAATCGGGGTCTTCCTCATCATAATCAGGATTTTCATATAAAAATCTTGAAATATTGCTAGTCTCTGTCTTATCAAGGCTTACTGTAGTTGTAGTATCAGCAAAATTCAGGACATAAATTGTCATGACCGTTGCAAATATCGAACCTGTAATAATAATGATAAGAAACAGCGACAGAAGAAAAATTCCAAAGCCCTTTAATATCTTCACAGGCAAGCTTGTCTGTTTCTTTTTCTTTTTTCGTTTTTTTGTTGGCGCAGTCCTCATCGGATCGCGCATAGCTTTTACGTCTTCCATAAAACTATCCTTTCATCTGTTCTTCTCCGCCATATTACCGCAGCAGCGGCAGGCACTGCAGAAATAAACAAACAGGGGCGATCTCTCGCCCCCTGATAGATCAAATTGTTCAGCCACGGAAGAGAGATCCTTATTCAGCCGAATCCTCTGCTGTCTCCTCGACAGTCTCATCAGCCTCATCATCAGCAGGCTCAGCGTCATCGGGGAGCAGAGCTCTGATAGAAAGACTGATTCTCTTCTTATCTGCATCGATCTCTGTGATCTTACACTCAACTTCCTGACCAACAGAAAGAATGTCAGCAACATTATTTACTCTCTGATTAGCGATCTGAGAGATATGGATAAGACCGTCGATACCGTCAATGATCTGAGCAAACGCACCGAATGATGTTATCGAAACTACGGTCGCTTTTACAGTCTGGCCAACCTCATAATTAGCCTTGAAGATCTCCCAGGGATTCTCGGAATCCTTCTTATAAATGAGTGAAACCTTCTTGGTCTCATTGTCAATGTCCTTGATCTTTACTGTGATCTTATCACCAACGGAAACTACATCAGAGGGGTGCTTGATCCTCTTCCATGAAAGGTCCATTCTTCTTATAAGACCGTCAACACCGCCGAGGTCAACAAACACACCGTAATCAGTGATAGACTTAACAGTTCCCTCAACCTCGGAATCGATCTGTGCAGTCTCAAAGAACTTAGCCTGAGCAGCAGCTCTCTCCTCTCTTGCAACAGCACGGATAGAACCAACAGCTCTCTGCTTAGCCTCATTTACCTCAAGGATCTTGAACTTAACAGTCTGCTTTAACAGCTCGTTAAGATCATAATCTCTTCTTGGTGCAGCCTGTGTAGCAGGTACAAACACCTTAACACCGTTATAGGATACAAGCACTCCGCCCTTAACAACGTTAGTAACTGTACCCTCAAGAACACTCTCAGCCTCGCTTGCTTCAACTATCTTCTGGAAGCCGAGTACAGCGTCAACCTTCTTCTTTGAAAGTGTAACGATACCCTCCTGATCGTTAGTCTTGAGAACTATAAGATCAAGAGTATCTCCAACCTTTACAGCCTCCTCAGGCTTTACGGTAGGATCATCGGAAAACTCATTTGCAGGAATATAGCCTGTATGCTTTGTTCCAATATCTACAGCTACCTCGCCGTTATTTATATCAGTAACGACGCCTTCAACCTTCATACCGATATGTATTTTTTTGAGGGTTTTCTCAAGCTCCTCCTCAAAATTAAATTCTTCGTCAACATTGTTCAACATTTCACTCATGGTCTGTTGTACCTCCTTGATTATATAAGCAGGTGTTGAAGCACCCGCAGAGATCCCGATAAAATTTGCACCCCGTAAGTCAATATCGCAATTTCTGAGTCCGTCTGCGTCCTCGACAAGATAACACTTATCACAGAACTCACTGCAGACAGCCTTTAGCTTCAAGGTGTTCGAGCTGTGCAGCCCCCCAACAATCACCATAACATCAGCCTTTGCCGCCATTTCAGCAGCTTCCTTCTGACGTTCCTGTGTTGCGTTGCAGATAGTATCAAATACCATCGCATCCGGCAGCAAGCGTTCAAACAGCTTCTGACAGTCACTCCACACATTTCTATTATACGTCGTCTGCGCTAAAATTGCAACCTTTTTTGATGAAAAATCCTTTTCTCTCACCAAATTCTCAAAATCCTGACAAGAACCAAACACATAACTCTCCCCCGAGCAATGCCCTCTTATCCCCTGAACCTCAGGGTGTCCCGCATCGCCCGCTATAAGAATTATATATCCCTCATCGGACCTTTCGCTTGCAATCTTATGTATACGGCTCACAAAAGGACAGGTAGCATCTACAATATCAACGCCCTTTTCCCTCAGCTCGTCATACACCTGTGCAGCCACTCCATGTGACCGAATGACCACCGTGTCGCTCTCTCTGACCTCTGAAAGCTCCTTCGGGAAAACTCCCTTTGCCTTAAGATCAGAGACTACATTAGGATTGTGAATAATCGGACCTAACGTTACAACATTATTTCGGCTATCTAACATATTATACACTATTTTTACGGCTCTGTCTACACCAAAACAGAATCCCGCAGTTTTAGCAACAAAAATTTTACAATCTCTTAACATTTAGTGCACCAGATCAACGATATTTTCCATAATTTCACTTTTGATTTTCTTCAGATCTCTTGGAGATGTACTTGCAATACCAAGCTTCTGAGGCTCAATAGGCTTGCCGTATCTTACAACAACCCTTTTCCTGAATTTGAGCTTACCCTCAAAATTAATTCCGACAGGCACTACCTTAGTCTGTGCAACAGCGGCTACAAGTGCAACACCTGTCTTGCCCTTGCCGACCTTGCCGTCTTTGGAGCGTGTGCCCTCCGGGAAGATAACGAGGTTTCTTCCCTTTTCGAGCTTTTCTACCGAGGTATCGATAACGCTTGTGTCACCTGAGCCTCTGACGACCGGGAAAGCTCCGAATGCTTTAATAAGTGCTGTAAAAAACACATTCTTGTGGAAGAGCTCCTCCTTAGCCATATAGGAGATAGGCACTCTCGCATGAAGCGCTATGAACACAGGGTCCTGATAGCTTCTGTGGTTTGAAGCGAAGATATTTCCACCGTCCTTAGGGACGTTCTCAACGCCCTCATAGGAGATATTGTAATAAATATGGTATATGCCTATAACGATATATCTCAGAACATTATAAAAAAACACATGAAAGAAATTCAGCTTATGCTTTTTGCTGATCGGTCTTACAGGCATTAGCTCCCTGTCACGGGATGAAGTTTTTTTTTGAGCCGTTTCCTCTTTCGGGATATTGCTGACTACAGTATTGTAGATTTTATCTATAGACTCCTCTAATGTCAGCTCCGAGGTATCGACCTCTATTGCGTCATCAGCCTTTTTTAGAGGTGCAGTCTCTCTGTTCATATCCTGCTCGTCACGCTTGATGATGTCCGCAAGAACTTCCTCAAAGCTTATGTTTTCGCCCTTCTCGACAAGCTCTTTAAGTCTTCTCTCTGCTCTTTTTTCAGCTGAAGCTGTAAGGAAAATCTTCACCTGCGCACGGGGAAGAATAACAGTTCCTATATCTCTGCCGTCCATGATGATATTGTTTTTCTTAGCAATATCCTTCTGGAGACCGAGCAGGAACGTTCTTACCTCAGGATAGGAGGAAGTCTTTGATGCTGCCATTGAGACCTCAGATGTTCTTATCTTCTCGGATACGTCTTCGCCGTTGAGGATCACTCTCTGCTCACCGTTTTCATAGGTAAGCTTTACATCGACCTCGGGAAGAAGAGCCGTTACTGCGCTCTCATCTTCAAGCACAACTCCCTTATTCAGCATAAACAAAGCGATCGAACGGTACATTGCTCCCGTATCGACATACACATAGCCAAGCTTCTTTGCAGCTGCTCTGGCTATTGTAGATTTTCCTGCCCCCGAAGGGCCGTCAAGAGCCACATTTATTGTCATAATAATTCTCCTTTTGCAGAATTTATTGCTTTAGCAGCCGCATTGGCTGTCGAAAACGCTATCTGTAGATTATATCCGCCTGTATAGGCATCGACATCAAGGATCTCCCCGATGAAATAGAGCCCTCCGCAGAGCTTTGACTCCATAGTTGATGGGCTTATTTCTTTGACTGAAACGCCGCCCCTTGTAATGATAGCCTCATCAATAGGTCTCATTTTTGAGACAGTGAAGCTAAGCCCTTTTACCGTTTCAAGAAGCCTTCTTCGCTCCTCGCGGGTGACTGAGTTTGCCTGCCTTGTACCATCAAGCTCTGCTCTTGACAGAACCATCGGAATAAGCTTTGCAGGCAGAAGCTTTCTCAGAACATTTGAAAGCTCCTTATTCGGGAACTCTGTTAAGTCTCTGACTATCCGCCTGTCAAGCGCCGCTTCATCAAGACCGGGTTTCAGATCTATTTTTATAGTATAACCGTATTTTTTCAGATTGTCAATATGTGCTGATGCAGAAAGCACCAAAGGTCCGCTTAATCCGAAATGAGTAAAAAGCATCTCGCCAAGCTCTGAATAAACAGGTTTCTTTTTGCCCTCTTTATAAAGGTACAGTGTACAGTTTCTGAGTGACAGACCCATAGCCTCGGCGCATTCAGGCTGTTCTTTGCATACTATAGGGCAAAGAGAGGGGGTTATTTCTGTAACAGTGTGACCGACGGACCTTGCTATCTCATAGCCTGAGCCGTCTGAGCCCGTGCCGGGATAAGAGCGTCCGCCGCAGGCAATAACTACGTTTGAAGCGATGTATTTTCCGCCGCTGCACATTAAGCCTGACGCTCTGCCGTTCTCGGCAAGAACCGACCGAACCTCATCTCTTATAAACTCCACTCCGAGTTTTCTGCACTCCCCTGTCAAAGCATTTACTATATCGTGTGCGTTGTCACTCACGGGGAAAACACGGTTTCCCCTTTCAGTTTTAAGGGGCACACCCAGAGCCTCAAAAAAAGCTTTCGTATCGGCTGAGGAAAAGCCCTCCAAAGCCGAATACATAAACTTCGGATTTCGGGGAATGTTCTTCATTATATTTTCATTATCACTGTCATTAGTGACGTTGCATCTTCCCTTTCCTGTTATGGAAAGCTTTATTCCGCAGCGGTCTTTTTTCTCAATTACAGCACAGGAGAGGCCTCTCCTTGCTGCCTGTACAGCACACATAAGCCCTGAAGCTCCGCCGCCTGCGATAAGAACGTCATATCGGGACATCAGAGATCCTCTCCGTTCTTCTCATAAACGTCATATTTCTCCCAGACCTCTTCAAGCCTGCCGAAGGTCTCATACACAGCATCTATATTTCTGTTTGAAGCTGCAATTATAAGCGCATTTATAAGGCTCATAGGTGCTACAAGAGAATCAACAAACGAAGCCATATCGCTCCTTGCAAGCAGAAGGCTGTCAGCATACCTTGCAATAGGCGAGGTCATCGAATCCGTGATAGCAATAACGTTCGCTCCGTTATCACGGGCATACCTGAGCGCCTGAACAGTCTGCTTTGAATATCTCGGAAACGAGATACCTATGATAGCATCTTTTTCATTTATACGCATAATGCGCTCAAAAAGTTCTGAGGTTGTTGCAGAGACCACAAGCTTTACATTTGCAAAGAGCAGTCCGAGATAGTAGCTTAGAAACGATGCCAGTGAAGCAGCACTCCTTGTGCCGACTATGTAAATAGTCTGTGCTGAAACTATAGTATCAACAGCTCTGTTAAAGTCCTCGGCTGAGGTCTCCTCCATTGTTTTTCTTATTCTCTCAATATCAAGAGTAAGAACCTGCTCAAGAACATTGTCGGAGCCTATAAAATCGGAAGCAGCTTCTATACGCTGAACGGCTGTAAGCTTATTTCTCACAAGCTCCTTCAGAGCCTTCTGAAGCTCGGGGTAGCCCTCATAGCCAAGCTCGGAAGCAAATCTCACTGTAGTTGACTCGCTGACACCGACTGTCTCGCCAAGCTTATGAGCTGTCATAAAGGCTGCCTTATCATAATGCTCAAGCATATAGTTTGCAATAAGCTTATGTCCTTTTGACAGGCTTGGAAGCCTTTCATTTATCAGAGAAAACAAATCTTTGCTTGCTGCATTCATTTCTTACCCTCCCGATCAGAGCTGAGCTCTTTCCTGAGTGCGATCAATTTGTTTTTACGCTCTTCTGCTTCTTTAGTATTTTTACGGTATTTACCGTCACTGATAAATACCATATCGCCTTGTGAAAGAGGTTTGGGAAAGTCAGCCAGTCTGATCTCTTTTTTTGAGCCGTCATCAGAATAGAGAACTGCGACCCCGTCTTCGATTCTGTCAACAATATACGCATTATTTCGGTTTGATTGTTTCAATTGCATCAGCTTCTTTTTCTGTAGTCATATCAAGTCCCTCACCGTCCGAATAGAACACTATATCTCCGCAGACTGAGGTAACATATATCTTTTCTGTATATTTTCTGACCCTTCGGAGCGTTTCTCCCGAGGGGTGTCCGTAGGTATTGTCAAGTGAGCATGAGATAACACAGTACCTGGGCAGAACCTTATTCAGGAAGTCATATCCCGTTGAGCCAGAGCTTCCGTGATGACCTGCTTTAAGCACCTTGGCTGACAAATCAAAGCCCTGAGATATAAGGTCTTCCTCTTCGGCGGTCTCACAGTCTCCCGTAACGAGGAAGCTGTTGTCACCGTCAACTATTTTAACTACGACTGAATAGTTATTCAGATCATCATACTCTCCTTTAGGTGTAAAGGTTGTGACTTCACAAGTGCCAAGCTTAAAGCTTGTATCAGCGGCAGAGGTGATTTTCAAGTCCTTCTGTTTCAGAGACAGCAGAAGCTGCTCAAAAACATACGATGTCGGAGTAAGCTCATCGGGGAAATCAGGCATTATAAACGTGCCTATTTCAAAGCTGTCTATTATCTCGCTCATTTCTCCGATATGATCTGAGTGAGGGTGAGTTGCAATAAGATAATCAAGCTTCTTGACACCGTGATTTCTCAGATACCACTGAACATCATTGTACTTGTCAACATCACCGCTGTCTATAAGCATAGCATGACCGTCAGAGATAACCAGCGTCGCATCGCCCTGACCGACATCTATAAAATGCACTTCTGTTGCGGCATTATATGCAGGCTTATCAGCAAGATGCAATGCCCGAAGCAGATCATCAATGTTAATAAGACCGCTTATATGAAGAAGAAAAACGATAATAACTATAAAGTCAACAACCAGCAGAAGTGTTATTCTCCACTGATAGTCTTTGACAGTTTTCCTGCCGATCATCGTCTTGCCTGCATTTCAGCCCATTCCTCGGCAGTAATCTTTATCTGCCTGGGCTTAGCACCCTCCTGCGGACCGATTATTCCCATTTCTTCTATTTCGTCCATAATACGGGCTGCTCTCGGGAAGCCGAGCTTCAGCTTTCTCTGAAGAAATGCAGTTGAGGCATTCTGCGTCTGAACTATAATGGAAATTGCCTGATTTACAAGGTCATCATCAGGGTTTATCACAACATTTTCATCGGAAGCACCCTTGCTGTCCTTTGGAACAGGAGTGTTCTCATCGACCTCTGCGATTATCTCCTGACTGTATTCAGCAGTATGCTCATTTTTGAGGAAGTCAACTATTGAGCTTATCTCTCTTGACGAAGCAAAGCCGCTTTGAATTCTTATCGGCATTCTTGTACCGATAGGCTTATAAAGCAGGTCGCCGTTTCCGAGAAGCTTCTCTGCTCCGCTTTCATCGAGGATAACTCGTGAGTCAATATTACTTGCAACGCTGAGCGAAACTCTTGACGGAATATTTGACTTGATAAGACCCGTCAGGACATCAGCTCTTGGAGACTGCGTAGCAATGATCATGTGTATGCCTGCGGCTCTTGCAAGCTGAGCAAGCTTCAGAACAGAATCCTCAACCTCGCTTCTTGCAGCCATCATAAGGTCTGCAAACTCGTCTATTACGATAACGATCTGGTGCATAAGGCTAAGCTTGCTTCTTATCTCGTCACGCTCTTCCTCGGGCTTTTCACGCTCTTCAAGAACCATTTCATTAAAGTCCTGAAGATTCTTTACGTTGTTTGCCTCAAACATAAGATAGCGCTTGTTCATTTCATTTACTGCCCAGCCGAGTGCTCCTGCTGCCTTCAAAGGCTCGGTAACAACGGGAATGAGCAGATGCGGTATCTTATTGTATATCGGGAATTCGACCTTTTTGGGGTCAATAAGGATCAGCTTAACTTCATCGGGAGATGCATGATAAAGTATGGACAGAATTATTGAGTTTGTAAACACAGACTTACCCGAGCCTGTAGTACCTGCAACAAGAACATGAGGCATTTTTGCAATGTCGCCCATAACGATCTTGCCCTCAATGTCCTTACCGACTGCAAATGTAAGCTTACCCTCGGAGCTTCTGTATTCCTCGCTGTCGATAAGCTCACGCAAAGAAACGGTATCTCTGTGTGTGTTCGGCACTTCTATACCAATGCAGGCTTTTCCCGGAACAGGCGCCTGAATACGCACGCTCCATGCAGCAAGGCTCAAGGCTATATCATCGGACAGACCCTTTACCTTAGCTATCTTGACACCTGCAGCAGGCTCAAGCTCATATCTGGTAACGGAAGGGCCTCTGTGTATGCCGACTATTCTGGTTTTTACTCCATAGGTTTCAAGAGTTTCAACAAGCTTCTGAGACTTGTCCTTTATTTCCTGCTGAGCTGCCTCAGGATCAACTGCATTTTTCGGATATTTAAGGAGATCGACAGGCGGCCTTACATAAGCAGACAGCTGAGTTTCCTTCTCAAAAAGGGTTGTCTGGCCGTTCTTCTCGACATTGATCTTAAACGGCTTCGCCTCCTCTTCGGGCTCAGTGTTTTCAAGCTTTTCGGGCTTTGCACGAGGCTTTCTCTTTCTGCCTGTTACAGCCTCATTAATCATTTTTGTGAGGTCTTCCTCTTCGGTCGGCTTGAATTCTGCTTCTGTCTTTTCAGGCTTAGAAACCGAGGGGTGCTCAGGCATCTGTTCAAACATTGGCTCTTCATCGTGAGCGCCCTCACTGATTATCTCATAAGCCTCAGCGGCCGACAGAGGGTCATTATCCGGGTAATATTTTGCTATATCTATCTTAGCATTCTTTCTTGCATTTTTCTTAGCTGCACGGTCTGCATTGCGCTTTGCAAGCTCTTCGGGAGACGGTGCATTTGCAGCCCTGTTGAGCCTGTCCTCATTCACAGCTTCATAGCCCTTTACTACAGGTGCAGTTAAGCCTTTAAGAAGCTGGGGCAGTGTGATATTTGTAAGCAGCAGCACAAACAACAATGAGATCAGCACTATAACTATAGCGCCGCCCACTCTTTTGAACGCCCATAAGATAGGCCACCCGAGAACTGCGCTTGCAATTCCGCCGCCTTTCAGGGAAACACCATCAGTATAAAGCCCTTTAAGCTTCAGCCAGAAGCTTCCGCCGTTTACAGCACCGACCTGTATTATCTGAACAGTTCCCGAAAGCAGGAGCATAAGTATCAATGCCTCTACGACCTTTGCAGTAACACTGTTTCGGCTGAAATCCGAGGCTATCATCAGCGCTGCAGCAATTATAAGCGGCGCAAACAGATATGAAGCCACACCGAAAACACCTCTGTTGAGATCATGGAGACTGCGCCAGAGCCCGCCTCCGGGGATAAAGGTCACAAAGAGCTCAAAAATGCCGAAGAAAAACAGTATGTATGACCAGAAGCGTCTGCTCTCTTTTTCCTGTACAGCCTTAGCAGAGCTTGCCGATGCTTTGCTTTTGCCGGCGGCAGCAGTAGTATTCTTTTTTGCGGCGGGGGCTTTTGCCTGAGGCTTTTT
>OCVV011132857.1_pt1 | contig 21039 bp, 17 predicted proteins | sample 1539721 | NCBI WGS metagenome assembly OCVV01 (sample SAMN02144230, study PRJEB22623) | gut metagenome | biome: sheep rumen | host: Ovis aries | place: New Zealand
GAGTTTGGAAAGACTTATAGATGTATGGGAATCTGAAATAAAGGATTAAAAAATGTGAGAGGAAAAGCTAATGATAAAAGTACTATTCGTATGCCACGGCAAGAAACATATTTAATATAATCCATGAGAAAAACCGGATTTCATTTTAATATGAGATCCGGTTTCTTGGTAATATAAGCAATATCTGATATAATCTATATATCTATAAAACATCTGATTGGAGGGTACATTATGGGCGATGATAAGCAGGTTGGTAATGACAAGACTAAAAAAACGCCAAAGCCAATGCGTGAGATATCAATAGAGGGATGCGAACTTTTGGGAAGAGGTGGAAACGGAGAAGTATATCGTCTGGATCCTGAAACCATCGTTAAGGTATATTACGGAAAGCGTAATAGTCCTGAAAAAATAAAGCAGAACAGAGAGGTTACCAGGGATGCTTTTGTTCAGGGAATACCAACTACGATTGCATTTGATATGGTTAAAGTTGGTGATAATTATGGCGTGGTTTTTGAGATGATAGATGCTAAGTCCTTCAGTGAGGAGATAGCCTCTAATCCGTCAAAGACTGATGAGTATGCCGAAATGATCGCTGATATGCTGATCAAGCTGCATCATACAGAGTTTAAAGAAGGTGCGCTTCCTGATTCAAGAGACAGAGTAAGATCAGATATAAAGTCTACTTATGATGCGGGCTTCTATACTCAGAAGGAAGTTGATAGATTAAATAAACTAGTTGATAAAATTCCTTATCGAAATACATTTATTCACCAGGATTTTCATCCCGGTAATATCATGCTTCAGAATGGTGAGATAGTACTTATCGATGTTGAAGACGCAGGACTTGGACATCCGGTTCTTGATCTTTCTTCGATGTATCTTGTATATATAACAGCGCAGAAATCCAAGTGGAAAACTACTGATATGGGCATAACCAAGCAGCAGTTTAGCAGGATATGGGACATCATTATCAGAAAATATTTTGAGACAAATGATCCTAAAGAGATTGAGGAGATAAACCGTATCCTGAAGGGCTATTCGATGATTAAGCTTATAAGGGGAGTTGCTACTTCACCATCCGTACCGAATATAATCAGAAAGCCTTTTACAGCCAGCTCAAAGAAAAAGCTGTTTAGTATTATAGATACACTCCATCCAATACCTTAGAGAGTATCGTGATTTGCTTTATGGGAGAATAAAAGATGTTAAAGAATGAAATATTGCTTCCTGGTGTCCACAATTCAAGAGAACTAGGTGGATATCCTGCTGGTGGCAGAATAGTTAAGAAGGGTGTTCTTATTAGAACGGCTGAACTTGCTTGTGCTACTCCTGAGGCTAAGCTCAAACTGAGTGAAGTCTATCATATAAAGCATATCGTAGATTTTCGAATGAAAAGTGAAGTGGTGAAAACTCCTGATCCGATTATAGAGGGAGCTGATAATCATAATTACTCAGTTGTGGAGATTGAAGATTATTTTGTGATGCTTGGGAACTCCGATATACCTAAAGATATATTCTCACAGCCTATGGATAAGTCCCAGCTGATAGAGATGGCTTATGAGAGGGGACTTATTGGTCCGCAAATGTATTCAATGTATCTGCTTGGAGATAGAGGGAAAAAGGCATATAAGGATTTTTTCAGCCTTTTAATCGAAGTTGATCCTGAAACGAATGCCGTTCTCTGGCATTGTACTGATGGAAAGGATCGGGCAGGTCTTGCTGCTGCCCTGCTTCTTGCAGCGCTAGGTGCAGATATGAAGACCATATTGGATGATTATATGCTGACAAATATTTATAACGCACAAAAGATTGATGCGATAAAGAGCAAGTATACAGACTGTACTCAGGAAAAACAGGATGCGATGATATTTGCTGGTGGTGGTGTCATAGACAGCTATCTGATGAATGCTTTCAGTTCTATAAATAAAGAATTTGGTAGTGTGGAGGGCTATCTTACTGATGGTCTCGGACTAAACTATTCGGACTTAATAGAGTTAAGAGAAAAGTTTACCATATGATGCATAAACTAGGAGGAGGGAGTTCAGAAAATATGAAAAAGAGCAGTTATATAGAAAGAAAACAATGGAACGAATATCTTCTCCCGAACAGCTCACAGATTATCTCAGAGTGACTAATCCTGGGATATGGGCTGTTCTTACTGCAGTGATTCTGATTTTGGTAGGCATTATTGCATGGGCGGCTGTGCTACCAATGATGCGTGTTATAGTGGTGCAGTTAATTATCAAGGTATGAATGACTGTTCTAAAGCATGGCGGTAGGGAAGAAACCTTATTTTCAACAAGCTATTTTTACATTGATTCAGGTAATGCGTTGCGGTTGTTTCAGTTGTTAAAAAACCAGAGATATAATATAATAATACTTAGTTGATTTCGAAATGTGTTGCTCTTTTGTGGTGCTTTCTAAGTTACAATGTACTTAATAAAGAGAGAAGTAAAAGGGATGGGCAGTATATGATGAAACAGGTTAAATTTACTTACATGCATGATTTTTATGCTATAACTGCGCCATTTTTACGTATAATTAAATATATTTAAAAATTTAGTCGAACAGTGGCTCCTTTTCTGTTCGACTATTTTGTTTTTCGTAATTGAAATCAAAAAAAATATAACTAATGAGGAGTTGCCATGAATGTATATGATTTTGACGGTACGATATTCTATTCGGATTGTTCAATAGGATTTGCTTTTTGGTGTTTGAAACGTCATCCGAAGTTGTGGTTTACTTATTTTCCTAGTGTGATTAAAAGCTTTTTCCAGTATAAAAAAGGAAAAATTCCAAATTATCTTATGCAGCGTAAGATGTTTAGTTACCTTACAATGCTAGATGATTTTGATGTTCAGATAGAAAAATACTGGGATAAATATGAAAAAAGAATATCAGAATGGTATCTGGCACAAAAAAGGCCTGATGATCTTATAATCAGTGCTTCTCCTTCGTGTATTATCGGCCCGATTGCCAGGAGATTGGGGGTTAATTATATTGCTACGGAATATGATCTTGAATATGGCGTTTTTGTAAATAATCTGATGTATGCAAAGGAAAAAGCTAAGTACATTATAGATCATGGATTCCCAGTAATAGATAATTTCTATTCAGACTCTCTAGCAGATACACCTATTGCATTATGTGCCGAGAAGGCTCATCTGGTAACTAAAAAGGCTACCAAGGTTAATGACTGGCCGGATCTTAATGCAGATACTATGGAAAAGGTTAAAGATAAGATCAATACAGGTTGGGATATACATCTGAAAGAGGAAGAATAATGTACATTATCATATATGATTTTGGTACTAGTAGTTTAAAAACATGTTTGTTTGAAATAGATACGAATATACGTTTGGTTGCCAGCTCTTCAGGTTCATATGGCCTTTACATATCTGATGATGGTGGAGCGGAGCAGGATACTGAGGAATGGTGGGATACTATATGTTCTACTACAAGAGATATAATCATCGCTTCTGAAGTTAAACCTGACGAGATTGAGGGAATGGCCTTTTGTTCACAGATGCAGGGAACAGTTCTTGTGGATGAAAAAGGTAATGCCCTCAGACGTCCGATGAATTATCTGGATCAGAAGGGGGTTAGAGAGTATAAAGATTGTATGGGTAGTGGTCTGGTCAAAGTTTCTGGCTGCAATCTGTATAAGCTTGTAAGGAATCTGTTGGTTAATTATGCAGGTTCAACCAGTGCAAAGGATCCAATCTGGAAGTATAAGTGGGTAGAGAATAATGAACCTGAAATATTTAATAAGGTTTATAAGTGGCTTGATATAAATGATTATCTGGTGGCCCGATGTACTGGTAGAGTGATGAGGACTGCTGATTCGGCATTCGCAACATTTCTATATGATACCCGGAAAGGTAAAGAGGGCTGGAACAAAGGCTTACTGAAAATGTATAAGGTGAAGCCTGAACATATGCCTGATATTATCGAATGTACTGATATTGCTGGACACTTAACCGGTAAGGCTGCCCAAGAGCTTGGCCTCATAGAAGGGATTCCGGTTTTTGGAGGTGGAGGTGATACAACCTTCGTTAATATAGGTGCAGGATGTACAAAGCCGGGAGATACTCATATCTATGTGGGAACATCGGGATGGGTATCAACTTTTCTGGATTATCAAACTGTTGATATAAATGCGATGATTACTGGAGTTCTTTCTGCAAAGAGGGGGTACTATAACTATTATGCAGAACTGGAAACAGCAGGGAAATGCTTTGAGTGGGTTATAAATCATGTTGCTTTGGATGAGGTGGGAGTTTATCTTAAAAAGATTCAAATCACCGACGAAGAAAGTAAGTATATAAGCATCTATGATTATATATCCGAAGTTATAAGTGAAGTTCCACCTGGGGCAAATGGGATTATCTTTACTCCATGGATGCACGGCAATCGTTGTCCTTTTGAAGACTCGAACGCCGGTGGGATATTCTTTAATATTAAAGTTGAGAATAGCAAAAAAGATATGCTTCGTGCCGTACTTGAGGGGATATGTTATCACCTTCGCTGGTTACTTGAATGCGAGGAGGATAAAGTAAAAACATCTGAGACTATTAGATTTGTCGGAGGAGGAGCATTGTCCTCTGTTGTATGTCAGATGTTGGCTGATATAATAGGAAGGACAATTGAGACTGTAAATAATACTCAAGAAGTTGGAGCTATTGGAACTGCACTAGTTGTAGCGGCAGGCATCAGAGGGGATGATGTTTTGGCACTTGCGAAGCAGCTTATTAAACCAAATCATACCTACATACCTGATTCGAAAAATAAGGAAGTGTATGAGAAGAACTTCAGAGTATTTAAGAAACTATATAAATCAAATAAGAATATTTTTAAGGCTCTTAATTCCTGAAAAAGGGGTGTAACAAATGGAAAAAGTTGAAAAAATAGAAAAGAAAGAAAAAAAGGATAAGTTATTTTTTGAAAATGAAGTTAATGCAAATAAGATGATGGCACAAATCCTGAATGTAACATTAGTTATTGTCGCCATAACATGGGCCTTATTTGAAAATGATATTTTTTATAGCCGAGTGCCTGTTAGGGGGTTGATGATATTTAATCTTGCACTTATTATTTTTTCCAATTTTATATGTCATCGTTTTAAGTATGAAAAATCCTGGATAAAATACAGTTTAATGGGAACACTAACGGTGGTATATGCGGGAACAACTTCTGTGCTCACCTATAATGTTACGTTGTTGGTGGTTATTCCAATCCTTTTATCCATCAGGTATTTCAGCAAGAGATATACAATGTCTATCGCGGTTTTATCCATTCTAGTTTTTTTTGCGGCTTATCTATATGGAGCAAATCACGGTATGCTGGATCTTAATTTTGTTCAGTATCCACCAGGGACTGTTATTACTACAAATGAGAAAATGTGGCTGGATGATGCGGTAAAGAATATACCGTACGATACAAGATTAATGCTCATTAATACCATGTTTTCCAATTATTTTGTTAAGTTTTTGCAACTGGTTATTGTTGCCGTTGCAGCTGTAAAGCTGGTTGGTCATTGTCAGGAAATCATGAGTAAGCAGAAACAACTTACAGAGACCTCTGCGAGAATTGGTACAGAGCTTGCACTGGCTGAAAAGATTCAGGAAGATATGCTTCCAAATCTGTTTCCTGCATTTCCGGAGAGGTCTGAGTTTGATCTTTATGCCTCTATGAATCCTGCTAAGGAGGTTGGCGGTGATTTCTATGATTTCTTCATGATAGATGATGATCATCTTGGACTTGTAATCGCCGATGTATCCGGAAAGGGTATTCCGGCTGCAATGTTTATGATGTTTAGCAAGAATATCATTGCTAACAATACTATGCTTGGAAAATCTCCGGCAAAGGCGCTTATGGATGCAAATGAGGCTATATGCGCCAACAACAGCGAAGAGATGTTTGTTACGGTGTGGCTTGGAGTTCTTGAGATTTCCACAGGAAAGCTGACAGCAGCAAATGCAGGTCATGAATATCCTGTGCTTATGACCCCGAATGGCGATTTTGAGCTATATAAGGATAAACATGGACTTGTAATCGGCGGTATGGAAGGCGCGAAGTACAGGGAATACGAGATACAGCTGGAGCCTGGGACAAAATTATTTGTATATACAGATGGTGTACCTGAGGCTACTAACAGCAATGAGGAGCTATTTGGAACTGATCGAATGGTTGAGGCTCTAAATGTAATGCGCGACTCGAAGCCGAAGAAGCTGCTGGAAGGAGTTAGATGCGCAGTGGATGATTTTGTTAAGGAAGCAGAGCAATTTGATGATTTAACTATGCTTTGTCTGGAATATAAAGGAACAGAAGCTTGAAAATATATAAATGGAAAGGAAGTGGACAAAATGGGAGCAGGTAAGGAATTAGTGATTGAAGCGAGTACAGATAAGCTTGATGAAGTGATTGCTTTTGTGGATGCTCAGCTTGAAAGCTTTGAATGTTCTATGAAAACGCAGATGCAGATCGATATCGCGGTTGAGGAGATATTTGTAAATATTGCGCATTATGCATATAACCCAGAGATAGGGGAAGCGACTATCAGGGTAGAAGTATCTGATGATCCGCTTGTAGTAACGATAACATTTTTGGACCATGGAAAACCTTATGATCCATTAGCAAAGGAAGATCCTGATGTGACTCTATCTGCTGAAGAAAGAGAGATAGGAGGTCTGGGTATCTTCATGACCAAGAAAAGTATGGATGATATTCGATATGAATATAAAGATGGTCAGAATATTTTGACTATAGAAAAAAATCTTTGATAAATAAGAAAACTTAAAGATATACGTTAATAAAATAGAAACTAAAAAATTCAAAATATAAAATCAATTAGGAGGTAACTCATATGTTAAACATTGAAAAGAAATCAGAAGGTAAAAACTTAGTATTTGTACTGTCAGGAAGACTTGATACAACAACAGCTCCTGACCTTGAGAAGGAGGTAAAGGATAATATCGAGGGTGTCGAGAAGCTTGATTTTGATTTTGCAGATCTGGCATATATCTCATCTGCCGGACTTAGAGTCCTTCTTTCTGCTCAGAAGATTATGAATAAGCAGGGAGAAATGGTTGTAAAGAACTGTTCAGATGAAATCAAGGATATCTTTGAGGTTACAGGTTTTTCAGATATTCTCACAATAGAGTAACAAAAGAAGGCTGATAGAAAGACAGAAGAAGTCCTTCTTTAGATTATCAGAAAAATAAATATATAAATGTACTCATAAAAGGGGTTGAGTTAAATGTTGGACGCTATGGAAATTACAAACAAACAAAGGCTAAATAATGGGTTTTGTGAGAAAAAGTTTAGCTCTATGTTTTTATCAGGTACATTTACAAAGGCAGTAATGTATATCATGCTTCTTTGTGACAGTATTATTGCTGGATATTTTATAGGAAAATCTGGTGTAGCAGCAATCAATGCTATTACACCAGTGACTGGTATTGTAACATTTTTCGGAGATCTTGTTTCGACTGGTGTCGGTATTGTTTTCACAAGAGAAGTCGGAGCTATGAGGAAAAAGCGTGCTGATGAAATATATGGTCAGGGACTGATAATAAGTATTTCCATAGGCATCATATCCGCAGTAACTATTCTTCTTATTCAGAATATTTATTTTAGGGCGAATGGTATCACTGGTGAAATCCTTGAGAACGCACTTCAGTATTACCGACTTCTTCCGATAAATGCATTTTTGACGATAGTCATATTTTATCTGGAACAGATGGTATATAGTGATGGAGATGAGCTTTGCAATAATATCTGTTATGTATTCCAGATAGGCGGAAATATAATCCTATCAATTATACTTACAAAGTACATGGGAATGACAGGTATTATACTTGGATCAGTTATAGGAAATGCTCTTGGAATCCTTGTATGTTTTTGGCATTATTTCCGCAAGTGTAATACTCTTCATTTTGTGTGGCATCTCACATTCAGGGATTTTCTGCTCACATCGCGTTACAGTATAGTAGATTCATCAGTTTATCTATGCTGGGGTTTGATGGACTATATAATAATTGGTGTAGTTTCCAGAAATTATGGAAATACTGGTCTGATAACTCTGGCGGTAGTAGTGAGTCTCATCGAGTTCAGCGTTGTAATGGATGGAGTAGGAATGGCGATGCAGCCCCTTATTGGAACTTACTTTGGAGAAAAGAATCATCAGCTTATAAAAAGGGTTATGAGAGCAGGTCTAAAAGCTGCAGTTATTGAGGGGTTAGCAGCTACGACGCTTATCTGTATATTTGCAAAACAGTTTTGTGGACTTTTTGGAATCTCTGGAGGAGAAGCCCTTGGCCCGTCGATTACCGCCATCAGAATAGTTTCCCTTGGATTTGTATTCTGCAGTGTGATATCCCTGACAACATCATATTATATGCTGATTGATCGGATAGGAATGTCTGTATGTATATCGTGTTTCCAGAATGGTTTGCTGTATATATTACTTCCTATAGCAGGATCTTTTGTTTTTGGGATAAATGGTATGTGGGCCGGTTTTGCTATAGCGCCTGTACTTACACTTGTTGGTACTTTATTTTTTGTTTATCTACGTTTTGGGAAAGAAAACTTCCCATTTTTGCTGGGAGACTTAGATACAGAAATAGAGGTTATAGACGATGTTCTGACGACAGAAAATACGGCAGTTCTTTCGAAGAGGGTTGAAGATAGTCTGGTCTCTCAAGGGTACTCGAAGAAAGATGCCAGTAGGGCAGCATTATTTGTAGAAGAGATAGGATTAACTATTCTTGAGCAAAACAAACTGTCTAAAAAAGATATTCTGATTGAAATATCGCTTTTCTATGAACCTGATTCTGTTCTTATCATACAAAGAGATTCAGGAAAATTATTTGATATTACTGATCCTGACCTTCAGGTCGGTGGACTTAGTGGATTTATATTAAGCGGACTTATGAATGCGCATAAGGATGAAAAGGCTTATCTTGTAACTACAGGATATAACCGAAATATGATACGTTTTCACATAGTGAGCAGTGAAAATAGGGAATGTAATAGTGGCATGGGAGTTATGAAGGCATGAGAGTTGAAGAGACGGATATTTTTGAAAGATTTGATACGCTTTTAAGGGATTGTCCGAATAATGTAATCCTTAGCGAAGGTCCTGCAGAAACTGATATAACAGTAGCACAGTTGGATATTCTTTCCGGAAAGGTATATAGGTACCTTAAGGAAAAGGGCTTCGGTAAAGCGAATATGATCTGCATACTTCTTCCGAGAGGAACAGCAGTTGCCGTAGCTCTTTTAGGTATATGGAAGGCCGGAGCAGCGGCAGTTATCATTGAGGAGAACAACCCTGTAGAAAGAACAGAATATATACAGAAGGATTGTGGATGTGTTCTCGTTTTGAATGAACAGGTTTGGAGAGAGATTCAGTCCTTAGAACCACTTGAGGGGCATGAACCAATTGATCCTCATGCGGCAGCTTTCGCGGTTTATACTTCAGGAACAAGTGGAAATCCTAAAGGAGTTTTGCATGAATACGGCAGGCTTCCGATCACTTATGCATCTTATCGTTGGAATGGTGTTTCCATAAGTCAGCGCAGCGATATCATTATGCTGTACTTTCCACTTAACTTTGTTGCTTCAATCATGTTTATGATTATAAGCTGGATGATAGGAACCAAGCTTCTGATCGTACCTTATTCTGTATCAAAGGATCCACTCAAAATAATGGAATTTTTAGTGGAGAACAAAGTGACATTGGCGTTTTTTCCACCATCACTTTTCAGAACGCAAAAAAGCTTTGGTCCATATCTGAAAAAGGTCATACTTTCTTCTGAACCAGCGCATGGCATCTGGAAGGATCCTTCAGAAATGATGGTGTTTAATGGGTATTGCAGTAGTGAGACGGCCTGTGGACTGCTGGTATCCGTGCTTGATAGGCCGAGTGCTATAGCTCCTGTGGGACTGCCTCAATATGATGTTGGTGTATATCTATTAAATGATAAGGGTGATCCGGTCGAAATGGGTGAAGCAGGTGAGCTTTGCTTTGATGCTCCATTCACAAGGGGGTATATCAATCAGCCTGAGCAAAATGCTAAGTCTTTTGTGAATGGTATCTTTCATAGCGGTGATCTTGCCAGAAAAATGAGTGACGGACAGTATCAGATTATTGGAAGAATCAGTGACACGATTAAGATTAATGGTAAAAGAGTAGAACCGACTGAGGTTGAAGAAGCCATCAAACGTGTTACAGGTCTTGAGTGGACAGCTGTTAGAAGCATTAAAGACAAAAATGGAATGCATCTCGCTGCATATCATTTGGGGGATGCTGAGATTGGAATAACCGAACTTCGCGAGAAACTTGGTCAGATTCTGCCTTACTACATGCTGCCTTCCTATTTTGTGAAAATCGATTCAATTCCAAGACTCCATAATGGGAAGATGAATAGAAAGGCCCTTCCCAGACCGTCTGTTTCCGACTATTTAAGCGAGTATGCTCCGCCAACCAATGAGACGGAGGCGATAATATGTAATGCTATGCAGAAAGTGCTGAAGGTAAAGAAGGTCGGAATAAATGATGATTTTTTCCTTCTTGGAGGAGATTCACTCACTTCCATGAAGCTGATCGTTGAGACTGGACTCAGCGGACTTACCTTTGAAGATATTTATTTGGGTTGTACAGTTTCAGGCATTGCAGAGCAATATCTCAGTAAAATGAGTCTTACGAAGGTGAATGCTGAGAAGATTAATTCAGAAGCTATCTTTAAGTCTCATCCTCTGACAGTTGAACAGAAGTATATACTGAATTACGAGCTTTATAAGCCTAATACTACTATGTATAACAACCCGGCGCTCTGTAGATTTATTGATGTGGATGCAGAAGACCTGGCAGCAGCAATCAATAAAACAATAAAGAATCACCCATCTCTATTAACCACATTCTATTATGATAATGGAGAGTATAAGCAACGCTATGCTCCTGAACTTATGCACGAAATTACCGTGGAGAAGATTTCAGATGAAGAGCTTGAGACTTTGCGAGGAACAATTGTACAGCCATTTAATGAGGTGACTGACTGCCTTCTCTGGCGTGGCAGGGTTTTCAGTGCACCATCTGGAAATTATATATTCTTTGATGTTCATCATCTAATCTTTGATGGAACATCTTATTGGCTGTTTATGAGCAATCTGCAAAGATGTCTATCTGGAATGGAACCTGTTCCGGATTACTATTATTATGTTCTTACACAGCGAGAAAATGAGCAAAGCAGTGCACTTCATGATGAGGCAAAGGCATATTTTGAAAAAATGTATTCAGGTGTGAGATGCACGCGTAATCTGCCCTATGATTATGCTTCTGATGAAAATAATGCAGGAGATATAGATATACCGCTGCAATTTACCAGTGACGATTATAATGCATTTGAAGCTTCAACCGGAATTGGAAGGAATGGCTTGTTCCTTACGGCCGGACTGCTTGCACTTGGTTCGATAACCAACACCGACAAGGTTATGGTTACCTGGATTTACAATGGCAGAAAAGATATTGATTCAATGAACAGTGTTGGCATGTTGTTCTACACCTTGCCGCTGATGCTTACTGTCACAGATGATCTTACACTTGAAGAAATGCTGACAGATATAAAAGATCAAATGAACAATTCCCTCAAATATAGTTCTTGTTCATTTGTCAGTTCAACCTATGTGTCTCCTGTAGAGGATGACTGTATCTGTTTCATGCTTCAGGATGATGCCAGAACCCTTTCGGAAAACTGGGAGCATCCATTTGAAATGGTGGATATTGCTATAAACAACAGGGCGTCGCAGACATCTCTTGATGTGGAGATTACGACGGATGGTGATGAGCCAGATCTCTACCTTGACTATGCAGCTAGTCTTTATAATCCGGATACAATTGAGCATTTTGGTGCTCTGACGAGGAGCATTGCTTATAAACTTATATTGAACAGAGACTGTCCGGACATTTGTGTAAAGGAAATTATTAGTAAATGTGAAAGTGAGGCTTCTGCGAGAGTAAATGAGTAAAAACACATTTTGCAAAAATAAGTTTAGTTCAATGCTTATATCAGGTACATTTACTATGGCTGTTTTGTATATTATGATGCTCAGCGATAGTATTATAGCTGGTCACTTTATAGGAGAGAAGGGTATAGCTGCTATTAATGCAATTACCCCTATAACAGGTATATCTACTTTCTTTGGATGCATGGTTTCTAATGGAGCAGGTATTATATACGGTCAGGATATCGGTGCAATGAGAAAAAAACATGCTGATCAGATATATGGCCAGGGATTAATAGCTACTTTTGTTATAGGTATCATTTCAGCCCTTATTCTTTACTTTGCACGCGATTTATACTTTAGCATGAGTGGCGTTACAGGAGAAATATATGATAGAGCTTTAGAGTACTATAAACTCGTGCCGATTAATATCTTTTTAACTGTCCTTGTATATTATCTGGGAGATATGGTATTCAGCGATGGCGATGAACTAATAAATAATCTGAGTTATGTATTCCAGATTGGCGGGAATATCTTATGTTCAATAATTCTGGCAAAGCATTACGGCATGCTTGGTATAATTATAGGATCTGTTATCGGAAATATGCTTGGTATTATAATATCCTGTATCCACTTTTTCAGAAAATGTAATACCCTTCATTTTGTTTGGTTTTTCAACATAAAAGAGTTTATTAAGACCACGCGTTACAGCTTAGTGGATGCTGTTATATATCTATGCTGGGCGATTATGGATTATGTTTTAATAAGTTATGTGTCGTCACATTATGGAGATACCGGACTGATCACACTTGCGATAGTTGTGAGCCTTATAGAGTTCAGCGTTGTTATGGATGGCGTTGGTATGGCAATTCAGCCGCTTCTCGGAACATATCTGGGTGAAAAAAATCATTTCCTTATAATAAGGTTAATGCGTATGGCTGTTAGGGCGGCTATTTTAGAGGGGATAATAGTAAATGTTCTGGTATTTATTTTTGCAAGACAGTTCTGTGCTCTTTTTGGAATAACAGCTGGGGCAGCACTAGCTCCATCCATAGCTGCGGTCAGGATAGTTTCTTTTGGACTTGTATTTTGCAGTGCAGTTTCTCTTTTTACCTCTTACTATATGCTGATAGATCATATAGGTCTTTCAGTAGCTGTTACTATTCTTAAAGATGGTATTCTGTACTCATTATTGCCACTTCTCGGTTCGTTTATAGCGGGTGAAAGAGGAATGTGGATATCATTTACTGTTGCACCGATAGTAACACTTGTTATATCGCTGGCATATGTTTATCTACGGTATGGTAAAGAATTATTCCCTTATTTGTTAAAGGATATGGATTCGGAAATATTAGTTTTTGATGATGTTTTGACTAAGGAGACAGCAACTGGTCTTTCAGAAAAGGTTGCAAATCTACTTGAAGAGCGTAACTATCCTAAGGGTATGGCTAATAAAGCCGCTTTATTTGTCGAGGAGATTGGTCTTACAATTCTTGAACAGAATAAGAAAGAGAAGAAAGATCTGCTAATAGAGCTTTCCGTGTTTTTTGAAGAAAAAGGTACACTTATCATAGAACGTGATTCTGGAAAAATATTTGATATCACAGATCCTGATCAGAAGATAGAAGGACTTAGTGGATTTATACTTAGCGGTCTCATGGAAATGCATAAAGAAAAAGCTTATCTTACAACTACAGGTTATAATCGTAATATGATGAGATTTAGTATTCCCGAGTAAGCCTTATTGATGTCTGGAGGAGTGATCAATGAAACTAATAAAGAAAAACCGAAGATGGTTAGTTAATGATCAGAACTTCTTCTCGCTATTTATGACATTTTCGCTTATTGAGCTTGCAAATTATCATAAAGCCACATAAATACTTAGTTTGAAGGATGCTACAGCGTTGATTTGCACCCCGTGTGCACCTTTTGAAATGAAGATATATATTTTACAGGAGAGAAAGATTATATGATAAATGTACTGTTCGTCTGCTGGGGCAGTACAGGATATTGGCTTTCTAATCCTTGTAAATAGGCACTTCCGAAGAATTATTGTAATGATATGCACCTTATGTGCACCTTTTGAAAGAGTAGAAGAAAAATATATGAGTCCAGACCTATGTGAGTAACATATATTGGCAAAAAGAAAATGCCGGTGTATGTTACTTTTTTATTAGACTAATAATCAAATTCATTTGTTGACAATGCACTAGGTTACGTATATTATGAAAGTGAATATATTGGCAGTAAATGGGGTTTACTGCCGTAATATTGTATTGAGAGGAAAGTCAGATGGATGTAGAAGTATATTTGAATAGAATACCTGAAGCTGAAGTATTTGATCGCTCGTATATTAACGGAATTATAGAAGAAAGTGGTAAAACTACATCTGTTAATATACTAAATTATACAATAGAAAAACTAATAAAGTCAGGACTTATTATCAGGATAGGAAGAAATAAGTATAAGAAAGCTGATGGAAAGAAATGTTATACATATGATTATTCTGAATTATCTATGAAGATAGCAGAATGTTTAGCTAAAGAGCATCCATATATGGATTTTCGAATATTTGAGATAATACAGCTTAATAAATTTATTAATCATCAGATAGCACATAATACAGTGTTTGTTTCTGTAGAAGATGGTCTCGAAGAATATGTCTTTTCAACGTTGAGAGCTAAATATACTGGAAATCTGATGGTGAATCCAAACATAGATGATTTTTACAGGTATAGAATTGAGGATATGATAGTTATAAATAAGCTGCCAACAGAAAGTCTTAAAGGTAAGACTTGTTTTTGGAATACCAGACTTGAAAAAATTCTTGTAGATATAGTGACTGATAAACTTATGATATCAATGATACCAGAAAGCGAATATTCAAATATTTATGAAGATGCGTTTGGAAAATATGTTATTGAATATAGTGCGTTGAAGAGATATGCAAATAGACGTGGAGCATTGGAAAAGCTTAGAAATGCGATTAAAGAATATACGGATATAAACCCGGAGGATATAGGTATATGATAAAAAGAGAAACCTTCGAAGAAGCCCATATAAAAGAATTACAACAAATGAGTAGAAGAGATCCGCAGCTTATAGAGCGTTCGCTCTATGCATTAGGATTATTGGAGGCGTTATCAGTTGTAGGACTTGATTTCATTTTTAAAGGTGGTTCTAGCATGCTTCTTTTGCTAGATCATCCGATGAGATTATCCACAGATATAGATATTGTTGTTGCACTGGATACAGATATAAGCAGATATATTGCAGAGGCAGCGAAAATATTTCCGTTTTTAAAGCAGGAAGAAGATGTTAGAAAGGGTAAGAACAGCATTGTAAAGAGACACTATAAGTTTACTTACTGGTCTCCAGTTATGAAAGATGAATTTTACATTCTTCTTGATGTGCTTTTTGAAAAAGATAATTATGAAGAAGTTGTTACTCGAGATATATCAAATGAATTGTTACTAACAGAAGGAGAGAATCAGCAGGTTAAGATGCCTTCAATAGATTGTCTATTGGGAGATAAGTTTACGGCATTTGCACCATATACAACCGGAATACAACTTCGTACGGGCAAAGATATGGAAGTTATGAAGCAGTTTTATGACATATGTACTCTTTTAGAAAAGATGAGTAGTTTTGAAAATACATTAAATACATATAAAAGAATTGCAGAATCTGAGATTAATTACCGTGGACTTGATATTACATATAAGGAATCATTATTAGATACAATGAAAGCTGCTATAGTCTTAGCGGCAAATGGAAAAATTAATAAAGACGATTATGAAGTATATAAGAGTGGAACTCGGGCAGTTTCTGGACATATCTTTGCGGAAGAATATTCTATGCCTATAGTTTCTTATAGAGCGGCGTATGTAATATATTTGGCGGTATGTTTACTTACAGAAACACCATACGAAAAACTAGAAAAATACGATGACTATGTAAATAAAAAGGTTACTCAGGACGAATTCAGAGGGTTGGGGATAATGAGAAAAATACATCCTCTTGAGTATGCGTATATAGTAAAAGCAGATGAAATGTTAGAGGAATATAGAAAGAAATAGATACAAAAAGTTTGATATAAAATACTTAATGATATTAAATCGAATGCTAATTGGTTATATATCTTTCCTGTGAATAAAATTTTTTATGGGATGGGTAAGAAAAGGTATAAAGGGAGAAACATATGCATTTTACGATGAATTTGAGAGGTCAGGTGAATCAGATGCGCCTTCCAAAATCGAAAGCGTTATGGCCACTGTTTGAAACGATTGTTAATTCTATACAGTCTTTGGAGGAAGTTAAAGACTGTGATGAACCGAGCATTACAGTACATGCAAATAGGCTTATGGAACGACAGTTCAATATCAATGGTGAGGAAGAGTTAAATCATTTTGATGAGTTTGTAGTTATTGACAATGGGGAAGGTTTTACAGAACGAAATTACAAATCCTTTCTAGAAGCATATACAACATATAAAATTCAGAAGGGATGTAAGGGGATAGGAAGATTTTTATGGCTTAAGGCATTTGATAGAATTGAAATTAAAAGTATATATAAAGAGGATGGAAAGTGGTATCAAAGAATGTTCACATTCTCTTTATTGAATACAATTGAGCCGGAAGAAAATAAAAAAGAAATATCCATGCCAGAGAACGGCGAGAGGATGACAGAAGTTCGTTTATTAGGATTTAAACCTTACTATAGAGATGAGGTTGCGTTATCCCTTGAAAGTCTAGTGAAAAAGATTATAGAGCATTGTCTGCCATATTTCATTGTTGAGGGATGTCCGACGATTGTTGTGAAAGACAATCTTGGTGAATCGTTTTCCTTAAATACATATTATAAGAATCTCTATAAGGATACATTGCATAGAGATGAACTTACTATAAAAGGAAAATCATTTTCTCTTTATCATATGACGATTTCAGAAGGGTCAGATAAGCACGAGCTTCATTTGTGTGCAAATAACAGGGAAGTAAAATCATATGATTTAGCAAAATATATTCCGAATTTGGATAAGAAAATCGTATATGAAGAACAATCGTACTATTATGTTGGTTATATGACTGGGGATTATCTTGATGAATATGTGAATGCAGATAGGTATGAGTTTACATTTACAGATGCTCCTGTATTGGATTCCATAGGAGAAAAAGAATTGACCGGTACGGCAGTAGAATATATTACAGCATATTTGAGTGATGATCTTGGACGAATCAAAAATGAAAAGCAAAAACGTATTGATGATTATGTAAGATATAAGAAGCCCCAGTACAGATATTTGCTTAATCATCGTGAAGGTGTATATGATAAGATACCTGTTGGTCTGACAGATGATAAACTTGATTTGGAATTGTATAAGCAGGAACAGGAATGGGAACTTGATATCGCTAAGAAAAAATTGGAGATTGAGGAAAAGAAAAAGAATAATGATATAGATTCTCTGAAATTTATGGAATTATTTGAAGAATATTGCACAAATGTAACACAACTCAGCCAGGCCAGTTTAGCAGAGTATATTGTCCGTCGAAAAGCAGTTATTGATCTTTTGGAAAAGGCATTGGAGATATCTGAAGATGGCAAATACAATAAGGAATCTCAGGTTCATTCGATTATATGCCCGATGCATATAACTTCTGATGATGTACAATTTGATGAAATGAATTTGTGGTTAATAGATGATCGATTGGCATATCATAATTTCTTGGCTTCAGATCAACCTATGAAGTCTCTTCCGATATTGGAAAGTGATATCTCACATAGAATGGATATAGCTATATTTGATAAGGCACTTTCATATTCTTCAGATACAGAAGATATTAATTCTATAACTATAGTTGAATTAAAAAAACCTCAGAGAGATGATTATACATCTGATGATAAGAATCCTATTAATCAAGTTTTAAAGTATGTTGCAGATATAAAGGCTGGGAAAGTATTGAAGGCTAATGGTAGATCCTTTGGAAATGTACAGAATGCAGCATTTTATTGTTATGTAATTGCGGATATTACTGCTTCTCTTGCAATGGATGCAGAGAATGCAGGTCTTAACAAGACTCCAGATGGAGAGGGGTACTTTGGATATAATACGCCAAGAGGAACGTATATTGAAGTGATTTCTTATAACAAGCTTGTTAAGGATGCTAAGAAGCGGAATCAAGTTTTATTTGATAAATTATTTAGACCTAAAGCGGATCAACTGATTGTTCTTACGAGAAATATAGATTAGAGTGGTTATATGTAATAAAGTAGTATGTTGAGCTGGGAAAGGTTTGTTTTTGAACGGTAATTATCATAGTATCACTAGAAATGGAGGCGCAATATGAATATTTATGAGTACATTAGTGAAATAGATTCGTCAAAATTTAACCATTACCGGGATAATCTTCCATATTCTTTTAATCAAATGAATCGTTCTAAAATGGAAACTGCCTTTGATTTGGAAGTTTTTGATCTTTTTATGAAGGCTTATGAAATTACAATTATTTACAAATCTGATCAAAGAGATAGCGATACAAAATTAGAGTATCGAAAATATGGTAATGAGGAGTTAATTCCATTTTCAGATGCTGAGTTGGATGTATTTAATAGCCTAGATTGGATAAGATTATCACATAATCTAAAGGCGCATATTTATGATGTTATTTGGTTATGTAATCATAAATACGAGGCTGCAAAAACAGCGGCGGAAGAATATTATGAATTATATCGCGAATGGTTTGATGAAGTACATTGGGTGCAATGTATTGATTACATAAACAGAGCAATAGAACTCGTTGCAAAACTAGGAATAAATGATAAGAAAGAAGATTTCTTAACGGAAGTTTATAATGATATTTTCAGACTTAATGGAGAGGATTCGTCATTTTTGTCTATTTCACTAATTGAGTTAATAATTCGTCAGAATTACAATTGTGATTTCAATACACTTATCCCTTTGGCGGACAAATTAATAACAAATAATGAAGGTGGCATAAGTACTGCTTATATATTAGAACAAGCTTATCATGTAAAAGCAGACTTATATAAGAAGTTGAAAGATACTGTATCTGAAAATAATGTTTATGTCCAATATGCAGATGCTTTGATACAGGGAGCAGAGAAGTTGGTAAAAGCAACGAATGGAGAAGATAATGTTGATAATCGTAACTGGTTCATGGCAGAGAATGATATCAAGAAAGCTATTGGATTATATCAAAATCATGGAGCTCCAGAGAAATCAATAGATGCACAAAAACGCCTTGTTGGCATTCAGAAAGAGGCAATTCAGCATATACATATGCATGAGTTTAAATATGATGTGTCTGAGTTTTATAAACAGTTTTGCGCTGAGTATGAAAATCATGATGTAAATGAATTGATATGGGATGTGGCTTTTGCATTTGGGTTTCAGAATAAGCAGAAAATACGTGAAGATGTAATGAAAAATGCTTCTCCGATTTCAGCTTTATTTCCTATGCAATTGTTAGGTTCTGAAGGCCAAACTGAATTTCTGCTTCCTAGTCTGAATATAGATGATGAAAATAGTATTCTTTTGCACATGTATCATAAGGCTAGAGAATATGAAATGATACAGGGACAGACCTTTGGAGTTTGGTTTATCCAATATTTCAGGAAATTAAATCTGCAAGAATCAGATTTAGATTTGATTTTCAAGAACAATCCAATTATCCCCGATGGTCAGGAAAAGGATGTTCAAAGAGGCGTTTATTATGGTTTGACGGGACATATGTCAGATGCTTTAGATAAATTGGCACCTAAAGTAGAGAATATCATTAGAAATATTGCTGAAATGTGTGGCGACCTTATGACATACTATGATACCAAAGAAGGTGTTCAGCAAAAGAAAGTTTTAAGTCAGGTTTTTAACGGTGAAAAACTTAATGAATGTGTAGATGAGAATATACTCTTTACTTTTGATGGATTACTTCAGCAGAAAGCAGGATCCAATATTAGAAATCGGATTGGACATGGATTAAATACCGAAATGGAATGTTCTGCTGGGGATTGTATTTATTTTGTTATGATAGTTCTGAAATTTTGTGCATTGTACTGTGTGGCTTTTAGAGATGAGATAGAAAAACGTTATCATGATAGTGGAAAACAGAATGATTTAGATGACGAGTTAATTGGTTAGATGATTGTGAGTTTGGAGATACTATAAATCTGGTATTATGATATTGGTGAAACTATAGGTGTATAAACTAGGAGGTATACAGATGACATCAAATCAAGTTGTTGAAGCGGTTGAAAACTATGTTCGTGATGAAAATGCAAAGTATGCCTTATTAATTGATGGTGTATGGGGGAGTGGTAAAACTTATTTATATGAGAATTACTTAGCTGGAGCAATAGAGTCTGTAGGAATTGGAAATGATGATCATAAGAAAAATGTATATATTTCACTTTACGGCATATCCGACATAGATTCACTTTCCAAGCAATTGATTACTAATTATTTGATATATGTAAAATGTAATGAAAATATAATAGTAAAAAAGGGGTTGAAGCCTCTTGCGGGACTTATTGGCGTAGCTAGTAGTGCTTTTTCGTTTTCACTTGGTCCGGTATCTGCTGATTTGTCCGAAGTGTTCGAAAAAATCGGTAATAGTATAAATGTTAAAGATATGGTTATATGTTTTGATGATTTAGAAAGATGTACTATTCCTATTAATGAAATATTTGGATTTGTGAATAATCTAATAGAACATTGTAATTGCAAAGTACTTATATTGGCAGATGAAAATAATATAGGAAAGATTTATGCTAATACAAATATAGAGTGGAAATATCTTACTGTTCTTTCAGGTAATCGAAAAGTGGTTGAACATACTGAAGATGATAAAAATGCAAGAACAAAGAGGAAAGGCCTGGGAAAAGATATAGATGGTGAAATAACGGTAGAAGATGTAAAAAAATTGAATGATGTAGCGACTTAGCCAGAATGGCTGGAAATTAACCTCATTGTATGTCATAGGGTTAACCGATATAATGTCATGCAGACTATAGAAAGGA
>OCVV011347272.1_pt1 | contig 21031 bp, 23 predicted proteins | sample 1539721 | NCBI WGS metagenome assembly OCVV01 (sample SAMN02144230, study PRJEB22623) | gut metagenome | biome: sheep rumen | host: Ovis aries | place: New Zealand
TGAGCGCCGAGCAGATCAACTCCAGCGCCATGGCCAAGGCCGTCGCCAGCCAGGAAGCTCTCTTCGAGACCTGCGACATCGTCTCCCTGCACATCCCCGCCACCGCCGAGACCAAGCAGAGCATTAACTACGCCCTCGTCAACAAGATGCACAAGGGTGGTATCCTGGTCAACACCGCTCGCAAGGAAGTCATCAACGAGCCCGAACTGCTCAAGCTGATGGCCGAGCGCACCGACCTGAAGTACATCACCGACATCATGCCCGATGCCGATGCCGACTTCAAGGCCTTCGAGGGTCGCTACTTTGCCACCCCCAAGAAGATGGGTGCCCAGACCGAGGAAGCCAACATCAACGCCGGCCTCGCCGCCGCCAACCAGATTGCCGACTTCTTCAAGACCGGTAACAAGAAATTCCAGGTCAACAAATAATTATAGTTACTATAGATACTATAGTCGCTATAAAATTATGCATCTTTGCATCTTCAACCCTGAGCACGACCTTTGCCTGGCCAAAGGTCGTGCTCATTATGTCCCGCCGCGCTCGGCCGTGGAGTTTGCCCGTCGCGACGCCGCGCTGATGCAGGTGCTCTACCCCGGGGCTACGTGTTGCAGCGTCTACGACATAGAGAATTCCAATTTTCAATTTTCAATTTTCAATTCTGTCACCGCCTGGGGCTGGGATGCCGTGGTGAAGCACGAGCTGCTCAAGCGCGGCTGCCCCGAAAGCCTCTTGCCTTCCGACGACGAGCTGGCCGTCATCCGCGACCTCCAGCACCGCTCCACCGTGCTGCCCCTGCAGCCGGACTGCCACGCTGTATATAATATTGAAGAGATGGAGTCCTTGCTGCGCCAGCGCGAGCACTGGGTGATGAAGGCCCCCTGGAGCGGAGCGGGTAGGGGACTGCGCTGGGTGCACGGCGCGCTGACGCCCATCGACCGCGACTGGCTGCTGAAGACCGTCGCCACGCAGCGCTGTGTCATCGCCGAGCCCCGTCGCGACGTCGTGGCCGACGTGGCGTTGGAATACATCTGTACCCCTCAGTCAGTGCTTCGCACTGCCAGCTCCCCTATCATAGGGGAGCAGCCGGAGGATACCACAACTCTCCCCCTTTCCAAGGGGGAGTACCCCGCAAGGGGGGAGGGGGTGATTTTCATGGGCTATTCCTATTTCCGCACCGGCAGTGGCGTCTACAAGGAGAACATCGCCTGGAGCGACGACCGCATCGAGACCACCTTTGGCCTGGCGCCCATTCGCGCCAGGGTGGAGCAGTGGCTCGCCGCCAACGTCTGGCCCCGCTACCACGGCCCCCTGGGCGTCGACCTCATGGTCTGCGCCGACGGCAGCATCCATGTGGCCGAGATGAATGTGCGTCACACCATGGGCATGGTGGCGCACGAGAAGTTAAGAGTTATGAGTTAAGAGTTATGAGTTTTGTAGAAGCTTTTTTATTGGCTTTGGCCCTCTGTGTGGACACCCTGGTGGTCTCCACCACAACGGCTTTCCATGATATGAGAAGTGCCGGTGGCACTTCGAGCGTGAGCACCACGAGTACCTCACTCGCGGGTAAGGCGAGGGGGTCATGGCACCGCGGTCTGCTGCTGGCGGCCATTCTCGCTTTCTTCCAGTTCGCCTTCCCGCTTCTCGGCGCCCTCATCGGCGACGTGGCGCGCTCCTTCATCGAGGCCGTCGACCACTGGGTGGCCTTCGCACTGCTGGCCTTCATCGGCGGAAAGATGATTCTCGACGGCATGAAAAAGGAAGAGGAGAAGAAAGAAGTCTCCTCCTCGCGCTACTTGCTGCTCAACTACAGCATGCTTGGCGTCGCCACCAGCATCGACGGCCTGGCGGTGGGTATAGGCCTGGGGCTGGACATGCCCATGAATGCAGTCTTGGGTGTCGTCACGGTCATCGGCATCGTCACCTTCCTGGTAGCCCTGCTGGGCATCTTCCTCGGCAAGCGCAACATTCCCATCCCCGAGCGCACCGCCAACATCATCGCCGGCGCTGTACTGATAGGCCTCGGCGTCAAGATTCTCATCGAACATCTGTTCTTTCAGTAGTATTTACCATCAAAGGGTCAGAGGGGAAAAAAACAGGGTGCGCATATTGCGCACCCTGCTAATGCTGGGAAACGGATGATGGTTTTGAAATACAATTCCGATATTTTGTAAATCAGTTCATTCGTGCAATGGAAAAAATATCCATTTCTCGGATTTGTTTTACGTTTCCCAGTGTTATGTTTTAAAGAATGTAGTTGAGTCCAAAGAAGAGAGTACTAAACTTGATGGTGCCGTCGCCTTCACCAGAATAACGGTTGAGCAAGCCGAGGTTATAGCCACCCTCGATGCCGATTTTGTTGTAGCGAATCTGGGCACCAAAGGTCAGGCCGAGATCGAATCTGCTTAGATAGTCTTCGGCGTCGCTATATAATGCACCCCCAATACCGATGTTAATGGACGGGCCGGCAAAGACGCCGAAGACAATGTCTTCCGTGAGGTTTTTATTCCAACGACCCCACAGGCGTATACGAAGGTCGATTTGGTCGGCTGATTCACCTTCCTCTGAATACGTGCAATAGCTGAGTTCGGCACCGGGTGTGACGAAGATTGAGGCCATGCCGAGGTCGTAGTCGTAAGTGGCGCCGGCATAAAAACCGCTATAGTCGCGAGACAAGCTGGATCCCATACCTTCTAATTTGACGGTTGCATTCTGCCATCCTGCATGGAGGGTAATCTGCGCGTTGGCTTTTCCGGCGAACAGCATCATGGCTGCCACAGCTGCAATTGATAAAATTTTTTTCATTTTTTTGAAATTTAATGATTAATAATAATGTTGAAAAATGGGTGTTCTTCTTTGTGATTATTGTTTCTCTTCTTTGACACAGCGCACTTTGGCTTTGACGGAGTTCTTTGTGTTGACTTTGTAACCGGTGCTCATATCGACGGTGATACCTCCTTCTATGGCCCAGTAACGATAGGCGGTGGCAAGGTTTCCGTAACGACCCTTGTTCTTTTCTAATAGTTTCAGTTCTGCCACGGTAGGCAGTCTCCATCCTGCGCCTTTGCAAGAACAGGCAGAGACGGCATCGTCGTAGTTCAATCTTTCTTCTTCGTCCTGTGTGGCAACGTATACTGTTGTGCCGTCAGTAAGTGTAGCCAGGGGGTCGGGATTGGTTTCTCCCGGCATACTAACAATGGATGTAGTGGGGAGACTTACCTGTTGTGTGGGCTTTTGAACGGCTTTTTGTGAGGGTTTGGATACGACAGATGTAACAGGTTCGGGTTTGAGAAGCTGTTTGGCAAGGTCGGCACACGAACTTTGCATATCCCTGGGCGATGTGCCCGACACCTGTACGGCGGAGCTTTTGATACCGAAAGTTTCGACGTCAAGGATCTTGGCTGTGATAATGATGTTGCGATCGTCGTAAAGGGCTGCTTCAGCCACCAATACATAGGATGCTCCCGTGGCTACGCCGAGTTGCTTGATTTGGCTGTCGCTGACGTTACCGGTTCGTTGGAATTCTTGTTCTCCGGCAATGGATGCCATATCTACGCGGTCGTAGCCTTCGTATCCGGGAGTGTTCGATATGGCTGAGGTTAAGCTGCTGCGAAGCAGTAGTTTGACGCCATAGCTGACGTTCTGTGCCTTGTCGACGGTTTCCAGAATGGCTACTTTCTGCTGTGCTTCCACTGCAATTGCCATAAATATTGTGGCGAGGAGGCATAGTGTTTTTCTCATGGTTGTATTGTATTAATAGTTCGGGTTTTGTATTTATTCCTGCACTAAATTTAATATGGCATTGGCGACGACGCGCGCTGTTTCGTGATAGGCAATGCGTGTGGCTCGTTCGACATTGAAGTCTCCACCTTTGATGCCGTCATAGTGGTTCGCATCAAGGGTCGACAGGCGGTCGTTATAGACATTTTTGCCTGTCCTGCCATTATGAACGGTCATTGTGCCGTCAACGTAGACAAAATAGGCCATCCCTTCGCGGTGGGTGGTATTGATGATGGTGGCATCGATGTCAATAATCCAGTCGGCGCTCTCTCGCTCCTCTGTGAAGTGGCACCCCTTCTCGGCAAGCAGGCCGCATAATTCTTTCTCGAAGAGATTGTAATTTTTACCATCCACAACAGCGTGACTTTTAATAAAAAATGCTGTCGAGTGTCGAAGACGTTCGATGGCGGAGACAAGCTGTTTAACTATGCCAGAATAGCGAGGCATTTGCAAATCGTCCATCGTCGCGTCAGCATCACCGAGAACCATCATTTTCTGGGCGTATTCCACCTGTGGGCATATGGTCAATGATTCTTCAGCGGTGGCACGGGCTTTTATTTGTGCCCCCTGCTGTTCCTGTTGTTGGATTCTCTCCATGGCCATCTCCATTTTACCCAATAGCGATTCGATTTGCCGGTCGTAGTAGCGAACAAAGTCACGACGCCTCGTGTACACCAGTACCGCTACTTCACCTGTTTTCGTATCGCTCCATACAGCCGATTTCAGATTCGGAATGTCCATGTTTGTACTCGTCTCGGTTCGCCGTTGGAAGAAACTCCGTATCTCTTCGTTAAATCCACTTGAAGTCCGCTCTTGTGCGCTTTGGACTGCATCAAGTGTTACGCTCTTCACATGCACCTGTATGTTTTGAGCGGCGTCGCTTTGTGCATCGCTCTTGATTCGCGCTGCAGCCGTCTCTATACTCTCCCCTTTATGGACAAATCCGTTTGCGAATCCAACAAAGTATTCGGAGGAAGGGTATAGCAATTGACGCGAGTCGACATCGTACCACGCAGGACGTTCTCCTTGTGCCCAAACCATCATCGGTATTAGCATCAAGCAAATAGATAGCACTCGTCTCATTGCGGCTGTGTCTTATCGGTTTTGATCCATGCGGTTCAATTGGTTGTTGAACTCTTCTTTGAATTTTTCATAGTCGTAGTCGAGGCGCAGTTTGTCATCGGAAGAAAGTCCTTTGTAGAGTGATTTTGCGACGTTTTCCTTGCCTAATTCAATACCATAATAGCATTTGTAAACTTCTGTTCCATTGGATTTTGTGCTGACGGTATATTTCTCGCAGACAGTACGGTATCCTTTGATGCTTTGGTCGATTACCTGTCGCGACAATCCTTCAAAGCGGCGTTTCATCTCTTCGTTCATGTTCACGCTGCGACTGTTGTAGTAGTCGTCGATGACGGCCTTGACGGTCACGCTGAGTTTCGACGCCATCTCCTCCAAGGCACTGCTGCGAGCCATTTGCTTTGCCATCTGCTGGTCCATACTTTCGCGTACAGCGGTCGCCCGAACCATTTCATCTGTCGATATGCAATCGGAGCATGGATTCTCCAAATAAGCCGTCTTCTTGCTGCCTCCGCAGGCCACAGTCACCGCCATGCAGCAAATACACGTCGCAATCCAAAATAGTCTTTTTGTTTTCATATTCATTAATTATTTTCCGCCCGGACTGGCTCAACCCAAGCAATACCCAATCAACGAAGAAAGTGGAGCCATCCATTTCTGACCCTATTTTCAGATGTAGGGCTGGACTCCCTTGAAAACAAAATAAAGGTTTGAATGAGTCGCTCCACGGATGGTATAGTATATTGTCTATGCTATACACATTAATGTGGAGCATTTACTATTCCTTTATTCCTTGTTTTCTTTATGTAAAGTGTCCAGTTTTACATCTGAGGAATAAGGAGCATAAAATGCTTCTTTCTCGACAAACCATTCCTTTCGGTTTGCGACTGCAAAAATACAAAAAATATTTTATATGACAAAAAAAACTTCATAATCATAGCACAGTGTCTTATTAATTGTTTGTAAACCATTATCTTATAACTCAGTTAATATGCGTGTCGGATAAGTTGGAAATACTTTTTTGTTAAATAATGCGTTATCAATTGTAATATTACACCCCCTTTACGCAATTATTGTATGTAAACGGACAAGAAAAGACCTTTTGACAGCCAAGGAATATAACAACGGTGTGGCCTTGTGGGCTGACGATGCGATGCGCTTCGCTTTGCGTTGCGGCGGAAGCCGGAGCGACTGCGAGGACGCCGTGCAGGAAGCCCTGGCTGCCCTCTGGAACCACCGCGACGAGGTGCCGCGCGACAAGGGCAAGGGCTACCTCCTCAGCGCCGCCTACCGCTCGCTGATGCAGACCCTCAGGCACTCCAAGGTGGTGCAGCAGCATGCCGAGGCCACGCAGGCGTTCGCGCCGGGCTACCAGGACCCCGACCTCCGCTTCGACCTTCGCGAGGCCATCGAGCGCAGCCTGCAGGCGCTGTCCGAGGTGCAGAGGGCCATCCTCCAGCTGCGCGACGTCGAGGGCTACAGCTACCGCGAGATAGGGGAGACCCTCTCGCTCAGCGACAGCCAGGTGCAGGTCTACCTTTTCCGCGCCCGCGTGGCGATGCGTAAACAACTGAAACTTATGGGATATGACAACGATAGATAACAACAACTACGAACTGTGGCTCCTGCGCTATGCCGAAGACGAGCTGAACGCCGGGGAGCGCGCCGACGTCGAGGCCTGGCTCTCTACCCACCCCGATGCCGCCGAGCTTCTGGCGCTCTACAACGATGCTCCGCGGCTGGAGAAGGACGAAAGCGTCCACTACGCCGCTGTGCCACAACGCCACTCCGCCCCCCTCTGGCCCGCCGTGCTGCGTTTCGGCGCTGCCGCCGCCGTGGTGCTCCTGCTGATGCTGCCAGCCATGCGCATGGGCATCATGGACAAGATGGAGGTGCCCCTCTTCGTGGCCGAGAACCGCCCCGTTGCGGAAACTCCGCAACAACAGCAGCAACAATTGCCTGTCATCCAGCCCGCCCCCAAGCCCGTACCTTCTATCGCCACCATCCCCTCCATCGCCTCTATCGAAACACCCGTGCCAACGGATACCTCAACGCCCGTTGCCCCGGCCCCCATCGAGACCGACATGCTCATCGCCTTCGAGGACGACCCCGCCGAGGCGGCACCCATCGAGTCCTGGAACCTCATCGTCTACGACCGCTCCGCCGACTGGGGCGACATGCTGCTGGCTGCCAACGACGCCTACCACGAGGCCCTTAACGAGCACCCCCTCGGCCGCCTTGTCAGCCGCACCCTGCCCGACAGCCGCCAGCTCGAGGAAACCGTGGTTGCCCCCCTCCGCCAACGTATCGACAACAAGAAAAACAATCGTAAATAAAACCATTACATTATGAAACACAACCGATTTATCCTCGCAATGGTCCTCCTGCTGCCCTTCGCCGCCATGGCGCAGACAGCCGAAACGGACACCGGCCGCACGGCCCTGCCCGAGGCCGTCAAGACCCTGGTCTTCAACGACTGCAAGGCCCTCATTGTCCCCGACAGCCGCAGCAGCTACGAAACGGGCAAGATGCCGAACGGCGCCGAGGTCAATGTCAGCGGCAGCGTGATGACCTTCTCGCGCCTCGACCGCACCGTGCACATCCACCTCAATCCCGGCACCGTTACCCGCATTGAAGCCACGGGCACCAGCGAGGTGACCCTCCAGGGCTCCTTCCACTTCCCCGGCACTCTGGAACTGGTGGGCGACGATGCCGCCACTATCATCGCCAAAAACAGTTTCGACACCCTCTATGCCGACTGCATGGTGGTGTCCCTCGCCGATGTCTCGCGCCTCAACGCCCATAGCCGCCTGAAGATGCGCAACCTCGATTTCACCGTTAAAGACTACTCTCGCCTCAAAGCCTTCGTTATCGAGCCGATAGGAGACTCCGACGGCACCATGTTGAATTTCAGTAACACCCTCTACGCCTCCATCCATATCGGCCACAGGATTCAAAACGGAGAAAGACTCATCCTCGACCCCGAAGAGGAGGAAGACTTCTGGAACACTAACGACGACGCCTTCGACTTTGACGACCTTGCCGACCTCGACGCCGATGCCCTCTCCGACCTGGTGCGCAAAATCAAACTCCGCAGCACCAAGCACTACTCTTGGGGCGCCAACCTCGACTTTGCCTGGGGCTTTCACAACTGGGGCACCGACCGCCTGAACGGCCTTGCCGGCATGGACGGCGACGCCGCTGTGCGCACCTCGTTCAACCATATTCTGCTGACACTCAACTACCCCGTGGTCTATTCCAAGCATGTGGCTCTCTACGCCGGCCTGGGCTTGGAGTGGGACAAGTACAAATTCCACCGCGGCGACATCCACTTCGACCTCACCGCCGAACCCTATCACCTGACCAACGGCACCGTGGCCAACAGCGAGAGCCGCCTGCTGACGCGCTATGTCATTCTGCCCATCGAGGTGAAATTCAACCTCGGACGCCGCTGGAAACTGGGCCTCGCCGCCATCCCCGGCCTGCACTGGAGCGGCAGCCACACCGGCCTGCGCCGAGACATCACCAGCGGCGACGACGAAGTGAACATCAAGGACTACAGCATCAACCCCTACATACGCCCCTACAAGCTCGACGCCCGCATCTCCCTGCAGTACCGCTCCCTGGGCCTCTACTTCCAAGCCTCGATGCTCCCGGCCTTCAAGGGCAGCTGCGACGAACTGTTCCCCGTCAAATTTGGTATCATTCTTTAAAACCAATGCCTTATGAAAAAGACCTTTTTATTAGCCATAATTTCGATTTTCAATTTTCAAATTTCCCAAGCCCAGCAGACCTACACGCAGCAGGTGCCCGACGAGGTGAGCGAGATACGCCTCAGCGAATACTCGCGCCTCATGGTGAAGCCCACCAGCGGCCCCATGATGCTGCAAACCTATAAGCAGTATCAGGTGGCTACCGTGAAGAAAGGCCGCCTGACCATCCCCGGCTCCAGCACCGACCTCACCCTCCTGCTGCCCGAAGGACGCTCCATCGCCTTCGTGGCCGAGGACTATTCCAACCTGACCTTCGTGGGCAGTTTCGGCAAACGCCCGAAGCTGACGGTGCACACAAAGGACTATGCCAGTGCACTTTTCAGCGGCTCGCTGGCCGACTCCGTCTGGGCGGTCAACATCTCGCTCCAGGCCGAGGACTACTCGCAGATCCACTCCGAGGTGCGCATGATGCAGTTCGGCTTCGAGGTCCTGCCCGAGGACTACGCCCACATCACCATCGACTGTTTCCAGGAACGATACGAACCCGGCATGAGCTCGCGGTCGCAAACGGTGCGCCAGTGCTCAAACTGCATCGTCAACTGGAACTACTGCTTCAGCGACACCGTCGAGAACGTCGGCGGCGACACCGCCTATTCCCAGTACATCAGGGATCAAAGGTCGCGCGTCAAACAGCAGGGCGACAGCGTGAAGAACGCAATGTCCTCGCGGCAACCCAACCGCAGTTACTCCTACGACGGCCAGCAGAAGAGCCGCTCCGTCTGGCGCCATCGCGACGTGGCCCTCCACTTCGCCTGGGGCTTCCACAACTGGGGCACCTCGATGTTCAACGGCTTCGAAGGTGTCGACGGCGACGCCGCTGTCCGCACCAGCTTCAACAACATCCAGCTCTCCGTCGACTACCCCCTCGTCGGCACGCGCCATTTCGGCTTCTACGTCGGCCTCGGCCTGGAGTGGGACAAGTACAAGTTCGAAGCCAACGAGGTGACCCTCAACACCTCCACCGACCCCTACGCCTTCGCCGACGGCGGCGACCAGAGCTGCTCCTCGTGGCTCAACACGCGCTATGTCGTCGTCCCGCTGACCTTCCGCTTCGACCTCTGGCACGACTGGAGCCTCACTCTCAGCGCCCTCCCCGGCATTCATTGGGGCGGTAGCCACACCGGCCTGCGCCGCGAGTACGACACCGACCTCGTGGACCGCACCGAACGCGACCAGAGCGTCAACAAATACATCAACCCCTACAAGCTGGACCTCCGCGCCACCCTCAGCTACGAGAACATCGGCCTCTACTTCCAGGCTCCCACCATGAGTACCTTCCGCTCCTCGGTGCAGGAACTCTATCCCATCAAATTCGGCCTCATCCTGACCCTTGAATAAAGGAAAAAGTGTTAAAAATGGTTGCCTGATTTTTGCGTTTACATCTCAGTGACCATTGTCCGGAAACCAGCCACAAAATAATGTTAAAAATACATTAAGTGGCTGGTTCTCTGTTTTGTATGTGTTTATAACATGCTTAACTAACAGATAATCAGAATGAACGCCTTGCGAAATTCTTACCAACTCCCTACCAACTCCTAACCAACTCCTACCATGGTGGGAGATGATAGGGTGAAAATAGGGTTTTGGCAAGTCGATTATGGGTACATGATTCCACTCGGATTCCGGTTGGACGAGAATCCGGTAAGCGGTGTTTTTGTCAAAAATAGGTTACAGGATTGGCGTGAAGATTCGGGCGGTGGATTCGAGGAATTTCTCCATGCGCGGTCGGTTGCGCCAAAGGTCGGGGTTGACGAGTGTGCAGCTCTGTTGGTCGTCGAGGAAAATGTCGCGTTGGCGGCATGCCAGTTCGCTGTCGTAGAGAAAAGCATTCACCTCGAAATTCTGCTCCAGGCTGCGGGGGTCGATGTTGGTGGAGCCGATGGTGACAAAGTCGTCGTCGCAAACCATCGTTTTCGCATGCAGGTAGCCCTTGTTGTAGAGGTATATTTTCACACCAGCAGGCATCAGGTCGCGGAAGTAGGACTTTGATGCATAGAGTGTTATTGCGCCTCGGTCGGCCTTGGCGGGCAGCATCAAGCGCACATCTACACCGGCGAGGGCAGCGTTGCGCAGCCCCATCAGGATTGGGTGCGTGGGTATGAAGTAGGGGCTCTGCAGATAGAGGTAGCGTCGGCTCTGGGCGATGGCCTGCACCATGCCTTGCATCACGGTGTTCCATTCGTCCATAGGACCGGATGTAACAATTTGTACAAGTGATGTATGCGTGTTGCTTTCCGGTTTTGCTACGGGGGGGAAGAAACGCGGCTCGTCCAACATCTCCTTCGTGCAGAAACGCCAGTCGGCCAGGATGGACAGCTCGAGTTGAGCCACAGCGGGGCCTTGGAGGCGTATATGGGTGTCGCGCCAAACGCCATGGTTGATGCCGTCGCGGTAACGGCGGGCAATATTCATGCCGCCGGTGTAGCCTGTGTGACCGTCGATGACCACTATCTTTCTGTGTGTGCGGCAATTCACGTCGCGGTTGAACATGGAGGGGATGATTTTCTGGAACGACTGCACTTTGACTCCTCCGCGGCGCATGTGGTCGTAGTATTCGCTGCGTACGAAGAGGTTGGCCCAACTGTCGAACATCAACCGCACATCGACACCCTCCTGGGCTTTGCGGATGAGCAGGCTGCTGAACTGGTGTCCTACCTCGTCATTTTCAACAATATAGAATTGAATGTGTACGAATTTTTTGGCGCGCGAGATATCGTCGAGCATCGATTGGAACATGGGGGTGAAGTCGGTGAAGAAACGCACCTTATTGCCGCTGAGCACTGGTGTGTCGTTGGCACCAAGCATCATGCTGGCCAGTTTGTTGTATTTTTCATCAGGGAGGTGGTCTACGGTGCTGTCTCCCACGGCTTTGTTGCGTAGCACATCGAAGCGCTCCATCTCATCGGGCCTGATGACGCGGCGACTACGGTAGTCCTTGCCCAGAATCAGGTAGAACACCAGCCCTACACCCGGTAGAAGGGTGATGAAGAGAATCCAGAAAATGGAGATATAAGGTTTCCTGTTTTCGGATATGACGACAACCAGAGCGCCGATAATGACCAGTATGAGTGCTATTTCGTATATCATGGCTTAAGGTTTTTCTATTTCTTTTCTGATGGCTGCGGCCCGTGCCGTGAGTTGGGCTATCTGCAGCTGTAGGAAGTCGTCGCTGTACTTGCGGTCGCAAAAACCATTGCCGCGGGCCACAAAACTGTCATCCTCCTCTTGGTCAGTGGATAGTTCCTGGTAGCTCTCCAGCAAGCGCAGGGTTTCGTCGAGTTGTTCCTCTAAAGTCTTCATAGCAACATGTTTACAGCGTTTTCGATGCCTTCGTGGTCCACATCGGTGGTGGTGTGGTCGGCATGTTCTTTGACGTTGTCGGCGGCGTTGCCCATGGCCACACCGATACCGGCCCATTCGAGCATTTCGATATCGTTGGCGCCGTCGCCGAAAGCGAGGGTCTCCTCCTGTCGTATTCCATAGTGTTGGCAGATGGCCTCCATACCATGGGCTTTGCTGTTGTCATGGGCCACAATGTCAGTGAAATAGGGATGCCAGCGAGGCAGGCGGCAGTGGGGGAGGAGTTCGGCCACGGGGGCGTCCATTTCGCCCGGCATGATGGCAATGATTTGGTAGACCGTTTCGCCGCGCATTTGCTCGATGTCCACCACAGGGGGCATTTCGAATTCCAGTTGGTTGCGCAGCTTGAGACCTACCTCGTTGGGGTTGGCAAGGAGCATGGACTTTTCTGTGAACACCATGGTGCACAGTTTTTTGTCTTTTGCCATATCAAGCCATACTTGAAGTTCTCTATCGAGGATGGGGTTGTTCAGGAGAATCTTCGAAGGGGTTGTCTCGGTGGGGTTGGTAAAGACCAGTCCACCATTCATTGTGATTTTCGCCTCGAAAGTGACAGGCATCTGAGGAATGAGTACATCGGGGCGACCGGTAGAGAGAAAGGTGCGGACGCCGGCGCGATGCAGGCGGTCGAAAGCGCGTATGGTGCCGGGCGAGACACGGTGGGTCTCAAAGCTCAGAAGAGTGCCGTCGATGTCGAAAAAAGCTGCTTTGATCATTTCTTTTTCATTTTAGCTATTTGCCACGCATTGAAGAGGTTCTGGTAAACGCTGTAAAAAGCCAGGAAGACAGCGGAGAGGGGCGATAGGAATGTGTTGGCCATCCAGATGCCCATAGCCGAATTCTTTTGGCCGAGAAGTTGGCCACCACCGATGACATCGCCATAGCGTCGTCCGAGCCATCGTCCGAAGCTGAACTGGATGATGCAGAAGAGAATCGACAATCCTCCGAGCCAGGCTATTGAAATCCAGTTGCCTTCACCATGCAGGAAGATGAAATCAATGGTTTGTCCAAGGGTGAAAAGCAATGCCACGGACCATAGATAAAATCCCAGGCCTTTATAGCGGGCAATGAAGTTGTTGACGTTGGGCAGGAGGAACTGCAACAGCACTGCTATGAAGAAAGGTAGGGCCAGAGTGGCACCTATCTTGCTTATCATCAGCAAGAAACTGTTCCATATTCCCAACTCGGGGTGGTCGCCGACAAGTGAGAATACCACCGGTGCGACAATGGCTACCATGAGGTTGCCCACAATGGTATAGGTGGTCACCATCTCGCGATTGGCCCCCAGCATGCAGGCCACCACGGCAACCGACGAGGCCACTGGGCACAGCACTCCGATAAGTACGCCTTCGGCAACGATGTGACTGCCACCTAAAAGCGTGATTAATACATAGCAAGAGATGCTTACAACAATCTGGAAGAGAATGAGCCAAAGGTCGATGATGGACATGCGTAAGCGGCGCAGGTCGACGGCTGTGAATGTGAGCAGAAGGATGGTGAAGATGATGAAGGGAACAAGAAAAGAAAACATTGCACACCAGCGGTGCAACAGGAGACCGAGAACAATTGCCACGGGAAGTACGTATGGGCGGAAGCGTTGCATACGGGAGGTTGTTGTATGGGTATTTTATTGGTTTTGTTTCAGTTGTTCGATTTGGTGTTGTATTTCGGCAGCTCGTTCGTACTCTTCGCGCTCTTCGCAGGCCAGGAGTTCCTGCTCGAGGCGGGCAATCTCTTCCTGCGGGTCCGAGGGAGTGACTTTGAAGGGTGGGGTGTCCATCTTGACGCTGGTTTCCTCGAGTACCTCTTCGGCCACCATGATGGGGCAATCGCAGAGCAGGGCAAGTGTGATGGCGTCGGAAGTGCGGCTGTCGAATGTCTTCTCGTTGAATCCGTCAGTCATGTGGAGTGTTGAATAGAAGATTCCTTCGGACACTTTGTCAATTGTCACCTCTCTGATATACAATCCATAATCGTTCATTATGTGAACCATTAGTTCATGCGTCATTGGTCGACGTGTTTTCACAGCCTCTTTGGCCAACAGGATACCTTGCGCTTCATGTGCACCGATGAATATGGGAATTTGTGTGCTGCTGTTAGGCTCGCAGAGCATGAGAATATAACTCTCGCTTTGCGACATGCCGCTTTGGATGGTGGTGGGATAGACTTGTTTCATTTTGCCTCCAGATATTCTTTCAGTTTTGCCACTGCCAGTCCGCGGTGGCTGATACTGTTTTTCACTTCGAGAGGCATTTCGGCAAAACTCACGGCAAAACGGTCGGGCATGAATATGGGGTCGTAACCGAAGCCCTCGGCACCATGACGTTCGGTGAGAATTTGTCCGTCGACGCGTCCTTCAAAATAGCGTGGTTTATTGTTCTCAATCAAGCAGATGACTGTACGGAAATCAGCTTTACGGTTGGTCTTGCCATTCAGGGCGGCAAGCAGTTTGTTGATATTGTCGTCGAAGGAGCAGTGCTCTCCTGCATAGCGGGCGGAGTAGACTCCCGGTGCACCGCCAAGTGCCTCGACTTCAAGGCCGGTATCGTCGGCAAAACAATCTGTATGAGTGCGTTCCCATACCCACTGGGCTTTCTGCAAGGCATTGCCCTGCAGGGTGTCGGCCGTTTCGGGTATTTCGCCTGCAAGGCTCGCCTCGGCCAGGCTGACAACCTCCACATGGCCTTGGAGTGCAGCGCGTACTTCCTGCACCTTGTGTTTGTTGTTGGTGGCAAATATCAGTCGTTTCATATTCTTTTTGTTTTCTTAATCGAAGAAATTCCACGTCATGCCCCAGAACAGGCCGAAGCGTGTGCCCGGGTAGTGAGGCAGGAGGAAATATTGTGGGTGATTCTCCCACAAGGCATTGACATGTCCGGCTTTAATATAGATGCTTGCACGTTTTACCTGCAGGTTTATGAAGGCATCTCCCCAGAAGTAGTCGCCTGTTTCGACATCTTGTTGGAAGAATATGCCTGTGGCTGGGTCGTAGCCATCGGGAGCGAAGCGTGTGTAATAGCGTATGTCTACACCCACCTGCATGCGCAGTGCACGGCGGAAAAGATTGAAATCCGCGTAGATAGAGTTTTTGCTGGCCCATAGAGGTGCATCCAGCTGTTCTTTGTCGGTGCTGTGCTGTATCAGCTGCTGCATGTCGATGTGGAACCATCCCCATTGCAGGTTCAAAGAGAGTGCAACTTGATACATCCAGAAGTCTTTGTTGCCGGACTGAATATTCAGCGTCGAGTCGTACCAATAATTGTGACTCATGTGTGACATGTTGGCACTGAGGTCGACAAGACGGAAGAATCCTTTGTCACTATTGTGGTATAGGTGTAGGCTGTAACGCTGTGAATTGATGGGATTTAGTGTGTAATTCGAAGCGTGCAACATGCGGATCTCTGGCAGTTGACGTTGTGTGGCAGCGATGAGTTCGAATCCTGAGTTTCCGGCGCTGTCGAAGTCGACACTGATGGATGCATCGGCGTGATAGTCAGGCTCACTGAGGTTGGCATGCAGCCCAAGCGGCGTATTGTTCATCTCGCCGTTGGCTTTCAAGGTGATTTTACCAAGCGCAATTTCAGCCTTGACAAAAGGATTCACTACGGCAGAAGTCACCAGCGTGTCAGGTCCTGTCGAGGTGTCGATTGTGACGATGGCACCGAGGCGTTGCGCTTTGACGCCAAGGGTTATTTTCAGCGGATTGTGCCATCGATAGTCGGGATAGGCATCGTTGGTCCAAAAGAGGGTCGCGTTGACATCGTTCCACAGCAACGAGTCGGAGAAACTCGACAGGTAGGCGGCTCTCTTCCAGCGTGCATACTCACCTTCAACGCCGATAATACCGGCATTGATTACGTGAGGTTTACCCACAGCAATGGTGTCTATAATCTCTATGGTGTCAACCACCATCTGGATGCTGTCTACACTCACAGTGTCATAGCGCACAGCCAGCGAGTCACGATGCCGGTGCCTCTCAACCTGCTGAACAAAATTATATGTGGCATGTACAAAGGCGTTGTGATGCAAACTTTTGGATGCGGAATTGGATAGCTTCACGGGTAGTCCGCCGAGGTTGCTTGTATGGTTGTCGGTGAAGTAACTGTCGTCGCTCAACCCTCCGTTCTCGTCCATTGTCAGTGATTGCCAGATGAATCCCGCCTGCACCTGCAACCGCGAGTCTCTTGAGAAATAATTGGTTGTGGCATCCAGATAGTGGTTTTTTGCACCAGAACCGGAGAGGTTCCCCTCGGGGCATATCAACTGGTAGTCGAAAGAAACGTTCCAACCGGGCATGATATTTTGCGTATGGGCTACGCGCACAAGATAGTCTTTGTTCAGTGTGTTGTTGTAGGAGAGTATTGTGTATGGCGTAAGTGTCTGGTAAAGACGTATGCTTTCGGTTGTTTTCAGGTAGCCGTCTTGCCCTTCGTCCATGAGGGAGTAGTTCAGGCCTTCTGCTATGGTAGGATATAAGGCTATGTGGGGATGTCCAATAGTGCCTTGACCCAAGTAGAAGTTGCCGTTGAAAGCGTCCAACGGGTCGTTGTACTGCACACCTGTTGGGTCGAGGGTAGGATTCCATATTTCGTCAATCTTCACACTATGTGGAGCATAGTGGAAGAAAAATACCTTGCTCCGCAATACGGAATCGGGTGTTTCAGTGACGTAGACAAGGCCCTTTGTGGCCGAGGTGTCGGTGTAGTTGCTGTCGCTTCCGGCTGTAAAGTTTGTATTGTTGGAGCTGCCAACGCGCCCCATGGGTGACATTGAACCAGTAGGGGGGCGTCTGATGGTGGTGCCTGGAATCTGTCTGATTTGAGCCTCGGCAGTGAACAGGAAAAGCATGCAAGTCACCAGCGCCAAAAGGCGCCGTGCACCTGGTATTGCGGCTGTCGAGACTCCCATGGCTTTATTTTCAATTGTTTTGCAGAAAACGTTCCACGTCCATAGCGGCCACACAGCCCTTTCCGGCAGCCACAATGGCTTGGCGGTAGTTGGGATCGCACACATCGCCGGCAGCGAAAACGCCGGGAATGTTGGTGGCGCTTGTGGGATTCTGCACCTTGATGTAACCTTGTTCGTCCAGCTCGACCTGACCTTTGAGGAAATCGGTGTTGGGCTTATGGCCGATGGCCACGAAGACGCCTGTCACCTCCTTCTCGCTCTTGGCACCGGTCTTGGTGTCTTCCAGCTCGATGCCGGTGACGCCATCCATGTCATTGCCGAGTATGCGGCTTGGACGCGAGTTCCAGCACATTTCGATTTTGGGATTGGTGAGCACGCGGTGCTGCATGGCCTTGGAGGCACGCAGTTCGTCGCGGCGGTGCACCAGGTAGACCTTCGAGCAGAGGGTGGTCAGGTAGTTGGCCTCCTCGCAGGCGGTATCGCCACCGCCGACGACGGCAACCACTTGGTTCTTATAGAAATAGCCATCGCACGTGGCGCAGGCCGACACGCCCTGTCCGTAGAATTGTTTCTCGCTCTCGAGGCCAATCCATTTGGCGCTGGCGCCGGTGGCGATGACCACGGTCTCGGCCTCTATCTCCAAGCCGTGGTCGTCCTTGGCATGGAAGGGACGCTGGCTGAGGTCGATATCCACAATGTAGCCTCGACGCACGTCGGTGCTGAAACGCTCGGCCTGCTTGCGCAGGTCTTCCATCATGGCTGTTCCGCTGATACCCTCCGGATAGCCGGGAAAGTTCTCAATCTCGGTGGTGATGGTCAATTGGCCACCGGGTTGCTCGCCTTCGTAGAGGATGGGCTTCAGGTCTGCGCGACCGGTATAGATGCCTGTGGTGTAGCCCGCAGGGCCCGAACCGATGATCAAACAGCGTGTCTTTTCCATAATTATTTTTATTTTAGTTTGTTTTCTTTCTTTTCTTGATGCTGAAATAGGTTATATAGATTCCTCCTACCACAATCACCGCGGCCTGCTGCGACCCCCAGAGGAGCCATCCGCAGGCGGTGCCCACCTCCATGCTGATGCCATAGATGGCCAAAGCCAGCTGCACAAGCACCGGATACACCCCGATGCCGCCCTGCGAGAAGGTCATGCCCACCGAGCCGAAGAGGTAGACGACAAAGGCGGCCTGCATGCCCAGCCACGAGGTGTCGCGGAAAGCCTGGAAGATGATGACCCCGCCCAGAATGTATAGCAGATAAATCACCGCACTGTAGGCCAGGAAGAGGATGGTGCGTTGTGTGCCCATGTGGAAAACGCTTTTCACACCATCCACCATGCCGATTGCCAGATCGTTGATTTTCTTGAATATTCCGATGTGCAGCAGCTTCTTCCAGAAGAGCTTGTACGCCACGAAAGCCACGATGGCCAATCCTGCCGCAATGCCGAGAATCATGCCCATATTGGGCAGGTTGTTGTATTTCTCCGAAAGGGTGTCGTAGAGCCAATCCTTGGCCTGTCCGAACATGGCCAGCATGCCGATGACCACGATGACCACAAAGGCCAGCAGGTCGATGATGCGTTCGGTGACCACAGTGCCCAGCGATTTTTCCATCGGGATCTCTTCGCTCGTGCGCAGGGTGGCGCAACGCATCACCTCTCCCGCACGCGGGAATGCCAGGTTGCCCAGGTAGGCTACCACCACCGACCCGAAGGTGTTGCTCAGGCCAGGGTGGAACCCGATGGGCTTGAACAGCAGGCGCCAGCGCAATGCCCGCACCAGATGGCTCAGCAGACTGCATGCCACGCAGGCAAGCACCCACCAGTAGTCGGCCTTGCGGAACGACAGCCAGATGGCGGCTTTCTGCTCTGCATCGAGTTTCAGCAGGAACCAGTAGATAAAGAAAAAGCCAATGCCCAGAAAGACAACCATTCGCAGGATGTCTTTCCATTTGCTTTTCTTATCTGCGCTTGGGTTCACAGGCGGTTGTTCTTGGGGAAAATCACCGTCGGAGTCCACCGCTTGGCCTCCTCGAAGTCCATGCTGGCATAGCTGGCAATGATAACCAAGCTGCCCACAGGGGCCTTGTGGGCGGCTGCGCCGTTGAGGCAAATGACGCCGCTGCCGCGTTCGCCCTTGATGGCGTAGGTCGAGAAGCGCTCGCCGTTGGTGATGTTGTAAATGTCTACTTTCTCGTTTTCAATAATGTTGGCGGCATCCATCAGGTCTTCGTCTATCGTGATGCTGCCAATATAGTCGAGGTCGGCTTCGGTGACCGTCACTCGGTGAATCTTAGATTTCAGTACTTCGATTGTCATTAGTTCAGAATAAAATCCAATACAATAACAGGCACACCAGCAGTGTGTAGAGCATGATGCGGGTGGCCGGGATAGGTTTCATGTAGTCCTTGTCGCCGATGTCGTAGCGGCGTTTGATTTTGGAGGTGCGTTGCTTGAAGTTGTGCATGCGTTCGGCACCGTCTTCGGAGGGGGCGGCGACGGTGTCGGTGGCGAAGCGGGGCTGGTAGTTGAAGGTGGGCATCTCGCGTTTGCGGAAGAGGTCCTTCCATGTCAAACCCTTGCCGCCGCGCTTCTCCTCGCGGTCCAACTCGCGCACGCGCTGCTGGAAGTAGGCCAGCTCGTCGTCCGTCTGATTCGTCGGCACAGGGGCGTCAGCCTCTTCCGGCAGGTCCGCCAGGGCGGTCTCCCTGGCCTCGCGCAGCATGCGCTCGTCAGCATACTTCTGTTTCAGCGCCTCCCACTTCTCCTTTTCGGGGTCGTAGAAGCGCGGCTGGTAGCGGAACTGGCGCGGCTTGGGTGTGTAGAACATCGGCATGGCTCTTCAATCGGTTATTACAAGGTTCATTCTTACATCGTGTGGTTCGGTGGGTATGGTGTCCATCATCTGGAAGTCGTAGGCCAGGCCGATCTTGACGGCGTTGGGCGTGGACTTCAGCAGGCGGTCGTAGAATCCGCGGCCGCGGCCCATGCGGTTGCCCTCGCGGTCGAAGGCCACGCCGGGCACGGCAATCAGCTGCACCGCTCCGAGGTCGGTCCATTCTTCGCCCGTGGGCTCGCCGATGCCGAACTGCTCGCCGCTCACCATGCACTCGGGCCCGGTGTACTGCCGCAGGCGCAGGTCGTCGCCGTCCACGCAGGGCAGCAGCACCACCTTTTCGCGATACCACCGCTCCACCATCTCGTGCGTCTGCACCTCGTCGGCCATCGACCAGTAGAGCAGCACCACATGCGCCGCCTTGAACTGCGGCGTCTCCTCCAGGCGCTGCTGTATGACGCGGCTGCGGCGCAGCTTCTCTTCCGGCGGCACGGCGCGTTTGCGCTCGCGCATCATTGTCCTGACTTCCTTTTTGTCCATTGCGTTATTCTTTGTCACCTTTCACCTGTCTTCTTGCGACGTTCCGCCTGTTAGAACGGCAGGTCGTCGTCGGGCGAGGAAGCCATCTGCGGGGGCGCGGCGGCGAATCCGGGCTGCTGGGCGGCAGGGGCTGCCGGCTGGCCGGCAACAGGCTGCTGCGGGGCGGCGGCGGCGGGGGCTCCGGCCCAGGCATAGCCTGTGGCTGGGGCGGCAGGCATCTGGCCCGGCACGAAGGGCTGGATGCGCGAGGCGCGCAGGTCGGTGTACCACTTCTCGTTGAACTCGCGGCTCTCGGGCGTAAAGGTCACCTGCACCGGGCTCCCCATCGGGATGTTCTTGGCCATGGCCACGCGCTCTTCGCCAAAGGCCGTGAAGGCCACTTTGCGGGGATATTCGCCGTCGGTTTCAATTACAAAACCGCCGCGCACCCACGGGCCGCGGGCCGATTCGCCCGACACTTCGGGCAGAAGCTGAATCAATTTGCCTGTGATTTCCATTCTTTCTATATTTTTATTATTATTATTATCAATACTTTATGCACCGACACTCGTCGGTATGCAATTGTACAAAGATAGACAAAAAAATCCATCCCGCCAAATATTTTTTTCAACACCGCGACAATACCCCTCCTCCCGCCGCCCCCGTACCCACCAGGGGGACAACACCGACATAATTCGCCCCCGATACGGCCGTTCTTATATTGTTCTTATATTGTTTACATATTGTTCTTATATTGTTCCTATATTGTGGATATAAGAACAA
>OCVV011288327.1_pt1 | contig 21030 bp, 18 predicted proteins | sample 1539721 | NCBI WGS metagenome assembly OCVV01 (sample SAMN02144230, study PRJEB22623) | gut metagenome | biome: sheep rumen | host: Ovis aries | place: New Zealand
GGAACAGCGCTGGTTTCGCTGACACCGGCTTCCAAAAAGATGACAGTTAAGTGGAAGAAGCAGGCGACGCAGACGACAGGATACCAGATCCAGTACGCGACAGACAGTAAGTTCACCAAGAACAAAAAGGTCGTGACTGTGAAAGGCGCTTCTGCCACATCCAAGACGATCACCGGTCTCACCGGCGGAAAGAAATACTATGTACGAATCCGCACATATAAGACTGTGGGCAAGAATAAATTCTATTCTTCATGGAGCGCTGCGAAGGCAACGACAGTAAAGAGATAAACAGATAGTTAGTTTGAAGAGCCAAGGGAATGATCCCTTGGCTCTTTTCTTGAATGCGATTGTTGTGAGTCAGTGGACCTGTCCCTCTGACTCAAAAGCAAGAGTACATGATATAATGATAAATGGTTATAAAAAAATCAATAAGGACAGGTGCCGGATTATGGACAATTATGATATTAAATGCAAGGTCATTGAGGAGGAGCTAAGGTCCGTGTGGCCGGAGTGGCATGTCGTATGCCGCTTGGGCGGCGGAACTTTCGGTGATGTCTTCCGGATCTACAGAGACAATTACGGTAGGCGGATGGAGTCTGCCCTTAAGGTCATTCAGCTCAGCGATGGGGAAACAACGGGCGGGAATGATATTCCTGATGCCCTCCAAAGAGAGATTGATATCATGGAAGCGCTGCGCGGGGCGCCGAATATCGTCATTATTGAAGACTTTTCTTACAGGAGGGTCGGACAGACCAGCACTCTCTTTGTGCGGATGGAGCTGCTCAACTGCCTGCAGGAAGTTCTTTCGGACCGAAAAGGCCAGGAGCCTCTGCTTTCGATCAAAGAGATCATCAAGCTTGGCAAGGATGTGTGCAGAGCGCTTACGTACTGCGAGAAAAGGGGCATCATCCACCGGGATATCAAGCCGGCGAACCTGTTCGTGGACCGGTTCGGAGATTACAAGGTGGGGGATTTTGGCGCATCGAAGCGCATGGATATGCTGCTAAACACGCAGACAATGACCAGCATCGGAACGATCTCTTATATGGCGCCCGAGATTTTCCAAGGACGTTCTTACAATCATACAGTGGACATTTACGCGCTGGGCCTTGTCCTCTATCAGCTCATGAATAATGGCAGAATGCCATTTCTTCCGGAGGAGGGCACCTATACCACGCAGGATATTGACAGCGCCAATTATCAGCGCCTGCACGGGGCTCCCATCCCCAACTTGACCGGGAAAACTGTCGGGGGAGAGATGATCGACAGCTATCTTGATGCAGTTGTGCGCAAAGCCTGCGCGGTGGATGCGGTGAACCGTTATCAGACTGCAGAGGAGTTTTACAATGCTCTGGCATCTGCGGAGATGGCAGAGAAGAACTCCACATCGTCATTCGTTCAAAGATCGCAAGGCAATTCAGAGTCGACTGCAGATTTGCCAAAACATCGACAGAAGACAGTAAAGTCAGAATCCGGAATACAGTCGCCGGAATCCGGATTTTATTATTCGAAATCGGGAACATCGCCATACGGCGTCCCGGGAACGGACATGCCCCCGCAGAGCTATGCAGAGGAGAAGGAAGAGCGCTCGGGCGGTAATAAGCTCGTGCCCGTGATTGCGATCCTGCTCATTGTTGCAGCGGCGGCGATTGCTGTTTTGTTAGGCAACAGAGTATTTTCCAGACCTTCTGCAAGCACAGATTCCAATGTCGCTATGAAGGTAGAAGAGAAGGGAGAAATTGGTCTGGAGGAAGACGATCCGGCGGATCAAACAGGTTCCGATACGGAAGCAGCAGACATAGCAACTGAAGATAACGATCGTAATACTGGATCGATCGCTGACTCCTGGGAAGAAATCATTGCTTCAGTAAATGACGGGACGTATTCGGGCAAATATAAGATCGGGGACACAAAAGAGCTTGATCTTGGAGAAGAAGGCGTAATCATGATGGAACTTGTCGCCTTCGATACCGACGAATTGGCAGATGGCAGCGGGAAAGCTGCTATGACCTGGATCGCGAAAGATCTTCTGAATACAGTGCACGTCATGAATGCAGAGCTGACGAGCGAGGGCGGCTGGCCTGCATCGGATTTACGGGCATGGATGCAGGAGAGCGTCCTTCCCCTGTTCCCGGAGGAGGTGAGCTCGAACATCAAGGAAGTGATGAAATATTCGTATTCTTATTCTGATAGCCAGACGATCTCTTCATCAGATAAAATCTGGATTCCAGGCAGGAAAGAGGTGTTTGGAGAGGAAGTCTCTCAGGAACTGGAAGGGCCGGAATATCTGAATGTATTTCCGGATGACGCATCCAGGATCAGAAAGCATATCGATGCTTCTGAACCGATATGCTGGTGGATTCGATCTGCGGCCGGCAACTATGACGCAAACTTCGACTTTGTTGATACTGAAGGAACCGGAACATATGTCAGCGATGCCTGGGCTGAATATGGCGTGGTGGTTGGTTTTTGCTTCTGAGTGAGTCAGAGTGAGTCAGAGGGACAGGTCCCGTGACTCAGCAGGGGCGGAGTGAGTCAGTGGACCTGTCCCCGTGACTCAAAGGAAAGCAAAATGATTTCAGGAAGACGATTAGTTCTGATAATTAATGAATGTGTAGTATTGCTATCCTTACTGAGCATGTTCATTCACGATGTGACCGAAGGTGGATTGAGCTATGCTATACAGGAAAATGCAATTTTTTATGTGCCGCTTCTTTTCAGTTGTCTGTTGCTGCCTCTTGGGCTCTTAAAGCCCGGATGGGCTATAAGCGGCTTTCTTACTATCTTAGGTGCAGCTTTGGTTTCTTTTATTGGATTTCCGCTGCTTATTGGCCTAGTCGGACAGGAGGGGAGTTTGTTTTCTGCACTGTTTGATATTGGCGGGGGAGTATTGGAGGTCATACTTATTCCTTTTTGGCTGTGCGGCATTTTTTTTTCATCTGTCACTGCAACAGAATGGCTGGAGGAAAGATGTGATGCCTTGTCTGAAAGTGAATTAAAGAAGCGGGAGGAACCCCCAGAGAATACTTGGAAGATTTTAATAGGCCTGCTCGTTGCGTTATATATAGTTATTTTCATTTGGATGATCATGATGGAATATCGAGCTGCGAGCAGCAGGGGAGTGAGTGCGTGGAATTTTGGCATTGAGATGGTAAAAGAAACAATTTCTATTGTTATACATTACATACCATATTTGCTTTTCGTGTTTCTTATTCATTGGATCAGTAGACGATTTAATCGTCCTGCCCCCAAAGAGAAGCCCTGTGAGAACACTGCAAAAAGTGTGGAATCATGCCTGGAGAAGGAGACGATCCAGGGTGATATGGAAGCCTTGACCTTATTGGAAAGGTCTCGAAATGATCCACGTGAACAAGGCATTGAAAGTAAAGCTGCTTTTTACGTAAATCTTTCTCAAGCGCAGTATAGGCGGGGATATTTTGGCAAGGCAAAAGAGAGCATCCGGGAAGGACTTGCGTTTTACGATAAGCTCGTTTTACTGGAAGGTGGAGAAACGGATGCAGCACTCGATGTGGAAGCCAAGCTGCACGACGTGGGAAGCAGGATTTCAGGAGTGTTGGAAGAATATGGCGCGAAGCTGGACGAATGCCGGTCAATGCTCAGTGCCTTGGAAAGCCGCACAAGCGTAGATGCGTATCACGCCGAAATAGGAAAAGCATTCACTGAAATGGCTGATGCTCTGCGCGGGCTGGGGCAATATGAGGAAGCGCGCGAGGCTTGCGACCGGGCTGTGGCGGAATTGAAACAATTAGCGTCCCAGAAGACCACGGTCGCGAGGAGAACATACGCCCGCCTGAACACCGTAAGAGCTCAAATTCTGCTCGATACAGGGAAAATCGAAGAGGCGGAAAAATGCGCTTCAGAGGCGATCGAACTGTATAGCGGGATGAACGAGAGTTATGAATGCACGATCGGAGCTGCACATTTCGTAATGGCGGCAATACAGTCGGAATGCGGCAATACCGAGAAAGCGGAAAAAGAATATCTGATTGCGGAGTCGTTGATCCGGGACAGATATGGAAAGAATCATCCCATTTACAAGATGAGTCAGAGGGACAGGTCCGGTGACTCAAACGGAGGAACGACGTGCTCAAAGCAGTAATATTTGATATGGATGGAACACTGCTGGATTCCGAAATCGTGCACTTCTACGCGATCTGCGGAAGCTTCAAGGAGCGAGTTGGCTACGAACTGACAATGGAAGAGTATCTGCTGTATTGCGGAATTCCTGACGACCAGATGTGGCCGCGCATCTTGAAAGACTTTAGCGAACTGGAGGGTTCACCGATATTTGGCCAATTCGAGGACAAGCAAAATGTGCAGGAAGAAACACAATTCCTGAAAAAGCGTCACTGGGAATTGTACGACCAATACATCAGGGAGCATGGAGTGAACGCGTTCCCCGGCATGGAAAGACTTCTCTCAGACCTGAAAGAAAACGGCGTCAAAATATCGATCGCCACAGGCTCCTATCGCCATATCGTGCGTTCGAATATGGAACAGATCGGGATAACCAAATATGTGGATGCCATAGCGACTTCAGAGGACTGCGACCGCGGAAAGCCTGAACCGGATGTATTCCTTACGGCGGCAAAGTTTCTGGGGGTAGATCCGTCAGAGTGTCTGGTTGTCGAGGATTCGAGGAACGGGCTGATCGGGGCAAAGAGAGCAGGTATGTGTTGTGTGGGTTTTGGCGGATCGCAGGTCCCTGCTCAAATAGAACTGGCACCGGTTTCCTTCAACGACTACAGAACAGTCAGTACTGCAGACTTCAGGCGGTGGCATGAGGAGCAGAGTGACTCAAGAGAGAATGATTATGGATTTTTTGACAAGTAAAGTGACAACAGTATTGATTGTCATAAATATTGTGATTTTTTTGCTTGAGACAAAGGACGGTGGCAGCACGAACAGAGGTGTCGCAATCAAATACGGGGTGCAGTATCAGCCGCTTATTCGGCAGGGGCAGTATTACAGGTTCTTTACGGCGATGTTTCTGCACTTCGGCGTATATCACTTGCTGTTCAATATGTATGCGCTCTCGGTGATCGGACCTGCCGTAGATTATGTATGCGGATCGGTGATCTTTTTGATCGTGTACCTGGGAGCCGGGCTTGCGGGAAATGTAGCCACAATGATTCTGGATGAGAAGAGAGGGAGAAGCAACCTGTCGGCAGGTGCGTCAGGTTGTATCTTCGGGCTTCTGGGGGCATGCTTTGTGCTTGCTATTGCGGGGTATGGTTTTTCAATGCGCAGTATTTTGACAACGCTGGCGATCAACCTGGTGTACGGACTGTCGTCGAAGCGGATCAACATGATGTCACATGCGGGCGGATTTGTCGGCGGGGCGGCGATCATGGCGGTGATTTTGGCTGTGATTTGATTGCGCCAGTTTGGCGGAGGCTATTGACTCAAAAGGGAGGTAATTATGAAAAAATCACGTAAAAGGCTTACATTTGCAGCGGCATTAGCAGGCGCTGCTCTTGCGGCGACGCTCACAGCCTGCCACGAAACGGTATATGGTCCGCCGGAAACGGTTTATGGCCCGCCCTCAGGCATGACATCCGATCCTGCCGAGGAGGTTCCGGAGGTTGTTTATGGTCCGCCCTCGGGTGAGACCTATGATCCCGCTGAGGAGATTCCCGAGGATGTTTATGGTCCGCCTTCGGGCGAGAACTACGATCCTGAGGAGGAGATCCCCGAGGATGTTTATGGTCCGCCTTCGGGCGAGAACTACGATCCTGAGGAAGAGATTGTCGAGACTGTCTATGGCCCGCCGGAGGCGTTTGGCGTTGAAGAGGAGGCCGATTGATGGCGGGAATGACAAGAGAACAGATCACAGAGATCAAGAAGACACATGCTGAAGCACTGGCAAAATATCGAGAAAAGCTGTATGTGCAGCCAAAGCTGCGGCAGCTCTTTTTTGAATTGACGCTAAAGTGCAATGAGGCGTGCTTTCACTGCGGCAGCAACTGTGGTGCGGCGCGTCCGGATGGGCTGCCTGCAGAAATGTACAAGGCAGTGCTGGATGAGGTGAAGGAGAATTTTGACATCGAGCCGATGATGTTGTGCATAACCGGCGGGGAGCCGCTGCTGCGCGAAGACTTTTGGGACATATTAGGGTATGCGAATGAGCAAGGCTTCACGTGGGGGATGACCAGCAATGGAACGCTCATCACGCCGGAGGTCGCGCATAGGCTCTACGAGACGGGGATGGCGACGATTTCCGTGTCCATCGACGGGCTCGAGGCGACCCACGACAAGCTGCGGGGTCTGCCGGGCGGCTACCGGCTCGCTATGCAGGGGATTGAGAACCTGATCGCGGAGCGCGAGAAGCATCGAGGCGAGCGGGGGTTAAAACCTCTTCGACACATCCAGGTGACGACCGTCTTCAATCATCAAAATATTGAAGAATTAGACGCACTCTATCGCATATTTGAGGATATGGACATCGATTCCTGGCGCGTGATCGGGCTCGAACCTATAGGACGCGCGCTTTTGAGGCCGGAGCTGATGCTGACGCCGGACGACCAGAGGAGGATTTTCTCTTTTATTTATGAGAAGAGATCTGAGCAGATGCCGGTGACTTACGGGTGCAGTCACTTTGTCGGTTTTGATTATGAGCACGAGGTGAGGGACTGGTATTTCCTGTGCAATGCAGGCATTTATACGGCAAGCATTATGGCGAACGGGGATGTCGGGGCTTGTCTTGATATTGAGCGCAGTCCTCATACGGTTCAGGGCAATATTTTGGAAACACCGTTTACAGAGATCTGGAACAATCGCTTTGAGCTTTTTCGGCAGCCGCTCTCGAACCTGTGTGAGGACTGTATGGGCTGCGATTATGAGAGATACTGTGCCGGTGGAGCCCATCACAGTTTTGATTATGAGAAAGGCAAGCAGCGGATCTGCTTCAAGGGGACGCTGTTCTGAGAGGTGAGTCAGTGGACCTGAGAATTGATCCCCATCAGAATACACCATTGACTGGAAAGATCCTGCGCTGGAAACAAAAATGCGTGCGATAACAGGCATTACATTAGAGATTATTCCCCTATTGAAGGACTCGATATAATAAGGGTGAGTAAATAGCTCACCCTTGTGACTCACAGGTCCGATTTGAGTCTGCTCAGCATATCGCCTGCCATCGTCTTAAAAACCTCACATGTCAACGGGAAAAAGGACTCGTTGGACTTGATCAGCGCTTCGTCGTTTACGAACATTGCTGCATAGAATTCGGCCCAGCCTTCGTTCAATAAGTGTCCCGTCGGATTTCCGTCTTCATTCCACCAGTAACTGATTGGATGTCCAGAAAACTCATAGCCGACAAGTTCTTTCGCAACCTTATTTGCCGTCCAGCCCATAAATGTATCTCTCATATCTCCGTTTGCGCCATGGTCGAGTGTAAAAACGGCACCAGGCATACTTTCGCGAAGCTGATCCTCCACAAAGACATAAGCCTTATACTCATTTCCTGAAAAATCTGGGCATTCTTCCCTGCTGATCTCAGGATCGGAGCTATAGAGCTTATCAAATATTTTTTCACTCAGCTCCGCCTGTGTACACAGGACGAAGTCCGGATTCTTTTTCATCCACTTACTGACTTGATCATCGACAGCTTTATATAAATCGTTCTTCATCGCATCAAGAACCTCATCTGCGGCACAAGTCTGGGTGTAATAGCCATCTGTACCGGCATGGTAGTCAATGCCATGTCCGGATTCATGAAAGAGTGCAGTATAAAACTCTACAACAGTTATTGCACTTTTTTCGGTGATTTCAATACGGTTTTCTATAGGCATAAACTGTATCTCATTTCCTTCTAGAAAAGAATACTTGTAAAAGGAGTACAAGTATAAGCTGCGGTATGGCTCCGGTGCATTCTTTATAGATGAGATCGTCTTTTCTATATGATTCGATGAGAATCCTGCATTAGAAAGCCTTTTTGTGATGTTCGATACAAAATCAGCATTTTTCATTGGAACAGATTCAGTGCTTAGAAGTCTTCTGTATTCCCGTTCGTTCCCATATTGGTCATCAACAGCAAACTTCTCATTCTCATCGTACCGGTAGGAGACTACGACAAAAGGTTCTGCATCTTTATCTGCGCCTTCTGGCAATAGATAGAACTGATAGGATCCGCTTTCCAGATGAAGGTCCGTTGAGAAGTCGTAGAAAAGCGTGTATTCTTCATCAAATGCCGAATCACCTTCGATAGGAGGCTGGACCTGCGCGATGGTTTTCGTCGTTCCAGTGTTGAATTCCTTGTAAATAAGTGAATAGACAGGCGGATTCTTCTGTGGCTTGTGGAACTGAACATGTAAAATGGTCTTTCCCTTTTCATTTGTAATGGCGAGCTCTTCGCTGTGCTGCTGCAGAAATACGATTGTGTCATAGGTCATATCATAAGTCTTATCCCGTTCCGCTTCACTGGAATATGTCAGGACGTACTTCTCTGACGGATCATAAGTTGTTCCCCATAATGCGGATTCTTCTTTGTAAAAGTTCTGAGAAACGCTCTTACCATCCACAGTATAAACCTGGTTCATACGCTTTGCGGATTCGTCGTATTGTTCGTCTTGCTTCAGTGTCTTGGCAAGGCAGAAGTTGTCGCCCTCGTATCCGTAGTAGTAATCGTATTGAAAGCTGTCTGCGCAGCCGTGCAGGAAGAAGGTTCCGAAAGGGTTCTCGACAAAGAAGACAGCCTGGTAACCGCCGTTGAAGCCGTACAGGTAATTTCCGTCCTGTAATAGTACGGCCTGTTCACCGTCGTAGCCCCAGACGTTATAAATATACACATAGTTCTCGTAGGATTCGGAGACGTCATTCGTACGGACGTAGAAGACGAGGAAGAGCTCCTCGGTGCCGTCGTCGTTGAAATCGATCAGTTTGGCAAAAGACAGACCTGTGAAGTGCTCCATGCCGTAACTGGGACCTTCCAGGGAGTCCGTGTCGCCGTACTGCTCTATACAGTTCTCCACGACGTTGAGGTAGGCAGCGTAGCGGTTCTTGCTTGTGTTCGCTTCTATACTGACAGGTCCGTCTGTTTGAGGATCCGCTCCGGCGTCCATTTGAATCGTGTAATGTGCCGGCGCCTCATAGTCACTTAGATAATCTGCGTGCACAGGCAGCGGCCGCAGGAAGAGCAGCGTCATGCAGATTATGGTTAAATATAGTCTTCTCATAGATGGCCTCCTTCCGCCGAGTTAGAGTTGAGGTACAGTTTTGCTAATTCGAATCCTGTACTATAAATATATCGCATTCGGTGATTTGAAATACAATAAAACTGATAGAATGCATGTTTTGGCGACAGAAGGTATGCCGGCGGAGTGGTTCGTGAAAACGGTGAAAAAATGCCACCAATTTGCGCCACTTCCTACGGTTTATGAAAAATTAGTAATATTGAGTGAAGATGATTTAGAAACTTGAGATGCAAATAGAACGTAGTGGGCTGCTTTTGGAATAGGAGTAAGCTTCGTTGGAGGTCTATAGACAGAATGCTGGCAAGCGACAGTATATTTGAAGAGAGATATAGAATTGACAGGATTATAGGCAAGGGCGGCATGGGAAAGGTCTACCTTGCCTATGATATTACAGACCATAGCCGCTGGGCCATCAAGGAGCAGGTTATCACAAGTAAGAACCGAAAGCTTCTCATGAGAGAGGCTGAAATCATGTCCAAGCTCCATCACCCGGCATTACCCATACTGCGATTGCAAAAAGTAATCGGAGACAAACTCTATCTGGTCATGGAGTATATCGATGGACAGACGCTCGAAAGTGTTATGAAAAAGGAAGCGCCGATTGAAGAAGTTCGTGTTATCGATTGGTTTACGCAGGTCTGTGAGATCCTTGTCTATTTGCATGGCATGGAGACGCCGATTGTATATAGGGATCTGAAGCCTTCTAATATTATGCTGGAGGAATCCGGAAGAGTAAGACTCATCGACTTCGGCATCGCACAGGAATATACGGGGGAGGCAACCAAGGCGGAGGTGGCAGCGCTGACGAGGGGCTACGCGGCGCCAGAACAGTATAGCCGTAAGTACCTTCTCGACGTGCGCACGGACATTTATGCACTTGGTGTGACAATGCACTATATATTGACGGGTAAAAACCCGCAGGATCCGCCTCATGTCTTTGAACCGGCACGAAAACTTCGGCCGGATGCTTCTGCAGCAATCGAAGAGATTTTGCTAAAATGCCTGCAGCCAAATCCGGATGATCGATACAGGAACGCATCATTACTGTTGCAGGACCTTAAACATATTCAGGAAAAAGACAGAGTGATTCGCATTGAATCTGGCAGAATTAAGTTTATGGTTGGAGCGGCCATTCTGGCAGCAATTCTGATTGGCGCAATCATTTATGCACTGAACTTTAACCGCGCCAATCAGGTTACGGACACTTATTACGCATACCTCGATGAATCCGGAAGACAGACGGAGCTGGAACCGGCGCTTGAAAAGGCGCAGGAAGCGATTGACATGGAGAAGGACAACCCGGACGCTTATATTCAATATGCGGATACATATATCAAATTCGGGAAGCCTGAAGAAGCAAAGAAATATATTGAAGAGGTCATTGTAACGAGATTTCCGGACATATATTCTGACCAGGCTTTTCAAACCCTGGTTGAGCGACTGGAAAGTACAGAGATAACAGTTGAGTGAAGGAGGACAAACAAATGAAACTGATCCGTTTTCTGGCAGCAGGGATGCTGGCGCTGGCACTTGTTGCAGCTGCGCTGGGTGTCTCGTTTTTTATGTCCGGGGAAGCCGCATCCAGGCCGGCTAAAACGTTTGAAGATTACATGCGCGATGCCGCTGTCTATAAAGAGGATAAATCGTATTATAAGGCGATCGTATCTTATGAGCGTGCGCTCGAGGAACAGGAGAACAACGTGGATGCGCTGCTCGGTCTTGCAGAAACGTACGGCAGTAAGGCGGACTATAACAAAGAACTGGAGATTCGGCAGAAGGTAGCGGAGATCCAGCCTGATCTTATGGAGAACCGGATTCGTGTGATCGAGATCATGATCCGTAATAAGGAATTCGATGCTGCCAAAAAAGAGACGGAAGCAGTTCTCTCCCAGTATGAATCAGAGGAACTCAGCGCAATGTATGAGATGATGATTGTGAAAGCGCCTCAGTTCACGCTTTCATCGGGAGAGTATGATGAGTATCAGTTGCTGGATACCGTGTCCAACGGTGACAATGCAGTCGTCCGTTATACAATGGATGGTTCGGAACCGAATATAGAGTCACCTGTCTGGTCGGAAGAACTCGTAATCTCTTATCCAGAGAACAGGATTCGTGCGATTGCCTTCAGTCCGCTTGGCTTTCCCAGTGAAGTGACAGATCTGAACATTACGATCACTAAGCCTGTCGAGGCTGTTGTAAGTGGAAATTCCTACAGCAGGGACAACTATGTACTCCGGGCTCTTATGGATAAATCATATGATCAGGATGTCTACAACTATGAGCTTGCGCAGATCAGAAGTGTGTACTGCGTTGGACAGTATTATCCTGACACGCAGGCAACACAGGCATTGTTTTATGATGATCATTACACTGTCTATGATTATGAGTATGACAGCTATGGAGATTACAGCCTCTCATTCGCGCAATATACACCGTTCTTACAAACATTGGTCTTTAGTTATCAGGAGAACGCAGATCTGGAAATGCTTTCATCTCTGAAGTATCTGGAGAATTTGTCCGTCTATCACTGCGGAATTGATGATCTGAGCCCTCTGGAAAACTGTAAATCACTTAAGAAACTTGCGCTTGGTTGGAACGATATATCAGACATTTCACCTCTTGCGTCGCTGACATCACTTGAATCACTGGGACTGTGGAACAACTCTATTGAGGATATTTCTGCGGTCAAGGGGCTTCATAACCTCACATATTTGGATGTTGCCAATAATGAGGTATCAAATATTGATGCAGTATCGGAACTTACAGAGCTGAACGAAGTGTGGATCAACGGAAACGAGATTACAGATATCTCACCGCTTGACCACTGCGAAAAGATTGGCGTGTTGATGCAAGCAGGCAACCCGGTTTCAGAATACGGATCTGTTCGTGATAGAGCGTCGAAGTTCTACAAGACAGATCTGAAGCAGTGAGGTGACGAGCATGACGAATATAGTTTTCATAGCAGGTATCATCATCGAGTGCCTTGTACTCGCGCTTTTGGCACTATTGGGAAAACTGTCCGGTAAAGCATTCGCTGTTATCGCCCTCGTCACGGCTATATGCTGCGGCGTTGTCGGCGGTATGGATGCCGGTACGCACAAGGTACAGGTACAGAAGGATATCCGATCCTCTATTTATATGGCAGCAAGGCTGATTGAGGAGGAGCATGAGCCGGAGTCGATGGAACTTCTATCGGAGGTTTCCGATAAAGAGGGGGCGCAGTACGGAAGTAAAATGCTGCGTGCGCTCTCCTATAATCTGAACGGCGCATTTATGGCAGCAGAAAGTATGCTGCAGGGAGATGACAATAATGAGCAGGAAAAGGAGCTCCTGAATCTGTCTGAATACCGCTCAACTGTTGGAGAGGAGCTCAAGAATACGATTCTGCAAAACGTATTTACCCTTATTGCTGCGACGGACACAGAGATTGCGGGCTGGGAGACAGAAATGAAGGTCCGCTTTATGGGACTGAAGCTCACTGATGAAGAGAAACAGGTTACAGAGGATAAGCTGACACTGGTCAAGGATGCTCTACGCGATTATCGCAACGAAGAGGCGTTTCAGATCATGGCGGAGAATCCCGCAGGCGTGCAGGATGCCATCATCGTTTCAGAAATGTACTCCCAAGGGTACAGTAATCTGATCATGGCGAACACGGACGAAGAGTACGGGCAACTGTGGAAAGAAGTGACTGAGCTGCAGGCTGAGGTCAACATCGCATCCCTGAGTCAAAATACAGAGGATATGTATCTGCCTGAGAAAGAAGGCGTAGAAACCGATCCGGCAGTGGAAGAGTTTCAGAAGTTAAACGCTCGTTATAGGATCGCACAGGAAGCGCTGCACGATGAAACGGTCAAACGGTCGATTAACTATCTTCAGGCTTACGCAGAAGAGGAGGGCAACGATACAGTCGGTTACCAGTTGCAGATGGCCAAGTTGTATTTTGACATAAGAGAGCAGGACCAGGCGCGTGAATGCCTGGATAAGGTATTCTTTGGCGAGCCGATGACGGACGAGCAGTGGCTGGGCAATGATGTCGAATCCTTCAAGAGGGCATTCATTATTTATCTGTCAGACAGTACGGATCTCGAATACAATATTCTGTTTGACAACATTATGAGCGGCCTGTATCAGGGCTTGTTTGAATATAACAGTAGCGATTCCTTTAAGAGTTTTGTGCTGGAATACTTGAAGGAAAAGATGAGCGGGATGTCGATTCGGCGCGTGATCACCGATGCATATCCTCAGGTTACGGCGGATCTATCTGTTTCCGACAGTGAGTATGTCATTCACAAAGAAAACCTTACTGTGACCGACAGTGGTACAGAGATTACGGACTTTACTCTGGAGCAGATTGAAGTATCCGATCTCAGCCTTGTTTTTGTGCTTGATAAGAGCGGCAGTATGTCCGGTGACAATATCGAGAAGAGTAAAGAGGCAATCAAGAGCTGCATTTCGCAGATCAAAAGCGGAACGCAGATGGGACTTGTGAGCTTTGAAAGCGTTGCAACAGTAGAATGTATGCTGACAGATAATGGGACAGCTGTGAGCAATAGTGTGGATGGAATTGAGGCTACGGGAGGAACCGATATTTCCTCCGGTTTGTCCAGCGGTATTGAACTCCTTGCCGGCAGAGGCGGGACTAAAGTCATTATTCTGCTTTCAGATGGCTACGGGTCAGGTGCAAATCTGAATGAGGTCGTTACGGAAGCGGCCACACAGGGTATTGTGATCTATACGATTGGTCTTCGGGGATGCGATGAGGCAACGCTGCAGAACATCGCCGCAAATTCAGGCGGACAGTTCATTATGGTAGAAGATACCGCAATGCTCAGCTCCACATATGAGGATATTCAATCTGCTGTAACAAACAGTTATCGCCTCACGTACCAGGTTGAGGGTGATAAAGAGAACAGAAAAGTCACTGTTATTGACGCAGGCAGCGGCCATGAGGCGGCGAGATTCTATTCTTCGGTTAAAAAGGAAACGGAAGCGCCTGCAGAAACAGAAGAAGAAACGAATGACACGCAGGTGGCTGATTTCTACAGACAAATTGGCGGAACAGAAGGGGGGAGGTGAGCACGATGAAGTTGAAACTGAGCCGTGTATTGAAGATCATATCGACGATATTGATCGCAGTTGGTGTTGCTTATCTATTCCTCTTCGTGATGGAGCAGAATCGCAATGTTACGGATATTTTGGAGCAGCCCAGCTATTATGCTATCCAGAACTACAAGATGCTCTTTCTTTCGGGAATTGCTGTTGTAGCCTGCAGCGTATTGGGCAGTTTCTTCTCATGGTCAGAGAAAATTGATCCCAAGGAACAGATTCTTATGAACGCAGGGTATACCTCCGCGGAGAATATTGATACGTGGTTGAAAGGTTCCACAGCGGAGGAGACGAGCCGGACGCTGAAACAGACAAGCAGAGAACCTGTAACTGTGGAAACAAGCCAGACACTGAAACAGACTTTCAGCAAGCCGTTTGAGGCGCCTTCCACTGTGGTACTAGGGTTTGAGCCGTCTGAAACGGTCAAAAAGATCGAGGAAATTGCAGAGCCGGAGGCGGAACTCGAGGTGGCTTCTGCGCCTGTGGAGGAGTTGGAACCGGAGGTTGTTTTTGAGCCAGAAGTTGTAGCTGGTTCCGAGATGGAAAAAGAGTTAGAGTCGGAGTTTGAATCCGAGGAAGAGGAAGCCGCGATAACGGAGACATTGGATGGGGGCGATGATGAAGAAAATCCCGCCGATGATAAAGAATCAATGAATACAGAGGAAACGGCATTAAATGCTAAAATCGGGGATGCCTTTGAGGATGAGACTGGAGAAGGAACGGAGATCACAGAGATCTTGGATAATGATGATGACGACGGAACTGCGATTACAGAAACACTGGAAGACGACAACGAGGGGAAGGAGGCAGATGCATGAAAAAAAGAATTTTTTATTTACTGATCGCATGCATTTCTGCGTTGCTGATCGGATGTAGTCAGAGTAAAAAAGGCCAGGTTACTTATGAAAGCGTTGACGCTGTCATCGCAGATGCAGGTCAGGCGTATGAGAGTGGTGAGTATGCCGATGCGCTAAATCTCTATGCAGATGCGATTAAGACGAATCCGCTAAGTGTCGACGCGCAGCTAGGCGCGGCCAAGTGTCAGATGGCACTCAAGAATTATATGATGGCATCTGAAAACCTTTCTGCTGCAGCTAAGATCGATCCTCAAGTGCCGGAAATCTATGATATGTACCTTGAACTGGCTGATATAACGAATGGGCTCTATTATGCGAGAGCAGCTGTAAATCTTGCCAAAGATAATCATGTGGAGTCTTTTTTGGCACGTATGCCCAAGGAACCTTCGCTTAGTTTGAAGGAAGGCAGATATGATTCACGTCAGGAACTTTCGATTACCGCGGAAGAAGGCACGGAAATCGTCGTGACTGAGCAGAACGGACACACAGTGTGCAGCTACACATATGATGGTAATCCTGTTCGGCTACTGAGTGGAGAAACAACCATTACTGTATATTGTACCAAAGACGGGGTGCCGAGTGATGAAGTGTCTGCAACATATCAGTGCCAATATGATCCAACAGAGATCGAATTTAGCGAGATGGCAATTGAAATGGCCGTGCGTAGAGCGCTTGACAGGGAAAGCGGCCCTATAACGGATCTGGATTGTGAGGGTTTAACTTCCCTGTCGTGCTACGGATATCAGATCAGGAACGAGCAGGAGGAGGATTCATACGCAATTGAAACATTGAAAGATCTTACATATTTTCCCAAACTGCAGTATGTGTACATGGATGATATTGCAATCGATGCAGATCTGAACGATCTGCATATATGCAAATTACTCAGCACGGTAAGCCTGCATGGTTGTAACCTTTCAGATATTTCATTTGTAAAGAAGCTGCCGCAGTTAACCTACTTATCAGTATCAAATAATGAGGAATTAACAGACATCAGTCCTGCTGCGGATTGTAAAAATCTCAGTGCATTGGACATTGCCGGTACGGGAGTGACGGATTTATCTGCTTTGTATAACAAAGAGATGAGGGAACTTGATCTTTCGCTCTCAGATCAGCTGAACAACGCAGCGCTCTCTAATTGGAAAAACTCTCTAAACACTCTGAGTTTGTACAATTGCGGAGGCAAGGATATAAGCTGGCTGAAAGATTACAAAAACTTAACTGGTCTATATCTGTATGTATCTCGCAATAGTAGAAGCTATGATGAGGAGGCAGATCCTTTGACAGGATTAGAATTCTTAAGTGAACTACACAGCCTGAACAGCCTGTCTCTATATGGACTAGGGGATGCTTCTTCTCTTGAAAGCGTAAAGTCACTCAAGAAGTTGAACTATGTGTCTTTTAGTATGAACGACAGAGATACAGAGATACCCGAAGATCTGATCACGGAGCTCAAAAACAGCTTGCCGAATTGCACGTTCTCATATTAAGCATGGATATAATTATTGGGGAAAGATTTCATTACAAATTGCCGTTAGGAAGACAAATATGTGATGGAATCTTCTCCTTTTTCTTTTGAAATGACCGAGGGATAATCCTTCGATTGCTACAACCCTGTAGCAGCGAAAACTGGTTATTTAACCGTCCATTCATGCAGTTTGTCGGGAAAGATGAATTGAAGAGGACAATAATGCTACTGTATTAATAACCGATAGGGGAACCAGCGGGATAAAGAAAGGAGCCCGAAAATGAGTGATAATAAAATAATGAATCATTTGGATCGGTATCGATCAGATCTTAGAGAGTTTAAAACAACAGCGGCACAAATAAAAAGAAAATCAAATAAATTATTCAATTCGCTGGAAAGCTTAAATGCGACCTGGATTGGACCTGCGCATGATGTATATGTTGATAATGTGGCGGAAGATAAGGAATTGATGGATAGTGTCTTTAAGGCGTTAAAGGAACTGGAAGAGGAATTGTCAGAAGCAAGCATTACGTATCGTAAATGCGAAGAGCGGGTGCAACAAGAGATCAATTCGCTTGTGGTGTGATCTCGATCCGGATTTTTCAAATCGATTGATATACAGGCAGATACTAACAGCTCAGTCAATAAAGGACAGGGAGAATAAAAATGGCAGGATTAGGAAATGGTTTTCAAATCAGAGTGACCCCGGACCAACTTCGCCTGGTTGCAGGGGATGTCCAGACGAACATATCGGGGCTGGAGACGCAGTGGAATGATCTGCGAGACAGAGTGAATCAAACACAGGCATACTGGACTGGAAAAGGCGCGGAAGCAAAGAGAAAAGAGCTTAACACGTTAGACAAAGATGTAGAGAGAATGATTCAGAGGCTAAAAGAATATCATACAGATTTGCTTGAGACGGCTGGACTCTATGATAAAGCAGAGAACGAGAACAAGAATTTAACAGGATCATTGCCAATAGATGTAATCTTTTGACAGAAAGAATGTATAAGATCATAGGATAAAGAGGGGAGGCAAAAGATGAGCGACCTGGGAGTAATATCGATTCAATACGCTGCTACCATAGCACTTGCGAAGGCGCTGGCAGCGCAAGGAGAAAGCATAAAAAGAAAGAGCACAGGAAACCTCGAGACGGGGAAGGCGGAAATCAATTCAAGTTGGAGAGGCGAAAACGCGGACCTTTATTTGCGTAAAATGGACATATTAGGCAAAAAGATTACAAACAATGCCGATGGTATAAAAGAATCCGCAAAAGCGATTGAGCAAATGGCATATAACTATTACAAAGCTGAGCTTCGCGCAATCGATATTGCGAAAAGAAAGACGTTTTAAAGGAGACGACTATGTATTTTGAGATCAATACAGCGCAGGCCAAACAGGAGGCGGAAGATCTGCATACATTAGCAAGACGTATAGATACAAATGTATTTTACATTTCAGCATTATATGTCAGCTTACGGTTGGTTGGAGCTCCCTCTATTCAATATGTTGTGAAGAGAGTGCAGAAACAGAATGCCGCTTTAGCACAGGAGAGCCGCCGGCTCCATGCCATGGGAACCTCTTTAAATAGGATTGCGGATTATTATTACAACGCAGATGCTGAAGTGGCGAGGAAGCGTGCAATCACGGGATCTGTCCTGAATGATGTGTTTTATAAAAGAAATACCAACGCCTCAACCAGTGAGATGGACGAGCTGATCAACAAATTTGAACAAGAGCATCCGGAATATGCGAAGAAGCTTGACAAGCTTCTTGATACGGACAAGGAAAATATGCTGACAGAAGAAGATATTCGGAGAATCAAGTATCTTGCTTATACAGCGGAAGAACCGTACAGATCTATTTACTTAAGTATGTTGGGAAGATATGTAATAGGAAACAGCAATCTGGAAAAAGGCGCTTATTACAGACCATATGAGCACACTATTAATTTTACTTATAAAGATTGTTTTGAAAATGATCCCCGAGGACCGTACACCACATGGTTCCATGAGAGTGGCCATGGCATCGACGATCTGGCGGAATTAGCAAGGCAGGACGGGTTTGATACCGATGATTTTGTAGGTCGAAGCAAAGGAATGGATCGGGATGTAACAATCAGTGAAGCTATCGAGTATGATGTATATTATAATAAGAATAATCCGCATAGTGTGACGAGCCTTGCGAACGATATTATCAATAAAGGAAAGTCAGGCAGTAAGGGGAACATCAATAATGTCATCGAGGCTTTTAAAAAAGGAACTTCTGACGGGTTAAGCAAGGAAGACCGTAAACTATTCAACGCAGTAAAGAATGCGCATCAGAGAGAGAGCGGATCTTCGCCGGCTATGGAGGCGGTTACAGATGTTTATGGCGGTGCTTCCAAAAATGCGCTGCAGAATTCTACGTTTGGAAGAAAAGGATATACGCACAAAGATAGTTATTGGGATGATCAAAAGAATACATCTCGAGAGTTATGGGCAGAATATTTCTCCTATCAGATGGCAGGGGACAAAGAAGCCCTTCAGAATTTAAGAGAATATTTCCCGGAAGCAGCGGATCTTCTTGAGCAGTATGCAAATGGATTAGCAACAAGATAACAAATGGAGAGAAGAATATATGATTAGAAAATGGCTCATACAGAGTTTACTGGTTTTCTGCCTTATGCCTACTATAGTGGGATGTGGTCAGAAAGCAGTGCAAACATCACAGACGACTGCCGGAATAGAGACATCTGGTAGTGAGGCAACGGACGCTGAAAAAGATACAAATGGTGCAAATGAGGAAACTGGCACAAATTCGGAGGAAACTGAAATGACAGGCTCAGATGGATATAAAAAGGCACTGGCTTTTATGATCAATAAATATGGATTTACTGTAGAAGAACTCCTCGGACTTGACGTAGAAGCGCTGGTTGAAGACTATCAATTGGACAAGGATGAGTATACAAAAGAGGAAATCGTAGAAATTATCGAGGACCAAAGAGACTACTATCTACTTGATCCAGCTGATGAGATTTTCTCTCTCTTAGGAAATACGGATGAAGTTGATCCAAATAGCGCGGATTTGCCTGAAAATGCAGATATTGCCAAAATAGCGATGTATTTGAATGCAGGATCATTACAGGAAAGATTTCTGTTTGACTTTGAAGAAAAGTTGTATTATGTGAACGATGGTATTCCCTATGTTCTGGAAGAAGATCAGATTGAAACTATCAAGACAGGCATCAAGGAAGCTGAGGTTTCTACATGGAACCACTACTATGAAAGTAGTGATGAACAAGAAACAACGGGATCCTTTGGATGGAAGCTCGTGATTCTTCTCCGGGATGGAACAGAATGCGCCTATGGCGGATATACAAGAGATATGAGCACTCTGCCGGATCAGTTTGATAAGCTTGAAACAGCTTTAACGAATGCTGTAAAAGCTGAGTAAAGAGTAGGACACGTGCAAGGGACTGTTACATTTTGATGTGACAGCCCTTTTTTTGCACTCTGATTTTTTAGGAATACTACGATGGATCACTTTTTTGTTAAGCCTTGTTATACCCTCTCTCTATTCATACGAAGCTTCCTATTGGTGACACAAGATATGAAAACAATGCCACCGCGACAGCCACTTGTTGTGCCAGAGTGGATGAAAATATAATACAAATTGGTATATTGTGTCCTCTTTTGTATTGGAGTAATGAATCATGGCATCAATGATTGAGTATAAAAGAATGCTGGCAGAAAGAGATCTTGCCGCTGTATGGCCGCAGTGGAGAATCGTAAAACTTCTGGGAGCCGGCGCGTTTGGTGAAGTATACGAGATCCAAAGAGATGAATATGGGAGAACATCGAGATGCGCACTGAAAATCCTTAGAAGAGAAAATGCGCCTTCTACATCAACGGATCTGTATACAAATATCAGCCGTGGGAATACGGCAGAGGACTTTATCAGTACAGTCCTTAGGGAAATCGACATTATGGAGAAGCTAAAGGGCGCTCCTAATATTGTCGTGATCGACGATTACGAGGTGACTAGAAACAGCGATTCCTGTGCTGTGCTGATCCGGATGGAGCTGCTTAAAAACCTTGGGGATTTTATGGTTTCAAGGCAGATTACAATTGCCGATATCATCAAGATCGGTACGGATGTGTGTAATGCGCTCGAATATTGTGAAGGGCAGAACATTATTCACAGGGACGTTAAGGAAAGCAATATCTTTTACAGTGATATGGGAATCTTCAAACTGGGAGACTTCGGTATTTCAAGACAGCTGACCAGCTACCTTATGGGCAACGTGACGATGACCAGTGCGGGAACGATTTCCAAGATGGCGCCTGAGGTTTACAGAGGAGAAAGCTACGATAGCAGAGTGGATATATATTCACTAGGA
>OCVV011354899.1_pt1 | contig 21029 bp, 23 predicted proteins | sample 1539721 | NCBI WGS metagenome assembly OCVV01 (sample SAMN02144230, study PRJEB22623) | gut metagenome | biome: sheep rumen | host: Ovis aries | place: New Zealand
TTGTTTCAGTATCAGTAGGATTGTCAAATGACTGAGGAACAAAAGATTGAGCAGCCAAATGAAAAACATAATCCGGCTGAGATTCGTTTACTGCCTTTTCTAATGATGAAATATCAGTTAAATCCCCTGTAATTTCGTTGAATTTACCTTCGAGTGAATGATATTTTATGTTTTTTGGAGTACTTCCATCTGTACGTCTTCTAATCAATCCATAAACATTTGCTTTCTGTTCTATTAGTTCTTCTGCAAGATATGCTCCTACAAAACCACTGATTCCTGTAATAAGTACGTTTTTGTTATTCCAGCTCATTGTTTCACCATAATGATTTGTTACTATAAATCGTCAATAACCTTTAAATATTCATCTACTATTTTATCCCAATTGAATTGAGTTTCTACTTTTATTCTGCCGTTGGTTCCCATTTGTTTTTGTAGTTGTTTGTCGTTTAACAACAGCATAATTTTTTCCGTAAGTTTGGGGATATTTCCCGGTTCAACTAAAAAACCGTTGTATCCATCTTCAACAACATCCAATGTACCTCCGGAAGCATATGTTACAACCGGAACTTCACAATAATTTGCTTCTGCCAAGACCATACCAAATCCTTCACGTGTAGAAGGCAGCACTAATACTTCAGATTCTTTGATTTGTGTTATCAAATCTTCATCGGAGAGATTTTCCTTAAATGAAACGTAATCATCCAATGATTTTGAAGAAACTAAATCGATGATGTTCTTTTTTTCATCACCCCTGCCCACAATCACCAGTCTAGCGTTTGGAATACTTTTTAATATTTCTTCAAAGGATTCGACTAAGTGATCAACATGTTTATGTGGTATCAGTCTTCCGACAAATATTATTTTATCACATACCTTTTCAATAGTGTCGATTGCATCGTATTTTTGAGTGTCTACACCAATATAGATTAGTTCTATCTTGTCTTTGGATACTCCAAAATCATCAGTCAATGACTTTTCTGTTGATTTGCTGATGGTAATTATTTTATCAAAAGGTAAATTTACCAGAAATTTTTCCAATGTGTTGGCAAGAAATGAATGATTCATCCACTGATCACTACCGGATGAACTGGTATCGTATATTGTTCCAAGAATAGGTGTTTTTTTAATTTTTGAAGCTATTGTTGAAGACAATAATGGTGAATAAGATTGTGCATCAATTATATCATAACTGTTTTTCAATAACCAGGAAATAACACTCCCAAAGTATCTTATAAAATCGAAAATACTCCTTGCTGGAGGGTTTTCTATTGTTGGTCCAATATGATGTACATTAATTCCATCTATATTTTCATAATCCGGAACATCCTTTATTTTCATGCAGATTAAATCTACCTGAACTCCTCTTTCAACAAGTTTTTTAGCCAGTTGATAAAAACGACGTTCCCCTCCACCGAAATAATGTGGAATAAAAAACTCTGTAACTATGCATATTTTCATTTTATTCACCATAAAAGTAAGAAAAAGAAAATTTTCAAATTCCATACTTTCTTTTTTAAACTTTAGAAAAAATATTATATTCAATTATTTGATTATGTTAAGAACTATTTAATTTATCATAGATAAATATTACTTCTATCCGGTTTGGATATTAACAACCATCCTATTCAAAATAAGACTATGTGAACATTCACCATCAATTAATAAAGTTTTTATGTCTCTTTATCTTTGATGTTAAAATTAGTTTTATCCAAGGTTTAATGGAATATTCTCACGGGAATGTTTTCTCTGTCTGAAAATACGAAATTTTTTAATAATTATTTTTACAAAGATTCTATTAAGTTTTTGGACATTAGATAAGAAAGAAAATATATTTGGAGTTGTAACATTTATGTTAAAAGTAGTTGGTATAGTAGGCAGTCCCAGAAATGGGGGCAATACTGAATACATGGTAAATTATACATTGAATGAACTTAAAATGCTAGGTTTTGAAACGGAGCTTGTTAAACTACATGACAAAAACATCAATTATTGTGTTGGCTGTGATGAATGTAAAAAAACCAATGAATGCGTAATAAAAGATGATATGCAAGAATTGACTAAGAAGTTATTGGATGCTGATGGAATTATAATGAGCAGTCCAGTGTACTTCGGTAACATGACCGGATTGGCAAAAAGTTTTATTGACAGATTAAGACCATTAAGAAACGTTCATGCATTTAAATATAAGGTGTGCGGTGCAATATCCACGGGCGGTTTTCGTAATGGTGGTCAGGAAACTACTGTTCATTCAATCTATGATTTTTTCCTTATTCAAGGAGGAATAGTTGTTGGTGACGATAGACCTACAGCCCATTATGGTGCACTGGGAGTTGGAGATACGGCTGATGATGAAATTGCACTTACAACATGCAAAAATCTGGCAAAGAGAATGAGTGACCTTTTAAAGAAAATAAACAACGAGGATTAAAGTTATGGTAAAAAAACATTTTTTGGCCAGAAAAATCACAAGAATATATCTGGAAAGTTATCTGATGGTAATGTTTCTGATTTACCTATTTCCAATAATATATATGTTGCTTGTTGAGAAAAATCCACAATTCTTTGGAGCAAACATATTATTCTTCGAGTTTAACCTGTTTTTATCATTGGTACTGCTTATATATACCTACTTTACAAGGTATGAAAACAATAACTGGAAAATTTTCATCCTATATTTTGTTTTAAGCATCATATTCCTTGTTAGTAGCATGATTATTTTGGGTTGGAACATTTACTTTTAAAAAAAGTTTAAAAAGTATATTTAATATAGATTATAATAACTAGAATAAGAATTTTATTAACATCATATAACTAGGGGCTATACAGAAAATGAACAACGAAGACAAACCACCAATTACATCAGATATATACATTATTTTATCTTGTTATAATGAAGAGCAAACACTAGAAGAAGTTGTTAAGGAGTTAGTGGAACGTGGATTTAAGGTAATAATTGTCGATGATGGATCCAAGGATGACAGTCCTGTTATTGCCAGACGTTTGGTGAAAGAATGTTATCCTAACGTATATCATTACAGGCATATTATCAATGTTGGTTTGGGAGGAGCAATCAAAACAGGTATTAGAGCTGCCCTAAGCAAAGGAGCAGACATTATGATTACCTTCGATGCTGACGGCCAACATGACCCTGATGACTTATATAACATGTATCCCCCATTACAAGAGGGCAAAGCAGATGTTGTTATAGCTGCACGTGATTTTAATGACATGCCTACAGGCAGACGTTTCGGAAACACGGTTATGAACTATATCACATACATCTTCCAGGGAAAAATGGTTAAGGATTCACAATCAGGACTAAGAGCTTTTACCAACAAAGCTGCCCGTAAACTTGTATTGAAAAGTCCTCATTATGGAGTTTCCAGTGAAATCATTGGTGAAATAAAACGAAGAAAACTGAATCTAATGGAAGTTCCAATGACTACAATATATGATGACAGAACAATCCAAAAGGGAACAAATACACTGGTTGGAATTAAGATTGTTTTGGAGTTTCTTAATGAAACTCTTAAAAAATAATGTGGGGACTGAAAAATGTTAATGTATCAAATTATATTGTTATTTGTCAGTATCCTATGTATATTGCTTGGAATCTACAGATACAAAAACGACCATTTTAGTAATAGTGTCTTTACATTATGGACAGTAGTATGGATAATTATTCTACTTGTAGCTATATTTCCTAATTTGACAACAAGTTTTGCCAACATATTTGGAATTGGACGTGGATTGGATAGTGTTTATATAGTTTCAATCATTTTCCTGTTCTATATTGTTTTCAAGTTATATAATAGCATAGAACAACAGAAAAAAAGAATTAACGAACTTGTCAGCCAAATGGCACTGAAAGAACATGAAGATGACTAATCTTCAAATTACTTTTTTTGAATACATTTTACATAGATAATAAACTTTTTTTAATGAAAGTACAAAGTATAATAATCTTATCATTATTTGACTGGTTTTCGCATTTGTGGTACAAATGTTCTAAATCATATTTATTTAAAAAAAAATATCTTTTTTTACAGGTATCTTTAAAATGATTATGTAAAAAAGTAAGTCTAAAAAATAATACTTATCTTAAAAGAATTCATATTAGAACAATTAAATTAATAGTAAATAAATTATATAATATATATAGAATAAATTAATAATTTAATATTTATTTTTCATAGGTTTTTAAATAAAGGAGGAGAAATAATGTTTCCAGGCGGTAAAATAAGTCCAAAACAATTAAAACAAATGGAAAGACAGATGAAGAAAATGGGTATGAATATGAAAGACCTTGACGGTGTTGAACAGGTTGTCATTACCCTTAAAGATAAAGAAATTGTCATTAAAGATGCTGAAGTTAGCATCATGAATGCAATGGGTCAAGAAACATACCAGATTGTTGGAAAAGCTGAAGAAAGAATTAAAGGCGCAGATACTGATGTTGTATCAGAAGTAGAAATTTCAGCTGATGATATTGATTTAGTTGCTTCACAAACAGGAAAAACAAAAGAAGAAGCAGAAAATGCATTAAAAGAAGCTAATGGCGATTTAGCTGAAGCTATTATGAGATTATCATAACTTCAAAGAGATGAATAAATTAATATTTAAGCTATGGATTTTCTTATAAATGATTCAGATATATTGAATTTACATTTTAAATAAGGAAAAAATGCAAAAATTCTTTAAAACACTAAAAAAACTCGAAAAATACAGTATATCTATTTAACAGATAACTACTAAGAAAAGCATACAAAATATTAAAAATAAGCGAACAGGAAATAAAAAAAATAAAAAATAAAAAGGTGATCTTTTGAAAATAATTGTTGATGGGTCAAATGTTGCATACTATGGGCAACAACCCGATGAAGAAACAGGCAAAGTAACACCAAGTCTTAAAACACTGAAAGTCGCTATAAGCACTCTTGAAAAATTAGGACATGAACCAATTGTATTATCAGATGCACCGTTAAGACATGAAATTGATGATAAAGATGGCTTTAATGAAATGATTCAAAACGAACAAGTATTCCCTGTACCTGCAGGTACAATAGCCGATCATTACATCTTAAATTTAGCATATGAAAAAGATGCTAAAATATTATCAAATGACTTCTTTAGAGATTATCAGGATGAATTCCAGGATATAAACAGTAGAAGATTACCATACAGGGTAAAAAACGGCAGATTCCAAATAGGAAAACCTGCACCACCTAAAAAAGTCAAAAACTTACTGCAAAAAATCTGTTCCAAATCATTAAACGAATTTGAAACAAGAGGATTTGACGTTTACAAATCCAAGAAAAACAGAAAATTTTCAGGTTTGGCTGTAGCACAGGAAGCAATTAACAGAGTTAACAAAGAAGAGGATAATGCTATCGATTCAAAATTAGAAAATATCTTTATGAAAGTACCACTTCTAAATAAAATGGTGAGCTTCGTCGATGATGAAGTAGAAGAAGCAGACTTCCTCATATTCGTATTGGTAAACCCTAAGGATTACAAGGAAGCTGTCAGAAATGCAGGAACCATAGCAGTAACTGTCAGAAATAAACTTAACCTTGATCATTCACCATTGGTAGCTGTAAGAAATGATTTATTCACAAGGCCGGGAACCTTTGAACTGAATATCATTTACTCTGATGAAGTACTGGAAGAATCCCCATTTAACTTAAACATCATAATAAACGATTCCGACTATTCATTCATCAAACATAACTCAAGAAATATTGCAAGTACCATGGCTGCAAGATTAGGAACATGGAAATTCCCGATTGTATCTGTAAAACCAAGTATGCTTATGGAAAAACCAGGACAGTTCGAAATATCAATAGAACGTGGAGGAAGAAGATAAAATGGCTTTCAATAATCTAATGACAAGATTATTCAGTCAGCTTCTTCATAAAAAAGTCATAAGTATAGGAACAAGTTACTTTGCAACAAATGAATTGGAAACAGACTATGTTTCCTTGATAAATCTTACTAAAACTATGCTGGTTGAAATTAAACCTGCACAGATTAACAGTCAGACAATATTTGCAAATTTAGAACAGGAAATAGATCAACGTGATTTACCACAAAACAGGAAATTCATAGAAATAAAACCTGCAGAAGATGAGGTTAATGAATTTGCCCTGCTTAGTAACATCATTATGGGAAATGATCGTTACTTATACGTTGAACTCTTTAAACCATCCCCTATTATGGAAACATTTGCACAAATGATTATTCAGGCAAAAGGTGAAATAATAGAAAAAGGTAAAACAGAACTTGTTTCCAGAATGCCCTCCAAGAAAGACGGAATCAGAATAGCAATCAGACTGATTTCACTAGGTATGAAACAAGGATGCAATGTAAGAGCAGCAGTCGGTATGACTGGTGCAGCATCAATTGAACGTGCAATTGACATGAACATGGAAATTGGACCTACAAGTGGAGTGGGATTCACAAAACTTGGTGGAGAATATGGAGTAATCTTTGAAACAGTACCGACCATGGAAAAAGTAGATTTAACTCCTGTACAAATAGATAATTTCATGTATATAGATGCAAAGGATTCAACAGGGTTTATTTCAAAATATGGTAAAGACAAACTGATTGAAATAATGAATGACATCAACGCATATATTGCCAATGAAAGTAACGGAAAAATTGAAGGATACCGTGTAGGCGGAGACGACCTGATTATCAACTTCCCTAATAAGGAAATTGCACTGAAAACAGGACTTGACTGTGCATGGTATGCAATGAACAATGGTTTAAACTTAAGAGTAGGTATAGGTAAAAGCAGAAGAGAAGCCGGTGAAAACGCACATTTAAGTGACCAATTAAAAATCTATGAAGAAACACCGGTCATAGTATTCGACCTTGCAAACGGTAAATACGCATACTACATACCTTCAGAATTTACAAGAAGCGCCTTGGATTTCATTACAAACAAAACATCCCTTTTAATAGGAGTTTTCCTGTTTGTATTCATTGTTACACTTATCGGATGGAATACTGGTAATGCATGGCTAGGATTCGTAGCATTACTATTTGCATTACTGGTAGTGACAATCGCCAGTTGATGGAGGAAAAAAATATGAATGGTGAAACAAAATCAAAAATACTATTAGTATTAGTAGTGGGACTTGCTGCTTTAGCCTGTGGAACAATAGTATCAGCATTTGTAGATATTGATCTTCCTCAAGATAACTTATTTGAAGAATTGGAAAATGACACAATATTATCCATAAACGATTCAAACAACACAACAAATACTACACAAACCAAAACATCAACAAAATCAAACTACAAAAATTACAGATCCAGTTACACATCATCAAGCAGTAACAACAGTGGCTCCTCATCAAGTGGAAGTAGCAGTAGTGACTCATCTTCATATGATGGTAGCCATGGTGGATCAGATTCAGGAAGTAGATCCGGTGGAACTTCAGGAGGAACATCCAGTGGAACTTCAGGAGGAACATCCGGTGGAAGTGGCTCAGGTAGTTTAAGCAATTCCCATAGTAGCTCGCAGGGATAAGATAGTTCAAAATGGAATTAGAAGAAAATAATATAAAATTAATGACAAATGAATTTCATTAGAAATTAAAGTAATTAATCTCCTCTTTTAATTATTTTTTTATAATATTGATTTTTTAAGGAATAATAAATATGAAAATTTTAGACGACGGAATTTGTTCAATTGATTCTGTTAAGGTTAGTGGTTACAGGGAAGGTAAATATGGTGTAACCGTTATTTATCATGAAAACTCTACTGCTGTAGGAGTTTACACCACAAACAAGGTTTATGCAGCACCAATTGACATAACAAGAAAGCATTTGGAAAATGGTAAAATATCCGCAATCATAGTAAACAGTGGAAATGCAAACTGTTATACCAAAGAAGACGGTATTAAAAAAGGATTGGAACTAGCCCAACTTGCAGCAGACACATTAAACATTCCCGTTGAGGATGTGGCAGTTGCAAGTACCGGGGTAATAGGTAGACAAATGCCTATGGAAATATTAAAACCGATTGCAGAAAAATCATTGACACAACTGTCAAATAGCAGAGAATGTGCAGATAATGCTGCAGATGCTATACTTACAACAGATACTGTGCGTAAGGAATGTGCAGTGGAACACGAATTAAATGATGGTACCGTGTTTAAGGTAGCTGGAATATGTAAAGGTTCAGGTATGATAGCACCGAATATGGGTACAATGCTTGGATTTATCACTACAGACTTAAAGGTTCCACAGAACTTATTGCAGGAAGCCCTTAATAAAAGTATTAAAAAGTCATTTAACATGGTTGTTGTTGACGGCGATGAAAGTACTAACGACACGGTCCTTCTTTTATCAACCAATGAAGTTGAAGGAGAAATTGATGATAACTTCCAGGAAGCTCTGGATTACGTGTGCACAAGCCTTGCAAAACAGATTGCAAGAGATGGTGAAGGTGCAGACAAGTTTATGGAAGTAACTGCCAGTGGAGCAAAATGTGAAGATGATGCCATTGCTTTATCAAAAAGTATTGTATCATCCAGCCTTGTTAAAACTGCATTGGCTGGTGCAGATCCAAATTGGGGTAGAATCATTAGTTCAATGGGTTATTCAGGTGTTGACTTTGATCCTGAAAAGGTTTCCATCAGCATAGGAAACAGGGATAAAGATGTTGTTATTGTGGATGAAGGATTTGTTACCACATATGACAAACCTGAATTACTTGAAGAAGCAGAGAACATCATGAAAGAAAAGACAGTAATTATAAAGGTTAACGTTAATGACGGAGATTACAGTGCAACTGCATATGGTTGTGACCTGACCTGTGAATATGTACATATCAATGCAGATTACACAACTTAAATAATGGGGGAAAAATAATATGGTTGAATACGAACCACTGGATATAAGTAACGTTTTAATTGAAGCATTACCATACATCAAGAAATTTCATAACAAGAAGATTATGATAAAATATGGCGGACATGCAATGATAGATGAACAGGCCATGAGTTCAACAGCAAGAGACACTGTTCTTTTAAAATATGTTGGAATGCAACCTCTGGTTGTTCATGGTGGAGGACCTGAAATTTCACGTAGCATGGATAAGATGGGAAAGGCACCTAAATTTGTGGGTGGTTTAAGAGTAACCGATTCTGAAACCATGGAAATTGTGAAAATGGTTCTTGTTGGAAAAATCAACACCGAAATTGTGTCCAAAATTGGTTTACACGGCGGTAAAAGTATAGGTATATCCGGTAAGGATGACTTTTTAATCCAATCTTCAAAAAGGGATCCTACAAAAATCAGACAAGAAAACGGTGAAATTTTAGAAGTTGACTTAGGATATGTTGGAAAAATCGACAAAATAAACAGTGACATAGTTGATGTGTTAACTCAGGAAAATTACATACCTGTCATTTCACCAATTGGTATTGATAATCAGGGAAATACACTTAACCTTAATGCAGATACTGTTGCAGGTTCCATAGCTTCTGAAATCAATGCTGAAAAATTGATTGTTTTAACTGATGTTCCTGGCATAATGACAGATCCTGATGATCCAGATAGTATCATCAGAAGGATTCATGTTGATGAGTTAAAAGAACTTGTGAAAGAAGGAATCATAACTGGTGGAATGATTCCTAAGGTTGAAACATGCATTAATGCTGTTGAAAATGGTGTTAAAACTGCCCATATTCTTGATGGTAGAAGAGAACATTCCATATTATTGGAAATCTTTACTAAAGATGGTATTGGAACCATGGTACGCCAATAAAGACATACAGTACAATTATTATATTAAACTGAACATTCCCACTAATTAATGTGGGAATTCATTAATATTTTTTAAAACTTCTTTAATTTACAACAAAAAAAATTGTACCTTTTATTTTAGACTATGAAAACTCTTTTTTAATGATAACTACTGATTTTTATGAAATCTGTCAAATTAACTGATAATGAAATTAATCGTTTTTTAAACTTGACTCGGGAACTTCATCATGAAAAACCTCATCAATATGAACATACCCGAATAAAGGATGGTAAAATTGTTTTTATATTGTACAATTCAAAAAAACTGGTTTATAATGATAATGAGGAATGTTTTGATTTGTTAAACAATATTCTTGAACAAAGGGAATATGACCCATTCCCATCCCCCGAGTATAACGAATATGAGACTGCACATTCAGTGGAGATTCTTGAAAACTATGAGTTTACAATAGGTTCCGATGAAAGTGGTAAGGGGGAATGGTATGGACCGCTTGTTATTACTGCTGTATGTACATCACATGAGGAAAATCTGAAATTAAAAGAGGTTGGGGTTACGGACAGTAAAAAATTATCCAGACAACAAATCCTTGATATGTACCATAAGATTGAAAAATTAGACATCAAACAAGAAACGATTGTTCTGACACCATTTAGTTACAATAAAATATATGATAAATTTAAAAGTCAGGGAAAAAACCTTAATCATTTACTGGCACATCTTCATTCAAAAGCCATTACCAATCTTTTAAGTCAAATCAACACCAGCAACGTCCTCGTGATAATTGACAAATTTGATTACAAAAAGATGAATGAATCTCTAAATGTGAACGGTAACGTTAAAATCATACAGGAATCAAACGGCGAGAAATATATTCCGGTTGCAACTGGCAGCATTATTGCCAAGTATAATTATGAAAAAACATTAAAAGAGATAGAAAAAAGATATAATATTAATCTTAGAAAAACCAAGCCCCAAAATATTGATAAGAATATCTTGGACAAAGTGGCCAAAATGCATTTTAAAAATGTTAAAAAATATTCACACTAATAATAAAAAAGATAAGGAGAAATGAAATTGAGTAAAATTGATGTAGCAATTATAGGAGCTAGTGGATATACTGGCGGAGAATTGATGAGACTTCTTTCAAGACACAAAAATGTTAACATTAAATACGTTACAAGCCGTAAAAATGAAGGACAGGACGTTAGTGTACTTCATCCAAATCTTGAAACATTGGATTTGAAATTTTCAAACCCTGATCCTAAGGATGTTGATGCTGATTTAGTATTCAGTGCTCTTCCTCATGGTGCTTCCATGAAACTGGTACCTGAGTACTTGAATAACGGTTCAAGAGTAATAGATTTGAGTGGAGATTTCAGATTCAAAGACATCAAAACATACGAAAAATGGTATCATATGGAACATTCACATCCTGAATTGGAAGCTGTATTTGGTTCTCCAGAAATTAATCGTGAATTAATAAAGGATGCCAATCTCATTGCAAATCCAGGCTGTTTTGTAACAGGAGCTATTCTTTCCAGTCTTCCTATTGTAGAAAATCAGTTGGTGGACAGAATCATTTTAGACAGTAAATCAGGAGTAAGTGGTGCCGGTGTAAATCCTTCAGCAACAACCCATTTCCCAACATGTACAGATAACGTTAAGGCCTATTCAATCTCAGGCCACAGACACACTCCTGAAATTAGGGAACAGTTACATAACTTTGGTTCCGGAGACGTTAAGGTATCATTTACACCTCACCTTGTACCTGTTATTCGCGGAATTATCACAACCAACCACAGTTTCCTCCTGAAGGATGATGTCAGTGCAGAGGACATTTATTCATTATACTGTGAATACTATAAGGATGAACCATTTGTACACGTGCTTAAAGACAATAATATTCCACTTTTAGCCAGTGTACGAGGTTCAAACTACTGTCATATTGGTGGAATATCCCTGGATGATATGGATCATCTTGTTGTGATTTCAGCAATAGATAACCTTGTTAAAGGTGCTTCAGGTCAAGCTGTTCAAAATATGAACATAATGTTCGGTTTTGATGAATGTGAAGGATTAAGAGAAGTAGGATTATACCCTTAGGGAAGATAGAAATGAATTTGATAGTATATTATTCCAGAACAAACAATACAAAAGAAATATCTCAGTTGATTGCCGAGGAAGTAGGTGGAGATCTTCTAGAAATTAAGGATAAAAAATCCAGATCAGGACCAGTCGGTTTTGTTTTAGGAGCTGTGGAATCATTTTTAGGTAAAAAAACAGACGTTACCTATGAAAAAAAGGATTTGTCTGCCTATGATACAGTTTATATTGGAACTCCGGTATGGGCTTCAAAACCTGCTCCTGCCGTTATTAAGTTTATCGAAGAAAATGATTTCAGCAATGTTGAAGCTGTGACATTTGCAACATTCATGGGAAGTGGTGGCAAATCAACAACTACTGAAATGAACAATCTGATTAAATCCAAAGGCGGAAACATTAAACGTTCCTTTGCTTTTAGAATGACTGGAACAGATAAGAAGGAATTAGTTAAAAGTGCATTTGAAAACTAATTTTTCCTTTAACTATTTTTTTTTAGAAGTAATTTGAAACGTTGTTTTATTATTTAAAATTTAAATAAAGCTAAATTTATCATATATAAACTCAATTTTATCTTTTATTAAATAAATTTAAATAGATTCATTTAATAGAATAATATATAATTAAATTTAGTAAATATAAAATTTGGGGAATAACATGAGAAGTCTAGTAGTTTTTTACACCAAATCCGGAAACACAGGATTAGTGGCGCACACAATAAAAAGAGAACTCAAAACACACATCAAAGAAATTACGGATTATACACATTATAGAAGTATTTTTGACTATCTATTCACAAGTTTAATAGATTCAGCAAGTATAAATCCTAGAAAATTAGATATAAATTATTATGACACTATTTTTATTGGAACACCTGTATGGTTAGGAAGCATGACTCCTGCAATAAAAAAAATTATAGATAATACTGATTTCAAAAATAAAAACATCATTCTCTTTAACACCATGAAAATCGGTGGGCATGAAAATGCCATGAAAAAGATGGTCAAATTAATAGAAAAACAAAACGGAAAGGTAGTTGGAGCATTCTCTATTAGAACAAACTGTTCAGACCTGGAAATAATGGCACGAACAAGGAAAGCTCTTCATGATTTAAATTTAACATAAACCGGTGAAAAAATGACTTCAATAATAATATTCTCATCAAACAATAAAACTAAATTTATTTCAGAAATCATACAAGAAAAAATCTATGCGGATATAATTGAAATTAAGGATTTGAATAAAAAAAGAGGATTTTTAGGAAATATTCAAAATAATTATAATGCACTGCGCTCAAATAAAACCAACATTCAACCAGAAAGAATTGATTTACAAGGTTATGATTTGATTATTATTGGAAGCCCATCCACATTTGGCGGAATATCACCGGCAATATCTACATTCATAGATAACAACTCATTTAAAAATAAAAACATAATTATGTTTACCACAACAAATTCAAGACAGGGCTATGATGTACTGAAAAATATGAAAAAGAAACTTGAATCAAAGGGTGGAATAATTGTAAACTCATTTATCATGAGGGTTAATAATAAAAGTGAAGATGAATTAAAAATCAACACTTTAAAAATTATAAAGGATCTTGATTTAGATTTATACTCCTAAAAACTCTTTTCATCAATTTGAAATAAAACACTTCCCTAATCAAATAATTATTTTTTTCACTTCACACTATTTTTTTAAAGAAATAACTTTTTTTATTTAATAATACAAAAAATTACTTTAATATTAAATATTCTAAAAGATATAAATAATTTTATAATAAATGAAATTTTTAAATTATAAAAAATTCTTAACGAATTTTTTCATCAGATAACATAGGAGAACATGAGATGGTAGATGTAATCACATATATTACAAAAAAATCTCATAAGCCTTTAATTATAATTCCAATACTACTGATGGTTCTATCATTACTATACCTTGGAATCTTCGGATTAAACGAAGGTGTAGATTTAAAAGGTGGAACATTAGTAACACTAGAACTTAAAGAGCCTATGTCTGAAGCTGAAGTAACAAATCTAATTTCTAGAGAATTAGGCATAAATGACGTGAAAACATCAATATCCGGAAGTACCGCGACAGTTACCATGTCCGGAGATGTTGATCAGGCCAATTTCCAACAGAAAATTGGAGAAAAATTTAACATACTTAGCTTTAGAAGTGTGGGAGCACTCTTAAGTGATGCTGCTATGGGACAAATTGCATACGCTTTGTTATTTGCATTTATTTTCATGGCAATAACAGTGTTCTATGTATTTAGAGACCCTGTACCATCACTGGCTATCATACTTTCAGCAATATGTAACCTGTCAATTGCAGTAGGTAGTATGTCCCTCTTTGGAATACCGCTTTCTGTAGCCAGCGTAGGTGCATTACTTATGCTTATTGGGTACGGAGTGGACACAGACATTCTCCTTACTACACGTTTACTCAAGCGTAACGACGGAGACTTAGATGACAGAGCAGAAGGTGCTTGTAAAACAGGTGTAACCCTCACAATTTCAGCACTTGCAGCAATGATTGTTTTATTTATTGTTGTTAGAATATTTATTCCTTCAGCTCAAGTATTAGAAGACATATCCGCAGTTCTTATAATGGGATTACTATCAGATTTATTATCCACATGGCTTATGAACTTAGGAATTCTTAAATGGCACATGGAAAGAGGTGGTCACAATTAATCAAGCCACCAAACAATTTATAAAACGACCTAGAACAATAATACTCATTGTATTATTATTAGTGAGTATAATATCTATAGGAATATTTGGTCTTCAGGAAGGTCTTGACCTTGCCGGAGGTTCCATGATTCAATTACACCTTGAGGAACCTGTAGATCAAGACACAATGAATACAGTGACAGCAGTTCTTGACAAAAGGTTAAACGCATTTGGTATAAGTGACGTTCAAGTAAGACAAAGTGGTAGTCAGGATGTTATCGTTGAAATAGCGGGAGTAGAGCCCGAAGAAGTTGAACGAATTATCAGTACTCCAGGTAAATTTGAAGCAAAAATTAACAACAAAACTGCTTTAACCGGTTCAGACATTTCAACCGTTTCTGCTGCAGAAGTAACAGGAACAAGATGGAAAGTACCTTTCAGTGTATCAACTGAAGCTGCAAACAAATTTGCAGAGGTAGCAAAAGGACAAGCAGGTGCAGAAGTACAAATGTACCTTGACGATAAGCTGATTTCAGCACCACAACTTGATGCAGGATTAGCAAATGGTGTCGGTTCAACTGATATTGAAGTGTCCGGAGGAGAACAAAGTAAAGAGGAAGCACAAAGACAGGCAACTGAAATCCATACAGTGCTTGAATCTGGTGCATTACCTGTTAAACTTTCAATCAGTGGAGTAAACAGTGTATCCGCAGAATTAGGTTCACAATTTGAAACCGGTTCATTAATTGCAGGTATACTTGCATTACTTGCAATTGTAGTGATTGTATCAATCAAATACAAATCACCATCACTTGTAATTCCAATCGTCATAACAAGTTTATCAGAACTTTTACTCATACTTGGATTTGCATCCTTAATACACTGGAATCTTGATTTATCAGCAATTGCGGGTATGATAGCAACGATAGGTACTGGAGTAGACGACCAAATCGTGATGACAGATGAAGTACTGGCAAGACGTGACAGAAGTGACAGAAAGAATATTGTTAAAACAAGAATTAAAGATGCTTTCTTCATAGTATATGCTTCTGCAGGAACACTTATCGCCGCTATGCTTCCACTTGCATACATCGGATTTGTAAGAGGTGCTACAGGAATTGGTATGCTTACCGGTTTTGCTGTAACTACAGTGGTAGGGGTACTTATAGGTATTTTCATAACAAGACCTGTCTTTGCAGATTATATTGAAACATTCCTTGTTAAAAATCCTAGAGAACAAATCAACATATCAAAATCATCAAGTTCTAAACCTAAAAAGAACAAAAAGAAAGGAAGAAAAACAATCGCTCGTGAAAAAGCTGAAGCAGCTAAGAAAAGAAGATAATTCTTCCTTTTTATACTTTTTTTAAATAACTTAATTTTTTCATGCATTATTTGATAATGAATCTATTTTATTGATTTATTCGTCAAAAAAATAAATATCAAAAAATACTAAAATTATATTATGATAAACAAAGATCACCCAAGATACGAATCATTACTTTATAGAGAAAAAATTGTTGAAGCACACAAAAATGGTATACTAGCAGATTCAGGTATGATTGCTCATGGAAGAGGTGAAACCTTTGATTACCTTATTGGAGAAAAAACCACAGAAAACTCTAAAAATACTATTGAAGTTGCTGCTTGTTATTTTTTAACCAGGAAAAAACCAGTATTATCCGTAAACGGGAATACAACCGCTTTAGTTTCAGAAGAAATAGCAGAATTATCCAAGATTCTTGATATTCCAGTGGAAATCAACCTTTATTACAGAACACCCGAAAGGATAAAAAACATTGAGGCAGTCTATAAAGAATTAGGTGTTGAGGAAATATTAGGAACAGATGAAGATGATTTCATAGATACTCCCGATTTAAATGGTCCAAGAAGTCCAGTGAGTATTGAAGGAATCAACAAAGCAGATTTAATATTCATTCCTCTTGAAGATGGTGACAGGGCGGAAAAATTAGCTGCTCTTAAAAAAGACATAGTGAACGTTGATTTAAATCCATTATCCAGAACTGCCGTTACATCTACAGTTACCATCGTGGACAATATTGTTCGTGCAATGCCTCTGTTAATTGAATCTGTAAACGAATACATGAATTGTGATAAGGATATTCTTCTTGAAAGAATCAGGAACTTCAGCAATAGGGATAATTTAGACAATTCGATTCATGATATTTTAAAAAGATTTGAATAATACATATAACATAAATTATTTCAAGAGCAAAGACACTTTAGAGGGGTTAATAATTTGAAAGTTTTTGGTGTAACAGGTCTTCCTGGTTCGGGAAAAAGTATTATTTCAAGAATCGCTAAAAAGGATGGCATTTATACAATAAGCATGGGTGATGTAATCCGTAAGGAAGCGGAAAAACAAAACTGTACAACCGGTGAAGCTGCAGTTAATTTAAGGAAACGTTATGGAGATAACGTTGTAGCCGATAGATGCATTCAGGAAATATTTAATCATTCACGAAACAGACACAACAATAAGCATATGATTAAAAAGATTCATAAATCGGATAACAGATACCAGGCCCCGAAAAAATATAAAAAGATAGAACAGGACGTTTACATCATTGAAGGAATACGTAGTCCTGATGAAGTTGAATATTTCAGAAAAAGATTCAAAAACTTCAAGATTATAGCCATACATGCAAACCCCCAAGAAAGATTCAACAGGCTTGTCAGAAGAAAAAGAAGCGATGATTCCACAGATTACAGGGTATTTCAGGAAAGAGACGAAAGGGAACTGAACTTTGGAATAGGAAATGTCATTGCAGAAGCAGATTACATGCTCATAAATGAAGGACATATACAGAAATTTAAAAATAAAGTGAGAGTACTGATTCAAAATGAAATCAAACCAAGATCCAAACATAAAAAACATCCAAATAAAATTAAAAACAAAATTAAACCCAACAGAAGAACAAACAAAGGTAGAAAACAGTATACGAAATTTAATGGGCGAAAAGATTACAATAAGAAAAAGCGACGATGATTATTTGATTGTTGAGGATGACCTATCCTCTTTGTCAATTATACGAAAGCTAATCATTAAAAACGAGATGGAAGAACTGGCCAGAAATATATTTGAAAAAAACAAGAAGGAAAACAGCATTACTTTCTTTATCAACAAGCAAGCAGCATACAACAACATGTTTCATATGATTGATGAAAACATGTCTCCTCTTGGTGATATAGAAATAACAATTGAAAGTAATGATTCGGAAGAAGTAATTGAATGGATTACTTCTTAATCATCTATACTATAATCATATTTTTCAATGAGGTGGGCTTTCCGGATATCATATGTTCCATTATCAAAGTGCCAGTTAATGTCTGCCTCATCTATTACTATTTTTCTATCGTAGAATGGTGCATCCAAAACCAATGTTTCCGCTTCACCACCCTCAAATGCAGGATGGATACCGTATTTTTTACTTAATTCAAGTAGTTTATTAAGACTTTCATGTGTTATAGTTTTTCCCAGCCATGTCTCATCCAGACCATAAGCTGAAACACTTGTGATTATGACTTCAAATCCCGAATCAACTATTTCTTTCATGTATTCTATGGGATCTTTATGCCATAATGGAGATATTGAAAGCAAACCCAATTTTTTGCAAATGGAATCAATTCTTGATTTTTGGTATTCTGATTCTAATGCACCAGAATAAACAGCTTCAACCCCTTTTTCTTTAAGTTTTTCCAGCATCCTTTCAAGGTCATTAAGTTCCTCTTCCTTTACACCATCTGTTAAAACATCAATTGAAGGAATTTCCATTGCTGCAGAACAGTAATCCACCATATGTATGTCTGGCACGTGAAACATATATGATTCCTTGTTTCGTGAAACCATTGCAAGTAATGCATATATTTCATCACCGTTTTTCAAGGATTCATATACTGCCATGGTACTGTCTTTACCTCCAGAATATAATATCACTGATTTCATAAGTAAAACTCCTAAAAAAAATAATTTTCTAAAAAAAAATGTTAGAAAGTGGATGAAAAAAAAATTATTCTCTTCGTTTAGGTCTGAATCTAGGAGTTCCAGAATTTTTAGACCTTTTATTTTCTTTCCTACTTTCTTTTTTCTGTTTTGGTTGTTTATCTGATTTAGATGAACGGTTGAATAATGAAAATCCTCTTTTAGTTTTTTCTTCTTTAGCTGTTTTGATTTCATCTTCTGATTTAAAATCATCAACAGTTAATTGTTTGAATCGTTTGTTAGAACCGATGTTTTGTTTTGGACTTTCATCAAATGATTCATCAAATATGTCAATGGAATTAGCTTTTCGTCTCCTGTTTCTTCTTGGAGATCCTTTATTTGTTCCAGGTACGACTTTTCTTTTGATATTTTCCTGTTCGGAAGGTTTTTTCTTTCTTTTCTTTCTGAAATTGTTGATAAATGTTATGAGACTATCCACAAAGAAACCTGCAGCGGCTACAATTATTCCTAAAACTCCAGAGAATAAAATTATATTTATTCCATTAGGCATGAATTTGTTTAGGAATGCAATTTGTGTTTCTGTAGGGCCTGTAACATTTAAAACTACCACGTCATTTTCGGATAATTTGTTCAATATTTTAGTCACATTGTTTGCCTGAACTGTCGCATTAGCACTCATCGAGGTGTATCTTAGGTGAGTGTATGTTTCACGACTGAATGTACTGTAAATACTGTTTAAAACTCCCTGAGGATCCCCACCTTCTGCGATAACCACAAGGAAAGTATTATTGTTCTGTTCTATAACATCTGTAATGTTCTCGTTACTGTTGTTTAGGGCTTGAGTTAACAGCCGCTTTTCTGTATCCGAATCAAATTCCTCATCTATCTTAATCGTTATTCCATTATAGTCTACTTTTTCAACTCCTCCTATTGAGGAGATGTTTTGGATTATTTGTGTTAAGTTTCCGTTCGTCGATAAATCTAGCTCTATTACATCAGTACCATCAACACTTTCTTCCACTATTGTTCTGGTAAAATCAGGTATGTCCTCCACTATTGGTGAAAGCAGGAAAGCTCCAGCAGCCAATCCCACTATTAAACCCAACAATATTACGGAAATTAAATTCTTTTTACCTATGTATGGTGTTAATAATGCTGTTGAAAATACAAATAACATAGCTAGAATAAATAAAACCATCATTATAATGATTGTTAAAGCATCCATATTTATCCACTCTCTAATGAATGATAATTAAAATCAATCATTCTATGTTAAATTTTTTCAATATTATAATATATTTTGTAGATAATCCTATTTGTATTTAATTATTTTATATCTTTTAAAAAAGTAACAAAGATTATTATAAAAGTTGTAATATACTAAAATATAGAAACCAACATTATAAAAAAAGAGGTTTTACAATGAAAGATTTATTAAAAAAATTATCAGAAGCATGCGGTATCTCCGGATTTGAAGATGAAATACGTGAAATACTTAAAGACGAATTAAAAGACTGTGTAGACGAAATGGAAACTGACCTCATGGGTAACCTAATCACCACACATAAAGGTAAGGAAGGAAAACCTAGCGTAATGTTAGCTTCACACATGGATGAAGTCGGATTAATGGTTAGTTTCATTGACGACGAAGGATTCTTGAGATTTATAAAAATCGGTGGAATCAACGACCAGATGTTATTAAACCAAAAAGTATACATTCAAACAGAAAACGGAGAAGTTCCTGGTATCATAGGCTCAAAACCACCACACATAACCAGTGCAGAAGAAGCAAAGAAAATCATCACATACAAAAACATGTTTATCGACATCGGAGCCAAAGATAAGGAACAAGCAGAAAGTTTAGTTTCCGTGGGGGATGCAGTTGTATTCCACACCGACTTTGAAGAATGCTTAAACGACTTAGTGATGGGTAAAGCATTAGACAACCGTGTGGGTTGTGCCATCATGACAAAAGTAATGCAACAACTGGACACTGATGCAACAGTATATGGTGTTGGAACCGTACAGGAAGAAGTGGGACTTAAAGGTGCAAAAACATCAGCATTTAAACTAAACCCAGACATGGCTATAGCATTAGACGTGACAATTGCAGGAGATCACCCTGGAGTTAAAAAAGAAGAAGCACCGGTTAAAGCAGGTGAAGGACCTGTTATCTCATTTGCAGATGCAAGTGGTAGAGGACTGATTACACATCCTATGATGAAAAAACTATTACTTGAAGCTGCCGAAGCAGCTGGAATAGAATGTCAATTAGAAGTAGGTGACGGTGGAACTACAGATGCAACAGCTATCCACTTAACCCGTGAAGGAATTGCAACTGCAACCCTATCTGCTGGTTCAAGATATATCCACACACCTATAAGTGTTGTAAACCTTAAAGATATGGAAGATACTGTAAATCTCATATTAGAATTCTTAAAACGTTTATAAGTGCAAAAACACTTATAAATACTTTTTTTTAACCACCCAAAAAAAA
>OCVV011338555.1_pt1 | contig 21027 bp, 39 predicted proteins | sample 1539721 | NCBI WGS metagenome assembly OCVV01 (sample SAMN02144230, study PRJEB22623) | gut metagenome | biome: sheep rumen | host: Ovis aries | place: New Zealand
TTGCGCAAGCTGCACGAGCGCCCGTTTGCGCGTCCTGAACCGGTACCACGTCACGTAATCGTTGTCGTGGTAGTCAAACATGCACCACCATACCCTGCCGTCGATCGCGCCCCGCTTTACCGGCCCGAACCTCGACTGCCCGAAGCGGATGCACTGGTTCAGCGGATACCACGGCGACATGTCGACCATGACGTCGCAGTCCTCCACGTCGCACGCAGACCCGAAGGCCGGGTACGGGGCGAAGTACGGCTCCGCGTCCGACGGCGGGCATACGTCGATGCGGCCGCCGTTGCGCGTCCGCTCGACCCACTCGTCGACGGTCTTCTTGTCATCCGCGTCGAGCCCGGAGTCGTCCGAGTTGACGAGGTAGCACAACGCCCACGTCGGGATGCGCGCGCTGAATATCTTCCCGTACTTCCGCTTCATCGCGCCCCTCCCTCCTTAGCCCGCCGTTCGTGTACGGCGAATCTCGACAGGTCCGTCCACCCGTTGATGCGCATGAACACCGGGTACGGGGCGTGCACTGTCCTGACGAGGACGAACGTCGCCTTGCCCCCGCCCATCAGGTCGGGCGGGGTGTAGTAGAAGGGCCGCTTGAACCCGAATGAATCGCTGTTGTGCGGCCAGGCGCTGTTGAACGGCCAGAACACCTGCCGCCCCATGCGGTTGACGTCGCCGCAGAATCCGACCTGCCTGTGGTAGCACGCCTCGACTTTCCAGCCGGACGCGACCAGCGATTTCAGCACCTTCAGGTGCCTTTTGTGTCTGCTGTTTCCCATGCAATACCTCCTTTACTTGTAGTCGTTGTCCTCCGTGAGGAGCAGTCGCAGCGTCCATTCAATGGTCACGCCGTTCACGAACTCGAGCCAGGCGTACGTGTCTTTCAGCACGGACGTCTTCGACGGCCTGACGTCCCGCGCGTCTATCTCGGAGTCGTACTGGTCGCGCAGCGCGGCCTTGGCGCATTCCTCGTCGAGGAACACGCGGCACTCGTAGTGCTTCGACCCCGAGCCGTCGTAGTCGCTTGTCTTCTCCAGCACGAACACCTCGATTGGATCGGGCTTTGCGAATGTATACGCATACACCACGAGCATGGACACGAAGACCCCGTCGGGGCTCTCCGGGTCCGGGTGGAGCTCGACCGACAGGTCGTCCGCCTCGCATTCGAGGTACTTCTCGACTTCGTCGGGGTACCCCGACCCTCCGATCCAGTCCGCGGACCACAGCACGATGTCCGGCTTGTCGCGCACCGGGCCATGCGGCCTCACCCTCACCCACACTTCGTGGTCGAGGAGGCCAAGCACTTGTCTCAGCGTCATACGAAGTTCCCTCCGTTTATGTCCTTTACCGCGTCGTGGACGTCCCAGGTCGTGCCGACCGGCGTGTCGTCCACGTCGTCGCGCACGCCCAGGGCGTACAGCATTGCGCCGTCGAGCGTCTTGAACAACTCGACGAACACGTTCTTCCCGTCCTGGCTGTCCACGACCGTGAACATCCCGGGCGCCTTCGACAGGGAGGGAGGCACGACCCAGGTCCCCAGGCGGGGCTTCCTCAGCGAAAGCCCCGCGCGGATGACCCGGTGCACCACCTCCATCTCCTTGTCGCTCTGCACAAACGTGATCTTCATGACACCTCCTTGTGGAACCACATCTCCCCGTCTTCCGTGAACTCGTAGCCGTTCACCTCGCACGTCTCCTCGAACGCCTTCATCGAATCCTGGTACTTGCAGTCCTCCTTCAGCGTCTGGAACAGCGCGTTCACGGAGTCGCGCAGAAGGCTCTCCACCGTGTTCTCGTTGTCCTTGGCCAGAGTGCGGACTTTCGACTGCACGCGCTTCTTCTCCTTCTCGTCCCATACCACGCCGAAGCAGAAGTATGCGATAGGATCGAGCGCGTCATTGTCGAGGCAGTATCCCGTCCAGGGACACGTCCCGTCGTATACACGCGTGAAGGAGACCTTCGAGCGGTACTTAACACTGTCCAGGCCGACGGCCTCGATACGCCTCCCGTCCTTGTCGTGCGTGAAATAGCGCGTCCTCGGCTCGAGCAGCACGTCGCCGTGGTTGTTCCAGAACCACGCCCGTGCGCGGTTTCCCTTCAGCGCGAGGACGTCATCGTCGATCGAGCCAGTGTCAAGGCGGAAGTCGTAGCTATAGGAGCTGTACTCCCAGTTCCGTATCTTCACACCGAACTCCTTCTCGAACGCCTCTATCGTCTTGCGCGCCTCCCCATCCCAGCTGTACGGCATGCCCTTCGAGTTCCAGTCACGGTGCGCCCGCTCCTTCGCCTCGTCGGACAGCTCGTCGAACGTAAATACTTCAACACTCGTCTTTCTCATGTCACTCCTCCGCCACCGTGATGTTGTACGGCGCGAGCACAAGGTTCACGATCCTGAGCGGTATGTCGCTCTTGTTCGCGAACACGGTCTCGCCGTCGTCGTTGGACTGGAGGTCGTTCAGCTCCGACAGGAGACTGAACTTCCTCCCCGTTGTGCAGCCGAGGAGCCGGTCGATCCAGGAGTACGCGTCGTACCTCCGGCCGAGCGGCCACGTGTTCAGCTGCATCCGTCCGTCGCCGTCTTCGCAGAAGACGCGCACGAGCACTTCCTTTTCCTTGGCCATCCTTCCTCCTGTCAGGCTTCCTTGAACGCCTCGTCCACCTTGCCGTGCACCTTGTCCTGGAGCGTGGACTTCACGTACTCCAGCACTTCCGGCGGGACGTCCGCCTTTTGGAGGTCGTCCGCGTTGTAGCTGACCTCCCCCCTGGCGGTCTTGACGCTCACCGCGAAGTACGGGGACGAAAAGCCGACGAGGGTCCAGCCCGTCGTCATCCCGATCGCCCCGTCCTTCGTCTTCACGAGTTCGCCCTTCGGCCACGTGAAGCAGTCGAGGCGGTCGTAGTCCACGTCCTGCAGCAGGAACTCCGCCAGGGACATCGGGCTGTCGTCGTGCCTGCTCTCGCGGAACTCGAGGTAGCGCCCGTAGACGGCCTCCGCCCTGTTCATCTCGTCCTTGGTGACGTAGCGTCCCGCTCCGATCCCCAGTTTCTCGTATATCTTCATTCCTGTCTTCCTTTCTTGTTCTGGTTGTGTAAAGTCGTCCGGCGAGGCCTCCGTGCCGAAGTCGTCCGGCGAGAACTCCGTGCCTCCGTACCGGGCCTCGAGGTCCTCGTCGGACACCAGCTCGTCGGCATCGGCGAGCTCCCCGTAGGAAGTGCCTTCGCCGGCGGCCTCGTTGCGGTCCACGAGGATCCACTGCTTGAGCTGGATCCTCTGGTCTTCGTTCAGTTCTGCGAGTGTCATGCCTCCACCTCCCTCGGATACACCTTCCACACGACCTCGCGGTCATCCGCTGAGTAGTTGTACCTGTAGTACTCGGCGTTGTTCCGGTCGGGGTATACTACGCCCCGCAGTACCCCCGCGACGTCGGGCTCTACGTAGGCCTCTGCGTCGTCCAGCCCCTCGTAGTTCTCCCTGACGCGCTCGCGGACATGCCGCTCGAGCGCGATCTGGCACTCGACTCGGGTCGGGTACACCCCCGCCCACGGGGCCAGGGACTTGTGTATTGTCTGGTGGCTGAAGGCGTCGCCCGTGAGGGTGAACGCCTCGCACAGCACCCACACCTTCACTGTTTTCTTGCCGGGCATTGTCTCTACTCCTTCATGTTTTTCGCATACCTCTGGTACCGTTCGAACATGTCGAGCCGGTACCATGTCCTCCCGACGCGGAACGCGCCGGAGTTCACCTTCGACACGTGCTCGGCGGGGTCGTTGGACCACCGCCACGTCACGTGCTCGTCGTCGGCCTCGGTTATCTCTATGCCGAGCCCGTTCGATAGGGCCAGTCCCGCGATCGCCTTCTTCATGGCAGCTCCTCCGGACTCCGCATGAGCAGCCGGCAGTACGACTTGAGCGCCTCCTCGAAGACGAACATGTCCTCGGCGGACAGGTGCACGAGCCCGAAGTCGCTGTCGCACGGCCATTTGAACGTCAGCCCGTCGCCCGAGCGGTACACCACGAGGTCCCCCTCGCACACGGCGTTCCGGTCGACGTATGCGTTGCACACCCCGAGCACGGCGCCCGCGTCGCTGGCGTCCAGCGCCTGCCGGAACCTGGCGCCGTCGACGTCCTGCAGCGAGAGCATCACGCCGCCCCCGCACGCGTCGAGCGCGACCGTGACCGGGTGCGCCCTTTTCGCTATCGTAAGCATTTTCCTTTCCTCCTTTTCTTCAGTTCGCTGTTGTGCCAGGTGTTCACCTGGGCGAGGACCGCGCACATGCGGTCCCGCATCTCCCACAGCCACTCGTCCTTGAGTCCGAGCGACGGCCTCTCGAGAAGCCGGCTCGTGAACAGCCTGCAGTCAAGCTCGTTCAGCAGCGACCGCACCTCCCTCGCCCACGCCTTCGTCAGGCGCGGCGACTTCGGCGGGTTCGGCAGCCTCGCGTAGTCCTTCGCGTGTCCCGGTGTCGGAACCATTCTTCCGCTCCTTCCATTTCTCAAGGTCGTAGTCGACGAGCAGCCGCCCGCCGACCTTGTCTATCGAGTGACGGAGCATCTCCATCACCTTCTCCTCGGCGTGCGAAGCCCGCAGCGCGCGGACCTGCATGCCGATGTCCTCCCCGTTGAAGAGCGCCGTGTACAGGGTCTCCCTGCGCACGACGCCCTCCCCCGGGACGGGCTTCATGACTATCTGGATCATGTCGTCACCTCTATGTACCCGTGCAGCTCGTCGAGGCTGAGCTTGACGCGCCATCCCTGGCGCTGCACCAGCGACAGGAGACGGGACGCGAAGTCCAGCTTGCTCGCGAGCCGGTGCACCCTGACCCGCGCCTTGTTGGCCGGGTCCGCCTTGTCGGGCCTCGCCCGGGCGCGTCCGGGGCCGAGGTTGCTGACGCCGATCTCGGCGAGCGCGGCGTCGACGTATTCCTGCAGCAGCTGGATGTCCATCTCCGTCACCTCGCTCCTTCTATGTACAGCACGGGGCAGCCGTCGGACACCTCCTCGACGTTGTACGTCGGCGACTCGTCGATCGTCCCGTTGAAGATGACGTGGACCGGCATATCGCCCGGCAGGTCGAAGATCACGTCCATGAGCTCCGCGACAGTCATGGCTACCCCTCGATCCTCGACGCGAGCGTGACCTTGGCCACGACCGCGGTGACGTTGTCCCCGACTCCGTACTCGACGGCCGGGACGATCTTCTCGGGCTGTTCCACCCCCAGGGCGTGGAGCGCCATGTACATGTCGCCGCGGCTCTTCGCCGTGATGGTGAAGATGCGGTTCGTGCCGGGCGTGCTGCTCACCACCGTCACGTCGACGTCGACTCCGCAGGTTTCCTTGATGCGCCCGCGCCACATCTCGTTGACGACGCCCTCCAGGTCGGTGCGGAGCGCGGCGCCCTCGTGGACGTCGCCTTCCCTGAACAGCGGGATGCCGTTGATCTTGACGCGGTGCTGCGCCATGATGTTCAGCTCCGAGTCGGCGCGCGTCCTGTTCGCGTCGAGCTTCGGCAGCCCGTCGAGGAGCTCGACGCGCAGCCTCCTGTCGTCGAGCGCGGAGCCGGGGGCCGGGACCTCGAACCAGCGCCTGTCCGCGCCGAGCTCCTCCGGCCTCGGGACCTTGGCGTCCCTGAAGCCATAGTCGTCCACGTACTCCATGGCCCTCATGAGCTCCACCACCTCCCTGCCCTCGCCCGTCCTGAGCTCGAGGTAGCCGTCCCCGTCCTCGTCCCAGTAGTTCCCGTAGTCCACGTAGTCCTCCGGCAGGCTGCCCGAGAACGCGTACACGTCGAGGACGACGTCGCGCCCCTCGGGGCGCTTGCCCGTCTCCTTGTCGACCGGCTTGAGCGTGGTGATCGTGATGCGGTACGCCTTCGCGCCCGCGTTGTCCTTCTTTTCGTCCATTGTCGTTTTCCCTTCTATTCCTCGATTTCCCTTTCCGAGACGTGTATCGTGGTGCCACCCGGCCCGTTCCGCCACACGTCCCAGAGATACCCCTTCCTGCCCAGCGCCTGGGCCAGGCCGTCGACGAGCTCCTCCACCTTGTCCCCGGGCAGGGCCGCCGTCGACTGCGTGTCGATGTCGACGCGGTCGTATTCCTTCGACAGCATGACGGGCAGGGAGTACCCCTGCTCCGCCACGTACCGCTCCACGACCGTCATGTCCTCGTATGTCATGTCCGTTCCTCCTCTGTGGTTGTTACATTGCCTCGCGGCTCGCCTCCGCCCACAGCGGCATGAACGCGGCCGCGGTCATCTTCGGCTCGGCTTCCTCGCGGAAGTCGTCGAGCAGGTCGTTGACCTTCCCGTCCTCCGACTTGTCCCCGGTCGCATGGTTCGCGATGACGTTCAGCTGGGAGTCCTCGAGCTCGTTGAGGACCTTCCCGACCTTCTCCCGGAAGGCGGCGCATATCTTCCCGACCCTCGCCTTGTCCACGAAGTCCGCGGCCGCGTACTTCCCGAGCTCCTCCGCGAACGCCAGGCGGCGCGCGCCGAAGTCGATCATGTGCGCGCCGAAGCGCGCCTTGACCTCGTCCTTGTCGAGCACTGTGCAGAACTCGGAGAGCGAGCTGTTTCCACGCAGGTGGTCCACCATCTCGTCGGCGACCCAGCTCCCGCTCCACGACTCGGACCGCCTTCGGTCAAAGTCCCCCGGGTAATCGAAGCGCCACAGGAGCGCCAGCACGGCGCCGAAGTCGCGGAACTCGTCCTCGCTCGTCTCCTCCTCGAGCATCACGAGGACCTCCTGGAGGTCCGACATCACGGCCTCCTCGATCTCCTCGTCGGTCGACATGTGCCTCCCGTAGTGCTCGTGCTCCCACCAGTTGAGCGAAAGGTTATGGACGCGGTTCAGCATAAACGAGTTGAACCCGTCCTTCGACACCCAGTGGGCCTTGCAGTGCTCGACTACGGCCTTCCTGTTCTCCGGGTCGAGGATGGCCCTCCTCGCCCTCTTGAAGAACGACTCGTCCACCTTCACGTGGAGGTCCAGCCAGTCCGACATGAAGTTGTACTCCCTCGGGGAGCCGAACTTCGTCGCCCTGATCTCGACCACTCCGTACCCGGCGAGCGGCTTCTCCGCCTCGAAGACCCTGTTGGCCTCCTCGACGATCCTCTCGCCCATCTTCTTCGAGTCGTAGTCCCAGCAGACTACGCGCCCCTCCTCGCGCTCGGACTCCTCGTCCGGCTGCCAGAGGGACTCGTAGCTGAACGGCCCCTCGTACGTCGACACGTCCACGATTGGCGCGATCTGCGTGTTAGTCACGAATGTCTTGTTCATGGTGTTCCTCCTTCAGGGGACAGTCGGTCCCGCATGTCCTGCAGTTCCGCATGGCCGGGGTCTCCCCCGGTATCTGCGTCCAGTTCTCGCAGTCATTGCCTGTCAACATTATTTCATGGTTCTCCTTTCCTCCGGGAACTTGGTTTCGCTGCGCATGCAGCTACTCGGCCACCACGCCACTTCGCGGCGTTCCCTTGCGGTGGTAGGGGAGGCGTCACCTCCCCCTGCGTTTCCTCTTCTTTGGAAGAAACGGCTTGACCTCGAACCCCACGACCCTCGTCCTCCCCGGGTCGTCGTAGGCGTCTCCGGCCTGCCTGCCCTCCTCGGCTTCCTCCGCCGAGGGGTAGACGCTCTGGTCGTAGTGCAGGTAGCTCAGCAGCCACGTCGCGTCTATGCGCTTCATCGGCGTGTCCCGCTCCGCCAGAACGCGGCCAGTTCCTTGCGCGTCACTTCGCGCCTTCTTCCTTTTTAGTGTGGCGAATTGCCTTGACGTATGATTGCGCCACCTTTGGGAAGTCCTGGAGGTCTTTGTCCTCCCAGATCTCCTCGATGCCACGCAACATCCGACAGGTGATACCCATCCGCTTGGCAACCTCCCGGATGGTGAGATTTGCCCTGGCACGCTCGGACACGAGTGCGTTTATCCTCTTGCGACGGGCGAGATTTTCCTCCACCTTGCGCTCGATGCTCGGGTCGTCGAGCAGGTCGGCTATCAGTTTTGCCGCAGTCGTGTATGTCTTGTGGTCTTTCACTTCGCGCCTCCTTCCTGCGCCGTGGCGAAGAGCCAATCGGCATATTCAGTCCAATGCCACGACGTATATCGCGTCCTTCACCGTACGCCTCCCGCCGGCGTCGAGTACAGGACGCAGCTCACGCAGCACCCGTCCCCGAGGTCGACCTGGCACTTCCCGTGCTTCCTGAGGGTTTCGTACACCCAGTACCTGAGCCCCTCCGACACCTCCACTCCGTACCCCTTCTTGAGGTCGAGCGCGTACCGGTAGAAGTTCTCGATGGCCTTGTCCTCGGAGGCGAAGGTCTCCGGGAACGGCGTGGTGAACTCGGGGTCCTCGCAGTCGCTGTCGCCCCACGTAACGGTGGTCCACAGCTGGCCCTCCACGCCGTTCTCGTCGACGTCGAAGTGCCACGAATCGCTGCCGTCGTACACGTAGTAGCAGCCCTGGCCGCCCAGTTCGTCCCGGAGGAACGCGCTGAGCTTCTCCTGGCACCCCTTCCGGACGACCGTGCGGCCGTCCTTCCTGCGCTCCGAGAACAGCTTCGCCGCCTCCGGGTGGTTTTCGTCGTGCGCCATGGACCACGCGAGGTCGTCGCGCATGTCCAGACGCTCGACGATGTACTTCACGCACTCGTCGAGCGCCTGTTCCCGCGTCGTGTAGGAGCCCGCCACGCACCGGCTGAGCGGCTCCCTCTCCGGGTCGTCCGTCGACGTTACGGTGTAGATCGTCATTTCTTCGTCTCCTTCCGCCGCTTTTGGTCCGTCTCGTCCTCGGTCCTCGCGTCGGCGACGGCCGTCCTGACGTCCGCGCACGAGTGGAGCTCGCAGTGGTAGCGCGTGTTCTCGTCGCCTCCGTGGACTTCCTCCGGGTCCTCGCCCGTCGTCGAGTCGTAGTCGGCGAAGAGCAGGGCCACGTCGATCGCCACGGCGTCGAAGAGGTCGTCGCCCTTCAGCCCCTGCTTCGCGTACTGCCGCCTCGCCTCGTGGGCGAAGTGGACGGCGCACGCGGACACGGAGTCGAAGCACCTCACGTCCTCATCGCTGTCCTTGTACGTGGACCGGAGCATTACAATCGTTCCGTTCATCGTGTTCCTTTCTCAGGGCGTCCTCGCCCTGCCTTCCTCATTCATGACATATTCCTGCGAAGCCTCCTCGCCGGGTTCCGGCTCCATCGCGACTACGATGCTGCAGCTCCCGAACTTTCCGAGGTCCAGGTCGAAGCCCTCGAACACTCCGTCGGCCGGGAACCGGAAGTAGAGCGTGTCCACGTCGGACATCGGCTCGACCCCGGGGCGGCCGCTGTGGCTTATCCCGGCGTTGCGCAGCAGGACGACGATCTCGTTCACCAGGTGCTCGAGCCTGTGCTTCTGGTCGAGGTTCAGCTTCACGTGGCCGTCGTACTCCTCATAGTATTCCTGCCTAGTCATCAGCAGAACCCTCTTGGTTCGTATTTCACCCTGAAGCAGACCCGCCTGACGGTCTTCGCGAAGAGCTTCGTCAGCTCCTCGAAGTCGTCGACGAACTGCTCGTAGTACTCCCGCTGCTCCTGCGTCATCCGCAGGAGCGGGCCCCCGTCCGGGACCCCGTTCACCAGCCACCCCTCGGCGTCGCACTCGTCGTTGAGGTGGTGCATCAGGATGTCCATCGCCATCAGGGCCTCCGCTTTGCTCGCCGCGACGTAGCGGTCGACGAGGGACGTCTTGCTGTCCTCCATCTCACGCCTCCTTTTTGTACGTCATCGCCAGCAGGCTCTGGATCTCCGAGAGGCGGATGTCCGCCTTGTCGAACATTTCGAGGAAGTCCAGCACCTTCTTGAGCTGCTCCTTCGTGAACACCGGGTCCGGCGCCTCGTTCGGCCTGGTCTCCGACTCCGGCGACGCGCACCACGCGACGGCGTCGTCCATCGTCGCGTAGAACTCGTCCCCCAGGTCCCTGTCGGAGCCGGGGTTCAGCTCCCTCCACCTCTTCAGCAGATCACCCTTCGAGACCTGCAGGAAGGCCTCGAACGAGGCCCACCCCTCCGCCATCCGGAACAGCCGGTTGACGGAGACCTTCGAATGCCTGAGGAGCAGGTGCTCCTCCAGCTTCGACTTTCTTGTCTTGTCCATTGTCTTTCCTTTCTTTTTGGCTTGCCATCGTCAGTGCGCCGGGGGCCGCCCGCGCGCAGACGCGGGGTCGCCCCCGCGTTTCGGCATCAATAATAGTGTTTCATGTCGCTCCTTTCCGCCCTCGGTTCAAGTCAAGCGCCGTTTTGTTGCGCGGAACCGGCCACCGCGCGGGGGTTCGGGGGCGCTTCGGCCGCCCGCCCATTTTGCCTACGGCCTCGTCCCCGGAGGGTAGACCACAACCGACTTCCTGCAGCGGAGGGGCTTCGCAAAGCGGCTTCCGCCGTGCCGCTCCACCCACTCGGCCGCGTCCTCGTCGTGCTTCATGTACCTCCGCGCCTCCCTGTAGCTCGAGAAACGCTCGGCCCTCGACGGGTCGCCGAAGTCGATGTAGCACTCGTGGCATTCGCCGCCCCAGCCCATGAAGGCCTGCGCGACGAGGTCTCCGACGACCCAGAACTCGTCCAGGTCCGAATAGCACGTTGTCTTCTTCATGACGGCAGCGGTCCTTCCTTCAACGGCATGGCCGGAACCTCCTCCGCCTTGCGGCGCTTCAGCAGCGCCACCATCGTGTCGTACAGCGGGAGCTTCCGCCAGCAGTCGCACGACTCCCCGAGCGAGAACACCCGGCTCACCCTCCAGCCCCTCCAGAAGAGGTCGATTCCGTCGCGGTCCTTCCAGACCTTGAACGGCTTCCCCTCGAACGTGGAGACGCGGTAGAGCGAGCCGGACTCCTCGAGCTCGACGAGCAGCACGACGCTCATTTCCTTGAGCTTCATCCCCGTTACCCCCTTGTATTGCTCCACTGCTCCTCGAACCAGTCCCACATCGCCGACCTCGTCGCCGAGTCGAGCGACATCTCGACCCTGGCCGAGCCCCAGTAGCCCCGGACCTCGTCGTCGGCGACCCAGACGTTCGGGCCGCCGAAGCAGAACAGCACCTTCCCGCCGTGGAGCTCCCTCTCCGAGTCCACCTCGAAGCGGACGTCCCCGAGGGACTCCTTCTCGATGTAGTCGTACAGGGAGACCTCGTCCGGCTCGTCTATGTCGTCGACGGTTCCGCACTCGTCCTCGACGTACTCGTCGTAGGAGCCGTACATCTCGTGGTCGTAGTCCCTGTACACGGACTTGAAGGCGTCGACCTTGCGGTCGTACTGCTCCTGCTTCCACTCGTCGAGGTCGTCGATGACGACGTACTCGCCGTCGACGTCGTAGAGCGACCCGGAGGCCGCGGCCTCCAGGTCGTCCACGATGCCCTTCACCACCCCGTGGAGCTCCTCGTCGACGTTCGCGCTCACAGCTCGACCTCCGTGGACGCGATGAGCTCCTCGAGCTCGGCCTTCTTCACCTTGCCGAGCTCCAGCGCAAACACTACCGCGTTGGTCGCCTTGTCGACCGCCTTGTTGATGCGGTCGGGCTCGTTCCGGATCTTCGCGACCTCGGAGGGCGTCCTGCAGTTCGAGCTCGTCTCCTCGTAGTCCTCGTTGCACAGGCTGACCGCGAACGCGGCGTTGGGGTCGTCGTACTCCTTCCCGCTGTATCCGTATTCGTGGGCGAGGTAGGTGAGTCCGCGCGCCTTGGCGAACTTGGCCACCTTCTCCGTCAGCGCCGGGACGAGCGACTCCGCATAGTCGCGGACGGCCTTCTTGGCCTTGTTCAGCGCGTCGTCGTATTCGCTCCTGGCCTTTACGGCCGCGGCCAGCCTCCCCTCGACCTTCTTCGCGACCAGGTCGCGTATGTAGTCCCTCATTGCATTCGTGACTCTCATTTCCTGTTTCTCCTTCTTGCCTTCTTCTGCGCCGTGCGGCGCTTCTTCGCCCTGCGCTTCCTGTACGCCTGTTCCGGCGTGAGGGGCCTGCGCACCTCGGCCTCCTTCTTCTCCTCCCCGCCCGGCTTCTTCGCCGAGAGCAGGGACAGCAGTCTCTTAAGCATTTGCGTCCTCCCGAGAAAAAAGGGCGGAAGGGGATGCCCCCGTCCGCCCGTGTACGCGTCTCAGCAGAGCGGCGTTTCCGTGAACTCCGCGAGCTTCGTTTCGAGCTCCCTGACGCGGGCCTTCGCGGCGTCGCGTTCGGACTCGAGCTGCTCGCGCTGCTTGTCGTCCTTGCTGCGCTGCTCCACGAGCCCCTTCTCGAAGGCCTTCTTCAGGTCCGCGAGCTGGTCGTCGTGGGCGCAGTCGCCGAAGAAGCGCCTGTAGGCGTCCTCCACGCCCCAGTCTTCGTCGGTGTGCTCCTCGAAGAGCCTCCTGGCCTGTTCGGCCGTGACCGGGACGATCACGCCGGGGCCGTTGTTCTCGATGTACTTGGCGACGAAGAACTCCCCGCGCCCGTCGTCCTTGGGGACGTCGTACGTCGAGACCCCGCCCCACTCGTACGGCTTCATCTTGGCGAGGGCCTCCTCGGCCGAGCAGGCCAGGGTGCGCCTCCTGAGGAGGTCGAACCTCACGGACACGGGGATGCCGCACCACAGCGTGGAGGTCTCCCTCCAGTACGTCACCGTGGTGGCGTCCGCAGTGTCGTACAGCTTGCCGTTTACCACTTTCTTCATTTCTGTCTTTTCCTTTCTTCTTGTCAGTCGAACAGCCCGCGCGAGTACGCCTCGCAGCGGGCCTCCACCTTCTCCTCCTCCGAATACGCGTTGTCGCACATCCAGAGGACCTCGGCGTCGGACAGCATGCTCATGGGCACACCGCCTTCACCAGGAACACCGTGAGCGCGCAGCCCACGATCTTCTTTATGTTCCTCCTCGCCTCGCGGGCGCTGTGCGCCCTGACGAGGCACCGGGACGAGTTCGTCCCGTTCTTTGCCCTGAACGAGCAGAGGAAATAGCCCCCGTGCTCCTTTATCTCCTTCGGAACGTTCATTTTGTTCTCCTTTCTTGTGTTGCGCGGATCCCACCCGGGCTCCGCAAAATCCTATTCCTGGTCGTTGTCCTCGTCGCCTATGCAGGCGATGGCGAAGACCGTCCAGTATGCGCTGACCGCCAGGTCGCCCAGGAACTCAAGGAAGCGCTTCATACGGCACCTCCTCGTAGTACTCCAGTTCGCCCAGCGGGCGGTAGAGCCCGCGGAAATGGACGGTCACGTCCTTGGCCACGTACTTCGTGTTCCCGTAGAACCCGTACCGGTAGTGGACGGTCCCGCCCGGATATGTCCGGCGGCACCAGTCGAGCCAGCGCCTGACGGCGTCGTCCGTCGACGGCGCGCTTCCGACGTTCACCCACTGGCGCTTTCGGCGGACCGTCCCGTCGGGGGCCATGCCGTCCACGCGGAACTTCACGACGATGTCTCTTGTGTTCATGGTTTTCTCCTTTCGCTGAAAGTCAAGTGCCCCTCTTGGAACCCATGCGGGCCTTCTCGGGGCGGATGCGGAACTATTATTCGGGTTCCCGCTTTGCCTATATCCGGCTCAACGGAGCGGAAGCGGCTGCATGCAGCCCCTCCCGCGCTCTGCACGCGTAGTTTTACGAGTTGTCCGCGATCCTCGCTGCCCCTTCGGGGACTTGTGGCCCCCACGGTCATCGGGCTGGCCGTCTGCAGATGTTCATCTACACGCGCTTCAGCATCCGTTTCCGGATGTTTTTTGGTGCGTCGGCGAGGCGGCGGCGCTCCTTCCAGGCCGTCTTCCCCGTCCTCGTGTTCATCGGCTTGCCCGGTCTCGGCAGCTCGAAGTCGAACATCGGAGGGATGATCTCGTAGCTGCGCATGTATGGTTCGTTCATGTTGTTCTCCTTTCCAAATAGCTCCCTGCGTCCCCGTTCGCGGCCTCGTCCCGTTCGGCGCGCTGTTCGCGCGTGTACTGAGGGACTCGGCAGGGGTTATCGGTCCGCAGGGGGACCTAGGTCCGCATTACGGGCGGGCCACACGGCTTTAAGGTCTCGGCAGACCGGTTGTACTTAAGGGGCTTCGCCGCGCCCTCGTGTCGCGCGTCTTTCGGGGAGGCGCCTCCCCGCGGCCCGCGCAGGTCCGCTTTGCAAAGTCAAAATCGGCTTTTTCCGCATGCGCGAACACACAAGCGCACGCGAGGACAAAAGCCGCAAACCCTCGGCAAAGGACCAGAAAGGAGACAGAGAGTCCTTGGTCCGGTAGAAATCGAAAGTCCCCCTGTTCGTTCCGCAGGCGCGGGGGCCTCCTGCTTTTGCACGGTGGTCTCGGCGGCCCGGCGGGGTAGGCGTTGCCGGGTTCTCGCTGCACCGTCCGGAAGCTACGACACGGCGAGTGCGACCGCGAAGGTCGCCGCGATCGCCGCGGCCTGCGCGAGGGCGTAGAGGAGGTCGGTCATTCCCCGCCCTCCTCTTCGTCCTTCGGCCAGCACGCTTCGCATATCCCCGTCATCAGGAACAGCTCGCGGTCGGCCGGCGTCCACTCGGGGAACACGTCCTGGACGTGGTCCCCGTGCAAAACGCGGCGGACCCTCGCGTCCGCCACGGGGGCGGAGACGAAGTGCTTTCCGCACCGCGGGCAGGTGACGTGGATCTTCACCTTCATGTCGCCCACCGGCTGCAGCACCTGGTATCCCGCGAAGGTCATTTCGCCTCCCTCGTGTCCTCGGCCCAGGCCTTCGCCCTGGGCATGAACAATCCGTATGGCCAGTGGGCCAGACGGTACGCGAAGTTCGACTTCGCCTCGGCCAACGACGACGCCATAGTGGGGATCTCGTTCCCCGAGGGGTCGATCAAGACGTACTTCCTCATTTCCGCACCTCCTCCTCCTCTCCGGGCTCCTGCCGAGACCGGCAGATCACGTAGGTCTTGCGAGTAGTCAGGGTGCCTGTCCTGCTCCACGCAAGCTGGAGGTCCAGCTGCACATCGGTCCGCCACACGAGGGTGACGGCCGCCGGATGGTCCGAGAGAAGCTCCTCCACAAGGTGCAGGGCGGCGCGCATCGCCTCCGCCTGCGCCTCCTCCAGCGAGCTTCCGCCCGCCAGCAGCTGGTGGTGGACGGCCCGGTAGTTCCGCGGGTCGTTTTCCCCGAAAACCATGTCTATCGTATCGGTCTTTATGATCGAGTAGTTCATAGTCGTTCTCCTTCTGAGGCGTTGTGTGTTCCTGCTCTCCGAGGGTGCCTCTGTGTCCCCGGGGGCGCGGTTAAACCGAAGAACGCGGGCCTCGCACCCGCACGAGCGCTTCAAGGAGAGCGCCTGACCCCCGCCGGCCGGAAGACCGGCCGCGCAGCACCATGAACAACAGGCATCCCGGATTGGCGGAAGACTGTTGCTGCAACCACGGACATAATAAATGGTGGGGGTTGTTGTGAGGGGAAGGACAAAAGCGTATCATGTTCACAACCTGTTTACAAGTGCCAAAAACCGGCAAATTGGAAATTCCACGGTTCTCGACGTAAAAAATACCCGAGGGACGCGCGAAACCCCTGAAAACATTGGGTGAAACGGAGTTCTTGGGGTGCTGGAATCCATTTAGCCAAAACGCGCCGGAACTCTTTATATATACATATATTATATATAATATATATTTTTCTCCTGAGAGCTTAAAGTATATATTATCTAAATGAGACGCCTCGTCCGCTGGCGCTGGCTAACCGAAGAAAACAAGAGGGAAAACGGGGAAAATGGGGAACTTGGGGACCAAATTCTCAAAAACCACGTTGCGAACCGTGGTATTTCAGTTAGCCTTGGCTAACTTGAGATAATTGATATTTCCGGCGCCCCAGGCGCCCCAAATGACCACTTATAACCCGAAAATGTCGCATAATCCTCTGGGTTATGTAAACTAGAGGGCCCCAAGCGCCCCATTTCCACCCCGTCCGCCCAGGACCGCAGGGGGTGCCTGGGGACCAGGTGGCCACCGGGCCGCCGGACACCCGGTCGTGCATCCGTTAAAAAAGACCCCTGCTTCCGCAGGGGCCCTGTCGCGCGTTTAGCAGGTCTACGCGACCCGGACCTTCCGCGGGCTGGCGCGGACCACGCACCCTTGCTGTGCGTATATGGCCAAATAGTCAGGCGACTGCCACCGGTACGCCGCATCCCCCAGCCCTGGGTTCACGTGCGTACCAGTAGAACGATGGACTTTTCTAGCGCCCCCGCTCCGCGACGCTTTCAAATATAGACACGACGCATTGAAGCACCTCCGACTCCCGGCCCCTTCTTGGGCCTTGCTACGACTGGCGACCGACACTGTCCTGATTGCCCGCCATCGTGCCATTGGCTCCAGGTACCCTGGCTGCGGGCAAGTCGCCGCCAGGCTAGGTTTAGGGCGCACCGGTAGCACCCCCGCGAAATTCAACCCCGGGAGCCCCGCTGTCCTCGGGGCCCCGGGGTCGCTCGAATTACTTCGAGTTCACGCTGACGATCGTCGGGTCGGCAAACGAGTACTCGTCGACGTACCCGCCCCCGTTCGTCTTGGACGGCGTGAGCGTCTCCCCGACCACCAGGGTCAGGTTGTACTTCACGCCGTCCACGAGCCCGTGCGCCTTCGCGTCCGCCTCGGTAAGCCAGGCCGCCTGGCGCACGATTTTGCCGCCGTGCTTCACCGAGCGCGTGATCTTGAACTTGCGCAGCACGATCGGGTTGCCCTTCTCGTCAACGCGCGCATTCCCGTTCTCGTCGCGGTCGGGGACGTCACGCCAGAAGCCGCGGAAGTTCCCCGTGACCTCGATCGTGCCAAATTCCTCGAACTCGGACGCAGCCACCTGCGTCGCCGCAGCCGCCGCAGCCGCAGTCGCCTCGGCCGTCTCCGGATTCTTGTTCTCCAACGCTTCGTTGTTCATTGCCTCATCTCCTTACCAGCCCTCCACCCGCACCCAACAGGGCACGCACCAGATGGAACGCCAGCAGACACGGACAGAATAAAAAGAGAGGCTCGGCGGGGGTGGTGGGGCGGAGCGCGGGACGGGGACGAACACCCACCCCGACCCCGACCCCGCGAAGTGGCCACCGCACCGACCTGGGTCCAACCCCGCAACACCGGTAGCCGCCGCCCCCGACCGCGGGGACGGGGTGGGGAGGGCGGTCGGCACCGGTCGAAGAGCCCGAATAGAAACCCCGCTTGCGCGGGGTGGGCGGCTAGTAGCCGAACGCCGCCTTGTGGTAGGCGTCGAAGGCCTCCTGCGCACGCTCCTCCAGGGTGCCATGCGCCGCCTTGAACGCCGACACCACTATGCTGTGCGCCAGGTTCTGGATCATGTCCATGGCGTCCCGCGGCGGAACGGCGTTGTCGTCCGCGCGGTGGCTGTACATGAACACGGGATCCCCGAACTCGGTCTCCCCGCTGTACTCGTTGACATTGAACAACGCGATCTCCAGCGACGTGTGTCCGCCCTCCCTGAGCCACACGGTGGAGAACAGGACAGTCGTCTCCTCGTCCGGGTGGAGCTTCGTCTGTGTCGGTGACGTAATCTGCATGTTGACGCGCTCTTGGGCTTATGCCCTCCACGCGTCCACGGACATGATAAATCCCACTGGGGTGGTTTGGTGGGAGAGGGGTGGCTACCGCGTTGTGGGGTTTCCGGCGGCACGGACTGGTCGCCCCGGGGCTAAAAAACACCCCGCGGAAGCGGGGCGTTTTTCGCTAGCGACGGCCGATGCCGTAGAGCTGCTCGAGCCAATCCCTCTCGCTCATGGTGCTGCGCTCTGGCGCTTATGCGCTTCCACGCAGAGATGGACAAAATAAACCCCGCACGCCGAGGGGCGCACGGGGAGTATTGCCGCTAGGCGCGGGGCTCGAAGCGCACGAAGTTGACGGGCTTCGTGGGCATGACGAAGCCGCTCTCGGTGGGCGCGAGCTTGGTGCCAGCGAGGACCGCGACCGTGAGGTGGCCGACCTTGCCCACGAGTTCGGCCGGCGTGTCGTGCGGACACACGAGGACCGTGCCGAGCGCCGTGTCGCTCCTGCGGAAGCACGGCTTGCCGCTGCGGCTCAGCACGCACTTGAGCTCGTAGGGGAGCGTGACCTCGGTGCGCGGCGCCTCCTGGCTCAGGCGCGGATCGCAGAGATCGAACTCGACCTTCTGCGTCTCCTCGCCGAACGCGGTTGCCGCTACGGGTGCGGGCGTCGCCTTGATTGCTTCGTTGTTCATGGATGTGCGCTCTCGGGCTGTGCTGCGCATCGTTTCGTGTGCGTCTCGACCTGAGGCGCAGGACAGCACGAACGATGCGCAGATTCCCTCCACGCAGACACGGACAAAATAAACCCCGTCACACGACGGGGCGCTCGGGCGGGGGCGGAGGGAGCTCGTATTCGCAGGTGTCGCAGTATACCCTGTCGGGATACTGTATGTCCACGCAGAGCCGTCCTCCGCACTCAGGGCAGGTTCCTGCGGTGCAGTCTGTCATATCTGATGCGCTCTGGTGCTTGTGCACTTCCACGCATACACGGACATGCTAAACCATACCCACCCTGTGTACGGGGGAGCGGGGTGGGGTGGGCGGTTCGCACCGGTCGATGCAGATGTGCCGACGAGAGCGCCTTCTGGCGATTTCCCAAGCCGTGCCGCCTTTCCTGATATATACCGGTGTGGGGAGGCCCCCGCCCCCTTGAAGACAGGGCCCGCCCTGTGGTATAATGTCCGCACGATGTCCGATGAACCCCAGCGCCCCGATCCACGCTTCCTGTTCGTGGCCCCCATGGACCCCGGAGGCCCCCTCGACGCCTACGCCGCGTCCCGCGGGACCGGGGCCAGGGTCTCCGTCCCCTCCTCGTGCGACTGGCTGTACGAGCGCGCCGTGAGGCGCGGCGCCGTGCTGCGCGCGGCGGGGCGCGCGGACGCCGCGGACTTCCTGGCCGAGCGCGAGGGCGCGTACCGCCTGGTGCACCTGGCCATGGCCGGGCATGCGGGCGTGCGCGAGGCGTACCTGCGCTACGATCCGCTCGGGGGGTTCGCCACCGACCCGCACGAGGTGGCGGTGCGCAGGCTGTCCGAGGTCCCCGCGCTGGTCTCGTCGGTCCTGCGCGCCCCGGACGGCCTGGCGGACCCCGGCGTCTGGTGGATGGACCCGGACGCGTGGCCGCGGGAGTCGTCGATGGACGCCCTGGAGTCCGAGACGACCAGCTTCTCCGGCTCGTGGGACGTGGACGAGAGCCCGTCGCTCGACGGGACCACCGCGGTCGTGCGCGTTCCGTACGACCTGTCCGGGCTGCCCCTGTTCAGGCTGCTGGCCGACGTCAGGTGCGACGACCCGCTGGAGGAGCGCGCGGTGCCCGTGTGGGACCGGGGCCGGGGGGAGTTCGTGGACCGCAGGGCGCTGCTCCCGCGCACGTGCGTGCACGCCACCCCCGACGCGGACCCCGCGCACGGGGAGTTCCGCACGTGGGACGCGGGCCCGCACGGCAGCTTCGAGGTGCTGGACTTCGCCGTCCCGCACGGGCTGTCCCGGCGCATGGCCTCCGCCACCTCCCTGTGGGCCCTGCACGGCCGCGTGGACATGGACTTCTCGGCGTACTCCGGGGAGGGCTCCGCGTTCTCCAGGGGGGACAAGACCCCCGCCGGCGGCCGGGACACCGTGGGGATGCTGGACGCCCCTCCGCGGGCCGAGCGCGGCGGGGCCGGCGTCGTGTCCACCGGGTACGGCCCCGACGGGTACGCGTCCGCGTACTGGTTCAGGGCGTGCCCCTCCCCGTCGTGGGGCGGCGCGGACGCCCCCACCTTCTGGGAGGCCTCCGGGTTCCCCGGCTGGGACGGCCTCCCCTCCCCCGCGTCCGCCCCGGTCCGCAGGCAGCTCGAGGCGCTGTCCGTCACGCAGCCGTCCGTCCCGGGGTTCCCGGTCCACTGCTTCTCGGACGGCGGCGGGGGCCTGGGGTACCTGCCGCTGCGCGACGACACGGAGGAGACCGCCCTGGACGGCGCCCAGCTGGACTGGACCCTCGCGGACTGGGGCGCGGCGTTCCCGGTCCCGAACCCGGCGGCGCTCCCGGCGCTGTCCGCCGTCCTGGACCGGATGACCTGCACCCTCGTCCGCGTCCCGGCGCTGTTCGCGTTCCTGGAGTCCGGCTGCGAGCGGGTCGAGCGCTTCCTGAGGACGGACGACGGGGAGGTCGGGCGCGACGAGGAGCGCGTGGACTCGAGGGACGAGTCCGGCTCCGTCGCGGGGGCCCCCTCGTCCGTGCTGTGGGGGAGGGTCCCGCTGCCGGACCGCGCGTCGGAGTCGTCGTCGTCCGACGGCACGGGGGACGTGGAGTACTCGGAGAGGGACGAGCGGACGTACGAGGTGTGGTCGTCCGCCTCGCTGACGGGGCTGCTGGCGCTCCGCCAGGGCCACTCGTGCCCCTCGGGCACGAGGGTGGACGAGTCCAGCGAGTCCGTCGACTACGTGTCCGGCGGCCGCACGCGCACCGAGTCGTCGAGGGGCGCGCGCGTCATGGACGGGCCGGCCGACTCGGACCTGCTGTTCCCCGCCGACGTCCTGCCGTGGATCTCGCGCGCGGAGCTGTTCCTCGTGGCCGACGTGGTGTGCGAGGCGAACGGGGGGTACGAGGGGGAGTCCGGCTCCGAGGTGACCGAGGACGCGGACGCGGGGACCGTATACGGCTCCGAGTGGGACTCCGTGGAGGGCGGCAGGCCGCACTGCGCGCGGCTGTCGGTGGTGTCGCTGGGGGAGATGGACCCGGACACGGGGGAGTTCCCGCCGGTGGACCCGGCGGGCCTGGCGCTCCGGCTGCTCCCCGCCGCGTCGGCCGGGGCGCTCGTCGACGTCTCCGCCCCGCTGTCCGTCCCGGCCCTGATGGACTCCGCCTGGACCGTGGACAAGTCCCACACGGGCACGACGAGGACCACCAGGACCGACCGGGAGTACTCCGCCCCGCTGAGGTTCCACGCGTACGTCCGGCGCTGCGCCCTGTACGCGGCGGTGGAGTGGGACTTCGACACCGAGGAGCCGCACCCGTCGTCGGGCGACGCCGGGTTCTCCCCGCGGCTCAGGGCCGCCCGCGGGAGGCTGTCCGCGGCCAGGGCGCCGGCGGCCGCCGCCCT
>OCVV011224126.1_pt1 | contig 21020 bp, 34 predicted proteins | sample 1539721 | NCBI WGS metagenome assembly OCVV01 (sample SAMN02144230, study PRJEB22623) | gut metagenome | biome: sheep rumen | host: Ovis aries | place: New Zealand
GGTAAACGGACCTATTCCTCTTCCAACTGAAAAGGAAGTATTCACAATTCTTCGTTCACCACATGTTAACAAAGACTCACGTGAACAATTTGAAAGAAGAACTCATAAGAGATTAATCGAAATCGTGGATCCAACTCCACAAACAATTGATGCTTTAATCCGTATCGACTTACCTTCTGGTGTTGATATCGTATTAAAGAAGTAGTAAAAAACAAAACAAATTAAAAAATATTAAAGAAAGAGGTAATTTCGAAATGGCTAAGGGAATCTTAGGCGTGAAGCTGGGCATGACTCAGATCTTCGATGCAGCTGGAAAATTAGTTCCAGTTACTGTTGTTGACTGTTCTGATAACGTAGTATTACAACAAAAGACAGTTGAAAACGACGGTTATGTAGCTGTTCAGGTTGGCTGTGCTAATAAAAGAGAAACATTAGCAAATAAACCTGAGCTTGGTCACGTGGCTAAAGCTAACACTGCTCCTAAGCGCTTCATCAGAGAATTCCGTTTCTCTGAAGCTTTAGGAAATGAATTAGTTAGTTATAGCGTAGGCCAAGAGATTAATGTTGATATTTTTAATGAAGGCGATGTAATTGATGTAACAGGTACATCTAAAGGTAAAGGATTTGCTGGTACAATTAAACGTTACAATCATGCACGTCTTAGAATGAGCCACGGTACATCTGCTTGTCACAGAATCGTTGGTTCAATGGGTGCAATCAAAGGTAATATGAAAGGTAAGAAAATGCCAGGTCATATGGGACATGACAAAGTTACTTTACAAAACCTTACAATTGCAAAAGTTGATGTAGAAAGAAAACTTATCCTAGTTCGTGGTAATGTACCAGGACCTAGAAAAGGCTATGTTGTTATTAAGACAGCAGTTAAGGCTGGTAAGTAGGAAGGAGAGAGAATATGGCAAAAATAGCATTATTAAATCAAGCTGGCGAAAAAGTTAAAGATTTAAAATTATCTGCAGAAGTATTTGAAACTCCTTTCAATCAACAAGTTGTTTATGATGTAGTAAATGCACAAAGAGCAGCTATGAGACAAGGAACACACGACACTAAGGGTCGTAGTGAAGTTAGAGGCGGCGGTAAAAAGCCTTTCAGACAAAAAGGTACAGGTAGAGCTCGTCAAGGTTCTACTAGAGCTCCTCAATGGGTAGGCGGCGGTACAGTATTTGGACCTACACCTAGAAGCTATGCTTTCAAGCTTAATAAGAAAGTAAAGAGATTAGCTTTAAAGAATGTATTATCTTATAAGTTAAGCGAAAAATTATTAGTTGCTGTTGATAAGTTAACTTTTGAAGAAGCAAAGACAAAAACATTCGTTGAATTCTTATCAAATGTTAAAGTTGAAGGTAAGACAATGGTTGTTTGTGCTCCAAATGAATTCTCAGATGTTGCAAACTTATCTGCTAGAAACATTCCAACTGTTTTCTATACAGTAGCTAACAACGCATCAGTATATGAACTTCTTTGCTATAAGAACTTAGTATTAACTGAAGGCGCAATCAAGTATTTTGAGGAGGAATTGAAGTAATATGACTAAATCTTATGATATTATTCAAGGTCCTATCATTACTGAAAAGACTATCAAATTAAAAGAAGACTTCAACAAATATACTTTCAAAGTTGCTACAACAGCAAACAAAATTGAAATTAAAAATGCTGTTGAAGAAATCTTCAAAGTAAAAGTTTTAAGTGTCAATACAGTAAACGTATTACCAAAGAGAGCTAGAGTTGGCCAATATGTAGGTTTCAAATCTGCATACAAGAAGGCTATCGTTAAACTAGCTGATGGTGATAAGATTGCTGAATTCGACATTTAGTAGGGAGGAAATTATTAACTATGGCAGTTAGAAAATATAAGCCAACGTCTAATGGTAGACGTAACATGTCAGTTTTAACATTCGAAGAAATTACAACTGACACTCCAGAAAAATCTCTATTAGCTCCTCTTAAGAAGAATGCTGGTCGTAACAACACTGGTAGAATTACTGTTCGTCATAGAGGCGGCGGCGTTAAGAGAAAATATCGTATCATCGATTTCAAGAGAAATAAAGACGATATCCCTGCAACAGTAAAAACTATTGAATATGATCCAAATAGATCTGCTAATATCGCATTACTATCTTATAAAGATGGTGAAAAGAGATATATCTTAGCTCCTAAGGGATTAACAGTAGGTATGGTTGTAGAATCTGGTGCAAAAGCTGATATCAAAGTCGGCAACGCACTTCCAATTGGTGTTATTCCAGTTGGTACTTTAATTCATAACATTGAACTTCACCCAGGAAAAGGTGGACAACTTGCTAGATCAGCTGGTGTTTCTGCTCAAATCCTTGGCCGTGAAGGTAATTATGTATTAATTCGTTTATCAAGCGGTGAAGTACGTAAGGTATTAGCTACTTGTAAAGCAACTATCGGTGAAGTTGGTAACGAATCACATGAATTAGTAAGAATTGGTAAAGCTGGTAGAGCTCGTCATATGGGTTTACGTCCAGAAGTTCGTGGTTCAGTTATGAACCCTTGCGATCACCCTCATGGTGGTGGTGAAGGTAAGTGTCCAATTGGTCACCCATCTCCAATGACACCTTGGGGCAAACCAGCACTTGGTTTAAAGACTCGTAAGCATAAGAAAGCTTCTAATAAATTAATCGTTAGAAGAAGAAACGATAAGTAGGAGGAAGAATAGTAATGTCTAGATCAATTAAAAAAGGTCCTTTCTGCGATGAACATTTAATGAGAAAAGTTCAAGCACAAGCTGAAAGCGGAGATAAGAAAGTTATTCAAACTTGGTCACGTAGATCAACAATCTTCCCTGCATTCGTTGGCTTAACAATCGCAGTATATAATGGTCGTACTCATGTTCCTGTATATGTTACAGAAGACATGGTAGGTCATAAGCTTGGTGAATTTGCACCAACAAGAACATTTAAAGGCCACACAGGCACAGATGATAAGAAAGCAGCTCAGTAGGAGGGGAAAATTAATATGGAAGCAAAAGCAATTGCAAAAACAGTTAGAATCACTCCTCGTAAGGCTCGCTTAGTTGTTGATTTAATCCGTAACAAGGATGTAGCAGAAGCTAGAGCAATCTTAAAATTAACTAACAAACAAGCTTGTGAGGTTGTGTTAAAAGTATTAAATTCTGCATGTGCAAACGCAGAACACAATTATGAAATGAATCCTGATAACTTATATGTTAAGGAATGTTTCGTAACTGATGGTATGAGAATGAAAAGAATGTTCCCACGTGCTAAAGGTCGTGGAGACGTTATTATGAAAAGAACTTGCCACATTACAGTGGTAGTTGCTGAACATAAGGAGGAGGCATAAAACATGGGTCAAAAAGTTAGTCCAGTTGGTCTAAGAGTTGGTATAATCCGTGATTGGGATGCTGCTTGGTACGCTGATAAGAATTCAGTAGCTGATTTATTACATGAAGACTTAAAAATTAGAGAATATCTAAAGACAGCTTATAAGAAAGCTTCAGTATCACGTGTTATTATTGAACGTGTTAAAGGTGCCAACAATAAAGATAGAGTTAAAATCACTCTATACACTGCAAAACCTGGTGTAGTTATCGGTCACGAAGGCGAAACTAAGAATGCAGTAGTTAAAGAATTAAAATTCATTACTAAGAAGGAAATTATCCTTAATATAGTAGAAATTAAACGTCCAGAATTAGATGCTGCTTTAGTAGCTCAATCTATGGCTGACCAACTTGAAGCTCGTGCTTCATTCCGTCGTGTTCAAAAGATGGCTATCCAAAGAGCATTAAAGGCTGGTGCTAAGGGTGTTAAGACATTAATTTCTGGTCGTCTTGGCGGTGCTGAAATGGCTAGAAGCGAAGGTTATAATGAAGGACAAGTTCCACTACAAACTCTTCGTGCTGATGTTGATTATGCTATTGCAGAAGCAAACACTACTTATGGTAAATTAGGTATTAAAGTATGGATCTACAAGGGTGAAGTTTTCAATGTAGAACCAAGAGCATTCGAAAATGATGTTAAAAGACAAACATTAAAGAAGGCTCCTAGAAAACCTAGAGAAGATAAACCTGCAAAAGAAGAAAAATCTCAAAAGGAGGACAAGTAATTATGTTAATGCCTAAAAGAACAAAATACCGTCGTCCTCATAGAGTATATTTCCATGGAAAAGCTAAGGGCGGTACTGAATTCGCTTTTGGTGAATATGGATTAGTTGCAACTGAAGGATGCTGGTTAACAAATAACCAATTAGAAGCTGCCCGTGTTGCTATAACTCGTAAGATGAACCGTCAAGGTCAAGTATGGATTAAGGTATTCCCACATCTATCTAAGACAAAGAAACCTTTAGCTGTACGTATGGGTTCTGGTAAAGGTGCTCCTGAATGTTGGGTTGCAGTTGTTAAGAAAGGTGTAATTTTATTTGAAGTTGCTGGTGTTAGCGAAGATGTCGCAAGAGAAGCATTACGTCTTGCATCTCACAAATTACCATGCTCTACAAAGATAATTGCAAAAGGTGACGAGCAATAATGAAAAAGACAGAAGTTAATAAATCAATTCGTAAAATGAGTGTTGAAGAAATTAATGCTAAAATTGCTGAATTAAAGGAAGAATTATTCAACCTAAAATTCCAAGCAGCTTTAGGCAATCTTGAAAATCCTGCTCGTATGAATGAAATTAAAAAGAACATTGCTAGAATGAAGACAGTTATTACTGAAAAAGAAAATGCTAGCAAGGCTTCTAATTAGGAGGATTTATCATGGAACGTAATACTAGAAAGTTTTTTACAGGAAAAGTAGTTTCTGATTCTATGGATAAGACAATCGTTGTAACAGTTGATACATTCGATATTCATCCTATTTATAAAAAGAGAGTTAAGAAGACTTCAAAATTCCATGTTCATGATGAACAAAATCAAGCAAAGGTTGGCGACATAGTTCGCTTTATGGAAACTAGACCTTTATCAAAAACTGTAAGATATACATTAGTTGAAGTCGTTACAGTTGCAGAGACACTTTAGTTAGGAGGCAATTGAATAATGGTACAACAAGAGACTAGAGTAGCAGTTGCTGATAACAGCGGTGCTCGTGAATTATTAATAATTAAAGTCCTTGGCGGTGCACTACATAGATATGCTAATGTTGGTGATATCGTTGTATGCTCAGTTAAGGAAGCAACACCTAACGGACAAGTTAAAAAAGGTGATGTAGTTAAAGCAGTAATCGTTAGAACTAAGAAGGGTTTAAGAAGACCTGATGGTTCTTACATTAAATTTGACGAAAATGCAGCAGTAATCATCCGTGAAGATAAGACTCCACGTGGTACTCGTATTTTCGGACCAGTTGCTAGAGAATTACGTGAAAAAGATTTCATGAAGATTGTATCTTTAGCTCCTGAGGTTCTATAGGAGGTATACTATGAATATTAAAACTGGAGATACTGTAGTTATTATCGCTGGTAAAGATAAATTTACTGATGATAAAAAAGGTAATAAAACACCTAGAACTGGTAAAGTTTTAGCTGTATATCCTAAGACTAACAAGGTTAAGGTTGAAGGTGTTAATATCGTTAAGAAACACCAAAAACCTACTCAAGAGAATCAACAAGGCGGAATCGTTGAGAAAGAAGCTCCAATTGATGCATCTAATGTTATGCTTTGGGATCCAAAAGCTAAAAAACCAACAAGAGTTGGAATCAAAGTTGTTGAATCAACTGACAAAAATGGAAAGGTAACTAAAACTAAAGTCAGAGTTTCTAAGAAATCTGATTATGAGTTTAAGTAGGAGGGAGTGCTTTTATGAATCGTTTACAAGAAAAATATCAAACATCTGTAAGAGCAGAACTTGCTAAGAAATTTTCATACAAGTCATCTATGGAGATTCCAAGACTTGATAAAATCGTATTAAACATGGGCGTTGGTGATGCTGTTCAAAACTCAAAAATGCTAGATGATGCAGTTGTTGAAATGACAGCAATTTCTGGCCAAAAGCCTATTATTACAAAAGCTAAAAAGTCAATCGCAAACTTCAAATTACGTGAAGGTATGCCTATTGGCTGTAAAGTAACATTAAGAGGCGAAAGAATGTATGAATTCTTAGATAAGCTAGTATCAATCGCCCTACCACGTGTAAGAGACTTCCATGGTATCAATCCTAACGGATTTGATGGTAGAGGTAACTACACACTTGGTGTTAAAGAACAATTAATCTTCCCAGAAGTTAATTTTGACCAAGTTAAGAAAATTCGTGGTTTAGACATCGTAATCGTTACTACTGCAAAAACAGATGAGGAAGGCCGTGCCTTATTAACATTACTTGGCATGCCTTACAGAAAGTAAGAGGGACACAAGACTATGGCAAAGACATCAATGATCGTTAAAAATCATAGAAAAGCAAAATATAGCGCACGTGAATATACACGTTGCGAACGTTGTGGTCGTCCACATGCTGTAATTAGCAAATTCAAATTATGCCGTATTTGTTTCCGTGAGTTAGCTTACAAGGGACAAATTCCAGGCGTTAAAAAATCTAGTTGGTAGAAGGGAGAAAAGAATATATATGATGACAGATCCAATTGCAGATATGTTAACACGTATCAAGAATGCTTGCGCAATGCGTAAAGAAACAGTATTAGTTCCTACATCAAATGTTAAGCTTGCAATCTTAAAGGTTCTTAAAGAAGAAGGATATATTGTTGACTTCAAGGCTACTGACGAAGTTAAGAGTGTAACTACAATTACATTAAAATATACTGAAGATGGCCAAAGAGTTATCAAAGGTTTAAAAAGAATTTCTAAACCAAGCCTACGCGTTCATACAGACGCTGAAAACTTACCTAAGGTATTAAATGGTTTAGGAATAGCAATTATTTCAACTTCTAAAGGTATTATGTCTGACAAGGAAGCTCGTAAGCTTAATATCGGTGGAGAAGTATTAGCCTACGTTTGGTAATAACAAACAAATAAATTAAACAGAAGAAAATAGGAGGTGTTTTTATGTCTCGTATTGGTAATAAGGCAATAAGCATCCCTGCAGGTGTTACAGTTAGCGTTGCTGAAGGTAATAACGTTACTGTTAAAGGCCCTAAGGGAGAATTAACTGCCAAGTTCAATAATGACTTAAAAATCGAAGTAGAAGCAACAAAGGCTGAAGTTAAGCGTCCAAACGATACAAAAGCTGTGAAAACTATTCATGGTACAACTCGTGCTTTATTAAATAACATGATTGTTGGTGTATCTGAAGGATTCAAAAAGACTATAGAAATTAATGGTGTTGGTTACCGTGCTACATTAGCTGGTACTACATTAACACTAGCAGCAGGATATTCTCATCCTGTTGAAATGCCAGTTCCAGAGGGATTAAAGGTAGAGTTACCAAAGAACACTACAATTATTATTTCTGGCTGTGATAAACAAAAAGTTGGACAATTTGCGGCAGAAATCCGTGAAGTACGTAAACCTGAACCTTATAAAGGAAAAGGCTTTAAGTATGATTACGAACATATTCGTCGTAAGGAAGGAAAGACTGCTAAGAAGTAGTCTGGAAGGAGTGCTAGTATATGATTAATAAGATTTCAAGAAATAAATCTAGAATCAAAAGACATTTGCGTATCCGTCAAACTTTGAAGGGAACAGCTGCTAAGCCAAGACTTAACGTATTCCGTTCAAACACTAACATTTACGCACAAGTTATTGATGATTTAACAGGTAAAACTTTATGTAGTGCTTCTTCATTAGATAAAGAATTAGCATTAAAAAATGGTGGTAACGTTGAAGCTGCAAAAGCTGTTGGCGAATTAGTTGCTAAACGTGCTATCGCATTAAAAATTGAAAATGTTGTATTCGATCGTGGTGGTTATTTATATCATGGTCGTGTAAAAGCTTTAGCAGAAGCAGCAAGAGCTGCTGGCTTAAAATTCTAGGAGGTTTCGAAAATGGCTGAAGAATTAAAGAAACAAGAAGTAGAACAACCAGAATTCGAAGAAAGAGTTGTTAAAGTTAATCGTGTAACTAAGGTTGTTAAAGGTGGTAGAAGATTCCGTTTCGCTGCTCTAGTTGTTATTGGTGACAAGAAGGGTAAAGTTGGATTCGGTACTGGTAAGGCTAAAGAAGTAGCTGATGCTATCAACAAAGCAACTGAAGCTGCAAGAAAGAATTTAGTTGAAATTGCTATCGTAAATACTACAATTCCTCATGAAGTTGTTGGTGTTTATGGTGCTGGTAAAGTAGTTTTAAGACCAGCTGCTCCTGGTACCGGTGTTATTGCTGGTGGTCCAGTACGTGCAGTTGTAGAATTAGCTGGTATATCAGACATTCTATCAAAATCATTGGGCTCTGCTACACCTATTAACATAGTTAGAGCTACAATAGAAGGGTTAAAGACTTTGGAAACTGTTGAAACTGTTGCTAAGAGACGTGGTAAGACAGTTGAAGAAATCTTAGGATAAGATTATGTATAAGATTACTTTAGTAAAAAGCTTGATCGGCCGTAAGCCAAATCAAGTTGCAACAGCAAAGGCTTTAGGTCTTAAGAAGATTGGCCAAACTGTTGTAAAAGAAGAAAATGAAGCAATCAAAGGAATGATTGTTACAATCGCTCATTTGGTAAAAGTTGTAGAAGAATAATAAAGGAGGTACCTAATTTATGTTAAATCAATTAAAACCAGTTGAAGGTGCTAGACATTCTAAAAAGCGTTTAGGCCGTGGAATTGGTAGTGGACTTGGTAAAACTGCAGGAAAAGGTACTAAAGGTCAAAATTCACGTTCTGGTGGCGGCGTTCGTCCAGGATTTGAAGGTGGACAATTACCTTTATTCCAACGTTTACCTAAAAGAGGTTTCCATAATCATTTCAGAGTAGAATATGAAGTTGTAAATTTATCACAATTAAATGTATTTAACGACGGTGATGTCGTTACTGAAGAACTTTTAATCAAGAAAGGTTTCTTTAAAGAAACAACAAATGGTATTAAAATTCTTGGAAAAGGCGAATTAACTAAGAAATTAACCGTTAAAGCAAATAAATTTTCAGCTTCTGCAAAGAAGGCAATTGAGGATTTAGGCGGCACAGCAGAGGTGATTTAATTGTTTGATAAGTTCATTGAAAAATCAAAACAAATATTCAGCAATCGTGAGATTGTATTGAAGATTATAATCACATTTGCATTTTTGCTAGTATTCAAGGCAGGAACATATATTCCTATTCCTTTAATTGATACTACATCAATTAAAGCAACTATTGCAGGACAAAATGAGTTCCTTGCTATATTGAATGCATTCTCAGGCGGAGGTTTATCTAACTTCTCTATTTTAGCGTTAGGTATTTCTCCATATATCACTTCATCTATCGTTGTACAAATGCTACAATTAGTTATCCCTAAGCTTAAAGAATGGGGAGAACAAGGTGAAAATGGTAAAGAAAAAATTAATAGAGTAACTAGATATGTTACAATCGTTATTGCATTACTACAAGCATTATTAATTATCTTCAGCTTAGGTGCTAAGCCTGAAAATGTATTAATTAACTCAGTAATTCAATATAACAACATTTACTGGTTATTCTTCGTTTACATGGCAATTGTAATTACAGCAGGTTCTGCATTCACTATGTGGTTAGCTGATTTAATTACACGCTATGGCGTAGGTAATGGTTCATCTATGATTATTTCTGCAGGTATTATTTCATCAATACCTACAATGTTCATTACTCTATCTAATAAATATCTAGGAGCAAACTTTACAGGATGGAATTTATTCTTCTTTATCCTTATTATAGTATTATATGTTGCTATGATCTTAGGCGTTGTTTACTTTGAAGGTGCAACAAGAAAAATTCCAATTAAGTATGCTAATAGACAAACAGCTCAAGGTGTTCAAGATGCGAACATTCCTATTAAGCTTAATAGTGCGAGCGTTATTCCAGTAATCTTCGCTTCAACTATTATGTCAATACCTCTAACTATTATTGGTGTTTTAGGGCAAAAGGCATCTGATAACTCTGTAGCTTATTGGTTCGATCAAGTTTTCTCAACTTCTAAACCAATAGGAGCAACTGTTTATGTAATTTTCATTATATTCTTTAGTTACTTCTATTCATTTATGCAAGTTGATCCTGATAAAATCAGTGAAAACCTTGAAAAGCAAGGAGCTTTCATCCCTGGCTATAGACCTGGTGTTGAAACTAAGAACCAAATCTCTAAGACATTATTTAGAGTTACAACAATTGGTGCAATCTATTTAGCAGTTCTTGCTTTAGTTCCAATTATTGTATCATTATCTTTCGGTTTCAGTTCATCTGAATCATCAGCTATCACAATTGGTGGTACATCACTTATCATCATTGTTGGTGTTGCTATTGAAACATTTAGACAAATTGAAACTGCTTCAGAAACTAAAGACTATAAGGGATTTATGGAGTAGAATATGAACTTATTAATTATGGGTCGTCCTGGTGCTGGTAAAGGTACTCAGGCAGAATACATTAAAGATTATTATAAAGTCCTACACATCTCTACTGGAGATATGTTCCGTAAGGCTATAGCAGATGGCACTAAGCTTGGCTTAGAGGCTAAAAGCTATATGGACAAGGGTGCTTTAGTACCTGATAGTGTTACTATCGGTGTAGTAAGAGAAAGATTATCTTGCTCAGATGTTAAAGAAAAGGGCTTCTTGTTAGATGGTTTCCCAAGAACATTAGAACAAGCTGAAGCACTAAGTGAAATACTAAAAGATAACAATTTAAAATTAGATGCAGTACTTGATGTTAACGTTGATGTTGATGTCATTACAAAGCGTATGGTTGGTAGACGTGTTTGTAAGGATTGCAAGAAAACATTTAACATTGTTTTTGACAAATCAATAACTGATAAATGTCCAAGCTGTGGCGGTGACCTTTATCAAAGAACTGATGATAATGAAGAAACAGTTGTTAATCGTTTGAATGTATATGAAAAACAAACAGCTCCAGTTTTAAATTATTATGCTAAACAAAATATTTTGAAGACTGTTAATGGTGATCAATCTGTCGATAAAGTCTTCTCCGATATAAAATCTGTTTTAGGTGAATAAAAGAGGTTAATTATCAAATTTAAGTATGTTGATTCATGGTATCCTTCATAGGATATCATGATAAAAGCATATGATCTGATATAGGAGGAAAAAATATGGCAAAAGATGATGTAATAACATATGAAGGTGTTGTTGAAGAAATTCTTCCAAACACTCAATTTATAGTAACACTTACTAACGGTCATAAAATCAATGCCCACGTTTCTGGTAAAATCCGCATGAATAACATACGCATTTTACCAGGTGATAAGGTTACTGTTGAAATTTCAACATACGATTTAACACGTGGAAGAATTACTTATAGACATAAATAATACTTGGAGGTATAAAAATGAAAGTAAGACCATCAGTAAAACCAATATGTGATAAATGCAAGGTTATCAAGAGAAAAGGCCGTGTAATGGTTATCTGTGAAAACCCTAAGCATAAACAAAGACAAGGATAGAAAGGATTGGTGCAATAAATATGGCACGTATTGCGGGAGTAGATATTCCTAATGAAAAGAGAGTAGTTGTCTCTTTACAATATATTTATGGTATCGGTGAATCAACTGCTAAGAAGATTTTAGCAGCTGCAAATGTATCTGAAGATACTAGAGTTAAAAATTTAACTGAAGATGAACTTGGTCGTATTCGTACACAAGTTGCAAACTTTAAAGTAGAAGGTGACCTTCGTAGAGAAGTATCACTAAATATTAAAAGATTAATGGAAATTGGTTGTTATAGAGGTATGCGTCATAGAAGACATTTACCAGTTCGTGGTCAAAATACAAGAAACAATTCTCGTACTTGTAAGGGACCAAGACGTACTATAGCAAATCATAAGAAGTAATTGGAGGAAAGGATAATATGGCACGTAAAGTTACAAAAAGACGTACTAAAAAGAATGTTCCATTAGGTGTTGCACACATTCACTCAACATTCAATAATACAATAGTTACCATTACAGATCCAGAAGGTAATGTTATCTCTTGGAGTAGTGCTGGTGCACTAGGCTTTAAAGGTAGTCGTAAATCAACTCCTTTTGCTGCTCAAATGGTTGCTGAAGCTGCTGCTAAGAGTGCAGTAGATCAAGGTGTTAGTAAAGTAGAAGTAGAAGTTAAAGGACCTGGTCAAGGTAGAGAAGCTGCAATTCGTTCTCTAGCTGTTGCAGGATTAGAAGTTACAGCTATTACTGATGTTACACCTGTACCTCATAATGGTTGTCGTCCACCAAAACGTCCACGTGGATAGTTTTACATCTTAATAAGTTTTATTTACTTTTATAAATAGACTTTTAAATCTCATGGGAGGGCAATTAATGAAAGATTTAAAATTTGAAAAACCACAAGCATATGAAGAAGAATATGTAGCTGAAAAGAATTATGCTAAATTCGTTATTTCACCACTTGAAAGAGGATTTGGTATAACTTTAGGAAATGCATTACGTAGAACATTATTATCTTCACTACCTGGTGCTGCATTCGTTAATGTTAAAATCGATGGAGCTCAACATGAATTTCAAAATGTTGATGGTGTTGTTGAAGATGTAATTACTATCATCCTAAATTTAAAGAGAGTAGTATTAAAGGTTGATTCTGACGATCCTAAATACGAATCTATCGTAGAAATCGATTGTACAGAAGGAGAAGTTACAGCTGGTGATATCATCCACAATAATGATATCGAAATTGTTAACCCTGAACAGCACATTGCTACTGTTGCTGCTGGCGGAAGACTTCATATGTATTTAACTGTTAGACGCGGTGTTGGTTTTGTAAGTTCTGTACAAAACAAAGAATTCGTTAAAACAGTTGGTGAAATTGCAATAGACTCTATATATACACCAATCGTAAATGTTGCTTTCAACGTTGAAAAAACACGTGTAGAAGGCGTAAATGTTGCTTCATTCGATAAGCTAGAGATCGAAGTTACAACAAATGGTTCTATCACACCAAAGGAAGCTATTTCAATCGCTTCTAAGATGATGATTGAACATTTACAAGTAGCAGTTGAACTTGGTGAATCAGGACAAAACAACGAATTTATGGTTGAAACTAAAGAAGAAGAGGAAGATGTTGTAAAAGACATGAAGATTGAAGAATTAGTTCTTTCAGTCCGCTCTTCAAACTGTTTAATGAGAGCTGGCATCAAGACTATTGGTGAGCTAACAAACAAAACAGAAGAGGATATGATCAAGGTTAGAAATCTTGGTAGAAAATCTCTAAAAGAAATTAAAGAAAAGCTTGAAGCATTAGGCTTAGGCTTTAAGAAAAACTAGTCTAAAGGAGAAGAAATATGGCATACAGTAGATTACGTCGTAGTTCATCACAAAGAAAAGCATTACTTCGTGACCTTGTCACTGATTTAATCTTAAATGGTTCAATTGAAACTACAGTTACTAAAGCTAAAGAGCTTAAGAGACTTGCCGATAAGATGGTAACATTAGGTAAAGCTAATACATTAGCTGCTAAGCGTCAAGCTGCATCTTTTATTCGTTTTGAAAAAGATGAAGAAGGCAATTATGCAGTACAAAAATTATTTAATGAAATTGCACCTAAGTTTGCAAATAGAAACGGTGGTTACACTCGTGTAATTAAAACAGGTTTCCGTAGAGGAGACGCTGCACCTATGGCAATTATTTCTTGGGTTGAATAATTAAAAATTATGGGAGACTTAATGTCTCCCTTATTTTTTTACAAAATACTTTAATTTTATGCATATTATTGATATAATTGTAATACTGACGGTGAAATTAACATGATTAAAATTTATGGAAAAAATGCAATATATGAGGCTATTAGAGCACATGCTCCAATGACTAAGCTATTCATATGCGAAAACATTTTAAAAAAAGATAATAATATTGTAGATATCGCTACTAAAATGAAGCTTGATTTTGAGATTGTTAGCAAGGATTTTATTGATAAAAAATTTCCAGGACAAAATCAAGGATATGCTGCATACAGAGAGGATTATAAGATTTATGGAATCGAAGATTTAGATAAATTTTATCGTCCACAAGGAAGAATTGTTCTACTTGATGGAATTCAAGATCCTCATAATTTAGGGGCAATACTACGTAGTGTTGATGCATTTGGATATGATTTGGTAGTGTTACCGATGAACAGAAGTGCTTCAGTTAATGAGGTTGTTGCACATACTTCAACTGGTGCAATTGAGCATGTTAACATAATGTATGTTAATAGCTTAAACAATATTATGGATAAGCTAAAGAAAAATGGCTACTGGGTTTGCGGTACTGATGCATCTGGTGATACCCTAACTGAGAATATCGATCCAAGCTTGTCACTAGCTATAATTATTGGCTCTGAGGGCTTTGGTATGAGCAAAACATTGGTTAAGCAAAGTGATTTATTAATCACAATTCCAATGGTTGGACATGTAAATAGCTTAAATGCATCTGTAAGTGCAGGAATTGTTTTAAAAGATCTTATGCGTAAAAATTAGTGAAATCTTTATTCTTATATAATGATTATGAACTTATTTATTACATTCGTGATGGTAGTGAGATGGCACTCGCTATAATAATCAAAAAATATGATTTGGTAATTTATGGATTAATTCAAAAAATACCATATTTGAAGCTTAGTGGTAAGATTGATGATTTGATGCAAGAAGGAAGAATGGTATTAATAAAATGCCTTTATTCGTTTCGATCTGAATACGGATCATTTTATGGATATTTTTCTGTTGCTATGAGAAATAAATTACATAAGCTTTTGAAGAATAAATATTATTCAAGTTACATACTTATGGAAGATGTATCGATGCTACCAGATGAATCTAATGGTGGAATTAATGGTAGTAAATATCGATTTTTGTTTAATGAGCACATTGAAAAAATAATTTATGAAGAATTTTTTGTAAATGGTTTTTCTCTTATTTCAATTGCTGATAATTATAACATAACGTATTCTGAGATTATCAAGGTAAAAAACAGAATGCTTAGAAAATTGAAGACCTATTTAGATACTTCTAAATAAATATTGACTAATGTAGTGTTTTATTGTATACTTTTATCAGTAAAACCTATCAAGGTTTTTTTATTTTGGATTTGGTGATTATGAGAACAAAAGTTATTTTAATTTGTGAGGAATGCTTAAGTAGAAATTATACAACTACTAAAAATTCTCAAAAAACAAATGAAAGAATTGAAATTAAAAAATATTGCAAGAATTGCAACAAATATACTTTGCATAAGGAGAGCAAATAAAAATGGCTGAAGAAGTTAAAAATCAAGAATTAGAAAATCAAAAAGAGTTTGAAAAAAACGAAGTTGAAAAGAAAATCAACAAGCAAATTGCTAAAAAGCAAGAAAAGAATGAAAGATTAGGATTCTATAACTTATTTGACTACATCAAAGAAGAGCATAAATGGGAATCTTTCTTATTCTTATTCATTGCAATCTTCGTTTTAGATTTAGGTATGCTAATCTTAACAGGAGCATTATCTATTCGTGATGACTTCCCTGTACTTGGTGGACATGCACCTGTGGTTGGTTGGGTTTTAGTTGTTACTGGTGCTCTAGCAATCGTTTATTCAGTATGGCCTTTCGTTAAGCCTGCATTCCCTGAATTAAAGAAGGTTACTTGGTTAACATTCCCTAAGTTTTTAGCTAATGCATTTAGAACATTCTTATTTATCTTAATTTTTGTGGCATTATTCATTTTATATGACGCATTAATTACTGGTATTTTATCTAAAATTCTTCAATAAAAGGTGATAATATGAGTAGAAGATGGTATATTGTAACAACATATTCTGGATATGAAAATTCTGTAAAGACTGACCTTGAAAGAAGAAGAGAGTCAATGAATATGCAAAACCAAATTTATCAAGTTTTGGTTCCTGAAGAAACAGAAATTGTTGTTGATAAAAAAGGTAACAAAAAAGAAAAAATTAACAAGGTTTTCCCTGGTTATGTTTTCATCGAAATGGAAGTTGAAGGGGAAATGGATGAAAGATTATGGTTCAACGTACGTAACACACCAAAGGTTACAGGCTTCTTAGGATCATCTGGTGGTGGTACTAAGCCAGTTGCTGTACCTAAGGATGAAATGGATGCTATCCTTCGCCGTTTAGGTATGGTAAGCACACCTACATTCGATATAAATGTTGGTGATAGAGTTGATATCATTTCTGGACCTTTCAGAGGACAAATTGCTGTTGTTTCTGATGTTAATGAGGAAAAGAAGATTGTTACTGTATTAGTAGAAATGTTTGGACGTAATACTCCAAGTGAAGAACCATTTGATAATGTAAAAAAGATTAACAGCTAGAATATTTCTAGCTTTTTCTTTCGTAAAAAAGACTTATTCAATATTATTGAATATAGTAGTTGTTTTTGATATAATTAAACGTAAGAGAAAAGGGTGATACTATGCTATTTTTGATTATAGGTTTAGCTTGTTTAGCAGGTAGTGGCGCAAGTGGATTCTTTTTATATTACTTTTTAAGAATAAAACCTAGTGATGCCTGGGCAATTGTTTTTGCTTCATTGTTTTTGGTGTTTATTATTGGTGCAATGCTATCAATTTTCTTTTTCATAAATAAAAAGAACATATCAAGAATATCAGATTTAAAGACAAGACTAGAAAAATGGAGAAATATTTCATACCATGCTTCTAAAGCCGGTGATGAAGCCTTCAACGAATTACCTATCGGTATTGTCTTATATGATAAAAATTATCAAATAACATGGTCTAATGCATATGCAAAAGAAATATTTAATAACCCTTTAAATGATATTGCTTTAATAAGCTTATCACATGAGCTATATGATGAAATAGTAGCTAATGAGAAAACAATCAATTTCGTTTATAACGATCACTCATATGATGTTATTCATAACTCTGAAAATGATATTATGTATTTCTTCGATGTAACAGAGCGTGAGCAAATAAAGAAACGTTATAACGATAGAATATCTGCTGTTGGTATTATTGAAATTGATAACCTAGATGAATCATTAAAGCGTTATGATATGCAAGAAAAAGCCAACATTAGAGGTCAAATATTTGGTGAATTATCTGACTGGATTTCTGTATACAATTGTTATTTACAATCCACTACGGGTGACCGTATGATGATTTTATTTGATAAGCAATCACTTCAACAAATGATTGATGATAACTTCTCAATTTTATCATCTATAAGAGAAATTTCTTCAAAGAATAGATTGAAATCATCAATATCAATTGGTATTGCATGTTATGATATCGAATATGATGAGCTTGGTGCGATTGCCCAAACAGCAATTGAGCTTGCCCTAAAGCGTGGTGGTGACCAGGTAGTTGTAAACCTACAGGGTGAAAAGATTAAGTTCATCGGTGGTAATACAAACTCACTTGAAAAGAACACATTAATTGATGCGAGAATGCAAGCTACAGCTTTAAAGGAAGCTGTTGAGGGTAGCTCTAACGTTTTAATTATGTGTCATAATTTTGCTGATTGTGATGCAATAGGCTCAATGATGGCAACATATCATATGATTGCCTCATCAGGTATTGATGTAAAAATGGCATTTGATGAGGAACGTGCTGATGCTACAGTTAAAAAAATTTTTGAGCGCATCAAAGAAGAAAATGATATTAAAGATTATTTTGTTAGTCTAGATAAGGCTTTAGATTTAATGAAGCCAACTACTCTTTTGATTGTTACAGATACTCAATCTCCTACTATGGTTATGTTTAATGAATTATATGATAAGGCTAAACGTCTATCAATAATTGATCACCATAGAGCAGGTGAGGAAAGCTATAAGGATTATTTATCATATTATGTTGAATCAAGTGCCTCATCTACTGTTGAGCTTGTATCTGAAATGTTTACATTCTATAATTCAAACATTTCATTTACACCACTTGAAGCATCTATTATGCTAGCAGGTATTATTGTAGATACTAACAACTTTACTATGCGTAGTGGTACTAGAACATTTGAAGCTGCAGCTACATTAAAGACAATGGGCGCTGATATGATATTCGTTCGTAAATTATTACAAGAACCACTTGAAAGTGAAAAGATTTTAGCATCTGCCTTGATGCATGCTGAAGTATATGGTAATAATTTTGGTATTGTATGCTTAAAGGAAAACCAAAAGATTGAGGATAGAACTACTCTTGCTAAAATATCTGATAAGCAATTAACTATTTCAGGTGTTGATGCATCATTTACTATTGGTAGACTTGATGCTAATACTGTAGGTATTTCAGCAAGAAGCTTAGGAGATTCAATCAACGTTCAAACAATTATGGAACAAATGGGTGGTGGAGGTCACTTTAATAGTGCTGCAACCCAAATTAAAAATACTACAATTCAAAAGGTACGCGAGGATTTAATTGAGCTACTTAGAATTGAATATGTCGAAGGAGGAACTGGACTAATGAAAGTTATTTTAACTACTGATATTAAGGGTAGAGGTAAGAAAGATTCAATTATTGAGGTTGCTACAGGCTATGGTAACTATCTAATTTTGAATAAGCAAGCAATTGCCGCTACTGATGAAAATATTAAGAAGTTTGAAGAACAAAAAGCTCAAGAGAAGAAGGAAGAAGAAAATAGACGTAAGCTACTTCTTAAGCTTAAGGAAGATATTTCTGGAAAATCAATTACTATCAAAATCAAGGTTGGTGCTGGTGGTAAGAGCTTTGGTCATGTCACAACAAAGCTTGTTTGTGATGAATTTGAGCTTCAAAACAATATCCATTTAGATAAGAAGAAGGTAGAGCTTCCTGGTGATATTACATCAATTGGTATTTATACAGCTACTGTTAAGCTAGATACTGATATCATTGCATCATTCGAAGTTAAAGTTGAGGAAATGAACTAGTATGGAGCAGGTTATAAAAACTCCTAGTGAAGTGGAGTCAGAACTTGCGACACTTGGCTGTATATTCTTAGAGCCTAGTATTTTTGAAACAGTCAACTCAATTTTGCAAACAGATGACTTCTATGATCCAAAAAATCGTCTTATTTTCAAGGCAATGCTTGACCTATTTAATGATGGTCAGGTAATAGATCCAACAACTGTAACAAGCTATCTTGAAAAGATGTCTATCCTTGAACAAGCAGGAGGAATTGAATATATTTCTCAAATCGCAATGAGAGGATATTCAACTGATAATGTTGAAAATTATGCTGATTTAGTATTACAAGCTTCTATAAGAAGAAAAACAATAGCTAAATTAAATGATTTATCACAAGCAGGATATGATGTTAATGTTAATACATTCGATTATTTAGATGTTGTTGAAAAGGAAATCTTTGAATTATCTAAAAAACGTAATGTTGATGCCCTAACACATATTAGTAAGGTATCTCAAGAGGTATTAGAAAATACAGAAAGAAATGCATCTAAAAACCAAGAAGTAATAGGATTATATACAGGTTTTTCTAATCTAGACCGTGTAACTCAAGGCTTCCAAAACGATACCTTGATTATTTTGGCTGCCCGTCCTGCGATGGGTAAGTCTGCCTTTGCCTTAAACCTAGCACTTAATGTTGCTGAAAAGAATAAGGGTGGTAAGGCAAGTGTTGCTGTATTCAACCTAGAAATGTCTTCGGCATCACAAGTAGAAAGATTAGTTGCATCTGAATCATCTATTCCACTTTCTCAAATTAAGACAGGACAAATATCTAAAACAGACTGGGTTAGATTTAACACAGCTTGTTCAAAGCTTAGCTATTTAGATATTTATTTTGATGATTCATCAGATGTTAATGTATCTAAAATAAAGGCTAAATGCCGTAAATTAAAAGAAACTTCAGGATTAGATTTTATTGTTATTGACTACTTACAGCTTATTGAACCAGATAATTCAAGTCAAAGAGCATCACAGGTAGAAAAGATTACTAAGATTTCACGTAATCTAAAATTAATGGCAAGAGATCTACATGTTCCAGTATTAGCACTATCTCAATTATCAAGAAAGGTAGAAGAGCGTGAAGGTGATAAAATCCCTACAATGGCCGATCTACGTGATTCAGGTTCAATTGAGCAGGATGCGGATATTGTAATGTTTTTATACCGCGATGATTATTATAAGAAAAAGAGTTCTAAATATCCTGGTGAAGCAGAATTAATCATTGCTAAAAACCGTTCTGGTGCAACTGCAAATATTTATTTTGATTTCCGCAGTGAGCATCAAAAATTTATTGCTAAACAAAGAGAAGAGGTTATGACCAATAATGATTGATAGATTGAAAATGATGGAAAAACGTTATAATGAAATCAATGAGCTATTAACACAGCCAGAGGTTTTAAGTGACGTTAAACAATTAAAAAGCTTATCTAAGGAGCAACGTTCTTTAGAGAAGGTTGTATTGTTATTCCAAGAACAACAAAAGCTAGAAGCTGCCCTACCTGATTTAAAGGAAATGAAAAAATCAGGAGATGCAGAACTTCGTGAAATGGCTGAACTTGAATATAATGAATCACTTGCGCGTATTGATGATATCACAGAAGAAATCAAGATTTTACTACTTCCTAAGGATGAAAACGATGAACGTAACGTTGTTGTTGAAATCAAGGGCGCAGTAGGTGGAGATGAAGCTAATATTTTCGCTGGTGACTTATTCAGAATGTATCAAAAATATTCTGAAAGCAGAGGCTGGAAATTACAAATTAATGATGCAACACCTGGTGCTGTAGGTGGATATACTAATATTTCATTTACTATATCTGGTGAGAATGTTTACTCATTTATGAAATATGAATCTGGTGGACATCGTGTTCAAAGAATTCCAGTAACTGAAGCAAATGGTAGAATTCAAACTTCAATTGCAACAGTACTAGTATCACCAGAAGCAAATGAGGATGATGATATCGAGCTTGCTGAAAAGGATTTAAGAATCGATACATTCTGCTCATCAGGCCCTGGTGGACAAGGTGTAAACACAACTTATTCAGCAGTAAGAGTTACATATATTCCAACAGGTGATTTCGTTGCCTGCCAAATTGC
>OCVV012853929.1_pt1 | contig 21016 bp, 20 predicted proteins | sample 1539721 | NCBI WGS metagenome assembly OCVV01 (sample SAMN02144230, study PRJEB22623) | gut metagenome | biome: sheep rumen | host: Ovis aries | place: New Zealand
TGTTTTTTATGTTTATTGCCTTCGGCAGCAATTACATCCTTTGGATGTGAGGTACGTACGCTAACGCGACGTGCAAATTTATTTGTAAGCGGCGCGGTGGTGGGCGGAACTCAAAAGCGCAAAAAGCGCGATTGCTGACGAAGGGGTTTTGAATGTTTTTTTCTAAAAGACATTTACGCGTACGCCTCTACGTCCTCTTTGGTAATCTTCGCTCCGGCGAGGATGATCAACCGCTCTACGACGTTCCGCAGCTGGCGGATGTTACCGGTCCATTGTATTTGCTGCAACGCCTTGATGGCCGCCGGCTCGAACTCCTTCACCGCGATACCTTGCTCGCCGCAGATCTGTTCTGCAAAATGGCTAACCAGCAGCGGAATATCTTCGATGCGGTCGTTGAGCGCCGGTACGGCGATAGGAATAACATTGAGCCTATGGAACAGGTCCTCGCGGAAATTACCTGCCTCAATCTCTTTTTGCAGGTCTTTGTTCGTTGCCGCCAGTACGCGTACGTTCACTTTGATGGCCTTATCAGAACCCACACGCGTGATCTCGCTCTCTTGCAGCGCCCGCAGCACTTTGGTCTGCGCAGCCAGACTCATGTCGCCTATCTCGTCCAAAAACAACGTACCGCCGTCAGCCTGTTCGAACTTACCCGCTCTGTCTTTGACGGCTCCCGTGAACGAACCCTTCATGTGTCCGAACAACTCACTCTCGATCAACTCACTCGGAATGGCAGCGCAGTTGACCTCTACCATCGGACCGTTTGCACGCGCGGAGTTCTCGTGAATAAGGTGCGCCACCACCTCTTTACCTGTCCCGTTCGGGCCGGTAATCAGCACACGGGCCTCCGTCGGCGCCACCTTATCTATTATCTCGCGCACGCGTTGGATAGCCGCACTCTCGCCCACCATCGTCGCACCTTTCGCGGCTACTTTCTTGCGAAGCTGCTTAGTCTCTTGCCGCAGGTTCTTGGATTCCAAGGCGTTCTTCGTTGTGATCAGGATGCGGTTCAGATCCAGCGGCTTGACCAGAAAATCATACGCACCGGCTTTCAGCGCTTGTACTGCCGTCTCTACATCCCCATGACCCGTAATCATCACAATAGGAGTCTCTGCCGATTCTATCTCCCCTCCTTTTAGGGAGGGGTCGGGGGTAGGCTCTTTCAGCGCTTTAAGCACCTCCATACCGTCCATCTCCGGCATCTTGATGTCCGAGAAAATCAGGTCGTAAGCCTTTGCCTGCGCCATTTCCAGACCCTGTTTGCCGTTCTCCGCCACCTCTACTTCGTATCCCTCGTCGGCAAGTATCTCACGCAGCGTGTTGCGAATGCCGCGTTCGTCGTCTATAATTAACAGTTTTGCCATCTTTTTGGTCTTTTTACTAAAAAACGGCACAAAGGTACAAAAAAATTTGCACATATCAAAATAAATTTGTAATTTTGCACCGAAAATGGAAATATCGAAAATATTTATGTTATAGAACATATATTAACTAATTTTTTTATTTAATCTTTTAAAATCTTTTCAATTATGAAGAAATTATTCGCTTTGGCAGCAGTTGTTATGTTGGCTTGCGCAACGGTTAGTGCTGCATCTACAGTTTTCAACGAGACCTTCTCTACTCGTCGTGGTTCTACTTACATTGTGCAGGTTCACCTCGATTCTTATGATGCATGGCCTTATGCAAATCAGTGGTTTGCCGGCTATAACGAGGGTAAGGATGATGTAGTGGAAGGCAACCAGTATGACAATGACTACACCGACGTAGCTTCTTATGGCGTTTCTATCCGCGGTAAAAAACTGAATGGCGAAGACAAAAACACCGTAGGTCTATACTTCAGTAAAGAAAAGACTGCTGATAAGAACTATGTTACTTTCTCTACTCCTGCAGAGTTCGCAAACCAAGTGCTTCCGGCTGGCGCAGTACTCAAATTCCGTATCTGCTCGACCGAGGCAGATGGTGGCGATTTGTCAACGATGGTTATCGTTTTCAATCAGGACACCTTGCAAGTTCCGGCTACTACGCTGGGTGCAAAGTTCATTACCTCTGATGTCGTTGTAGCTCTTCCGCAGGCTGCTTGCCAGTCCCTTACTTTCGCGTTCGACAATGTTTCTCATCAGAAGTTCATCCCGGACTTCCAGATTGATCTCGACGCTGAGCAAGGTATTGAGAACGTAGAGGCTGTAAAGGCTGAGAAGTTCTACCGCAACGGTCAGCTCATCATCCGCAAGAACGGCGTAGAGTACAATGTTCTCGGTGCTGAGGTTCGTTAATCACTTCTAAACCATCCGCCATACGTGGCGAATACAAGGGGACGCATTTTCGTGCGCCCCCTTTAATTTTGTAACATGGAAACTACAAAAGTGAAAAAAGTTTCCATTTTTCTTGCATATATCAAAAAAAAGTCGTACCTTTGCAGCCGTTTTTGAAAAAATCATAAATCATAAATTTGAAATCATAAATTGAGCGATCAGAAACGTAATATTATCAAGACGGCAGGCGACATGTTCTTTCGCCTCGGAATCCGTAGCGTCTCCATCGACGATATATGCCATGAGTTAGGCATGTCGAAGAAGACTTTCTACGTCTATTTCGCGTCCAAGGATGAGCTGGTGGAGCAGCTGCTGCAGGCGAACATCAACTACATGGCATCGAAGATGGAAGGTCTCCTCAAGACCGGCGATTTCAAGCAACTCGTAGCGAAATTCATTAAGCATCAGGAGGCGGAGAAGAACGACGTGCGTCGCGTGCCGCAGTTGGTCTATGACCTCAAGAAATACTACCCCCGGCAGTTTGCGCAGTTTCAGATAAATTGCTTCAAGACCCAGAAGGAATACATCCGGCGCTATCTGGAGATGGGTCAGCAGGCGGGCCTCGTGCGCGCGAACCTTAATATAGAATTAGTAGCGGTGCTCTTTGCCAAGATCCACAGCGATGCCATTCGGGATTTCGAGGTAATCGAAGGCCACGGGCATAATATGCACCAGTTAGGGCATACGGCGATGGACGTCTTCGTTCGCGGCGTGCTCTCGGAAGAAGGATTAAAATTATACAACTGAATATATGAAGAAACTTATTTTTATGATGACCGTGCTGCTCGTGACGAGTACAGCGGTAATGGCAGAGGACCACGTGATGGCAGCGACGCGTAGTGCGCAACGTTCGCAGGACAGCGTGCCGGCATTGTTGCGTCTCTCGCTCAAGGAGGCGCAGGATTTTGCAGTGAAGCAGAACCGAACCCTCAAAAACGCATCCCTCGCGGTGCAGGAAGCCTACGCCCAGCGTTGGCAGACGATCGCAGCGATGCTGCCTTCGGTGGACGGTAGTTACTCCTACAGCAACTATCTGGGCTATAGCGCCACGCTGTCCATGATGGGCAACGATGTGAAGATCAACATGCCGAACGTCGGCGCATTAGGCGTGACGGCTACGGTAGGTATCAACGGTCAGGGGATCGTCGGGGCACTGCTTAATAACGTGGCGATCAAGATGAAGAAGATCGCTCTTGAGAAATCCGAGAACGAGCTCCGTAGCAGCGTCATGAGCGCCTACGTCTCCGTCTTGGCGCTACAGAGTATAACCGGTCTTCTGGACTCCAGCCTTGTCAATATCCAGGGCCTCGAGCAGATGACCCAGGATGCCGTCAATGTCGGGGCGGCCGAGCAGACTTCCGCGGATCAGATTCGCGTGCGTGTCAATACCCTCAAGAACAATATCAATGCCCAGAAACGAAACGTCGAACTTGCGACCAATAGTCTCAAGGTGTTGTTAGATGTGCCGGTAGAGACCGAACTGGTGCTTACGGAGAATATGGACGAGGTGCTTTCCCCCGAGCGCGTTTTGGATCTCCTGAGCCAGAACTTCGCTATCGAGAACAACCTCAACTACCAGCTTCTCCAGCAACAGGTCGAACTCGCCAAGCGCAATGTCCACATGGCAGGTTGGGCGTATGGTCCGACGGTAGCCCTCGCCTATAACTACCAGAACCAGAAATACTACGGCGAAGGAGGTATGCGTATGACGCCGCCTAACGTGGTACAAGTGACAGTCAAGATGCCCCTCTGGTCGTCCGGTAAACGTGCGGCAGCGGTGGTGGAGAAGAAGATCGCGCTCGAGGAGGCGAAGAACACCCTCTCCGAGACTACCGACAATCTCGAGATTCAGTACCGCCAGCTCTGTTTCGACCTCACCAACGCCTACGAGACCTACCTCAACGAGAAAGACAATATCGAGGTCACTCAGCGCGTCTTCAACTCCGCTACGGAGAAATTCAAATGGGGCGCAGCATCGAATATCGAGCTCACCAACGCATCCAACGACCTCATCAATGCGCAATCGACCTACGTACAGGCGATGCTCACCCTGATCAATGCGCAGTCCGAACTCGAAGAGTTCCTCAATAAATAACATCGAAAAAAATATGAAAAAGATTTTTATGTACACCCTTGCTGCCCTGAGCCTCATGGCCTGCGGCAAGTCCAAAGAAACCTCTGCTTCGCAGGAAGAGGAGCGCGTAGAGCAAGTCCGCACCACCGTCCTCCAGCCCCGCGAGATCGAGCGTGAGATATCCGTCTCGACGAACCTTCAAGGTTATATCACCCAGAACGTAGCGCCGTCCCTGACGGGCAAGATCGAGCATATCTACCGTGAGGTAGGCGATCGCGTCTCCGCCGGTAGCGACCTCGTGCGCATGGACCAGACCCAGTACAAGACTACGAAGATCTCCATGGCGAACCTCACCATCGAGAAGAACCGTATCGAGATGCTGCTCAAGACCGGTTCGGCTACCCAGCAGCAGTATGACCAGATCACGACCCAGTACAACTCCACCAAGGAGCAGCTGGAGTTCCTGGAGACCAACACCTATGTCAAGGCGCCGTTTGCAGGCGTCATCTCCGCCAAGAACTACGAGGACGGGGAGCTCTACGGCGGTCAGCCGATACTCGTTCTTACCCAGCTGGACCGCCTCAAAGCGCTTGTCGCTATCCCGGAGACCTATTTCCCGCTCTTCAAAGCCGGTATGAAGCTGACGCTCGCGACGGAGATCTATCCGGGTCAGACTTTCCCGGCGACGGTAGAGGTGGTATATCCGACCATCGACCCCTCGTCCCATACCTTCCAGTGCAAGATCGTCATTCCGAACTCCAGGAACCTCTTGCGTCCGGGTATGTACGTGACGACGACCATCGGTCTGGGCAAAGCGAACGCCCTCATCATCCCTTATCAGGCGGTGGAGAAACTCGTCGGCGCGAATGACCGTTATGTGTTCATCGTGGAGGACGGACGCGCCAAACGCGTAGCCGTCACCCTCGGTCAGCGTTTTGACCAGGATATAGAGATCATCGCCCCGGAGATCGTTCCCGGCGTAGAGGTCGTCACTACCGGCCAGCACAAACTCGTCGATGGTGTCAAAGTGAACGTGGTAAAATAATAAAATTATGGCAATTTATAAGAGTGCAATAGAAAAACCGGTAACGACCGCCCTGATCTTTGTGGCGGTGATCGTGATCGGTATATACAGTTTCCTGAAACTGCCGATAGACCAGTTCCCGGAGATGGATCCGCCGTATATCACGGTGATGACCACCTATCCGGGTGCGTCGGCAAGTGAGATGGAGACCAACGTGACGAAGATCATGGAGAACGCCTTGACCTCCGTCGATCACCTGAAGCATATCACTTCGCAGTCCAAGGATAACATCTCCGTAGTGACCCTGGAATTGGAGTGGGGTGAGAACATGGACGAAGCCGTCAACGACGTCCGTTCGTTCGTGGATATGGCGGCGAACAACCTGCCGGACAACTGCGCCAAGCCGGTGATCTTCAAACTCTCCACGAGTTCGATGCCTATCTGCCAGTACTCCATCACGGCGGATGAGACCTATGCGGGTCTGGACAAGATCCTCAACGACGAGGTGGTGCCGCAGTTGAACCATATTGACGGTATCGGAAATATCTCCCTCTCGGGTGCGCCGGACCGCTATGTCTATGTCAATATCGACCAGGAGAAACTCGATGCCTACGGTATTACCCTGGAGCAGGTGGGGCAAGTTGTTACGGCGAATAACCTCAACCTCTCGTCGGGTACGATCAAGATGCCGCAGGAGCAATACCAGATGCAGGTGCGGAGCGAGTATATCGAGTCCTCGGAGATCGAGAACCTGATGGTTGCCATGTCGCCGCAAGGTCAGCAGGTCTTCATCCGCGACATAGCGACGGTCAAGGATACTATCAAGGACCTCTCGCTGGACGAGAAGACCAACGGTCGTGAGGCGGTGCGTCTGATCATCGCCAAGCAGACAGGAGCCAACACCGTGCAGGTCTGCCGCGACGTGCGTGCCGAACTGGCGAAGATACAGAAACAGCTGCCTACGGATGTGAAGATAGAGAAGATCTACGACTCCTCGGAGAATATCCAGAACTCCATCAACTCCCTCGAAGAGTCGGTGCTTTACGCCCTCCTCTTCGTCGTGCTCGTCGTGCTCTTCTTCCTCGGCAAATGGCGCGCTACCATCATCATCGGTATCACCATCCCGATTGCCCTGATCGTGGCGTTTATCTACCTCGGTTTGGCGGATTCGAGCCTCAATATCATCTCGCTTTGTTCACTGACTATCGCGATTGGTATGGTGGTGGATGACGCGATTGTCGTCCTGGAGAATATCACCCGTCACGTGGAGCGTGGCGAGGATCCGCATGAGGCGTCTATCTACGCCACCAACGAGGTCTGGGTCTCCGTTATCGCGACGACCCTCGTGCTCGTGGCGGTGTTCGTGCCCCTGACGATGCTCTCCGGCATGGCGGGAATCATGTTCCATGAGTTGGGATGGATCGTCACCGTCGTATGCTGTACCTCGACGCTCGTGGCTATCTCCCTTACTCCGATGCTCTGCTCCAAACTGCTGAAAGCCAAGAAAGTGCATGTCGATGAAAATGGCAACCTGGTGGACGATGAGGCAGGCAAGAAGGGCTGGTACGAGCGTACCGTCGTTCGTGCGCTGGACGTCATCGATGAGTATTACGCGAGGTCGTTAGGATGGTGCCTCAATCATAAATTCGTCACCTTCCTTATCCTTCTGGCTTTCTTTGGCCTCTCGCTCACTCCTGCGTTCATGGGCAAGATCGGTACGGACTTCATGCAACAACAGGATAACGGCCGTCTCTCCGTGACCGTCAAACTGCAGCGCGGTACGCGTATCGAAGAGACCCTCAAGACCGCACGTCATCTGGAGGCACGGTTTGTGGAACTCGTTCCGGAGATCCAGCTGATCAACACCTCCGCCGGTTCCAACGACGATGCTACCATCGCGGCGCTCTTCTCGTCCACGATGAACAACAAGATCCAGATGACCATCCGTCTGCCTAAGAAATGGGAGCGCGACCGCGATATATGGACCATCGCAGAGATTCTCCGTCAGGAGATGGCGAAATACCCGGAGATCAACGAGTACCAGTGTGTCGTTTCCTCCGGCGGCCCCGGTGGTAACGGCAACACGGTCGATCTGGAGATCTACGGTTATGATTTCGATAAGACCTCCCAGTTGGCGGAGCAGTGCCGTCAGTTGATCTCACAACTGCCCGGTGCCCGCGATGTGAATATCTCCCGTGAGGACGACCGTCCGGATATCAAGATCACCGTTGATAAGGAGAAAGCCTCCCGTCTCGGTTTGAGTTCTGCTACGATCTCCACCTACCTCCGTAACCGCGTAGCGGGTATGTCCTGCGGTTACCTCAAGGATGACGGCTCGGAGTACGATATCGTCGTGCGTCTTGAGGAGGAGGACCGCAACTCTATCTCGGATATCCTCAACCTCTCCATCCCGACTGCTACCGGCAAGTCCGTCAAACTGACCGAAGTAGCTTCCGTCGGTGAGTACTGGGCACCGCCTACCATCGAGCGTAAGGCGCGTCAGCGTATCGTCACCGTCAAGGCTACGCCGTACAACACTACCCTCGGCGAACTGGCTAATGCGATCACTTCAGAGGTGGTGCCGCAACTGGATCTGCCTGTAGGATATTCTACCCATATCGGCGGTAATGTCGAGACCCAGCAGGACACGTTCCACGACATGATCCTTCTCGGTCTGATGATTATCATGCTTGTGTATATCGTCATGGCGTCGCAGTTCGAGTCGCTCCGTATGCCGGCGATCATCATGTTCACCATTCCGTTTGCCCTCTCGGGTGTCATCATCGCCCTTTGGCTCACGGGACGAAGCCTTGATATGATCGGCGCGCTGGGTCTGGTGCTTCTGGTGGGTATCGTCGTCAAGAACGGTATCGTGCTCGTGGACTATATCAACCTCATGCGCGAGCGTGGCTACGAGTTGAACCAGGCCATCCAGATGTCGGGTCGGAGCCGTATCCGTCCGGTGCTCATGACGGCGTTCACTACCATCCTTGGTATGATCCCGATGACGGTCTCGTCCGGTGAAGGTGCCGAGATGTGGCAACCGTTAGGTATCGTCGTCATCGGCGGTCTGACCGTCTCGACCTTCCTGACGCTGTACGTAGTGCCTGTCCTCTACGGTGTCATGTCCCGTCATGGCGACCGCGACAAGCAGGAAGCCCTCCGCAAGAAATTCATCTTCATGGACCTCAAAGTCAAAAAATCCTAAATTTAAAATCCTAAATTTGAAATCCTAAATTTGAAATCTTATGAAGAGTGTAATGATTGTATTCAACCAGGCCAATACCGGCCGAGTGGAGTATATGTTGGACGTACTGGGTATCAAGGGCTTCACGTTCTTCGAGCAAGTGCAGGGTCGCGGAACCAACGGCGGTGAACCCCGTCGCGGTACGCACGCATGGCCCGAGATGAACTCCTGCGTCATCACCGTGGTGGAGGACGAACAGCTCCCTGCGCTCCTTGAGTCCGTTAAGAAACTCGACCTCCGTAACGAGGAGGTCGGTGTCCGTGCCTTCGTCTGGGATATAGTAGCTACTGTCTAAGTCTTTCGACTTTCGACTTTTGACTTTCGACTAATATGGTGTCCTTACAACATATATCCAAGTCTTTCGGCTCGCAGAAGGTGCTGAACGACGTCTCCTTGGAGATCCCCGCAGGCCAGATTGTCGGCCTGCTGGGACCCAACGGTGCCGGTAAATCCACCCTCATGAAGATCCTCATCGGGCTTTGGTCTGCCGACTCGGGAACGGTCTCTGCGCCTGCGCGTATCGGCTACCTGCCGGAGAACAACCCCCTCTACGAGGACATGTACGTGACCGAGTATCTCTCCTTCATGGCCGGCCTGACCTCTGTCAGCCCGAAGGGCGGTCTGTCAGCGCAGCGGTCTGTCAGTGCTAACGGTCTGTCAGCGTCAGCGGTCTCCTCCCTCATCGACCTCGTCGGCCTCTCCCCCGAGCGGCACAAACATATCCGCGAACTCTCCAAAGGCTACCGCCAACGTGTAGGGCTTGCACAGGCGCTTCTCGGCGATCCTGAGTTGCTCATACTCGATGAACCCACCACCGGCCTCGACCCCAACCAACTCGTCGAGATCCGTGCCCTCATCAAGAGTCTTTCAGACGGAGCCGGTCTTTCGACTTTCGACTTTCGACCAAAATCACGCTCCGTGATTTTGTCCACTCATATCCTTCAAGAGGTTCGCGAGATGTGCGACCGAGTCATCATTCTCGACCACGGTACCGTCAAGGCCGACCTGCCCATCGACCAAATAGATAATTTAGAACAATTGTTCCACGAAAAAACTCAAAACGACTGACATGTCCGATTTTGATATTAGAAACCAAATGAACGAGAAGGAGCAAGACTCCGCGCTCCGACCTTTATGCTTCGCCGATTTTGCAGGGCAGAGCAAAGTGACCTCTAACCTCAAGATCTTCGTCGAGGCAGCCAAACTGCGCCACGAGTCCCTCGACCACGTGCTGCTCTTCGGTCCTCCGGGACTCGGTAAGACCACCCTCGCGAACATTATCGCCAACGAGCTCGGCGTAGGCTTTAAGATCACCTCCGGTCCTGTCCTCGACAAGCCCGGCGACCTCGCAGGACTCCTCACTTCGCTCGAACCCAACGACGTGCTCTTCATCGATGAGATCCATCGTCTCTCCCCGATCGTCGAGGAGTACCTCTACTCCGCCATGGAGGACTACCGCATCGATATCATGATCGATAAGGGTCCTTCGGCGCGCACGATCCAGATTGACCTCAATCCCTTTACCCTCATCGGTGCCACCACGCGTTCGGGTCTCTTGACTTCGCCGCTCAGGGCACGTTTTGGCATCAACTGCCATCTCGAGTACTACGACGCAGATATCCTCTCGGGTATCGTCGCGCGCTCGGCGGGACTCCTCGGCGTGGAGATCAACTCCAAGGCGGCCGGAGAGATTGCACGCCGTTCACGCGGTACGCCCCGTATCGCCAACGCCCTCTTGCGACGCGTGCGCGATTTCGCGCAGGTCAAAGGCGACGGTACCATCGATCTCGACATCGCCCAATATGCCCTCGAGGCGCTGAATATCGATACTTTCGGTCTCGATCAGATAGATAACAAACTGCTCACGACCATCATCGATAAGTTCCGCGGCGGACCTGTCGGACTCAATACCATCGCTACCGCCATGGGCGAAGATGCCGGCACCATTGAGGATGTCTATGAGCCCTACCTCATCAAGGAAGGATTCATCAAACGTACCCCGCGCGGACGCGAGGCAACGCCGCTGGCTTACGAGCATCTGGGCAAGACTCCCCTTGCGCCGGATGGCCAGCAATCGATCTTCTGAAATCAGAACGCTACTTTCGGCGCTTTGTTGGAACCCTCTTCGGCCTCGAAGTAGGGTTTCTTTTCGAATCCGAACATGCCTGCCAGCAGGTTATTCGGGAATCGGCGGATTAGGGTGTTGTACGCCCGAGCCTCGTCGTTGAAGAGCTGACGGGCTACCGTGATCCGGTTCTCCGTGCCCTCTAACTGTTGTTGCAGGTCGCGGAAGTTCTCGTTAGCCTTCAGATCCGGATAACTCTCCGCTACGGCTAACAACCGCCCTAATGCCTGACTCAGGTCTCCTTGAGCTGCCTGATAAGCGGCTAACTGCTCCGGCGTGGCTGTACTCGGATCGATGGTGATCTGAGTAGCGCGAGCGCGGGCAGACACTACGGCATCCAGTGTCTCCTGCTCATGCGATGCGTAACCCTTGACCGTCTCCACAAGGTTCGGGATCAGGTCGGCACGACGCTGATATTGGTTCTCTACTTGTGCCCACGCGGACTCCACCTGCTCTTCAGCAGTCACAAAGCGGTTGTACACACCTGCGCACCATAATACGATGATTGCCAGTACTCCCAGTACCACAATCCACGGCATTAATTTTTTCATATCAAAATCCTAAATCCTAAATCCTAAATCCTAAATCCTAAATGAGCTCGCAGAGCTCTACCATTTCCCCCCTGCGCCGCCTCCGCTGGTGGAGCCGCCGCCCCAGGAACCGCCGCCGCCCGACGACCATCCGCCGCCGCGCGACGAACCCGACGACCTGGACTCATGTACCAGCTTGGGTATGCGTTCCTCTAAAGTGAACTCATGCCCGCAGTTCTTGCATTTGTACGTCACCAGCGCTTTCCCGTCATAGTCATACGTCGCGTATTCCAATGTCTCGCGGTGGATCTCATGCCCCTTGCGTTTATGGCATTTGGGGCATCGCTTGATCGACTCTATCCAACCCAATACGAAAAGACCCAGGACAAACAGGATTGCACCGCCAATCATAACCCTCTCCGTCACGGACCATCCGAACCATTCCTCATCCTCTTCCTCTCCGTACCGCCCGCGGTTGGTTACGCTCCTTACCGCCTGCAGCTCCTCCGGCGTCTCTCCGTCGGTGCATACGTCGTAGATGGCTAATACGCCTAAGCATATTCCCATGTCGTAATCGCCCTCGCGGAAGGAAGGGAACATCTCCTCGTACATGATCTTCGAGCATATACCGTCCGTCAGCACCCCTTCTATACCTGTGCCGGTCATGATGCGCAGGTCATGACTCTCTCCCGCAAAGAGGATCAGCACGCCCGTGTTCTTGCCTTTCTGACCGATGCCCCATCGCTGGAAGAGCTCGTAGGCGAAATCGAATGCATCCTCCTCGCCGATGGACTCTAATGCCACGACGCACAGCTCCACCTCCGTCTCTTGCTCCAACCGCGCCGCGCAGCCGTTGACCCAATTCACCGTCGAGTCCGACAGGATCCCGTCCGGGTTGGATACATAATACTCCTGACCCTGACTCTTGGGGTTCGGTACTTCTTCCGGAGTATACACCTCCGCATAACTGATCGTCGCGAAAAACAGCGCAAGAATTATTCCTATTCGTCTCATGGCATACTAATTTGGGCGCAAATTTACTGCTTTTTTTTGATATATGCAAGCGCGCCCACGATTTTTTTCCTTTTTTTCCTTGCGTATCTCGTTTTTTTATTGTAATTTTGCAGGCAAAATGTAAATCATAAATCATAAACCATAAATCATAAATATTAGAATGTTCAAAATTACCCCCCCCCAGTAGCGAAAATGTCGCAAAGTGCTGCGGTATAATTCTCATAGCCTTTCTTTTCTTTGGCGCGTACATGCGCGGCTACCAAGCTGGCATGTGTGGTTCCGATTTAGCAAGTACCTGCGGTGCCGACGTCCCTGAACCCGTCGAAATCCGCAAATCTCTTTTCTTCAACCCCGACTCCATAGCTTACTACTCCGCTATAGCTGCACGCGAGGACAACCCCCGCGCGCTCTTCATCGTAGGTATGGCTGCCCATCTCCGCGCTGCCGACCCCGACTATCCATCTGATGTCGTTACCGTCTCTCTCAACGAAGCCGACCACTACCTCCTCCGTGCCGCCGAACTCGGCAACCCCGATGCAATCAAATATATAAAGTGCTGTGAGTATCATGGTACTTGGTCTCATTTTGTACCATCTATTAACCACTGATACTATGGCAAAAGACACTATCTCCATCGGATTCGAAGACAAGATCTGGAAAGCAGCCGACGTGCTGCGCGGTAACTTAAACGCATCGGAATACGAGGGAGTTGTCCTCGGACTCATCTTCCTCAAGTATATCTCCGATAGTTTCGAGACCAAGTATGCGCAAATAACCCAAGACCCATACGCCGATCCCGAAGATAAGGACGAGTATCTGTCCGAGAACGTGTTCTTTGTGCCAAAAGGTGCCCGTTGGTCAGTGATCTCTGCGGACGCGCATCAACCCACTATCGGTGTGACGATTGATAATGCGCTGCGTCTCATTGAGCAGGAGAACCCCCGCCTCAAAGGTATCTTACCCAAGAACTTCGCACGTCCCGAACTCGACAAACGCCGTCTGGGCGATGTGGTCGATCTATTCACGAATATCCAGATGCACGGCGCAGGAGAGGAGCGTGACCTGCTCGGTCGCACCTATGAGTATTGTCTTCAGCAGTTCGCCTCGATGGAAGGCAAGAACGCCGGAGAGTTCTATACACCGTCTTGTATCGTACGCACGATAGTCGAGGTGCTGCAACCCTTTAATGGCCGTATCTACGACCCTTGTTGCGGTTCGGGAGGTATGTTCGTTCAATCCGCCAAGTTCATCCGCTCCCACCAGAAAGAAATTCGCAATATCTCTATCTATGGTCAGGAAGCCAACCCCTCTACATGGAAGATGGCGCACATGAATATCGCTATCCGAGGTCTTGAAGCCGACCTCGGCAAGAGCTACGCGGATACCTTCTTTGATGACCAGCACCCTACGCTTAAAGCGGATTATATCATGGCGAACCCGCCCTTCAACCTCTCCGATTGGGGACAAGCGTCCTTGCTCGAAGATGTCCGTTGGAAATACGGCATCCCGCCCGCAGGCAATGCTAACTTCGCATGGATTCAGCATATGCTCCATCACCTCTCGCCAAACGGCAAGATAGGTCTCGTCCTCGCTAATGGTGCCCTTAGTAGCCAGACAGGCGGTGAAGGAGACATCCGCGCCAAGATAGTGCAAGCCGATTTAGTGGAAGGTATAGTCGCGCTGCCGAACCAACTTTTCTATTCTACCGGTATTCCCGTCAGCCTTTGGTTCATCAACCGCAATAAGAAACAACCGGGCAAGGTGCTCTTTGTCGATGCACGCAATATGGGCACGATGGTCACGCGCAAACTGCGTGAACTGTCCGAGGAGGATATCCTCCGTATAGCGGACACTTTCCGTCAGTTCGAAGCCGGCACACTCGCCGACGAGAAAGGTTTCTGTGCGGTCGCTTCATTGGATGATGTAGCCCAACAGGATTATATCCTCACGCCCGGACGCTATGTAGGCATCGCCGAGCAAGAGGACGATGGCGAACCCTTTGCAGAGAAAATGACCCGCCTTACCGCGGAACTCTCCGAACTCTTCGACAAAGGTCACGCCCTTGAAGCAGAGATCCGCAAACAATTAGCGTCTATCGGCTATAAGATTGGATGAGCGTGGAGAAAAGCGGCGAATATAATTCGCCTGTAATGAACATGCAGATAATATGGAGTGGATACAAGAAATAATTAGCGAACTGAACAACTATGCTGGTTTGTTCTCGTTGCTCGCAGTAGTGGTGGCTATTGTTGTGCCTTGGATAATATATCGCAAAACGCAGAAAGCTCATAAACAAGAATTGCAGAATGAACTGGAAGCGATGGAAGAAGATATGCGCTGGGCATTCTCTCCGGAAGAACGGCAGATGAATATACGTAAACGGAAACTTGAAAAAGATCTCGGGAGGAAATAGTATGGAGTGGAAAACAGTTAAATTAGGGGATTATATACAGGATATTGCTGCCGGTCCATTCGGGTCAAATCTAAAAGTTGAATGCTTTGTTCCTGATGGATTCCCGATAATTGATGGCGCAAACCTTAGAGGTTATACTATGACGGATAATGTTACTAAGTTCGTAACTGAAGAAAAGGCAAGGAGCTTATATCGCTCTATAGCAAAAAGAGGTGAGGTTGTTGTAACTATTAGCGGAAATGTAGGACAAATTGCCTACATACCTTATGATTCAAAATATGAGGAGTATTTAGTTTCGCAAAGACAGTTCCGCGTAAAGTTCAAAGATTCTGTCAACGTGCCATATTTGGTATATTATTTCCACTCAAGAGAGGGGCAACATCAGATTCTATCCTTTGCTAACCAAACAGGTGTTCCGGCTTTAGCACAGCCATTGAAAAACTTCCGAAATATAGAATTCCCTCTCCCTCCCCTTGAAACTCAACGCCGTATAGCTGCTATCCTTTCTTCTTTGGATGATAAGATAGAGAATAATAATCGCATCAACCGCAATTTGGAATCACAAGCACAAGCCCTTTTCAAATCTTGGTGCGTGGACTTCGAACCATTCGGCGGCACTATGCCCGAAGATTGGAAAGAGGGGACTTTGGGAGATATTATTGCAGAAATAGAGAGCGGGTCTCGTCCAAAAGGAGGGGCACAAATATCTGGAATTCCAAGTATTGGCGCGGAAAAGATAGAGCGGTTCGGTGTATATGATTTTTCTGGGGAGAAATACGTAAGTGAAGAATTCTTCCACAAAATGAAGAGAGGACACGTAAAAGATGGTGATGTTATGCTTTATAAGGACGGTGCATATACTGGCAAATGCTCTATGGCTCTTGATGGTTTTCCTTATAATTTGTGTGCCGTAAATGAACATGTCTTTTTATTACGCACAAAAGAGGCTAAATATCAATTTTACCTTTATTTGAATATGATACAAGATTCCGTGCGTTCTATGATTTATACACTTGCTTGCTCGAAGGCAGCCCAGCCAGGGTTGAATACTTCTGAGGTACTTGGCGTGAAAACAATCATACCTACAGAGGCTGTAATGATGGACTTTAATTCTAAGGTAGCCAATATGATGCACACTATCGCTAATAATTGTCTTGAGTCCCATCGCCTTGCAGCACTCCGCGATACATTATTACCCAAACTAATGAGAGGAGAGATCACCCTATGACCAAAAACAAATTCACCGAAGATAGTTACGAGCAAGCCCTCATCGCCCTCTTCCGTGATGAGTTGGACTACGACTATATCTATGGTCCCGACATTGAGCGCGACTACCGGCAACCCTGCTACGTCGATGCACTCGAACCAGCTATCCGTCGGCTCAACCCGTCGCTGCCGGACGAGGTCATCGAGGAAGCTGTCAAACGTATCCTCTATGCCACCGACAGCACCCTCATTCAGTCCAACGAAGCGTTCATGCGTGCGCTCCAAGACGGTCTCGAAGTGCCGTACATGCACGACGGAGAGGAACGCACCGCCATCGTCCAACTCATCGACTATGAGCACAAAGGAAAGGACAACAAAAACACTTTCCATATAGCGAACCAATGGCGCGTAGAGGGACTCGATGCCATCCGCTGTGACATGGTCGTCTTCATCAACGGCATGCCCCTCGTGGTCATTGAACTCAAATCGCCATCCGAGGAAGGCATCTCCGTCTCAGATGCATACCTGCAGATACGCAACTACCAACTCAAAGCGCCCGACCTCTTTACTTACAACGCGTTCAATGTGATCTCCGATATGTTCACCACCCTCGCCGGTACGATCACCGCCAACGAGGAGCGGTACATGGAGTGGAAGAGCGTAGATGGTAAATACGAGGACAAAGAGCACGTTAACTACGATACCTTCTTCCATGGTATCTTCCCTAAGGATCGCCTCTTGGATATCATCCGTAACTTCATCTGCTTTGACCACCGAGAGGGACAACCGGCGAAGATACTCGCGGGATACCACCAATACTTTGCCGTCAACCGTGCGCTGGCTTGTACCCACCGCGCTATCAACGGCGATGGTAAGATCGGCGTTTTCTGGCATACCCAAGGCTCTGGCAAATCGCTCTCCATGGTCTTTTTTGCCCATCTCCTTTCCCGACATTTCCAAGAATCCACCATCGTCGTCGTTACCGACCGAAACGACCTCGATGACCAGCTATACGGACAGTTCTCCCGTTGTGCGGATTTTCTCCGGCAGAAACCCCAACAGGCAACATCCAAAACCGAGTTAGGAAACCTCCTCCGTGACCGCAAAGCCGGAGGTATATTCTTTACTACGATTCAGAAATTCGAGGAGGACACACGTTTCCTCTCCGACCGACGCAATATCATCGTCATGACCGACGAAGCGCACCGCTCCCAATACGGCGATGTCACCTACGATGTGCTCAAAGCCCGTACCAAGAAAGGCTACGCCAAACTCATGCGCGAAGCCCTGCCCAACGCCTCCTTCATCGGTTTTACCGGCACACCGATCTCTGACCGCGACCGCGACACACAAGAGGTCTTCGGTGACTATATTGACATCTACGATATGACCCAATCGGTACGGGATCATGCGACGCTCCCTGTCTATTACGAGAGCCGAGCTATGAAACTCAAACTCAACCCCGAGATCCTGGAGCAACTGGATAAGGAGTTTGATACCCTCGATTCGCTTGGCATCACCGATATGCAGCTGGAGAAAACCAAACATAAACTCAGCCGTCTGGAGGAAGTACTCGGTGCTCCCGAGACCATCAACTCCCTCGTCGATGATATACTCCTCCACTATACCAAGTACCGGCAGGACGAACTGACCGGAAAAGTGATGATCGTGGCGTACAACCGTAAGATAGCGATGGACATCTACCGCCGCATCCTTACCCTGCAACCCTCGTGGACGGAGAAGGTAAAGGTCGTTATGACCTCCAATAACCAAGACCCCGAAGAATGGCGCTCCGTCATCGGCAACGAAGCCTACCGCAAACAACTCGCTACCGACTTCAAGGACGAAGAAAGCCCCCTCAAGATTGCCATCGTCGTGGATATGTGGCTCACCGGCTTCGATGTCCCCTCCCTCAGCACCATGTATATGTACAAACCCATGGCGGGACATAACCTCATGCAGGCGATAGCGCGCGTCAACCGTGTCTTCCCCGAGAAAGAAGGTGGTCTTATCGTGGACTATATCGGTATAGCACAAGCCCTCAAAAGAGCCATGAAGGAATATACCGACCGGGACAAGAAGAAATTCGGTGATCCCGACATCGCCAAGACTGCCCTCACTACCTACCGCGAGAAAGATGAGATATGCCATGACCTGTTCTTCGGCTTCGACTTCTCCCATTATCCCTCCGCTACAGACGCAGAGAAAGGGCTGATCATTAAATCTGCCGCTAACTTCCTCCTCGCGACCGACAAAGAACCCAAACGCAAGGCTTTCATCCAAGAGTCTGCCCTCCTTCATAATGCCGTCACACTCTGCCGCTCGCTCCTCTCCGACGACCAACTCCAGATTGTCGCTTTCTATGACGCCGTACGCGTGCTGCTCATGCGGTTTGAGACATCCCGAAACTCCGTCAGAGCCAAGGAGGTAAACGAGCGTATCCGTAACCTCCTTGCCCAATCCGTACAATCCGAGGGAATTGTGGTGCTCTTCGATGATAAAAACCGCGATTTCTCCCTCTTTGATGAGTCCTTCCTTGAAGAGATCAAACGTATGAAGGAGAAAAACCTTGCCGTCGAGATCCTCAAAAGACTACTCAAAGGGGTCATCAATGGCTATAAACAAACCAACGTCGTGCAATCCGCGAAATTCTCCGAACTCCTCTCCCAAGCCCTCTCACTCTATCTCAAAGGCATGCTCACAAACGAAGAGGTGATCTCCGAACTCATTCGACTGGCTCATCAGATCAAGGAAGCGGAAAAACAAGGCAATGAGTTAGGCTTAACATCCGAGGAGAAAGCTTTCTATGATGCCTTGACACAACAAGAATCTGTACGACAAGCATATTCCGATGAGCAATTCATAGCCCTCACCAAAGAACTGACCGAGAAACTGCGCAAGAATAGAACCATCGATTGGAATAAACGCGAGTCAGCACAAGCAGGTATGCGCAAGATGGTCAAACACCTCCTCCGCCAATACGACTATCCCCCGGAGGGACAGAAACAAGCGCTCGAGGTCGTCATGCAGCAATGTGAGCAATGGGCGGAGCAGGAGTATAACAAACCCCTCATCGTCAACTCTATTCACATTGATACATACAATGATAATAGCAGACATATTCACCTCTCTGAGTAAAAAAATAACGGCTTCTATTGCGTATATCAAAAAAAAGCAGTACCTTTGCACCGTCTTTCTCTCGACGTTAAACAAGAGGACATATTTTATCATTTAGGCATATTCCTTCCAGTAAGTCGGCAAAACTTTCAGCAAATAATTGCAATATGCCCCAATTACCTTGTGTGGGTAGGTGGGGTTTATTTGCCCGTTTGCCGACGGTACTGGGACTCCACTTGCCCGCACTTTTAATTTTAAAGCACATGCCTAAAAATTACATCAACCACGTTGATACTTACAACGATCACAGCAAGTCCCTTACCATCAATGCTTCCGCTGTTAATGTGCCTGAACTTCTCAGAGCTTTTATGGAGGACGAGCAACCCAAATCAGAGTCTCCCGTAGATGATATCCTACCTATCCCTCCGAAAGGCAAATATACCAAAGTCCGTGAGTATATTACCGAGAGGTGCCGGTATGATAAAGACTTCAAAAATTATGTCGACACCCATACCCGTGTCGATCTCTGCAAACGACTCACTGACGAGTTCGGATGGGATGTCGATGAGCACCATTTAGGTGTCAACATGAACCGAAACCGAAAAAACTGACTGCCATTTTTTTAGCCTATAAGCGACCTTTTCCGGCCGCTTTTTTTATGCCTTTTGCACAAAGTCACAATTAAGTCACAAAAGGCACATTTACCTCACAATTAAGTCACATTTTGTGCCTCCGATAGCACAAAAATACCTCTACCTTTGCATCGGATTTCCCAATGAGCAGCCACGTTGGCGCTCTCTAACAAGGAGTCCGATGCATTATGAAAAATTCAAATCAACCAACAAGAGCTCTCTCCCTCTCCCCCTACCCTTCACGGGGAGGGTCGGGGTGGGGCTTTGGGGCTCGTCAACCCATCCCACGGACTTGGTTCCTATCCCACGGCTACACCAAAGCCGACACCCGTTACACCGATGGTCGCGCCGTCTGGCTACATCCGCACACCAGCGATGTCTTTTCCTCGTACGGAAAGATTAAGCTTGATCGCTTCCCGCACGAGAAGCATAAAAAGACATCCGCGCAATATCTACGAATACCCAAAGGATTTGGTAGTATATACCTCGCCCGCTTGAAGTACCTCACCTTCAAAGGCGAGATCCCCGCCGGCTACACCATCGACCATATCGACGGCAACCCTCTCAATAACGACATCCGCAATCTTCGTGCCATACCGCGATCCATCAACGACCGTGATGGCGGCTTCCTACGCAAGCTCCGCAACAAAGGCATCATCGTCGCCCATTACCCCGGCATCATCCTCGAGGGCTACGAGCGGATGGCGGAGTGGAAAGCTTCTCACACAAAATGGCAATACGATTGCCTCACCCGCGACGAACTCCTCCGTATATTTGTAGGTCCAACCTTCACCGTCGCCGACCCCAACGCCCTCATGGATCTCGAAATCTCCCGTCATCAGGAGTGTTAACATTGTGCAATTTTCGCGCATCTTTGCGCGAACAAACCCCCTACAATTATGGACATTCAAGATTTAAGAAAAGCCCTGCACGAGGGTATCGTGCTCTTTCAGTTTCAGAAGATCGACGGCTCGCTCCGTCCCGCCCGAGGCACCACCTGCCCCGACCTCGTACCCACGCCTGACACCCCCAAAGGCACCCGCTCTCCCGAGCAACAAGCCGCCTACGAGCGTCAGACCGTCACCTTCTACGACATCGACAAAAAGGCCTGGCGATCCATGCGCATCGACGCCCTCTGGTCATATTCCCGAGTTCTCAAACTAACCGATTAACGCCTTATGGAAACCGTTAAATGTGAGTACTGCGGCAAGGAATTACCCAAAGACCAAGCCACGTTCTGCGAGGATGCGGGTATCTACGCCTGCCCGGATTGCGCGGATGAGAATCTGGTGACCTGCGAAAGATGCGGTATGTTAATCGAC
>OCVV012869001.1_pt1 | contig 21003 bp, 16 predicted proteins | sample 1539721 | NCBI WGS metagenome assembly OCVV01 (sample SAMN02144230, study PRJEB22623) | gut metagenome | biome: sheep rumen | host: Ovis aries | place: New Zealand
CCGCTACTCCGAGGCTCTGAACAAGGCTTTCGAGAAGATGTACCAGGCAGGCCAGCAGGGCCAGGCCGGTCCTCAGGGCCCGTTCCAGGGTGGCCCTCAGGGTCCTTTCCAGGGCGGTCCTCAGCCCGGACCTCAGGACCAGGGACCTGACGAGCAGTAAGCGATCTTATTTAATCCCCTCCCGGTCCGGGAGGGGATTATTTTATGTGCATTGTCAATAAGAAAAAAATGATTAATTTTGTGGGTTAGAAAAGTAGTGAACAAATAAATATCAAAAACAATGAAAAAGCTTATTCTCAGTGCTATCGCAGTCCTGGCAGTTGTATTCTCTGCACAGGCTCAGACCAACAAGGAAGCTATCGAAGCAGCAAAGCAGAAGGTAGACGAGCATCAGGCCGCCCTTGCAGAGGCAGTACGTGCCGCAGACCAGCAGGCTATCGACAGCCAGAAGGAGATTGATATCCTCCGTCAGCAGTCAGAGCAGGCCCAGGCCCAGTACAACCAGGGCAAGAAGTCTCTTTCCGTGATGAAGGAATCCCTCAAGGCAAAGCAGAACGTCATCAAGGCCAAGAAGCAGGCCCTCAAACTCGAAAAGAAGACCCGCAAGGTCGATGACGGCACCCTCGACGCTGCCGACAAAATGGCCATCCAGCAGTCCGAGCAGGACATCAAGGACCTCCAGGCAGACCTCGTTCTCGCAAAGCGCGACTACAAGGAAGCAGAGGCCAAGGTAAAGCTCTCCAAGAAGGCCGTTACCGATGCCAAGAAGCAGATTGACGCTGCAAAGAAGAACGTCGCTGCTGCAAACAAGGAAGTGAGCGCCGCCAAGAAGCAGGTTGCAGCTGCAAAGCAGGAAGTGAAGAAGCAGGAAGACATCGCCGCAAAGCAGGAAGAACTCATCAAGGCCCAGAAGGCTGCTGAGGAAGCCGCTGCAAAGGCAGAGGTTGCTGCCGCAAAGGCAGACTACGCTGCAAGCCAGGTCCAGGAACAGGCCGAAACCGTCGAGCGTGTAGTCAGCGAGACTGAGAAAGCCCTCGCCGAGCAGAAGGCAGAAGCTGCAGGTGTTGCAGTGGTGAAGGCCACAGAAGAGACCGCCAAAGAGGCAGTCAAGGAAGTAGCAGAAGAAGTAAAGGAAGCTGTCGAGGAGGTTGCTGCTCCCGCCGCTCCCGAGGTGGTTCCTACTGCAGAGTAATCTATGGGCAGAATAATCCTTACAGGAGACCGCCCCACCGGAAAACTTCACCTTGGACATTATGTGGGCTCCCTGAGAAACAGGGTGCTCCTTCAGAACGAGGGCAATTACGACAGGATGTTCGTCTTCATTGCCGACGTCCAGGCCCTCACGGACAACGCGGACAATCCGGACAAAGTGCGGTCAAACATTATAGAGGTAGCCTTGGACTACCTCTCTTGCGGTTTGGACCCCGAGAAAGTGACCATCTTCATCCAGAGCCGTATCCCGGAACTGCATGAAATGACCCAGTTCTTCTCCAATCTTGTGACAGTCCAGCGCCTTCAGCGCAATCCTACCGTCAAGGCAGAGATGGCAATGCGCGGCTTCGGTTCCGAGACCGAAGACGACAACCGCCGCGGTCTGCCGGTAGGCTTCTTCACATATCCTATTTCACAGGCTGCCGATATCTGCGCCTTCAAGTCTACCACAGTCCCCGTGGGAGAAGACCAGGAGCCCATGATTGAGCAGTGCCGTGAGATTGTGCGCAGTTTCAACTCTACCTATGCGCCCGTGCTTGTGGAGCCGGAGATACTCCTTCCCTCCAACAATGCATGCCGCCGCCTTCCCGGAACAGACGGAAAAGCCAAGATGTCAAAGTCCCTCGGGAACTGCATCTATCTTTCCGACGATCCCAAGGAGGTAGAGCGCAAGGTCAAGGGCATGTTCACAGACCCCAACCACCTGAGGGTGGAAGACCCCGGCAACGTAGAGGTGAATCCCGTATTCACCTACCTTGACGCTTTTGCCGATGATGCAGACTTCGCCCGCTTCTGGCCGGACTATGCCAACATGGACGAGCTCAAGGACCATTACCGCCGCGGAGGCCTTGGAGACATGAAGGTGAAGAAGTTCCTCATCAACGTGCTTCAGGACCGTCTGGAACCCATCCGTGCCCGCAGACACACATACGAGCAGGATATTCCCGGCGTCTACGAGATTCTGAAAAAAGGCTCCGAAGACGCCCGTGAGGTGGCAGCCAAGACTCTCTATGAGATGAAGGAAGCCATGCGCATCAATTATTTTGACGATCCTGCACTCATAGCAGCGCAGGCAGAGGCTTATAAGGCAAAATAATGGCAAATACCAAGAGAACGTTTCCCGTGCAGGGCATGGGCTGCGCAGCATGCGTGGCAAGAGTGGAAAATGCCCTGAAAAATGCCAAAGGTGTCAATTCCTGTCAGGTGAGCCTGGCATCGAATACAGCCCTGGTAGATTATGACTCTTCCGTAACCAGTCCCGGTGAACTGCGAAAGACAGTTCAGGATGCCGGATATGACATGATTGTGGAAGGCTCGGACGACGAAGCTCACTCGCGTGCGGAGGTGGCTCAGGAAGAGTCCCTCCGCGCACTCAGAAAAGATACCATCATCGCCGTGGCTCTTGCCGCGTTGGTGATGGTTATTTCTATGGGGTTCAAGGATTTCGCATTCAAGGGGTATCTGCTGTGGGCACTTGCCACTCCTGTGGTCTTCTGGTGCGGCAGACGCTTTTTCAAAGCGGGAATCCTCTCGCTTAGGCATGGCGCTGCGAACATGGACACGCTTGTGGCACTGTCCGTGTCTATATCCTATCTGTTCAGTATTTTCAACCTCCTGTTCCCTTCTGTTTGGACTTCAAGGGGTTTGGAGCCGCACCTGTACTTTGAGTCAAGTACCATGATTGTGGCCTTCATCCTTCTTGGAAGGCTTCTGGAGGAGATGGCAAAGCACAGTACCACCAAGGCCATCCGCGGCCTTATGGAACTGCAGCCGCCAAAGGACCCGGTCCTTCCCGGCGAGGTGATAGTGGTAAAACCCGGAGAGAGACTCCCGGTTGACGGCCTTGTCATTGACGGCAGTTCGTATGTGGACGAAAGCATGCTCACCGGAGAATCGGCACATGTTCTCAAGAAAGCCGGAGACCGCGTTTATTCCGGGACGATGAATCAGAGGGGATTCCTCAATGTAAAGGCCGAAAAGGTGGGGGAGGAGACGATGCTTTCCTCCATCATCCGCATGGTACGGGACGCCCAGGGCACGAAAGCGCCTGTGCAGAAGCTCGTGGACAGGATAGCGGCAGTGTTCGTGCCGGTGATTATCGGCATATCGGTCCTGACGCTTGTCGCCTGGATTATCTTCGGCGGCGGGGACGGCGTTACGCTGGGGCTGCTCTCAATGGTGGCCGTTCTGGTGGTGGCCTGTCCGTGTTCGCTTGGCCTTGCAACTCCAACCGCGATTATTGCCGGCATCGGCAACGGTGCATCAAAGGGCATACTTATAAAGGATGCAGAAAGCCTGCAGACTGCAGCCAAGGTGCAGGTTGTGGTAATGGACAAGACCGGAACCCTTACGGACGGAACTCCCGAGGATAATCTGAGGGAGAGCTCAGTCCAGGCCGTGAAGGACCTGCAGAAGATGGGACTTGAAGTGCACGTTGTGAGCGGTGACAAGGAGGAGCGCGTCAGGCGCGTTGCAGAGGCCACAGGAATCACTAATGTCACGTTTGGAGTTCTTCCCGACGGCAAAGCCGGCTATGTCTCCCGCCTTCAGCAATCGGGAAAGAAGGTTGCCATGATAGGGGATGGCATCAACGACAGTGCCGCCCTTGCCCTTGCAGACCTTAGCATCGCCATGGGAACAGGTACGGACATCGCCATGGATGCCGCGCAGGTGACCATCGTGTCGTCGGACCTCACAAAGGTCACAGAACTTGTCAAGCTTTCAAAACGGTCTGTAAAGATAATCCGCGAGAATCTCTTCTGGGCTTTCTTCTACAACGTGGCGGCCGTTCCCATTGCCGCGGGACTTCTCTATCCTTTCACTGGATGGCTCATGAGCCCCATGCTGGCCGCTGCCTGCATGGCACTCTCGAGCATCTGCGTGGTAAGCAATTCCCTGAGGCTGTTACATTAGCCAGGAAGACATATCTATACCAGCTGCAAGGCCTTCCCGTATTTCCGTAGAGGAAATGTTTACGAGGGGGGCCTTGAGCAGTTCTATACGGTAGCGGGAATCTTCCCTGAGAAGGCGGGCCTTCAGATGTCCCCTGTGATATCCTTTCCTAGGGAAAACTACTACTCCGTACTCCAGCAGTATGCGGCTGTAGTACTTCCAGCGGGGAAATGCTTCCAGATTGTCCGCTCCTATGACAAGAGTGAAATCATTCTCGGGCTCCTTTGCCTGGAGCGTATCCAGTGTACGCACCGTGTACTGCGGCGGAGTCATGTGAAGCTCCGTATCCTTGACTGTTACTTTAAGCTCCGGATGGCGGGCGACGGCTGCCACGGCTGCATTGAAGCGCTCTTCACCGGCAGGAAGTGAATGCTTTACCTTGAAGGGGTTGAGCGGTGTTACTACCAGATATACCATGTCAAAACCCGCTTTCTCCGTGAGGAAGCGGATTATCGCCTCATGGCCTTTGTGCAGGGGGTTGAAACTGCCTGAGTAAACTGCTATTCGCATAAGAAGGTGTCTACCATGGCTTCGGCCTCGGCGAAGGCGGTGTCAAGGTCATCGTTGATGAGGACTTTGTCGAACTTGGGAGCGTAGGTCATTTCCTCTGCGGCTTTGGCGACGCGCTGCTCGATGGCTTCCGGGGTGTCCGTTGCACGGGCAATGAGGCGGCGGCGCAGCTCTTCCACGGAAGGAGCCTGGATGAAAACGGACAGCGCCGCATCTCCAAAGTACTTCTTCAGGGACACTCCACCCTTTACGTCGACGTCGAAAATTATCACATGGCCCTTTGACCAGATGCGGTTCACTTCGCTCTTGAGCGTGCCGTAAAAGCGGTCCGGGTATACTTCCTCATGCTCTACGAACTTGCCGTCCGCCACCAGGGCGCGGAACACATCGGCAGAGTAGAAGAGATACTCAACCCCGTCCTGCTCTGTGCCGCGCGGCGGGCGTGATGTTGCCGACACGGAGAACTCCACCTCCGGATGCAGTCCAAGTATATGGTTTACTATAGTGCTTTTGCCACTTCCCGAAGGAGCCGAAAAAATCAAAACTTTACCGTTCATATATAATGTTGTTACCAAGTCTCTGGAAGTCCAAGGTCCTTGAAGGTTCTGGGGGCAGGGATGCCGGGGAGGGGTTTGCGGTCCTTGAGCTGTTCAAGGGCGACCTCGACGGCTTTTTCAAGCTGCTGGTCCGTGCCTTCGAATTCCTTGACAGGATCGTTGTCCAGGAGGATGTCGGGGTCTACGCCATGATTCTCCACTATCCACTGTCCGCTTGCGGCGTCGTAGTTGGTGAAGAAGGGAACGCGGACGTCGGTGCCGTCAACATAGGGAAGGGGACCGCTGATGCCAACGATGCCGCCCCATGTGCGCGTGCCGATGACGGTGCCCAGTCCGTTAGCCTTAAAGCTCCACGGGAACAGGTCTCCGTCAGAGGCGGAGTACTTGTTGATGAGGAGCACCTTGGGACCGGTGTGGGTGCCTTCCGGTGTAGTCCCGGTCTGGGTTGAACCGCGGCGCATGGTCATGCGGTATGCCTTCCTCTGAAGGCGCTCGATAATCATCGGAGAAATGTTTCCGCCGCCGTTTGCACGGTCGTCTATGATGAGCGCTTCCTTGTCAAGCTGCGGGTAGTAGTAACGCGCCCATTCGCTCAGGCCTTCAGGGCCCATGTCGGGAATATAAATGTAGCCTACGCGGCCGCCGGAGAGCTTTTCTACCGTGCGGATATTGTTGAGGACCCAGGCATAGTGCTCCAGCGGGCCCTCGTCGGAAATGGGCTTTACGACTACCTTCTTCCCGCCGATGGTGAGTTCGGTAAGGACTTCGGCCTTGCCGATGAGAAGCTTGTAGATATTGTCAATATCGGCAAGGGAAACGCCGTCAATGGCGGTGATGATGTCACCTTCTTTCACGCCGAGGCCGGGCTCCTGGAGAGGGGAGCGGAGTTCGGGACGGTACGTTGCTCCTTCCATTATCTTGTCTATGCGGAAGCCGCCGTCCGTCTTGGAAAGACGTGCGCCGAGAAGGCCCATGGGAATGCGTTCAGGCTTGGGGTACTCTCCCGGTGTTACGTAGCAGTGGCCGGTTCCCACTTCGCTTATCATGCCGCCCAGGATGTAGTTCACGTCAAGGCGTGTGCGGGCATAGGGAAGAAGGGCTGCGTATTTGTCCTTTATGGCGTTCCAGTCGCGTCCGTGCATGTTTTCGAGGTAGAAACCATCGCGGAATGCACGCCAGACCTCGTCATAGAGCTGGGCCCATTCTTCGGCATAGTTCACCGTGGTCACAAGGCCGCCAAGGTCAATCTTGTCCTTGGGCCTTACGTCCATCTTGGGGCCGATTTTCCCGGCATACAACTCTCCTCCCTTGAAAAGTAGGGCCTTGGAGGAGCCGGAAGTGACGTCCATGCGGGCATCGCTGCAGGATTCGTCCTCGGCGGTTTCAAAGGTGAATACCCTGGTGCCGCCGCGGCCTCCATACCAGAGGCTCTTGCCGTCGCAGTAGAAGCTGCGTCCCTTGACCGGAAGCTTTACAATGCGCTCTGCAATGCCTTCAGGGTCAATTTTTGCCGATGGCTTTGCCTCCGGCTTGGCATCGGCCTTCTTTTTCTTGCCGTCCTTCTTTGCAGGCTCCGCCGCGGGCTTTTCCTCTTCAGGCTTTACCTCGGGGTCCTTGCCGATAAGTGGCGAAGGTGTGTCCTTCGCAAGCATTGCCATGTAAACGCCGCTCATGTCCTGGAAGGAATAGTTCCATTCAATGCGGCTGTACTGGGGATTGAGATCCCTGTCGGAGGTGAAGATGAGGTATTTGCCGTCGGTGGAGAAGGTGGGGCTGCCGCTGTTGTACCAGCGGTCAGTGACGGGATATTCCTTGCCGTCTGCAAGGCTGCGGATATAGACGATATCCATCTCGTTCTCTGCGGGACGCGTGTATGCAATCCACTTGCTGTCCGGAGAGAAACTAACTGCATAGAACTCCCTCACAGGGTCTTCCATTACGGTGCGTTTGCTGCCGGATGCGGGATCCACCTCTACAAAGCGGTTCTTGCGGTCTGTATAGTAGATGTGCTTGCTGTCCGGCGCCCACATGAGGCGGCGGATATAGGTGTCGGAACCGTTTGTGAGCTGCTTTACTCTGCCCTTTGCAACGTCGTACAGATAGATTTCGGTCTCCTGGGTGGCGTCGCCGATCCATGCCACAGACTTTCCGTCCGGACTCCATGCGGCGCCGCGGTCGTTGGAGTTGGAACTGCGGGTAAGGTTGCGGGTGACGCCCTTTCCTACGGGAACGTCAAAGACTTCTCCGCGGGCTGTGACGACTACCCTGGAACCGTCCGGGGCAAGGCTTGCGGCGCTCACCCTGCCGCTTACATCCTTGCGCTCGGTGCGGCCGTAGACAGCATCAGATGCAAGGGTGATGCTCACCTTGGTGCATTTGCCGTCGGCAGGGGTGTAACGGTAGATCCAGCCGCCGTTTTCGAAGACTATGCTTTTGCCGTCGGTGGAGGGGAATTTGACGTCGTATTCCTTGAAGTCGGTGACCTTGGTTGTAAGCCCTGTCCTGGTATTGTATCTGAACAGGTTCATGGTCATGTCACGGTCGCTGGCAAAGAAGATATCGTCCCCGATCCACATTGGGAAGACGTCCTGGGCGATGTTGTCGGTGACATTTTTCACTGTCTTTGCCTGCGGGTCCCAGATCCAGATGTCGTCGGCCATGCCGCCCCTGTAATACTTCCAGGTGCGGAATTCGCGCATGACGCGGTTGTAGGCCATCTTGCTGCCGTCCGGGCTCCAGGAGAGCCAGCCGCCTTCAGGGAGGGGAAGCTCCGAGGGCATGCCGCCTTCGGGCGCCACCTTCCAAAGCTTTCCGGAGAAGCCGTCCTCAGTGCGGTTGCGGAAATAGATGCCGTCGGCAGCCCATGCCATGACTATGTTGTTGGGGCCCATGCGGTCTCCCAGGTCGTCACGGGGATTGGTGGCCGTATATGTAAGGCGCTCGGGTTCTCCGCCCCTTGCGGGGATGAGATAGACCTCGCGGTTGCCGTCGTATTCTCCGGTAAATGCTATCGTATTGCCGTCAGGGGAGTATTTGGCAAACATTTCATAGCCGATGTGGGAGGTGAGGCGACGGGCCTCTCCGCCCTGCACTGGCACCGTCCAGAGGTCTCCTGCATAACTGAAAACAATGTCTGTTCCGTTGGTTGCGGGAAAGCGGAGAAGTCTGGCTTCTTCCTTTGCGCAGACTGCCGTGCCCATGGCGGCCAGAATGCAAAGTGCTATAATTCGTTTCATAGGCGTTTGACTCATTTCAGTAAAGGTACAGATTATTTTTGATTTTTGTTCCCTCTAAGGCGGTTTGTTGGCTTAAAGGCATCAAATCAATGTAAAAATTTTTAATATTGCCGGAAAAATAGTATATTTGTGGACCATTGGAAAGTATAACAAACCTAATATAGATTATGGTATCTTACAAAGATCTTGGCCTTGTGAACACCCGTGAGATGTTCAAGAAGGCAGTTGCTGGCGGTTACGCCATTCCCGCATTCAATTTCAACAACATGGAGCAGCTCCAGGCCATTATCCAGGCCGCGGCAGAGACAAAGTCTCCTGTTATCCTCCAGGTATCTAAAGGTGCCCGCAACTATGCAAACCAGACCCTTCTCCGCTACATGGCAGAAGGCGCTGTGGAATATGCCAAGGAACTTGGCTGGGAGCATCCCCAGATTGTCCTTCACCTTGATCACGGTGACAGTTTCGAGCTTTGCAAGAGCTGCGTTGACATGGGCTTCAGCTCTGTCATGATCGACGCTTCATCCCTCCCTTATGAGGACAACATCGCTCTCACCAAGAAGGTGGTTGACTATGCACATCAGTACGATGTTACCGTTGAGGCAGAACTCGGCGTTCTTGCCGGTGTAGAAGATGAGGTCTCTGCAGAGGAGTCCCACTACACCCGTCCGGAAGAGGTTATCGACTTCGCTACCCGCACTGGCTGCGACAGCCTCGCGATCTCAATCGGCACAAGCCACGGTGCTTACAAGTTCAAGCCCGAGCAGTGCACCCGTGACCCCAAGACCGGCCGTCTGGTTCCCCCGCCGCTCGCATTCGACGTGCTTCATGAGATTGAGAAGAAGCTTCCCGGTTTCCCTATCGTTCTCCACGGCTCCAGCTCCGTTCCTCAGGAGTATGTTGACATCATCAACGCCAACGGTGGCAAGCTTCCGGATGCAGTAGGTATTCCCGAGGAGCAGCTTCGTGAGGCCTCCAAGAGCGCAGTCTGCAAGATCAACATCGACTCCGACAGCCGTCTTGCAATGACAGCCGCCGTGCGTAAAGTATTCAACGAGAAGCCCGGTGAGTTCGATCCCCGCAAGTATCTCGGCCCCGCCCGTGACGAGATGAAGAAACTCTACATCCACAAGATTGTGAATGTCCTTGGTTCTGACGGCAAGGCAGAGTAATTATTACATCCTGTACATTAGCAGATGGCCCGTTCCTACTCCGGTGGTGACGGACCATTTGTATTTATAGTCCTTGGTGAAGCACCAGAGGGTGCTGTCGCCGGTGAAGGAGGCATCGGCAATGATGATTTCGCCGTTGTCGGGGTTTACGAGGATGCAGTAGGGATAGCCGATACGGGCGAGGTCTGTTCCGGAGAAGTGGATGGTTTCGAACTTTGAGCTGGTACTGTTTACCTTGTAGAGGCAGGTATCATAGCCTCCGTCCATTTCCTTGTCATTGCCGATGGCATAGATGATGCCGTCGCTGGCGGTTATCTTGTCGGCATGGACGCCGGAAATTATCTTTGAGGTGCCGTCTGGAGATACGGAAACAAGTGACATTGGAGCACTTACTTTCTGGATCCAGTTGTCACCGTCCTGCGACCAGGTGGATTCTCCGTAGGTGGAGACCCATATTTTTCCGGATGCAGCCCTTACCATGTTCAGGTTGGTTACCGGGAGTTCGATGCTCTTCTCAGGTTCAAAGGTAGCAAGGTCGATGACGCTCACGGTGTTGTCATGGACGGCGTTGTAGCCGCCGCTGTTGGCAACGTACAGCTTGCCGTCAAGAATGGCGAGGCCCTCAGGCTGGTAGCCTACCGGAAGTGAAGTGAAATCGTGGTAGTCGCTTGTGCTTATCCTGTAAAGCATGCCAAGGACAGGGACTGCGCTTCCGTAGGTTGCGCCGCCGTAATATGTGATATATGCATAGCTGCCGTCAGAGACTATGCTCCTGGGGCTGTCGATGTCTATCGTTGCGATATGCTTGTAATTGAATGCATTGAGGATTACCACCTGGTTGGAGGCATTCATTAGAATCCAGATGGTGTTGCCGATTACTTCCATGTCGTTTCCGGTATTACCAAGACCATCCGTGACGGTGGGATTCGCCTGGGCGAAAACATCGGCATAGAGTTTTCCGTCGCTGAAATTGAGTACGTCCAGGGTGGATTTGCCCGGAAATGCGCCTTCGTTGAGGATGAGAAGCTTGGTGCCGGCTGGGGCAGAGTCACCTGCTTCCGTTTGGATGCCCGTGAAACCTTCCATTCCAGAGGCGTTTTCTACCTTGGAGCAGCTTGCCGCTGCAAGCAGCATCGTAAGGGAGAGAACCAGCAGTGATAATTTTTTCATGATGTTATAGTTTTTTGGTTATCTGCAAAGATAGTCTTTTCAGAATTCAATAGCAACACCTGCGAGGAAGTTGATTCCGGGCATAGGATACTGGAGAACCACCTGATACTGCTCGTTGAACAAGTTCCTGATATCGAGGGAAAGACGTGTTCTTGGAAAGATGTTCCATGTGACGGTGGCATCCCAGGTGGTCCATGGGGAGAGGTGGTATTCCGGGCGCATACTTGCCGCCGTTACCCTGGAGCCTGTGAGGAAACCGCGGATGTCAAGACGGAGACTGTCCCACCTGCCGAAGAGATTGAAACTTGCGCTGTGCAGCGGAATGTAGGGAATCTGCATGGAAGCACCCTTTTCCCGCGCCCACTGATAGGAGTAACGGGCGGTTGCACCGGCAGACCATGGCCCCGAGAACCAGGCGGCTTCGGCCGATATTTCATCGCCCCAGATGAGCACCTCGCCAAGATTGTACATGGTCCAGCGGAACAGACTGCCTCCGGGAACGGCGACGAGTTTGTCCTTAACCCTGTTGTGGTAGAGTTCTTCGCGGCACCGGAAGTGCCAGTTGCTGTATGTCCTGTCCCAGCACCATCGGGCGGTGATTTGCCACACCTTTTCCGGTTTCAGGTTTCTTGATGTGACGTTCGTGTAGTAAAGGTCGTTGAACGAAGGAAGCCTGCAGGAGCGCTTGATTATTCCGCCGAACTCCCAGTCCCGGCGGGGATGCCAGTCAATTATGACGGAAGGGGAGAGGAAGCGGTAACCGTCCCTTGTAACCTGGCCCTGCAGCGCTGCCGATACCCTCCACGGATCTTTCAAAATGGCAGCTGACACGGCTGTGAGCAGGCTTTCGCGCCGGGCGTCAACCCTTGAACGGAGACTTTCGGCCTGGCCGTCGATGGCGGCGCTCAGGTGCAGCCAGGGCCTTGGCTGCCAGCCAAGGGATGCAGACAGGTATGCGCTCTGAAGGTCATATTTCCACTCCGCGCTTATGGCAGGATCCTGCTCGGAGATATCCATATAGTCAAGAACATCACGGGAGTAACGGGCGCGTGCAAGGAGCCTCAGGGACGGAGTAAGCTGCTGCTCTCCCGAGGCCTGCAGCGAGAAGTCCCTGTCGGCCTGGCGGTCCCTGGACATGGGGTATTTATCGGACTGCTTGTAAAGCGGCCCGGGTATCCCGCGCTCCGAATCATAGAACCGCAGCGAAGCCTCGTACCTTCCGGATTCCGGGGTGTACCACAGACCGGCCGATGCCCTGAATGCCCTGATGTCGGAATTCTCCCGTCTCATGAGGGAATCCTTGTGGCGGAAAGGATAGCTGCCGTCGGAAATATCGGCCCCTATCCTTGCGCGTCCGGTAAGGTTTCTACCGATGCGTCCTTCGTGGCTGACCGATGGGGAAAGGGTGCGGAATGAGCCCCCGCGCAGCCTGAAGGCGGTTTTACGGCCTTTGGGCGCTGCCGTTCTCATGTGCAGGGAGCTGGCGCTTCCGTATTCCCTTGCGCTTTGGAGAAGTTCCGATTTCTGTCCGGCATAAAGCTCCACGGTCTCAAGGTCATCGGCATCTATGCGGCCAAGGTCCGGCTGCATGTTCTGGGCGTTGTCGATAGGGACGCCGTCGATGAAAACGGCCGTGTGGGCGCTTCCGAGGCTCCTTACATTGACCGTCTTGAGCCCGCCCACTCCGCCGTAGTCCCGCATCTGGAGGCCGGAGAAGTCCCGGATGGCATCGGCAAGGGAGGCGCTTCGAAGGATTTTTTCGCGGGTGGCGCTTTCGGTGGGAGGGGAGATATGCCTGGCTGCGCTTACCACCGACGCGTCCAGCGTATCGGGAGCCTGAAAGGCGATAAATATGGCGACGGCGGCAGCGAGCATCGTTTTTTTCACTATCTTTGAATGTGCAAAAATACAAAATATTTCTCCTATCTGTCCTCGTCGCCGCCTGTTCATCCCCCAAAACAGGCACGGGAAACATGGAATATGCCCGCTGGTTCAGCATCCTGGACAGCACCTCGGTGGTGGTCTTTTCCCCTTCGGGCGGTGCCGATACTCTCCGCGGCCCCGTGAACAGCCTCGTGTGCATGTCCAGTTCGTATGTGGGCTTCCTGGATGCGATAGGGGACATCGGCGTAGTGAAAGGGGTTTCGGGCGTGAAGTTCTCAGGCCTTGAGAACCTTGACGCCGTAGAGGTAGGATACGATGCCAATCTCGATTACGAGGCCGTTCTAAGGGTGCAGCCGGACTACCTTGTAACATATTCCGTGGGCTCGACGGAGCCTCCTTACATGGCAAAGCTGAAGGAGATAGGAGTGAAGACAGTGCAGCTGAATGAGCACCTTGAGAGCCATCCCCTTGCCAGGGCGGAATACGTCAAGCTCTTCGGCGCCCTCACCGGGCATCTTGCCGCTGCCGATTCTGTCTTCTGCGCGGTCCGGGACAGGTATCACTCGCTTGTCCAGCCCGATGCAAAGTTCAAGGTCCTCATCAATATTCCGTATGCCGATACCTGGTACATCCCCGGCGGGGACAGCTACATGACCCGCCTCGTCTCCGATGCAGGCGGCCGCCTCCTCGGTGCGGAACCCGGCAGAAGTTCCTCCTCCGTCATTTCCATCGAAAAGGCTTACAAATATGCCCTGGAGGCCGATTTCTGGCTCAACACCGGTTGGTGCTCATCCCTTTCAGACCTCCGGCAAATCCATCCCGTTTTCAAAGACATATCCCTCCCCGAAGCCTGGAACAACACCCTTCGCTCCACCCCCGGCGGCGGCAACATGTTCTGGGAAACCGGCCCCGTCCGCCCCGACCTCATCCTCGAAGACCTTGTCCGCATTTTCTCCCCCTCTTCCTCTGTCATTTCGAGCTCCTCTGTCATTTCGAGCGAAGTCGAGAAATCTCCTTTCAACTATTATTTCAAACTTGAATAATATTTACTAATTTTGCCAAGATTATACGGCTATTATCCAAATACCAATAATTATGCGTAAAGTTTATCTTCTCATGGCAGCCGCAGCCATTCTCATGGTAGGTTGCAAGAACAATGGTTCCAAGAAGGCTGCCGCAGCTGCAGCAGCACAGGAAGAAGAAGCAGCAGCAGCCGCTGCAAAGGCTTACAATGATGCCATCGACGCTTTCGAGGCTCAGGAAGGTGAAGAAATCAACATCCGCGAGGCTGTTGAAAAGCTCTCCGCAGCACAGCCCGGTGCAGCAGTCGAGTCCGTTGCCGAAACTCTCGAAAAGAACCCCGATGCAGTTCTTCCTTTCCAGGTAGTTGAGGTAAAGCCTACCTTCGACGGTGGCGATGCCAACGACTTCTCAAAGTGGGTCAACAGCCAGATTGTTTATCCTCAGGATGCAGTTGACCAGAAGATCGAAGGAAAGGTCGTCCTTCAGTTCACCGTCAACAAGCTCGGCGAAGTAAAGGATGTTAAGGTTGTCCGCGGTGTCAATGAAATCCTTGACAAAGAGGCCGTCCGCGTAGTTGAGTCCTCACCCAAGTGGGAGCCCGCAAGCCAGAACGGCGTTCCCGTATCTGTGAACTACACCTTCCCTGTGATCTTCAGAATCCAGTAGGTCAGAACAGTTTTCCCATAGAAAACTTATCCCTGAGGCCCTGAAGTTCGTCCGAAGTTGCCGGACGGTTCAGGGCTTCTTTGCGTTCCTTCTGGAACTGGGCCTTGAGCCTTGCGAACTGGCGTTTGGTGTCAAGGGTGAAGTCTCCGCCTTCTATCCATGCGAAATAGGAAGGTTCCGTATTCCAGACCTCCCTTGCGGTCTTGCCCTTGTGCTTGCCGAAACTCACCACGGCCTCGCCTTCGTCATTCAGATAGAGGCGGCCGGCATAATCTACCGTGCGGGGACGTCCGCCGATGGCGGCAAGAGACTGGACGTCGTTCTTGAGTTTGTCCTGATACATGTCAAGCTGCCCTTTGAGCACTTCATAGGTGGCGACGGTGTCGGCCTCGGCTGTGTGGGCGTTTTCAAAGTCTTCACCTCCGCAGTAGAATCTGTATGCGGCTTTCAGATTTCTTGGCTCCATGAAATGATAGATGTTCTGGACGTCCACCATGAGCTTGGAGTGAAGGTCTATGTCGATGTCCTTCCCTTCGAAGGTCCTGACTCTTTCAATTTCTTCTGCGAGCATGGGAAGGTCAAACTTTGCCGAGTTGAAGCCGGCAAGGTCTGCATCCTCAAGCCATGAGACCACTTCTTCCACGCAGTCGGCAAAACGGGGCTCACCGGCAAGGTCTTCATCCTTGAGGCTGTTCACTGCCGATGCCTGCGGAGCAATGGGATACTGGCACCGGTTCACATAGTCCCAGGGCTTGAAGCGCCAGGTCTTGATGCGGGTCTCTCCGCCGGGAAACACTTTTACGAAAGAAAGCTCTGCAATGCAGTCAGAGGCGATATTAAGGCCGGTGCTCTCAATGTCGAAGAAGAGCAGCGGCCTCTGTAAATTCAATTCCATATTCTAATAAGATTCCTCGACTTCGCTCGGAATGACAAAGGTGATTGTCGCTCGGAATGACAGAGGTAATTACTGGATCATTATAGGCATTAGGATACCGCAGACCTTTTCGGTGTCGGCTTCTTCCTCTGAAGGGAGGATGAGGGCGGCGCGGCGGGCATCGGCAAACTTGATCACCAGGGTATTGCAGGCCATGTTGGCGAGAATCTCGGTGAGGAAGGTGGATTTGAAGCCGATGGTGAGGTCTTCACCGTGGTAGTCGCAGATGATTTTCTCATATGCGGCGAGGGCGAAGCCAAGGTCCTGTGCGGAGATTTCCAGCTGTCCTTCCTTGAGGGTGAGCTTGATGTGGTTGGATGCCTTGTTGGAGCACACTGCAACGCGCTTCACGGTGTTCAGGAGAAGCTGGCGGTCAATGGAAAGGACGTTGGAGTTGGAGGTGGGTATGACATCCCTGTATTTGGGATACTTGCCGACTACCAGGCGGCACACCATTGTGGTGGCGCCGAAGGTGAACTGCGCAGTGGCGCTGTCGAAGGCGATTTCCACGTCTTCCACATCCTTGCCGATGATGGAACGCAGCACGGATGCCGGTTTCTTGTGAAGTATGAAGGAGGCCTTTTCCGAGGCCTTTACATCCTTGGTGGTGTAGCAGATGAGCTTGTGGGAGTCTGATGCTACGAGGGTTGTGGAGTCGATGTCGATGTCGAAGAAGATACCGTTCATTGCGGGACGGATTTCATCGTCGGCAGTGGCGTAGACCGTGCTCTGGATGCCTTCCACGAGGCTTTCGGCAGGGAAAGACACCTTGAGGGCGTCGTCTCCGGTGGTCTTGATCTCCGGATAATCGTCTGCGGGGAAATAGGGGAGTACGGAGTTGCCGCTTGCCCAGCCGCATTCGAAAGAACTGTCGGAAACGGTGCGGATGCGGATTGGCTGGTCCGGAAGTTCTTTCAGGAGGTCTGTCATATGACGTGCGGGAACGGCGATGGAGCCGTCTTCCTCACCGGATTCAACCTCTACCGTTGTACGGAGGGTGAGTTCGGAGTCTGATGCGGTAATCTCCAGCAGGTTTCCCTTCAGTACAAAGAGGAAGTTCTCCAGGATAGCGAGCGGAGACTTGGAAGGGATGGCCTTGGAAACATCCATGAGGGCCTTGAGGAGATTGGTGCTGGAAATGGTCAGTTTCATATCTTGTTCTTCTTATAGTCAGTTCACAAATATAATCATTTTCCTTGAAATGGCATAAGTTTTGAGAAATATTGCGCCGGAAAATACTTAAATGAACAAGATATGAAAAGAGGATTTTTGACTGTACTGCTTTCAGTCCTTGCAGGAGGCATTACCGCCTATGCAGTGGTAAAAGCAACCCAACCTGAACCAGTTGCACAAAGTGTAGTGACAACAGACGAGAACGGTACTGCCGTAGAATACCGTACTGTCAATTTGGCAGAAACGGACTATCCGGACTTCACATATGCAGCCGAATCGGCAGTGGAGGCCGTGGTATACGTAGAGGTAACGGTGCAGCGCCGCCAGCAATATCAGAATATCGACCCGTTCTTCCGCTTCTTCTTCGGAGACGAATATGCAATGCCTCAGCAGCGTGAAGCCAAGGGCAGCGGCAGCGGCGTCATCATCCGTCCTGACGGCTACATCGTCACCAACAACCATGTCGTCGACGGTGCCACCAAGATCCAGGTTACCCTTAATAACAACCAGCAGTACGACGCCACCGTCGTAGGCACCGATCCCGCAACGGACGTCGCCATCATCAAGGTCGATGCAACCGGGCTTCCCACCATTCCCCTCGGAGACTCTGACAAGCTCCGTCTTGGCGAATGGGTGCTGGCCATCGGCTCACCCCTTGGCGTGCAGCTGCGTTCCACTATCACCGCAGGTATCGTATCGGCAAAGGGCCGTTCGATGCCCGACTACAGCGGCGAATTCAAGATTGAGTCCTTCATCCAGACCGATGCGGCCGTAAATCCCGGAAACTCTGGCGGCGCCCTGGTGAACAAGAAGGGTGAACTGGTGGGTATCAACACCGCCATCGTCTCCCAGACCGGTTCCTACAGCGGCTACTCCTTCGCAGTTCCCGTGAACATCGTCAAGAGGGTAGTGGACGACCTTATCGACTTCGGCTCCGTAAAGCGCGCAGTCCTTGGTATTTCCATGGGAACCGTGGACAAGAAAATTGCCGACGAAATGAAACTTTCCTCCGTGTCCGGCGTATATATTAACGAGGTTTCCAAGGGAAGTGCCGCAGACAAGGCCGGCCTTCGCAAGGATGACGTCATCATAGCCATTGACGGACAGAAGATTACGGATGCATCATCGGTTCAGGCAAAGGTTGCCGGATATCACCCCGGAGACAGTGCCGACATCGCCTACATCCGTGACGGCAAGACCGCCCACGTAACAGTAGTCTTCCAGGCCGCCGCCGCAACCAACGGAGAAGTAGCCCTCGACGGTACCACCGAATTCTACGGTGCCAAGCTCCGCGCAGCAGATCCGGAGACCCTGAAGTCCCTGAATCTCAAGGGCGGAGTGGAGATTGTCTCCCTGGGTAGCGGCAAGATGGCAGATGCCGGAGCCCGTGCAGGCAACATTATAGTCTATGTCAACGACAAGCCCGTCACGAAACCTGAAGAAGTAGTGGCCCAGGCCAAGAAGGCCCCCCGTGCAGTGTATGTAGAGGGTGTGGACAAGAACGGCAGGGCATTCTACTTTGGTTTTGGCAAGTAGACTAAACTATAGAAATGAGGCAACTTAAGATTACAAAGTCCATCACCAACCGCGAAAGCGCGTCTTTGGACAAGTACCTGCAGGAGATTGGCCGTGAAGAGCTTGTGACTCCTGATGAAGAAGTAGAACTGGCACAGCGTATCCGCAAAGGAGACCAGGAAGCCCTTGAAAAACTTACCCGCGCAAACCTTAGGTTCGTGGTATCTGTGGCAAAGCAGTACCAGAACCAGGGCCTCAGCCTTCCGGACCTTATCAACGAAGGCAACCTGGGCCTTATCAAGGCTGCCGAAAAGTTCGATGAAACCCGCGGTTTCAAGTTCATCTCCTATGCTGTATGGTGGATTCGCCAGAGCATCCTCCAGGCACTTGCAGAGCAGAGCCGTATCGTACGTCTCCCTCTGAATCAGGTGGGCTCCCTTAACAAGATAAACAAGGCTCTCTCGAAGTTCGAGCAGGAGAACGAGCGTCAGCCTTCCAACGAGGAACTTTCAGAGATGATCGACGTCCCCAAGGACAAGATCTCCGACACCCTCCGCGTTTCAGGCCGCCACGTTTCAGTGGACGCTCCTTTCGTTGAAGGCGAGGACAATTCCCTTCTGGATGTGCTCCCCAACGACGATTCTCCTTCTGCCGACAGGGGCCTTGTGAACGAAAGCCTCAATACCGAGATTGAACGTGCCCTTTCCACCCTCACAGACCGTGAGAGGGAAATCATCAAGAGTTTCTTCGGAATCGGCTGTCAGGAAATGACGCTTGAGGAGATTGGCGAACGCTTCGGCCTTACCCGTGAAAGGGTGCGCCAGATTAAGGAAAAGGCCATCCGCCGCCTCAAGAGTCCTTCTCGCAGCAAACTCCTTAAAAGTTACTTGGGATGAGTCCGGAAAAGTTCATTCAGGCAAAGGCCGCAGAGGCCATCAAGGCAATTTATGGAACTGAAGTGGCGGAAACGTCACTTCAGGTTTCTGTTACCCGCAAGGAGTTCGAGGGAGACTATACCCTCGTCACCTTCCCGCTTCTCAAGATTACGCATCAGGCTCCCGATGCTACCGGTAATGCAATAGGTGAGTATCTGGTTGCAAACTGCCCTGAGATAAGCGCCTTCAACAGCGTCAAGGGCTTTCTGAACCTTTCGTTCTCTCCTCTTTACTGGAACGAGACCCTGAGGGACATAGCCGCCGATTCCGATTACGGCCAGCTGCCCTCCACCGGAAAGCGCATCATGGTGGAGTTCTCATCTCCCAATACCAACAAGCCGCTGCATCTCGGCCACATCCGTAATAACCTTCTCGGGGACAGCGTTTCACGCATCCTCAAGGCCTGCGGCAACGAGGTCATCAAGGCAACGCTCGTGAATGACCGCGGCGTGCATATCTGCAAGTCTATGTATGCCTGGGAGAAGCTTTTCAACGGAGCCACTCCTGAAAGCACCGGCAAGAAGGGAGACCACCTTGTGGGAGACTGCTATGTGGCTTATGCAAAGCTTGAGAAGGAGCATCCTGAGGTACTGGACGACGTCCACAAGATGCTTGTGAAGTGGGAAGAGGGAGACCCTCACGTGAGGGAACTCTGGTCCATGATGAACGGCTGGGTGTTCAAGGGCTTTGACGAGACCTACAAGTCTCTGGGCATTTCCTTCGACAAGGTAGACCACGAGTCCGACACCTATCTGCTTGGCAAGGAACTGGTCCAGGAAGGCCTCAGGAAAGGTGTTTTCGAGACCGAACCGGACGGCTCCGTATGGTGCGACCTCACCGCCGACGGCCTTGACCGCAAGCTTGTCCTCCGCGGTGACGGCACCTCCGTGTACATCACTCAGGACCTTGGAACCGCAGAGCGCCGTTTTGCCCAGTACAACCTCGACTCTCACGTGTATGTAGTGGGTAATGAGCAGGACTATCACTTCCAGGTTCTCAAACTCATACTTGGAAAGCTTGGCTTTGACTGGGCCTCCCGCATCTACCACCTCTCCTACGGCATGGTAGAGCTTCCCGAAGGCAAGATGAAATCCCGTGAAGGCACCGTCGTGGATGCCGACGACCTCATCGCCAGCATGGAAGAGGAAGCCCGCCGCACCTCAGAGGAAAGCGGCAAGCTCACAGACCTTACCGACGAAGAAAAGGCCAGCCTGTACCATGTAATCGGCCTTGGCGCCCTGAAGTATTTCATCATAAAGGTGGACCCCAAGAAGACCATGCTCTTCAATCCCAAGGAGTCCATTGACTTCAACGGCAACACCGGCCCCTTCATCCAGTACACCCATGCCCGCATTTCCTCCATCCTCCGCAAGGCCTCCGCAGACTTCTCCTCTGCCGATGTCATGTCGGCCGATCCTTCCCCCAAGGAAATCCGCCTCGTGAAGCTTCTTGGACTCTATCCCGGCAAGGTTGCCGAGGCCGGCGCCGCCCTCAGCCCCGCCGTCATCGCCAACTACGCATACGACCTTGCCAAGGAGTTCAACCAGTACTATCACGACACTCCCATCCTCAAGGAGTCTGATACGGCCGTACTTAAGTACCGCCTTGTCCTCATCGACGCCGTTGCCCGCGTCCTCCGCTCCGCCATGGGCCTCCTGGGCATCGACCTCCCTGAAAGGATGTAGAGGTGTACAGCGGCTTGGTTTTTCAAAGCCGCGATACACGCAAACCACCGTTTTAGGCTCTGGAACGGCGTTTTTGGTGGTTTGACGCTGTTTAAACTATGCCAAACCACCGTTTTCGGCCTCCTATGAGCAAAAACGGTGGTTTGGATGTATCTGGATGAACTGCCTTTAGCATTATCATATGTCAGGGAGGGGTACGGGGAGGTGGGGGCTGACGTCACTCCGTATGCTTTGTGCCCGGAGAAAGGGCTTTGCCTCCAAAAGCTACGTCCCTCCTTCGACTGAGCACCCTACCAGTCTTGACCCAACGACATCCTTCGAAAGACCACCCTCCCAAATGTTCGGCATCCGCTGACGCGGACCAGCCCTTCCTCCGGCACTC